>Ga0137391_10003243_pt1 | contig 12324 bp, 15 predicted proteins | sample 15con2h24BmetaG_FD_101399 | JGI IMG/M metagenome (GOLD analysis project Ga0137391, IMG submission 101399) | Vadose zone soil microbial communities from Angelo Coast Range Reserve, California, USA - 15con2h2.4B metaG | ecosystem: Environmental > Terrestrial > Soil > Vadose zone > Saprolite...
TGGCGACTTCGTCGTCGAGACGGATAACAACCAGCCCAGCGATGGAGCCCGGGCGACTACCATCTCCCTTGCTGCGTCACCGTGGGACTGCCAGGCAAGCGTGGCGCCGATGCCGATGAGAACCGCAATAAAAAACCGGGTCATATTCGCCTGCCGATCGACGGCCGGTTGCTCGCGACATGATCGCCCTTGAGGCCGGAGGGGCGAGGAGAACGGATCGACGGCTTCATGGGCCGTATACCAATGCGCTGATCGGACCGGGCGTCCAGGTCGCGCGCAGGCCCGCCAGACGAAGTTTCTTCGGCTGTCAGCCACTCCTTCTCTACGAGAGGTGGGCTTTGCGAGTAATGCATTGATACCTCCACCCGGCGGTTCTTCCTGGCTAATTATTGACGGAAGAGGCCATCATGGTTTGACAGAAGCGAGGCAGGAGCGCAGCAGTCCGAGGGCGATTGTGAGAACCACCGCACGAAAGCGGAACGATAAGCGCCGCCAAATTCCCACTCCTTTTGACCATGAATAGTTGAGACCAACTGAGATGCGCTGGATGAAACTGCTTCGTGACGTGTCGCGACACTCGAAAGTCTTGCATCGACGTTGCCGCGATGTGGGGCGGAATGGAAAAGATGCGCAGTCTTCCGTTGGGTGAGCCGATCGTGTCGCGTCTGAGAGAGCGATCGGAGTGGAGAACAATCAGCTCTACCCGAAATGGGGCAGGCCATGTCGAATCTCGTCGGCTCCATCTATGCCGCGACTTGATTGACAACGCAAAGCAAGGTGTTGGACTGCACACGTTGTGCGCCCCGGGACGTCGCAACAATGCGAATATCCAGCTGTCGCCTATAATCTAGGTCCGCACCTGGCACAAACGACCGGCTCTGAAATTGTCTGCTTATCGGGGTAGACCGGAAGTCGTCGTCGCCCAGTCAGAACGACGCAATTGACCCATTCCGGACTTCCGAACCGACGCCATTATGACTGGAGCGGAGGTCTGGCGAGCTGATATCCGGCACGCAGCGAGCGCGAGGACCAACTCGGCTCTTTGCCCGTTCAACCTTTCACTCCGGCAGACCCGCCTTGCGCAAACCCTCGGCAATGCGCTGAAACTCGGCAAAGAAGACGACGTTATCGGACCACGCAGACCCATCCTGCAACCAAAGGGCAACGGTGTAATTGGGCCTGAGCCGACGAAGCTCGGCGACGGCGGCGTGAGCTTCACGCTCATGTCCCGTTAATGCGTTAGCGGCGGCGAGATCTGCGTAGGCAATCCAAAAGGGCTTCACCGCGATGGAGCGGCTGCACCAATCGATCGCCTCGTCATATTGACCGAGATGGGTGTGCGCATGGCCGACCTAGAAGTACCACGTGTTTAGGAGCGGATCACGGGGGCTGAGCTGAATGGCCATTTGGAGGGGTGCAAATGCCTCCGCAGAGCGGCCGAGGCGTATCTTGGTAGCGCGGAGCGCGCCATGAGCCGGGGCGAGGCTGGGATTTATCGCGATTGCCGCAACATACTCGCCGACCGCAGCGTCAAGGTTCCTACCCCTCGCCCGCTGGATCTCGCCCTTTACAAAATGTGCCATTGCGTCACTGGGAAACTGTGACAGAACCTGATCTACCGCATTCTCAGCACGCTGCAGCTGATCTGCGGGCGCATCGGTCCCAACGATAGTTGACTTCCACTGCCAGAGTGTCTGCCAAGCCCACGAGCGCCTTCGGGAAGCCGGGGTCGATCTGGAGCGCGCGCTCGAAGAGGGCGCTCGACTGGGCCAACTGCTCGCGCGAATAGGGTTGGTTGAGCACGGCCCACCCGCGCATCGTAAGGTCGACCGCGTCGGGGCTGTTGGGCCGCTTAACCTCGGCGTCGCGGCTTTCTTGGTTAGTCAGTTCGAGATCAAGCCGCCGCGCCAGTCGACCGGTGATGATATCCTGAAGTTGCATCGATTTGGCCCAGTCACCGTCGACGCGCTCCGACCAGATCTCTGCGCCGGTCCGGGCATCGATCAGCCGGGCATTGATCCGGACCATTGACTCCGTCCTGCGCAAGCTGCCGTCGAGGATATAGCGCACGCCGAGTTCGCGGCCAACGCGCTTGGGGTCAACGTTCTTATAGGCACGGCCTGTGCTCGGCGCGATCACGAAGCTATGCTCGATCCGTGAGAGATCAGCGCTTAGATCGTCGGTAACACCTTCCGCAAAGTATTCCTGCTCGGGTTCGTTGCTCAAATTCGTGAATGGCAGCACGACAATCGATAGACGATGGTTCAACGGCTGCGGCTCGCCCCAACGGATGTACCAATAACCCACACCGCCGCCAGTCATGAGCAGGAGAAATGCTATCGTTAGGCCGATCCGAGCTCGCCGCACACCACGCGCGGGCCACAGACGAAACGGGAAGCCACCAGTCATGTTCAGGAACGAAACAATCGGCAGCGTATCGGGGAGCTGCAGGGCATAGGCTCGGACCGGAAGGGCGATGTTTTTGAGGTTCTGCTCGCCCAGATCGGCGAACTCAACCCCGACCTTGCCTCGGACTTGATCGTAGGCAGCAGAGGATATGCAGATGCCGCCGGGTTCTGCGATGCTCTCAAGCCGAGCCGCAATATTCACGCCGTCGCCAAAGATGTCATTCGGCTCGACAATTACGTCGCCGATATTAATGCCCACACGGAAGGCAATGCGCCTGTCTTCTGGGTCATCGATTGTAAGTTCCTTGATACGGGTCTGGAACTGCATAGCAGCTCGAACCGCTTCGACCGCGCTCGGAAACTCGGCCAAGACCCCGTCCCCGGTGTTCTTGACGATGCGGCCGCCGTGTTCGGCAATTGCCGGGGCGACAGCGTCCGTTAGAAGCGAGGTCAGTTTGGCATGCGTAGCCTCTTCGTCGCTATGCATAAGCCGCGAATAGCCAGCGACGTCAGCGGCCAATATCGCCGACAGCCTGCGCTCGACCCGGACCGGCCGCTCCTGCACCATTGGCCCGCAATCCAACCCACAGCATATTGTACGACGGATCTGACGACTGCCAAACGGGTTTTGACGGGATGCCCACCCAAGCTGATGTCGGTTATTGGCAGATTTTGTTGCAAAACTCCCAAAATGCCGGGCGACCAATTTTCCGCGGAAAGACGAAACAAGCGACAATCGCCGATCAATGCAGCCTCAAACCTGTTACCGGAATCGCGTGCGAGTTTGGCGTACGGCGGCGTAGTCCCCCACATAATTATTCGATCGTCGCGCCTACGGCTCGGAGCATTTGAGTCCATGCCCGCAAAAAGACTTTTGCAACACTATCGGCACTTAGCTGACGTCGACGTTTTGGCGTATGCCCGCTTGGCGCCAGAAGCGGGCGTCCGCCGAAGGTTGGCATCGCCTCTCATGACGGCGACGAGCGGTCGAGTCCGCGCTCGGTGCGAGGGCAGCCCCGCTCACAGTGACGGTCGCAAATCGACAGGGAAAGCATAGATTGCCTGCATGAAAAACATAGGATTTCTATCGTTCGGGCACTGGACGCCCTCTTCGCAGTCGCAGACCCGCTCGGCGGCGGACACGCTCCTGCAATCCATCGACCTGGCCGTCGCGGCTGAGGAGTTGGGCGCCGACGGCGCCTATTTTCGCGTTCATCACTTCGCCCGCCAACTCGCCTCACCTTTCCCTTTGCTGGCAGCCATCGGCGCGAAAACGAGCCGCATCGAGATAGGCACGGCCGTCATCGACATGCGCTATGAGAACCCACTCTACATGGCCGAAGACGCCGGCGCGGCCGATCTCATCTCGGGGAGGCGCCTGCAACTTGGCCTTAGCAGAGGGTCGCCCGAGCAGGTCATCGATGGATGGCGGTATTTCGGCTATCAACCGGCCGAGGGCGAGACAGATGCTGATATGGGTCGGCGTCATACAACGGTCTTTCTTGACGTGCTACGCGGCAGAGGCTTCGCGCAGCCCAACTCGCGCCCGATGTTTCCAAACCCGCCAGGATTACTGCGTCTTGAACCGCATTCCGCAGGACTCCGTGATCGCATCTGGTGGGGAGCTGGCTCGAACGCCACGGCAATATGGGCAGCGAAGATGGGCATGAGCCTCCAGAGTTCGACGCTCAAGAACAACGAAACGGGCGAGCCTTTCCACATCCAGCAGGCGGCCCAGATTAGAGCCTACCGCTCAGCCTGGAAGGAGGCAGGCCATGAGCGCGAGCCACGGGTGTCCGTTAGCCGCAGCATTGTCGCTATTATGGACGATCGCGATCGCACTTACTTCGGCCGTGGTGGAGACGATGATGACCAGATCGGCTTTATTGATCCAGATACCCAAGCGATCTTCGGCCGCGGTTATGCGGCCGAGCCGGACGTTCTGATTGAGCAGCTAAAGAAGGATGAGGCCATCATCGAGGCCGACACGTTACTATTGACTGTCCCTAACCAACTCGGCGTTGCCTATAATACCCATGTCATTGAATCGATTCTGACACACGTGGCTCCGGCTCTCGGGTGGCGCTAAGGCCTGTTGGGATGTTTTCAATGGCTGGCGTCCGCTTCGCGCCAGGAGCGAGCGACCTCTTGATCCAAACGATACACAAACGAGGCAACTTGATCATGGCTCCCGTCTCGTTCCGCGATATGTGATTCGCAAAAGCCGCTGAGCGTTGTGCTACAGTTCCTTTGACGAGTCCGCGCTCTTATCACTGACCATACATTTTCTAGCATGTCACACCTAAAAGGAGTTCCGAGCTTGAGCGTTGCCTTCACCAAGGAAGACAGTGCCGAAACTGCGTCGGAGACTCTGCTACCCGACCGCCCGGTTTCACCTCATCCGAACCTTGTTACAGAAGCGGGATTAAAGGCTCTGGAATTTCAACTCCAGCTGGCTCGTGAGGCATACGAGACCGCGCAGAAGATCGACGACGTGAATGAACGACGGCGCCAAGCAGCAAACCCCTTGCGTGATGCGCGCTACTTTGCGGCGAGAGTTCGGACGGCTCAAGTCATCAACAATCCTACGTCAACTGACACTGTTGCCTTTGGGAGCACGGTGACCTTCAGGCGCGACGATGGGCGCGTACAGAAATATTATATCGTGGGAGAGGACGAAGCGGACCCTAAGTCCGGTTCTATTTCCTTCATATCCCCAGTGGCAAAGCTTCTGATGGGCAAAGCTGTTGGGGATGTAGTCGGTACATCCGGTCAAGAGCTTGAGATCATTGCGATCTCGTAGCACGCCCGCACTGGACGCAGCCGATGTTTGGAATGTCCGCTTTGCGCCAGAACCGGACGTTCGGTCAGCGGCGCTTTTGACTCGACTCGGATATTGGGACCAGTTCGCCCGGATAAGGGCAGAGCCTCGACGCTGGGTCGTCGAGCGCGCCTTCGCATGTTTCGGCCGCCACCCGTCGCCTCGCCAAAGACTTCGAGGCAGCATCCATCCCTAGCGCGGAAGCTTGGGCCCTGATCGCCACCGTGTGGTGCTTTCTCGGCGCCTCGCAAGACCCTGATATGCCAAACACCTATTTTGGGTCGGGCTCTCAGAATGAGGGGCAGGTTGGTGGCTTCAGATTCCGCATAGCCACGAAGCCTACGATCTGGCCGCACGGCGATGAACGCAAACGAAATTTCCCGTTCTGGTGTCATTCAAGTCACGGCCCGTAAGGTTTCGATGCTTTGTCTCACAAGGAAAATTCCTCGTGGGCACGAGAACTGGAGGAGATGACAATGAAAATCAAGCTAGTTGCTGCAGCGGCTTTGGTAGCGTCGTTCGCTGCTCCCGCTTTCGCAGCCGATGAGTTCCTTGTCGTGCAGGACGCCAAGACCAAAAAATGCACCGTCGTCGACAAGAAACCGACCGAGTCGTCGATGACCGTTGTGAGCCCGGCCGGCGCTGTCTACAAGACTAAGGCCGAAGCGGAAGCTGGGATGAAGACCGTCAAGGTCTGTTCCTCGCGGTAGAAAAATCACCCAGGAGGAAAACATGCCGGTCCCCACTGTTCTCGTTATTGGTGGCGGCATGCACCTGATGGGCCATCTACACTGACATTTGGGAGCCCGCCAATCTTGGCGGGCTTTCAGTCTGCCTAAGCGAAACGGCCCCAGCGTCCGGATCAAGAGTCGTGCGGACGACTCTAAGCCTTTCGCCGACAGCGCGCTGGCGGCCGAAAGTGCAAAACCGACCGATCCGCAAATCGCGCATATCGCCTATACGGCCGGCGTGATCGACATCGCCGCAGCCAAGCAGGCGATCTCGAAAGCCATCCACAAGGAGGTCAAGGCGTTCGCCGAAGACATGGTGCGCGACCACGAGGCAGTGAACAAGCAGGCTCTCGACCTCGTCAAGAAGCTCAGGGTTACGCCTGAAGACAGCGACACCAGTAAATCATTGTCGAAACAGGCTTCCGACAAGCTGACGGAGCTTTCCAAATTGAAGGGCGCGGACTACGACAAGGCCTATATCGCCAGCGAGGTCGCCTACCACAAGGCCGTCAACGACGCGCTGGAGACGCAGCTCATTCCGTCGGCGAGCAATCCCCAATTGAAGAGCCTGCTGCAGGCCTGAAGATCTTTCAGGGCCATCAGCAGCACGCCGAGCACGTTGCCGCGAGCCTGAAGTAGAGGAGGCGCGCCCATGCTGCCGAGACGTACCCTCGCAACCGCGCTGGCGCTCGGCGCGATAGCCGTCCCAGCGCATGCAGCACCGCTGGAGATCGTGATGGAAAATCTCGTGATCGCGCCGGCGCACGCCACCGCGAAAGTCGGCGACACCGTCGAAATGGATCAACAGGACATCTTTGCCCACACCGCGACCGCTGGAAACGGCGACTTCGATGTGACCATGCCACCGAGGAAGTCCGTAACGTTGGTTCTGCAGAAAGCGGCTACGATTAACTATTATTGCCGTTACCACCCGAACCTGAAGGCGACACTCGTCGTTGAGCCGTAGCGGACACGCACGCGATCGAGCCCCCTGTCAGGCAATCGTGATTCGCCGATCACCCGGGGCCGGAGGGCCGAGGTCGCGTCGGCCATTCAGGAACCGTGAACAGCAGGGGATAGCGTTCCCAACACGCTGAGGATGCCCACGACGAGAAGAGCCAGCACCAGTTCCCCGCCAACCTGACGACGGAGCCTTGCCAGCAAACGTTCCGACCCGGTTGCCGTTTTCGATTGGGCGATGGCCGGAACAAGCCGGAACCGGTTGGACAATGCGAGAAGCAGCATCAGGCCAAACAACCCCAATTTCGACAAGAGTAGCTGGCCGTAACTCGTATCAATCAGGTGCGGCAGAGAGCCGATCAAAAACCAACTGTTGATCGAGCCCGAGGCTATGAGAACCGCCACCGCAACGTAACCCATGCCCGAGAAGCGCGACAGGATGCGGACGGCTTCATCATTCGACACCTGCGCGGTCTGGTCGGGAGCCAGGAAGAGGCACAAGGGCAATAGACCTCCCAGCCAGGCGCCAGCCGCAAGCAGATGCACGGCGTCGGCCGTGACATGAACGCCCGCCGAAACGCCTTCGTGGACTTGCGTGTGCCCGACTCCGGCTAATGACGCCAACAGGATCGCTGCGAGAAAGCTCAAGAGCGCGATCGCACGACGGCTCAACGCGGACATTCCGCGCCACCAGATCACCGCAAGAATGAGAATCATAAGCGGAACCCGCAGCGCCCACACGAGCCCGAAGCTGGTGTCCCATAACACAGATGACAGGGTCTCGCGGTCCAGGGCATCGACAAGCGCCCCGGACATGTTTGCTGCGGTCAGAACGAACCAGGCAAGGCCGCTCAGAAGCGCGCCAAGCGCGGCCGTCGCGAGAATGGCGGGCAACGGCGTCAGGCGCTTCGATCGACCGACGTCAAGACGCGAGTACAGTACGAAGGACGTACCACCGAACAGAATGATGGCGCACGCCAGATGGAAGAAGCGGGCGCCCGCGAGCCCCGCCTCCAGCATCATTGCGCGACCTTGAACGAAAAGTGGCCGTTTACCTTATGCGTATCGACGGAGACCGCATGCCAGTCGACGTCGTAGGCTCCGGGTGGCAGCGCTTTGACGATCGGAACGACAAGTTGCCGCTTGTCCTTTGGGTCAGTGGAAGGACCTGCCGTCTCGATGAGAGCTCCACTGTTGTCCTTGATGGTCAACCCCGAGAATTTCGGGATGACATTCTCGGAAAAGGTCAATCGAATCTCTTTCGGTGCCGGGACCGTGGCGCCCTGCCCGGGATTACTCGCTTGGAGGGCGGGATGGGCATAGGCCCATCCGCCGATGAGACTGCCGGCCAGGATCGCCAGGGCCATCTTCACAACTTTGCGCATCGTTTGTCTTTCTCGGTTCGTACCGGTTTGGGCAGGCTTCACCCCTTGTGAGCGCGAGCGTTCGGCGGAAAGCGGTGCTCGCGCTTCCGGACCGTCCCCTAGTCATCGTGACCGCCACCATACCAATCATGGTGCGCGCCGCGGTGCCAGTCGTAGTGACGTCCGGCATGAGGGCCGTAATGCCGACCAGAGTGCCAGCCGTAATATCGATCCCAGTGCAACTTGTTGTGCGAACCATAGTGCCTCCCAGAGTGCCAATCGCGATGCACGCCCCCGTGCCAATCGTGCTCGCGGGGCTGATACCAGCGATCCTCGTCATGGGCGTTCGCGGCTTGCGTTAACGTCACGAGCAGTGCCGCTGCGGCCAGGAGTTGCACCGCCTGCGTCGTTCGACTCTTTCGAAGCTTGTTCGTGTCCATCGTCATCCTCCATGAACCGTCGAACCCAGCTGCAACCGTCGACGGGTTCCCATTGGATCGACATCATGGAAGCCATGGCCTGAATAAGAGCGGAATAGCAAATTCAGTTTCGGTTCATCGGCAACTCCTGCCGATATCCCACACCACATGAACTGCGTGGGGCTGTCGCGTTCGGGAAGATCGCATTGTGGACCCCATCCAGAAATCCAGAAGCCCGGCTTTCCCGTCGTGGCCGACGAGACGAAAGGCGAGCGCGCACCCGCTGGATTGCATGAGAAGCTCCCGGGCCGAAGAGAGCATGCAACCCGACCAAGCACGTTCGGTCGCGGTAGACTTATGGCTACAAAGCGGCGGCAAGGCGTCCGGGGATGAATGGCGTCTGAAGGGCTCATTCCAGCAGTGTTCAGCGTGGTCCGGCTAAGAGTGCGATCACAAGAGTCCCACGATCAGCAGTACGGGGCTCCTGCTAACGGAGACGTGTCATGACCGCCACTAAGATCCTCATAACGGCGACAGTGCTGTTATTGGCCACACCCATCGTGCCCGCGCTCGCACATGATGACGACGACAGCAGTTACGCCAGGCATGAGGAATTCCACGACCAATTGTCCGCCGCGCATGAGCGCGCACATGAGGAAGGCTTCGAGAGCCGCGCCGAGCATCGCGCCTATCACCGCGCACTCCGGGATTTGCACGGTGGGTACCATGACAACGAGTACGGCACCTCCTACCGCAGCTACTACGTCCCCGACCGGAGCTACTACTATGGGAGGCCCCGCTTTAGCGTATTCTGGGGGTGGTAACACCGGTTACGCGACTATCTAGATGTCCCGAGCAATGCGAGCGGCCCTGACCTCGGGACGCGCGCCGACACGGCCGAGAGAAAGAAGCTCCAGCTCGGACTTGCTCCAAAATGTCGCGGCCATGGCGTGGCCACGCCGGGAACTGGCGCATTTCCGAGTTGTTGAAAATTCACGCTATCGAGTAGCGGAGACCAGCCATGGGCCCGATCATCAGGCTTTTGAAATTGGCAGCTCAAGCGGCAGCGCTGACAGGACTGTTGTGGCTTCCCGGAAGTGTTCTTGGAACAACCAGGCCAGCGGCAGCGCAAACTGTGTCCCTCTCGGTCGAGTTCCGGACTGCACTTGAACCATATGGATCGTTTCGACGTATCGCGCGCTGGGGGGACGTTTGGGTTCCGGCGCATGTTTCCCGCGAGTGGAGGCCGTACACCGTTGGCCACTGGGTCTATTCCGATGACTATGGCTGGTACTGGGTTTCCGATCGCGACGAGGCGCCATGGGGATGGGTCGCCTTTCATTATGGTCGTTGGGTTTGGGATCGTGATGTCGGCTGGGCTTGGGTTCCGGGGCGCCAGTGGGGGCCGGCCTGGGTGGAGTGGCGGCGCGGGAGTAGACACGTCGGGTGGGCGCCATTGCCGCCTGATGACATCATTGTCGAAGTGCGGGATGAAGCGCGATACTGGATCTTTGTCAGACCACGCGATTTTCTCGCTACTAGCATCGCAACCGTTATCGTTGAGCCTGAGCCCGCCATCCTGCATGAAACGGTTGTCGTCAATGAAACCGTGGTTATCCGCCAACGCAATTTTGCGGTGAACCCCGGTATTGAACCGGCATTCCTTGCCGCAGAGATCGGCAGGCTAATCCCCGCATTCCAGGTGCAGCCGCGCATCCTCGCCGGCACTGCCAACATCCCGGGGGCCATCCAGGTGCGAGCACAGGACCTCAAGCGCGAGGACGTCCGCCGCAGCATCGTGCAGCAAGCGAACGTCCAGCAGACAAACAATACGATCCGGCCTGCGAACGTTCCGCAGCCACAACCGCTGGCCCCAAATGAGCGTGGCAGACTAGGTCAGAATCCGCCTCGTGCGGCATCCGGCTTGGCTCAACAAGCACCGCAGCAACCAGGTGCGGCGCGGACCCAAGAAGGTGCAAAACAACCAGGTCCGCCAGGCACCACAGGTACTGCGCCGGAGCAGCGCGGCGGAGCCGAGCGCGGCAAGCAACCAGGCATTGCCGGCCAAGCACCTGAACGAGGTCAGCAGCAGGGACTGCGCGAGCGCGGTCCGCAACCCGGCACCATTGGCCGCGCGCCCGAACGCGCTCCGGAGCAGCAGGGAAGGCGCGAGCGTGGTCCGCAACTCGGCACCATCGGCCGCGCGCCCGAACGCGCTCCGGAGCAGAAGGGACTGCGCGAGCGTGGTCCGCAACCCGGCACCGTCGGCCGAGCGCCCGAACGCGCTCCGGAGCAGAAGGGACTGCGCGAGCGCGGCCCGCAACCCGGCACCGTCGGCCGCGCGCCCGAACGCGCTCCGGAGCAGAAGGGACTGCGCGAGCGTGGTCCGCAACCCGGCACCGTCGGCCGAGCGCCCGAACGCGCTCCCGAGCAGGGACTGCGCGAGCGTGGTTCGCAACCCGGCACCGTCGGCCGAGCGCCCGAACGCGCTCCGGAGCAGGGACTACGCGAGCGTGGTCCGCAGCCCGGCACCGTCGGCCGAGCACCCGAACGCGCTCCGGAGCAGGGACGGCGCGAGCACGGCCCGCAACCCGGCAGCAGCGGCCGAGCACCCGAATGAGCTCACAAGCAAGGATTGCGCGTGAGCGTGGATCGCAGCGGACCCCGACGTCTTGATGACGACCTATACGGCAGCCACACGGACCGCGCAGCGCCTGACGCAAACCATTCCCATTGTGATGGCGGTTAGTGCCGATGCGGTGCGCGAAGGTCTTGTCGAAAGTTTGTCGCGCCCGGCGGCAACACAACCGGCAACACCTTCCTCTCCACGGAGCTGATTGGCAAAAAGGCTTGCAACACTGCGTGAGATTGTGCCTGGAGCACGCCGTTTGGCGGCGCTGATGCGGCGCGACGCCGATCCCGAGTTCCTAAGGCCTTCCTTGCCGATCTAGATGACCGCGCGAATGTCATGGGCCTGGTGCTGCACCACGTATTTGCCAGCAACGCGGAGGAGATCACTTCGGCCATTGCCGAAGCCGCGTCCTGGAACGCCGACGCCATGATCGTAGTGGACAGCCCGCTCTTTACGGCGAATGGCGCTCGCCTTGCCGAGCTCGCCATTTTGCATCGTCTCCCGACGGTCGGCGGCAATTCCTTCCTGACCCGAGATGAACTGCTCCTGTCCTATTCTGGCGACGTCAATGTCGCCTTGCGTCAGGCCGCCGATACGGTGGATCGCATCTTGAAGGGTGCCAAATCCGCCGATCTGCCCGTTCAGGTAATCACCCGCTTCAGTCTGATCATCAACGCGAAGACGGCCAAGGCGCTTGGAGTCACGATCCCACCGACGATGCTCGTGCTTGCAGACGAGGTGATTGAATGAAGGCTGGCCACTTCCGTTGCTGTTGAGGGTTTCGGATGCCGGCCGATGGCAGCGATGCGGCTTGCACCGTGTCCGGCGTCCGAAAGCCTTCAATGAAGGAACCCGCGGGAAATGGTAGGCGGTGGCGCCGCGAGCGCCGAGCGCTATGGAGGTTTGCGCACGACGGAGGTGCGTGAGGGCAACCGACGCCGATGAGTGTGTTGGCTGACGACGTTGCGGCGCATGATTGGTCGGTCACA
>Ga0137391_10003245_pt1 | contig 12323 bp, 13 predicted proteins | sample 15con2h24BmetaG_FD_101399 | JGI IMG/M metagenome (GOLD analysis project Ga0137391, IMG submission 101399) | Vadose zone soil microbial communities from Angelo Coast Range Reserve, California, USA - 15con2h2.4B metaG | ecosystem: Environmental > Terrestrial > Soil > Vadose zone > Saprolite...
CAGGGGGCGCAGAGATACGCAGGAAAAGCAAAATACACAGGGATAAGTTTCCACGGCAAAAATCGTCGCAAGCCGCGAAGACTTTAACGATTAGCACTGCAGAGGTAGCGGAGGAAGCAGAGGCTTTTGGGGTTGTAACGCTGAGCGGTCTTTTATCGACTTGAAAAAAAATAACTGTTGGGTTTCGCGACAGAACCCATAAAATCCTCTGCTTCCTTCGCTACCTCTGCATTTCAGATTTTGGGTTTTGCCTTATGTTTTTTATTTCCATCGACACATCGGGTAAGTCCGGCGGCATCACGCTGGCGCAGGGAGACGCCGCGGGGTTCCGCGCTCTTGAGACTTCGGCCATTGCCGGGGGGGCTTTTTCCGCTCAGCTGATACCCACGCTTGCGGAGCTCTTGTTGCGGCATTCCCTGTCGATCGCGGACCTGGAGGGATTCGTGGTGGTCTCAGGTCCGGGATCGTTCACGGGATTGCGCGTGGGGTTGAGCGCGATCAAGGGGCTGGCGGAAGTCCTGAAGAAGCCGATTGCCACAGTGTCGCTCCTTGAAGCGCTGGCCACTTTCTCGTATCAGCAGGGTCGGGTGGCGACCGCTCTCGATGCCGGACGGAACGAAGTTTACTTCGGTGTCTGCGATTTTTTCGCCGGGAGCAGTACGATGGTTGAGGAACGTCTGCTTTCGCAGGCGGAGTTTTTGGAGCGCATCAAAAGCTCCGGCGCTTCGCGCTTGATCACCAGCGAACACGCCCTCGCCGATCTCGCATCGACAGTCGGAATCCCGATCCAGGAGGTCGCACGTCCGGGGAGCGAAGCGGCGGCGCGCATCGGACTGCCAAAGCTTCTGGCCGGAGACATCGTTGCCGTTGAGACGCTCGATGCGAACTATATCCGCCGGTCTGACGCGGAGATCTTCTCGAAGCCGAGGATCTGAATCGATATGATCACGCTGCGCCCCGCCCGGCCCGAAGATCTGCCGCAAATGATGGACCTTGCGCACCATGCGTTCACCGCATCGCAATGGAGCAAAGAGGTTTTCGAGCGGCTGTTTGCCCAGGGTCACGGTATCACCCGGCTGGTGCTGGTAGCGGAAGAATCCGCGGAAGAAGCCGGGGAAGGCGGCAGCCGCATTGTGGGGTTTCTTGCCGGACGCGAATCCGCGGGTGAATGGGAAATCGAGAATATCGCGGTCATCGCATCGGCCCGCCGCACCGGACTCGGTTCGCGCCTGCTTCGTGAATTTCTGCACCAGATTCAGAGCAGCGGTGGTCGGGAAGTGTTCCTGGAGGTGCGGGAATCAAACAAAGCGGCGCGCGCGCTTTATGAAAAGTGGGCCTTTCAGGAATTGGGCCGCAGAAAACAGTATTACACCGATCCCGTGGAAGATGGTTTGATCATGAAACTGTCGCTCGTCACACCGCCATTCGGTTAGCGGCAAATACCCAATAAATAGGATTGAACCGGGTGAGCGGGTGTGCTACTTTCTTGGGCATATCAACGCAGGAGGTTTTTGCGGATGGTGGATTCCGTTCGTGAACAGCTTCTTGCCAGCCACGAGGAGTTTCGTCGGCTGGCGCTGGAACACACTCAGTACTCTCATCGTCTTGAATCGCTGATCGAGAAGAGATACCTGACCGATGACGACAAACTGGAAGAAGTTCGTCTGAAGAAGCTCAAGCTTCTGGTGAAGGACCAGATGGAAAACATTGAGCACCGTTACAAACAGGAACATTCCCAGGTAGCGTAAAGCCCGCGCTGGTTAAGAAATTTCAACCTCTCCGATGAGCCGCATATCGGCTGTGCAGGAGAGGTTTGTTTTTGATTCCACGAATCCCGGCAAAAAGCAGAGTCAGAATCCCTGCTGCGGATTTGCGCGGATCAACGGATAAACACTGATCAAAATAAAGAGGGAATTGCTGCGGGATTTTTTGGGGTTTTAATCCGCGCTCATCCGCGTAAATCCGCGGTAAAAATTTTGACTTTCTCAGGAAGCCAGAGCTTTTCTTCTTCCCGTACTCTCTCTGGGATCGGGCGGAATTGTGCCGGGGTTCGGGAGCGCAAGTTTCCGGAGAGTACTGTTAGAAGGGTGTGCGCTGGCGGCTTTGACCAGAATCTGGTCGCACAACGATATGGTGCGTTCAAGCCACGAAGTTGGGCGATCTATGGGGGACATGGCAGGTATGTGTGCATTTTTGCAACCATTTGATCAATCCTCGCCGGTTAGCTCTCTTTTGCAATCTCATTGAAAATAAAGGGAAAGTTTGCTGAATCACCCTCAACGAAAGCCCGCCCATGCCATTTTTCGGTGCCTGGCCACCCGAGGATGGCAAAAACCGCCATTCCATGCGGCATTTTTTTCTCGGTATGGTAAAAACCGGCAGCCGTCTCCCCGCCGTCGGGGAGAATCGGCCACCGCATTGTTAAGAAAATGTTAATCGAATGGCTCGCATTGTTATTTTAGAGGTGCCACTCCATCCGCTCTGGCGGCTGCGGTTTGCGGCGTCTCCGACTGAGTTTTCAGATAGCCAATCACCGCGTCAACGTCAACATCGGCGAGACGAAGATTCGGCATGATTACCTTTTTGTATTTGCTGAACAACGACACCGCGAGAGGATCGCCCTCGGCCAGCATCTTGTCGGGAGAGGCAATCATGCGCCGGAGCCAGGCCGCCTCGCGGGTTTCCGTGACGCCCTTCAGGTCGGGGCCGATATTGTCGCCGCGTCCGACGGTATGACAAGCCGCGCAATGCGACGCAAACACGTACTGACCGTGATCGATGGAAAGCGGAGGCGCGTTGGCGTAGTTCTGCTGCGCCGCCGGCGGCTTGGTATTTTTCCAGCTGTTTAAAAAATCCCCGATCATGATTGCCAGGAAGCGGGGGTTGTCGAGCGCCGCGTTGCGCATCCACTGGCCGGTCGCTTCGTTGCCGAGCAGCAGGGCGGGGGTATGGCCGTCGCGGTTTTTCGGATTGGGTGCCGAATACAGCCCGATCTTTTTACTGATCAGTTCCACATCCTCTTTTTTGCCCGTAAGAAAAAGCCATCCGGGGCCGGCGTGGTATTTCTCCGCATAGGCTTTCAGTTCTTCGGGTGTGTCGTTATCGGGATCGATGCTGATGGAGTAAAAGAAGATATCCCTGCCGACGCGGTCGCCCAGCATTTTCTGTACCTGCGCCAGCCGCGCGGTTTCGAGCGGGCAGGAATCCATGCAATGGGTATAAATGAGATCGATGGCCACGACCTTGCCTTTGATCAGGTCATCGTAGAAATGAACGATAACGCCATCCTGAGTGGTCAGGGGGACGTTGGGAAAGTAATCCTTTCCCCAGCGGGCATTGTCGAACGCCGAGGCCGGCACCGGTCCGAAGACGATCACGGACGAAGCTGCGGCCAGCAACACGGCGATTACGGCAATGCGGAGACGGTATTTCCTGAGCATGTCGATACTCCATCGCGCCTGCGATCCGCGTTCCGCGAATCACAAGCCGCGAAATAAGGCGGGCGGAACGCCATGACAGCGTTCCGTCAGCCTGTTTTCCGTGACCAAACCGTTTAGAGCGCGCCCGGCAGAATGTCGTCGGGCGGAATAAACGTTACGCCCTGCGGCGAGGGAATCGGCGTAGGCAGAGGCCGCAGGAACGGCGCGCCTCCGTCGTCGATCTCCCAGCGCAGAAGCATGGCGTTGTCTTCGTGCACGGTGTTGTGACAATGCTCCATGAACATGCCGCCCCAGTCGCGGAACTGCATGGTGAGTCTGACGCTGCCGTCGGGCCGCAGACGATACACGTCTTTGCGGCCCTTTTCCCACGCGGGCACCTGGCTGGCGCTGCCATTGCGGTCGAGGATCTGGCCTTCTTCGAAATGGATGTGCACCGGGTGGTCCCAATTACCGCCGTCGTTAACCAGGTTCCAGATTTCGCGCGTCCCAAATCGGGGCGCCGCCGACACGCGGCCGAAGTCCGCGTTGAGCTGGTCGCCTCCATTGGTGCCGATGCCCCACGGCCCGAAGAACGAGGTGATGGGGTTTCGGGAATTTTGATTGCCGTTGTCTCCGAACACAAAGGTGCGCGTATTGGCCACCGGAACGGCGGAGAGATCGGGGTTGGGAATCATGGTTGCCGGCACCTGGCTCACATCGGCCGCGGCGGGATTGCGAACGATGCGGAACTCCAGAAATTCACCGACACACGGATCGGAGGACTGACCGGCCACGGCCTGGGCCAGCGAAATGGCCCCTTCGGGTACGGCCCCGTTCTCGTGCTCAAGAACGTTGACCAGCCAGACCTTGTCCCCGATGTTGTAACGCGAGAAGTCGATGACAATGTCATAGCGTTCGGCGATGCCCAGTTGGTCGAGTCGGGTCTGGGGCACCGGCTGGGGCAGCAGATTGCCGTCGTTGGCAATCTGGATCATCACGGAATTGTCACTGAGCTGAAGCTGGAAGAAGCGCGACACCGCGGCATTGAGAATGCGGAAACGATACTTGCGGCGCTCTACTTCGAAGAAGGGTCTGTAGACCAGGTTTACGGTCATCACGTCGCCCAGGAATCCGTCGAAGTTGAAGATGTCGAAGAATAGTTGTCCGTTCTGGTCCCATGCCTTGTCGGCCAGCATCAGGTTGATGTCGTAATCGAGGTTGCCGAAGTCTTTGGCGGTGCCGCTCGGCAGCCGCAGGTTGACGCCGTCGTTGATGCCTTCGTTCCCGCGGTCGAGAGCGCTGTAGATGTTGAACATCGCGGCCATGCCCTTGTACACATTCTGCGCGGTGAAGCTGAACATGTGATCGTGGAACCAGTGGGTGCTCATGGTTTCGTGCCAGTCGCCGGGCACTTTGGTGATGCCGCCGCTGCCGTTGGGGCTTCCGGCCCGCGGGTCGGTGGCGTTAACGTTGATGCTGTTGCGCCCGGCCAGCACGATGGGCCAGTGATAGTCGTAGAACTGATTGGGAAAGAAATAAGCTCCGGTGAAGCCGTCGTTCTCCGCGCCGTGGTGCCCGTTGTGCTCATGCGTGGAGATGGTGTTTCTTCCAAAGCCGCCGTTCCGGGTGACATCGACAGGAAGCTGATTGTGCTCACGCGTGAGAATGGGTTCTCCGTAGCGCCCGATGACAAGCTTGGGCGGCAGCGTTCCGTTGAAGGTCCACAATGCCAGCGGTCCCTGGTCGGGCAAATTGGGATGGAAGCGGGGAGGGAAGGGCGCTGCCGCATTGATGCCCGAGTTCAGATTGGAGGGAACCCCGGGGTTATAGACGTTGTTGACCGTTGCGCCTTTGGTGAAAATCTCCACCGCCACCTGCGGCGGCAGCGTGGCGAACTGCTGATGCGCCCAGATAGCTCCTGGGGGACGCCCCTCAATCGGCCCCTGGCCGCCACCCAGCGCGGGATCGACCGCCTGCTGTGTCTGATTCGACAGGGCCGTGGGAGCCGGAGTCAGAGTCGACACCGCATTGCGGGGAAGAACATCGAAGCGGGGCATCGGTTGGGTGAATGGCTGTACGCCGAACAGCGGGCTGCGCGGCGCGCCTGTGGGAATGCCGCCGCCATCGAAGGCGTAAGCGCTGTTGACGAAGGGATTCAGTCCGTGGATCGGGGCCAGCAGACCACCAGTGGTGATGAGCCCCCATTTAATGAGATCGCGCCGTGAGACTTGCCCGTGCGAGTAAGCTTTGACGATTTCCACCCGGTTATTGCGGGCATTTTCGGCCTCCCTGACTCGTGCTCGTGAGGCTCTTTCCGGAAGAAACAGGCTTCCTCTGCGATACATGGTGCTCTCCTTTGGTTCTTTTCAGAGTTCAAGTTAGGTCATGGATGTAGTGCACTCCTTGCTTTGACAGGTGAGCATTATGCTCCAAATTGAGACAGGTTTAGTTAAGTTTTGAAAAGTTATATCGTTTCACGATCTAAATCATGAGAAAGTTCCAAAATGAAAAACGCCGGGCGGACACCGTGTAAAAAATGGATTCCGCCTATGTAAAACAAAAGACGGCATTCCCGATATGGAACCGGTTTGCGAGAGATTTTAATGATTTGGATTTTTTAATACGGAGCATTCAGCACTCAGCATTCAGCGCACTCAGCACTCAGCATTCAGCATTCAGCCATTCAACCTTTTGGCGTCCTCTTGAAAAACCGGTACGCCCGACCACCTTGAACAAAGTGACGAGCCTGGTTTCTTAGATTACTCCAAAATGTTTCATGGCTGAATACTGAGCGCTGATTGCTGAATGCTAAGATAATCGACATGTTTTCCGGTTCCAATCTTCACCTGTTGCACGACGACACTTTCCGCCGTCTGTGCCGCGCGCGCGACCTGTTGGCAGCCGGGTATCGGACGCCGGTGGCATTGGAGCAGGCCGCCCGGGAAGCCTGCTACTCTCCGTTTCATTTTCATCGGCTGTTCAGCGCCGCGTTCGGCGAGACACCGCACGACTTCCTGACCCGTCGGCGCATGGACTATGCCCGCCGCCTGCTGGCCTCCGGTGAACTGACCGTGACGGAAGTCTGTTTTGAAGCCGGTTATGGAAGCCTGGGATCGTTCAGCTCGAAGTTCCATGCCATGGCCGGGCGCACGCCCACCGAATACCAGCGAGAGGTACGCCGTGTGTTCGGATACATGGCCCCATGGCGCATCGTGGCCATGCCGGTCTGCTACCTGAGCAGTTTTGGCGGAATGACCTGGTAATTCCGCAGCTCCGCGCGTCCCACCCATACAGCAAGAATCGAGAAGCGCGGAGCCGGGTTCGTCGGTTAGATTATGGCCATGGAGGCGCGAACATGATTCAACGCATGTCGTACAACGCAATTTTCGTACTCGATCAGGACATCGCCAGGGATTTCTACGTCAACAAACTGGGCTTTGAAGCGCGCATGGATGAATCCATGCCCAACGGTTTTCGCTGGCTCACCGTGAGCCCCAAAGGCCAGACCGACCTGCAGATCATTCTGATGAAGGTGGCGCCGTCGCCGGAAACCATCGATCCCCATCGTCAGAAGATCACCCCTCAGGATGTGGAAACCATCGGCGCTCTCATGAACAAAGGAGCATTCGGCGCGGGCGTCTTTCAGACTTCCGACTGCCGCAAGACCTATGAGGAACTGAAAGCCAAAGGCGTGGAATTTCTGTCTCCGCCCAAAGACCAGTTCTACGGCGTCGAAGCCGTCTTCAAAGACCCGTTCGGCAACTGGTTCAGCATGACCCAGCCGAAAAACATGTAGTGATGCCATCAAAGGCAAAGTCAAAACCAGAAAGGCAAAGTCAAAACCAGAAATCCTGAAACACGGAGGGAACGGAGGAAAAAACAGAGGAAAGAGTCTGAGGAAATCAAGGGGGTTGTGACGCGGAATCCGGCTCTGTCGTGCTCCTGGAGGGAATGCGGTACTGTTGAGCGCCCCTCACAACCCCTGATTTCCTCAGATATTTCCTCTGTTTTTTCCCTCCGTTCCCTCCGTGTTTCAGGATTTCTGGTTTTGACTTTGCCTTCATGAGTGCGTTGCGATTTTGCTTTTTAAAAGTCCTTTTAGGGTCCAGCCGTTATAATCTCCTCAATGGTCCGAGATGGCATCTTTTACGCGCTGGGAATGGTGTGTGTTGCCGCGCTGTTGTGGTGGCTGACCGTACCGGCATATTCCGCGATTCCGCTGGCACTGGCGGCTTTTTTTCTGTGGTTTTTCCGGGACCCTGAGAGGGCGATTCCGGCGGAACCGGGCCTTATTGTCTCCCCTGCCGACGGCAAGGTGACCGACATCGGGCCGGTGCAGATCGAAGGCCGGTCGTGCATCCGGATCAGCATCTTTCTGAGCGTGGTCGATGTCCATGTGAACCGTTCGCCCATCGCCGGCGTGATTCAGGACGTTCGATACCAGAAGGGCAAATTCGCCAACGCCATGGGGGGCGGGTCGGCCGATATCAACGAGCAGAATATTGTCACCGTAGCCGGCGACGGATGCACGCTGGTGTTCAAGCAGATTGCCGGCCTTCTGGCGCGCCGCATCGTCTTCAGCAAAAAAGTCGGCGACAAGGTCGCGCGCGGTGAACGCGTCGGATTGATCAAGTTCGGTTCGCGGACCGACGTTATCTTTATTCTTCCCGCCTCCGCGGCGCTGAAGGTGAAAGTCGGCGACCGCGTTAAGGGCGGGTCGTCAATTCTGGCGGGGATTCCGGCGGCCATGCCGGAGTCATCGTCTTCTGAGCGCGAAAAACAGCACGCCGGATCGGTGCGATGAAATTCCCTGGCCAGCAGATGCTGGAAGAGCAGATACCTCTGGCGCAGCGCCGCCGGATGCGCAAGGGCATGTACATTCTGCCTTCTCTGTTTACCGCCGCCAATATCGGCGCCGGGTATTACGCGATTTCCCAGACGCTTCAGGCCTGGAACGGCCCCAATCAGCCGGCCGATACCTGGCACTTCGATATCGCGGCCAAAGCCATCGGCTTTGCCGTGGTGGCCGACGGCCTCGACGGCCGCATCGCGCGTTTGACCAATACCACCAGCGATTTCGGCCGAGAGCTCGATTCGCTGGCCGACGTGATCACTTTCGGCGTGGCGCCCGCCATCCTGGCCTGGATGTGGGGTTTTCGCATGCTGCCGGCTTTCGGCAACGTCGAGGTTCAGTCACGGTTCATTCAGTTCGGGCTGATTGCCACCTTTCTCTTTCTGGTGGCCGGGGCCAGCCGCCTTGCGCGCTTCAATATTCAGGTCAATCCGCAGCCGTCGAACCCGGGGCGTCCGGGCCGGAAATATTTTGTGGGATTGCCGATTCCCGCGGGCGCCGGCGTGATCTCCGCCGTGGTGCATCTGACCCGGGGCGAGCCCTTGCCGTGGTGGTGGCTGGGGCCGGTGTGGCTGGGAGTACTGGTGCTGGTGGCCTTCCTGATGGTCAGCACCTGGCGTTTTTACAGCTTCAAGGATTTGACCCTGCGCAATCGCCATCCGTTTCAGACTTTGATTCTTATCTGCGGAATCGGCGCGCTCGTCTGGTTTTACTCGCAGTATGTCCTGTTTGCCGTGGCCATGGCCTATATGCTGAGCGGAATCGTTACCCGCTTCTCCTATTCCATGCGCCGCCGCCGCGCGGAACCCACTTATAAGGAAGCGCCTGACTCGCAATGAAAACTGAAAATCAGAAATCCGCCAGCCTCTTCCGCGTGGCCATCGTGGGCGCGACTACGCTGAAGGGAAAAGAGCTCAAGGAAGTGCTGGAAGAGCGCAACTTTCCCGCCATGGATATCAAGCTGCTCGACGATGACGAATCGATCGGCCAGCTTGACGAGGTGCAGGATGAGATTGCCTTCGTGCAGGCGGTGACTCCCTCGCATCTGGAGCATATGGATTTCACCTTCTTCGCCTCGGGCGAGAAGTTCACACGCAGGTTCTGGAAGATGGCGCGCAACGCGGGCAGCGCGATTGTGGACCTCTCCTACGTTCTCGAATCGGAAATCAACGCGCCGGTCAGCTCTCCGTGGATCGAGAGGGAGCTGGGCCAGGCGACGAAGCTGACCCTGGAATCGACCGCGGTGGAAACGGCGCATCCGGCGGCCGTGGCGATTGCGTTGTTGCTGCTGCGGGCGCGCAAGGCGGGCGCCATTCGCTCGGCGGTGGCCACGCTCATGGAGCCGGTTTCCGAGATCGGCAAGCAGGGCATGGACGAGTTGCATCAGCAAACGCTGAATCTGCTTTCCTTCCAGCCGATGCCCACCGCGATCTTCGGAGCGCAGGCCGCCTTCAATGTCCTGGGCCGGTTTGGAGAGGGCGCGAGCGCCACTCTGGAATCCATCGAACGGCGTATCGTTGCCCATCTGGGCAGGCTGCTGGAAGGCCACGCACCCGTTCCTTCCCTGATGCTGGTGCAGGCCCCGGTATTCCATGCGCACACCTTTTCCATATACATTGAGCTGGAGCAGAATGTATCGACCGGGGACTTCACTCAGGCGCTGGCGGGCGAGCACGTGGAAATTGCGCGCTCCGCGGAAGATGCTCCGAACAACGTGAACGTGGCGGGCAGGGACGAGATTTTACTGGCCGTGCGCCGCGATGTATCCAATCCAAACGGGTTCTGGCTATGGGCAGCGGTGGACAATCTGAGACTGGCGGCCATCACGGCCGTGGAATGCGCCACGGCGCTGGCGGCGGTGAGGCCGCACGGGAAGGTACAGTGAAGAAGCTTCTGGCCCGCTGTTTCTGTTGCCTGCCGCTCGCGTGTCTGTTCCTCGTCGGCTGCGGCTATCACACGGCCGGCCATGCGGTCCGTCTGCCCGCCAACATTCAGACCATCGCCATTCCCGGCTTCGTCAACAAGACGCAGACCTACCGGGTTGAGCAGATTCTCACGCAGGGAGTGGTGCGTGAATTCATCAGCCGCACGCGCTATCGCGTGGTCAACGACACCGAAGATTCCGCCCAGGCCACGCTGAAGGGCGTGGTGCTTTCGGCCAAGGCTGATCCGCTCACCTACGACGCCCAGACCGGACGCGCTTCGAGCGCCATGATCACCGTGACCATGAAGGTCACTCTCGAAGACCATTCGGGGCGCATTCTGTTCGAAAACCGCAATTACGTATTCCGCGAGCAGTATCAGGTGTCGCGGGAAATCGCCGGCTTTTTCGACGAAGAAACGCCCGCGCTGCAGCGCATGGCGCGCGATTTTGCCCGCACCCTGGTGAGCGACATTCTGGAGGCCTACTGATGGCCGGACGCAGCTTTGCGCCGTCGGAGCGCTTCGTCGCCGAAGTTGCCGGCAACAAGCTGCGGCCCGCGTACGTCTTCATCGGCGATGAGGTTTTCTTCCGCGACCACTGCCGCCAGGCGCTGATTCGGCACCTGGTCCCCGACGATCTGCGCGACTTCAGCCTGCACGATCTCGATCTTTCCGAAGTCAGCGTGGCCGAGGTCCTCGACCGCGCGCGCACGCCCTCGCTGATGGCGCCGTTTCAGGTGTTTTTCATTCGGGGAGTCAAGTCGCTCTACGGACGCGGTTCGCACAAGGAAGAATTTGCGGCCATCGAAACCTACGTAAAAGACTCGAATCCGGCGGCGGTGCTGATCTTCGTCGCCGATCACGTCAGCATTCCCTCGGATGTCCGGCGCATGGACATGAACGACAAAGACCGTTACGACCGGATTCGCGAGACCCTGGGCGAATACTGCGGCATGGTGGAACTGGCGCGCGTGGAAGAGAGCGACGGAATCCGCTGGATTGTCGAGAAGGCGCAACAGGAACAGGTGAAGGTCGATCAGGATGCCGCCCGCGAACTGGTCGATGCCCTGGGCGCGGACATGATGCTGGTCAGCAGCGAACTGGAAAAACTTCTGCTCTACGTGGGCGAGAAAAAGCGCGTCACCTTGGGCGACGTCGAAACCATGGTGCTGGCCGCCAAGCAGCGGTCGCTCTACGAGCTGACCGATGCGATCTCCGCCAAAGACAAGGTCAAAGCGCTGGCCGTGCTCGACGCTGTGCTTTCCACCAGCGACGGAGACGACGCCGCCATCGGCCATCTCTACATGCTGGCCCGGACCTTCCGCCAGATGATGGTGATTCTGGAGAAGAACGTCCGCGACACCAGGGCGATCTGGCAGGCGCTGTGGCAGGGGTTCCGCGTGCCGCCCTTCGCGGCGGAAGATATTATCCGCCAGGCCCGGCGTTATAAATCGCGGCGCGAGCTTTCACGCGCCCTCAAACTGATCGCCCGCGCCGACATGGCGCTGCGCTCCAGCCCACCGAGCAAGCGCCTGATTCTTGAGCATCTGGTGATGCAACTCGCCGATGAGCCCAGGGTGTTGACCAGTGAGTGGCAGCAGGATGAGCTGCCGGTTTAATTTATCGGGGGTTGAGAGAACCTCAGATCTGTTGATCTGGTGATCGGTTGAACCGGTGATCGGAAGAGCAGGAAAATTTCCCAAATCGGCACGAACCCGAATCTCCTTTGAATGTTCATTCCCGAACACCGCGATTCCAATCGCGGGCAATCTTGGTTTGTGAACCAACCTCTTCCTCTTTATAAATGAACTATTTAGGCTCACATCCGGTGCGGCCCCGGAATTGCATAGTCGAGTCAGCGGGGATGGCAAAGATGCGAATCCGTCTGTTACTCGCTCTGGCTGTTTTAGTCTTAGGTCTGCTGTTTCAGATGCGCGCCTGCGGCTAGGTCCTTCCGCCGATGGCCGACCGGGAGAGTATTTCAATCGAGGCGGTCCGCCACGGCACACTTCCGATTCATATCGAAGGCAGCGGGACCATTTCGCCAACCGGATCGCCTTCGAAGGGCGGTGTTGGATCCGTCCAGGCCGAAAAGGCGGATTACGCTGCGAAAGGCATTTCCGATCAGC
>Ga0137391_10003256_pt1 | contig 12305 bp, 6 predicted proteins | sample 15con2h24BmetaG_FD_101399 | JGI IMG/M metagenome (GOLD analysis project Ga0137391, IMG submission 101399) | Vadose zone soil microbial communities from Angelo Coast Range Reserve, California, USA - 15con2h2.4B metaG | ecosystem: Environmental > Terrestrial > Soil > Vadose zone > Saprolite...
GCAAATTCGCCCTGGCAGCCTTGGGGTGACTCCGCTCCAGGGCGGTGAATGGCAATCCGTGGTATGGGCGCCGCGGTGTCAGCAAGTTGATCTTCACTTGCTTGACGACAGGCGAGTCCTAATACCGATGGAGCGTGACCCGCTGGGCTATCATCGCGTAGTCGTGGACAAAATGCGTCCGACCACAAGATATTTGTACCGGCTGAACAACTCCCTCGAATATCCCGACCCTGCCTCTCGCCTCCAGCCGGAGGGAGTGCACGGTTCATCGCAAGTAGTGGATCTGCGACCGTTTGAGTGGACCGACTCCGACTGGAAAGGCATCCCGCTTGAAGACGTCGTGTTCTACGAGGTTCATGTCGGGACATTCACAGAGGAAGGCACTTTTGCTGCCCTGATTCCCCACCTCGACCGTCTCTCCGATCTTGGAGTGAATACCATTGAGCTCATGCCCATTGCGCAATTTCCCGGAACGCGTAACTGGGGCTACGACGGTGTTTATCCCTTTGCAGTCCAGAATAGCTACGGTTCGCCTGGTGATTTGCAAAAGCTCGTGGACGCAGCCCACGCGCGAAAACTTTCAGTCGCGCTGGACGTGGTTTACAACCATTTGGGACCGGAAGGGAATTACCTTGGCGACTACGGCCCCTATTTTACGGACCGTTATCGCACGCCCTGGGGAGCGGCTCTGAACTTCGATGGCCCGGACAGTGATGAAGTTCGCTACTTCTTCATCCAGAATGCGATGTACTGGCTTCAAGAGTTTCACATCGACGCTCTTCGACTGGACGCCATTCATGGAATCTTCGATGCGAGCGCCTTCCCATTCCTAGCCGAGCTTTCCACCGCGGTTAATTCCTTGTCTGCCGACCTGGGCCGCAGGGTCCATCTAATCGCCGAAAGCGATCTGAACGACGCGCGGGTGGTGCGCCCGATCGAGCACGGCGGGCTCGGTATGGATGCGCAGTGGAGCGATGATTTCCATCACAGCCTTCACACGTTGCTCACGGGAGAACGCACCGGCTACTTCTCTGACTTTGGCTGCTTGCGCCACCTCGCGACGACCCTGACGAACGGCTGGTATTACGCCGGGCAATATTCTCAACACCGCCGGCGTAGACACGGCAATTCACCCTCCGGTCTGAAGCGAACACACTTTGTGGTTTGTGATCAGAACCACGATCAGTTGGGCAATCGCGCCCTCGGCGAGAGGTTGAGCCAACTGGTTAGCTTCGAAGGATTGAAGCTTGCGGCAGGGATAACCCTCCTCTCGCCATTTGTTCCGCTCTTGTTTATGGGCGAGGAATATGGAGAGACTACCCCATTCCAGTATTTTACAAGTCATACCGACCCCCAACTCGCCGAGGCCGTTCGCCGTGGCCGCAAAGAAGAATTCCTGGCGTTTGATTGGAAAGGCGATGTTCCCGATCCGCAAGCCGAATCGACTTTTGCCGCTTCGAAGCTCCGTCACTCCCTCTCGGAAGAGGAGCCTCATCGCACTCTCCAGCGCTTTTACCAAATGCTTCTGCGCTTCCGCCGCGACTACCAGCTCGCCCAAATGGCCCAGACAACGATCACAGATTACGAAACTGCCTGCACGTTGCTAGTCTTCCGTCAGTCTGGAACGAAAATTTTGGCAATGCTCATGCATTTCGGCAAGTCTCCCGCAAACTTGAGCATTTCACTGCGCCCAGGAATATGGGAGCGCCGAATTGATTCCGCGGACCTGGACTGGCTCGGTCCCGGCACATCTATCCCGCTCAGACTTGAACTGGCCGGCCCGATCAACGTCAGCCTGCAACCGAACTCATTTGCCGTGTTTCAGCACACGAGCCCTTCTCCGGAGTAACGATGCGCTACATCTGCGTGCACGGCCATTTCTATCAGCCACCAAGGGAAAATCCGTCGCTCGAAGCCGTTGAACTGCAGGACTCCGCTTATCCATATCATGACTGGAACGAAAGGATTACCGCGGAGTGCTACGCGCCGAATGCAACCTCGCGGATCCTGGACACAGAGCAGCGCATCACGCAGATGGTAAATAACTACGCACACATCAGTTTCAACTTTGGCCCGACGCTGCTCTCCTGGATCGAGCCGAACGCCCCCAAGACTTACCAGGTTTTACTTGAAGCGGACAAGTCCAGCCAGGAAAAATTCTCGGGCCACGGTTCCGCCTTGGCTCAGGCCTACAACCACATGATCCTCCCGCTGGCAAACACACGGGACAAAGTCACCCAGGTGAAATGGGGCATTGCCGACTTCCTACATCGTTTTGGAAGGGCGCCTGAAGGCATGTGGCTTCCTGAAACCGCTGTCAACACCGAGACTCTCGAGGTCCTTGCAGCCAACGGCATCAAATTCACCATCCTGGCCCCGCGCCAAGCCAACCGCATTCGCAAACGCGGGACGCGAACGTGGCAGGACGTCAGCGGCGAACGGATCGATCCCAGTCGCGCTTACCTCGTGAATCTTCCTTCGCGGAAAACCATCAGCGTGTTTTTCTATGATGGCCACATCTCTCAAGGGGTGGCATTTGAACGCCTCCTCGATAACGGCCAGCGCTTTGCCGACCGTCTTATAAGCGGATTTTCCGATGCCCGTGATTGGCCTCAACTGGTGAACATTGCAACCGACGGTGAAAGCTATGGCCATCACCACCGCTTCGGAGAAATGGCGCTTTCCTACGCCCTGAACTACATCGAAACCAACAAACTCGCTGAACTGACAAACTATGCGCAATTTCTCGAGCGGCATCCGCCCGACCACTTCGTCGAAATTGTTCAGAACAGCTCATGGAGTTGCATTCACGGTATCGAACGATGGCGGACAAATTGCGGATGCAACTCCGCCGGACACGCAGGTTGGACTCAGGAGTGGCGAGAATCCCTACGAGCGGCGCTGGATTGGTTGCGGGACCAGCTGATTCCCCTTTATGAGGACAAGGCAGCTCTCCTCCTGAAGAATTCCTGGAGCGCTCGCGACTACTATATTCGTGTGATTCTGGACAGGTCGCCGGAAAATGTCGGGAAATTCTTTGCCTGCCAAGCTACCCATCCCCTCTCGCCCGACGAGCAGGTCGTGGCGCTGAAGCTGCTCGAGATCCAGCGCTATGCCATGCTCATGTACACCAGTTGCGGATGGTTCTTCGACGAGCTCTCCGGCCTGGAAACGGTTCAAGTGATTCAGTACGCCGGGCGCGCCGTAGGTCTGGCCCAGGACTTCGTCGGCAACGGTCTGGAGGCGGAATTTGAGGAACGTCTCGCGGCCGCTAAGAGCAATCTTCCCGAACACGGCGACGGAAAGCAGATTTACGAGAAGTGGGTTAAGCCTGCGTTTGTTAGTACTGCTCAGGTTGCCGGTCATTATGCGATCAGCTCGCTGTTCGAATCGTACGGCGAGCGCACGCGCATTTACTGCTACGACGTCTCGCGAGAAGACTATTCTTTGGAAGTCGAAGGGAAACACCGAATGGCTGTGGGCCGCGCGCGATTTGGCTCAACCATCTCACAAGAGGCGGCTACACTGGCTTTTGGCGTGCTTCATCTGGGCGACCACAATATTTCAGGAGGCGTGGGACGCTTTGACGCGCTCGAAACATACGAGGATCTGAAGAGAACGCTCGCCGAGACCTTCTCGAAAGCCGATACACCAGCCATGATTAACGCCATAACCCAGGCTTTTCCGGAAAGCCCCTTCTCTCTTCGCACTCTCTTCCGCGACGAGCAAAGAGTGATTGTCAATAACATTCTCAATGAATCTCTGGCCTCAGCTTCGGCCGCGTACCGGGAAATTTTCGAGAACAACGCGCCCCTCGTCCGTTTCCTGAACAATTTGGGCATTCCCATTCCTGCCGCCTTTCAATCAGCAGCCGAAATTGCCCTGAATAGCCAGCTCAAGCAAGCCTTTGAACGGCCCGAAGTGGATATAGAGGGTATTCAGAGTCTTTTGAAGGAAGCGGCTGCAACAAGGGTGAAGCTTGACGTGAGCGGCTTGGAATACGCATTGCGGACTCGTCTGGAAAAAGAGGCCGATGCTTTCGTGCGCCAGCTTGCCGATCTCGGCCGCGCGCAGAGCTTCCGAAAGCTCCTGGAATTCGCTGCGACTCTCCCATTCCCGATCAACCTCTGGGAAGTTCAGAACCTTTGCTACCGCCCGCTCATCCACACCATGGACGAGCTGCGTCCCCAAGCTGAGAAAGACGATGCCGCTGCCCGGAGCACTTTAAACGAGCTCGCCATGATCCGGGAAAAATTGCACATCCATGTCTAGGACAAGATGACGGCTAGCACAGCGATTTCCGCAACGTACCGCCTGCAATTCAATAGAGACTTTACCTTCCGCGACGCTTCAGAGTTGCTCGATTATTTTTCCGAGCTCGGTGTGACCCACATCTACGCTTCTCCTATCTTGCGCAGCCGGCATGGCAGCAGTCACGGCTACGATGTTATCGACCCTAACCATTTGAATCCTGAACTGGGCACCGAAGCCGACTTGCAATCGTTCCACGAGGAACTCGAAAAGCGCGGCATGGGCCTGATTGTGGACATCGTTCCCAATCACATGGCGGCCAGTAGCGAAAACGCCTGGTGGATGGACGTCCTGGAGCACGGGACCGAGTCCGCTTATGCCTCCTATTTCGATATCGATTGGCATTCGCGTGCTCTCGAAGGCAAAATCCTGCTTCCCTTCTTAGGACGCCCTTTCGCGGAGGTACTGGAGAACCAGGACCTTGCTTTGACTTACGTAGAAGGAAAATTCGTCGTTCAATATTTCGAGTGGCTCTTTCCCCTCGCCCCGCGAAGCTACCGGCGGATTCTGGAGCACCGCCTGGACGGCCTTAAAACAAAGCTAGGTGAAGATTCGCCCGCATACCAGGAATACGCAGGGATCGCCGCCGCAGCAGTTTCTTTGTCGGACCGCGAGACCGCAAGCACAATTACAGCCACGAGAGGTGAAAAGCGCCTTCAGTTCGAACAGCTGACAGCACGCCTGCGCCAACTGGTCTCGGCCAACCCGGACGTCCACGCCTTTCTTCTCGATAATTTGAAAGGCTTTGGAGGAGTCCAAGGCAATCCTGCGAGCTTCTCACCGCTCGAGCGGCTCCTGGCGGAACAGTTTTATGTTTTGGCGTACTGGCAAAACTTGAATCTGGAGATCAATTACCGCCGATTCTTCACCATCACCGATCTAGTCGGCGTTCGCGTCGAAGATCCGCTCGTATTCGAATCCACCCACTCCCTCGTCGCTCGTCAAGTTGAGCAAAACGCCGTCTCCGGCTTACGCATCGATCACATAGACGGTCTTCGGGACCCCCTTGGCTATCTGAATCGCCTCAACGAGCGAATTGCCCAACCCACGCCATCAGCGGAAACGAAGCGCATCCCGGTCTATGTCGAGAAAATCCTTGCCCGCAACGAGAGGTTACGAAGCGATTGGCCGGTCGCGGGAACCACTGGCTACGATTTTCTGAACGCAGTGAACTGTCTTTTTGTCCACCCGAAAGGAGCACAGACCCTCGAGCGAATCTACTTTGATTTTCTAGACAGAGAGGTCGACTACCGCGACCTGTTGTATCAGAAAAAAAAACTCGTGATGGCTACCCTTTTTGGCTCGGAACTCCGTTCACTCGGTCATCACATGGCCATGCTGGCAAGCCAAGACCGCTATGCGCGAGACGTGCCGCGCCTCGAGTTGACCCAGGCGCTGAATGAAACCACTGCATGTCTCGCCGTGTACCGGACCTACATTCGAAACCTGGAGGTGTCTCTAGAAGATCAGGCGGTAATCGAGCAAGCGATAACCGAAGCACAGACGCTCAGGTCACAACTCCATCCCCTGAGCTTTGCCTTCGTCAGAGACGTTTTTTTGCTGCAAAACCGCCCGCATCTTCTCCCTGAGCAGCGCGAGGCCAGGCTTGCGTTTATGATACGCTGGCAACAATTCACCGGCCCCATCATGGCCAAATCGTTCGAGGACACCTTATTGTATGTTTACAACCCACTCGTATCTCTCAACGAGGTCGGCGGCGATCCCCGGCCCTCCGCAGCATCACCAGAACTATTCCACGAACTGGTACAAGAACGATCACAGAGATGGCCCCAATCTCTGAATGCCAGCACTACCCACGATACAAAACGATCCGAAGATGTCCGGGCACGCATCAATGTTCTTTCTGAAATTCCCGAAGACTGGGAGCGCCATCTACATTGCTGGTCCAAGCTGAATGCTTGCCACAGAAAAGTGATTCAGGGGCAGCCCGTGCCTGACCGCAACGAAGAAATCTTCTTGTATCAAACGCTCATTGGCATGTGGCCATTCGACGCCGAAGAGCGCGCCGCGGCCAATCAGAGGTTGCAAGCATACGCCATAAAAGCTACGCGCGAAGCCAAGGTCCATACCCGCTGGACTTTGCCGAATCTCCAACACGAAGAGGCGCTCAAAAGCTTTATCGCGGAAATCCTTGACTCGCAAAGAGACAATGCCTTCCTCCGGGACTTCACGGCGTTTCACAACCGCATCGCGTACTGCGCCATGATCAACGGTTTGAGCCAAACACTCCTAAAAATCGTCTCTCCCGGTATTCCGGACTTTTACCAAGGCTCCGAGCTTTGGGATTTTCGGCTCGTCGACCCCGATAATCGGCAGTCCGTCGACTTTACGAAACGCAAAGCTGCGCTAGCCCGAATGCAGCAGGACAAAGAGGCCCAACTCATTTGTGTTGCGGACGGACTAGCAAAAAGCTGGCGCGATGGCCGGATCAAGCTGTACCTCATTTGGAAAGCGTTGAACTATCGGCGGCGGCACGGAAAGCTATTTTCGCAGGGCGACTTTTCGCTGGCCATGGCTTCAGGTATCCGCCAGGAGAATGTTTCGGGGTATTGCCGGCGTAAAGAAGGAGAATGGCTGCTCGTTGCATTCCCAAAGTGGCTGGCAAATGCCGGCGCCGCAGAGAACTCCTCAAGCCAACCCCAGTTTTGGGGAGATACCCACCTTCTCTTGCCCGCTACGGCGCCCGCCTCGTGGCAAAACGTCTTCACCGGTGAAGAGCTTTCAGCAAGCAAAACCCCCGGCGGACAACAGTCCTTACGTCTAACCGAACTGTTCCAATACTTTCCTGTAGTGATGCTCGAAACAGCCAATCCTTCGCGAGACCGAGCGAGTGAACGAGTCTAACGACGCTCGACTGGCCGCCGGCCCAAGAGCCGCTTGCCCTTACAACGGTTGCGGCTCTTCATGTTTTTCTTTCTCCTTCTGTCCGAGAAGCCTCTCCAGAAACCTGCGAGCCAGGTGCCGTCCGCCCAGACCAAAAGCAATCGCCATCCCCAGCATCAACGCTCCAAACACAATCGAAAACGCCGCGACAACCGTTTGCCTGGCGATGCCTATCTCCTCGAGTGCCATCGAAATTGCAAACATCCACACCAGAACACGCACTGACCAGCTCAGCAGCTTCGGCGAGCGATATCCCGCATTCACTGCCGCCAAGAGCACGGCGCGAGAGAGAAAATTCGCGGTCACCAGTCCCAGAAACAAAATCAAAATGGCCACAAAGATCGCCGGCAGGAGCAGAAACAACCGCGAAATCTGTTCCTGCAAACCCGCGACACCCAGCACGCTGACTCCGATCAAGACGAAGCCCGACCACGTTACCCAAAACACAGACTGGCTCAACAACTCTGTAATCGACGGAAGCGCCGCCATCCGCAGCACATGAGAAGCCCCCGCTTCCTCAGACAAACGGTCCAGCTTGGTTAAACGCAGCAATCCGCGCAAGATATACTTCAGCGCCAGCGCAACGAGAAATCCCACCGCGACTATGACCAACATCACCACCAAGCGCGGCAAAAACTCGGCGAGCATGTGAACCAAATTTTGGTAAGCCTGCTCGATTCCTTGGATAATTAAGTCCTTCATGGCTTCACCTCAACTTTTTGCATTCCACTTTTCGATCAAATACGGTTTTTGGCGCTCAAACTCGAGGCAAAGAAGTTCAGAGTCCGCCTGCATTTCTTCCACCGACGAATGGGCATGCTGCAACAGATACGAATAGAGCCGGCCGCGGTACAGCGGCACCAAGGCTTGCACAATGTGATCCCGGTTGATGACCGCGTGGTGATAGGACGCCGCAAATTCATACAGCGCTCGCACCAATAGCTCGCATCCAAACCGGAATTTCTCCGCGTCCTCGCTCGCGATCCCATTTAATTGCCGATGCGTTTCCTGCGTGAGAATCGAAGCCAGGACGGGCTCCAATTCAGCCACGCCGGTGCGAAATAGCTCAAAAATCTTTTCCGGGTTGGACGGTGCTCCATTGTTCAGTATTTCGTGTTCCGGCCCGAAAGTCGGCACGGGCTGCGATCCCACGCGGTCCAGCCAATGTTCTTGGTAACGTTCCATGCACCAGAACAGATTCCCCACCGTTTGGCGAATCGCCTCGACCGTATCCACACCTCCGACCGTAGGCGCTCCTTTCTGCCCGAGAAACGATTGGCAGCACGCGTAGCCCGAGCACATCGCCGTGATGGCCAGCCACCCCTCCGGCCGCGCTCGAACCGGCTCTTCCGCCCAAACGTCTTGATCCAGGTAATGCGCCGCCAGGCGCCCGGAAAAGGCCCACTCACCCGAATACACCTCTCGCATTCGTAAGCCAAAGATGGCGCGGACCATTGGGTACAGCAGGTTCCGCGACAGCAAGCCCTCATATCTATTACGCGCATACAGCGGCGACACGTACTCAAACTTCTCCTTGTGCACCGGCCGTAGCAGGTTCGTGACCCACGATGCCGTCAGATCTATTGTTGTCGAGGAAACGACGGCGCAGGAACGAGCTCGCAGCAAGTCCGCGGCCGCTACAATCGTCCGCACGGCCATCCCCAGTGACGGAGTCTTCCCGTATTGCCAGCTCACGCGATGTATCGTTCGCAGTGAAGTCAAGCCCCTCCGGTCGAAGGCCTTCCGCCGATCCGATTCGAGAAACACCTCGGTGGTGTTATCGGTGGATCCCCCGTCGACATTCACTATTACGATCCGGTCTCTGACGAAATTCTGGTGAACACTTTCTTCGATTGCCCGTACAGTCTGCGCGATCGTGATGGCGCTATTGTACGAAGGGATCCCAATTAACAGATCTACCTCGCCCACGCTCATCAGCTGCCGAATAAAGTCGTCGCCGAGAAGAATGTCTTCAGCCAAGTTACCCGCCTGCTCTCCCGCTCTGGAGCTGAATGCCAGAAACACTCAGCCCTCCGCGCCAGTTGCACAAATTAATTCAGATCCGCCTCAGGCGAAACCAATAAAATTGATATGGTCCCAATGTCAGCAAATACGGCAACTCCCCGATCCGTGGAAATAGGTTCCTTCCGAACATTTCGATTGGGATGTGTCCCTTGTACCGCTGCAAATTCAGTTCCACCGCCTGTGCCGAGCTCGAAAGATTGTTTACCACCAGAACTGTCGCTCCGCCGAGTTGACGAACGTATGCCAGCACTCTGTGATTCGAGGGATCGAGGAATTCAATCGACCCGCGACTAAACACCTGAAATAAATTGCGTGTCTGAATCAGCGACCTCATCCAGTTCAGCAGTGAATGCTCCGACCGTCGCTGCGACTCCACATTTACTGCCTGATATCCATACACCGGATTCGAAATCACCGGCGAATACAGCCGCTCCGGATCGGCCGCGGAAAACCCGCCGTTCCATCCCCCGTTCCACTGCATTGGCGTGCGCACGCCGTTCCGGTCGCCGAGATATATGTTGTCCCCCATGCCGATTTCGTCGCCGTAATAAATAACCGGCGTGCCCGGCATGGACAGCAGCAATCCATTCATCAGCTCTATCCGCCTCCGGTCGTTTTCCATCATGGGAGCCAGCCGCCGCCGAATGCCCAGGTTGATGCGCATAGCTTTGTCGGTCGCGTAGGTGTCGTACATGTAGTCGCGCTCTATCTCCGTCACCATCTCCAGCGTCAGCTCGTCATGATTGCGCAGAAAGATGCACCACTGGCAGATCTCCGGAATTGGCGGTGTCTGTTCCAGGATGTCAATGATCGGCTTGCGGTCCTCCAGCTTTACCGCCATGAACATCCGCGGCATCAGGGGAAAGTGAAACGCCATGTGAAATTCGTCGCCCAGGCCAAAATAAGAGATCACGTCCGTCGGCCATTGATTTGCTTCCGCCAGCAGCATCTTGTTCGGATATGCCAAGTCGATGCGCCTCCGGTAATCCTTGATAATGGCGTGCGTCTCCGGCAGATTTTCGCATCGTGTACCCTCTCGCTCGACGAGATTAGGTACGGCATCGAGACGAAAACCGTCGACGCCCATGTCCAGCCAGAATTTCATCACCTGCCACATGGCCTCGCGCACGGCGGGATTGTCGTAATTCAAGTCCGGTTGATGGCTAAAAAAACGGTGCCAGTAGTATTGTTTCGAAATCGGATCCCAGGCCCAGTTGGACATTTCCGTGTCCACGAAGATGATGGGCACGCCCTGATATTTAGTGTCCGTATCGCTCCACACGTACCAATCACGCTTTGGGTTGTCCCGGGAGCTCCGCGACTCCTGAAACCACGGGTGTTGGTCCGAGGTGTGGTTCAGCACCATCTCCACGATGACCCGGATGTTTCGGTCATGTGCGGCGTTGAGAAAGGTCTTAAAATCCTGGACGGTGCCGTAACTCGGATGCACCGACGTGTAATCCGCGATGTCGTATCCGTCGTCTTTAAGCGGCGAAGGATAGAACGGCATAAGCCAAAGTGCGCTGACCCCCAACTCTTGCAAGTATCCCAGCCTTTGCGTCAGCCCGGGGAAGTCTCCAATTCCATCGGCATTGCTGTCATAGAACGTGCGGACGTGCAGCTGATAGATAACAGCATCCTTGTACCAGAGATTGTCGTTCCGCAGCGCCAACGATAAACTCTCCCTCTGACATTTGATGATGATTGTGGATTGTGAGTTCCATCTGCTTGCGCACGGCTGGCGGCGCCTTGCAAAAGACTCTGCATCGGAACGAGCAAGGTGATTGGTAACGGTTCCCCCGCAATGAGCAGAGACGCACGGTCGATTACCAACACCTGCGCGTTGACGAACAATGCCGCCGTTATCACCGGTACGATATCAGAAGAAGTGTCAGGGGAGGTGTGTCTGTGTCCGACACTCCGACATTCGGATTCGAATTCGGCTCCGCTTTCGGATCTTCCTTCTTAATTAACTATTTGCCGTGGCGCAACTCGCACAGGTTTTGGTACGAACGGGCCTTTACTCAGGATGCGAAAAGGAAGCTCCCCGCAGCAAACATCACGGCCCTCAGAACTCCAACGTCTGGAATGACTAAAGTGTGCCGGTCAACGATCACCGAGCGCACCTGACCGGTGCGGCGGGGCAAATTGGAACCATGGGAATAAAAACACGAATGGATTTGTAAGGTTTTTGCAAACCGGACTCATATACCTTTTTGACATCTGTACCTCGTTCCGCCCCGACACGCCATCACACGCCAGTCCAATAAAATCCGCAGTATCCTGCTTGCCACGATGCGCCCACACGCGCCCGAAATTGACAAACCGCGTGCCCCAGAACTGCCACCAAAAATTCGGCGAAACTGACCTGCAGTCGGAGGCGATGAGGTGTACGAACTGATTGAAGTTCTTGGCTTCGCAAGCTTACCAGAACGCCGTTTTTGGCCAGTGGCGGCACTTCTCCGATAACGCGAAGTAACCAAGCACCTGTCTCAAGGTTGCTTCCCCGAGTGCAGCTGCTCCATTCAAAAAACTAAGTGCCTGTTCCTCGGAAATGGTCGCCATTTTCCCTGTATCTGCTCATTCACACCAATTTCTCGTTGGTTGTCGACAGATTTTCATCCTGTGATTATCGAGAATTCCGTCCGTTTCTACCTCCAAATCCTTGTGGCACGCTAATAGCAGATCTCGTCGATGTACACTACAAGCAACTCTAAACTGCATGGTTCACCTTGCGTCCGAAATTAGCGTCTGCTCTTTTGACTTTTGACAGAAGGTCAATCCATCCAAAACAAGGCTCGTTCGGCGAATAAATGGTTTAGAATCAATGAAGCTAGTGCGCCCGTAGCTCAGTTGGATAGAGCGTCTGCCTTCTAAGCAGAGGGTCGGGAGTTCGAATCTCCCCGGGCGCGCCACTTCTTAGTGCGTTACTTCTCGCCGCTTGGCCAAGAGCCTTCTTGCGTTTAGAAACTGCCGAGAAGAGTCTCAATTCTGTCATCCAATGCGCCGCCCAAATTCACTGATTGAATGCCATCGCCGCTTTGGAGTCGGCTTGGGCCGCTGAA
>Ga0137391_10003257_pt1 | contig 12304 bp, 13 predicted proteins | sample 15con2h24BmetaG_FD_101399 | JGI IMG/M metagenome (GOLD analysis project Ga0137391, IMG submission 101399) | Vadose zone soil microbial communities from Angelo Coast Range Reserve, California, USA - 15con2h2.4B metaG | ecosystem: Environmental > Terrestrial > Soil > Vadose zone > Saprolite...
CGGCCTGCAAGCCCTCGACCTGCTCGGCCTGTAAACCGGAAAAGACATCAAAACGTGACATGCAGCAAAAGCCCCGCCCGCCTACTTTGACCCCAGCCCTGGGCCAGGAGGGCACGTTCTCGCTGTGCACGTTCTGGTACGTGGACGCGCTAGCCCGGTCCGGACGCCTGGATGACGCGGTGCTCACCTTCGAGAAGATGCAGACCTACGCCAACCATCTCGGCTTGTATTCCGAGGAAATCGGGCTCACCGGCGAGCAAATCGGCAACTTCCCGCAGGCATTCAGCCATCTGTCGCTGATCAGTGCCGCGATCAACCTGGACTACCAGCTTGATCACGGGGCAGGACAGGCAGACCAGGTGCTTGCCGCGGCGCGCTGAGATGGCACTGGCCACCGAAGAATTGCACGCCGTGGACCCCAGCGTCTCGCTACAGGCTTTTCTGTGCACGAACCTGTGGATGACTTGTGTAAAACGGCCGCTGTCCTGTGCGCATGCGGGCTAATGCTGGGGATTCCGGCGCCGGACCACGCTCATAACAGGACCGATTAACTGGAAGAACGCGATCCACACCCTGTGTATGGAAAAAGCACTTAAATTGTCCCCACGCCACGCCGCAATAACTCATAAGTAAACCGAATTTTTATCGCACGTATATCCATCTGTAATTCAGAGTCGGGACTGTGGAAGCTTAAAACCCAGAGACGGTGAGCCCGGGCGCTTGAAAAGGGGAGGGCGAGCGCCATGGTGGCATACGCGCACCGGGGCAAACCAGGCGCTCGATGACTGCAGGCCGCGTTCCCGTGCTGGCTGATGACAGCCCGGCATGACCGTGGCGCGCTGGCAGCACCGGAGCCCGGGACGCCCAGGACACGCAGCCGCCGCCCGGTCCGTCATCCCAGTGGACGTGCCCGTCGCCGGGCAGGTCACCTGCAGCTGAACGGCGCTCACCACGGTTCAACGGGAGGCCCGACATGAAGACCAGGATCCGGCCAGACGACGCCAGCATGCTCCAGATGAACGACTGGCTCGCCGAGCTACGGGACGACGGCTGTGCCGAGCCGGCCGCCGAGGGCCGCGCCGAGCCGGCCGCCGAGGGCCGCGCCGAGCCGGTCAGGGGCGGTGCCTGGCCAGAAGCCCCCGCCGAGCCCACTGCCGCAACTGAGCCCGCTGCCGCAACTGAGCCCGCTGCCGCAGCTGAGGCCGCTGAGCACGCGGCGGCCGCTGGGGCTGCTGTGCGGGCTGTGATCGGCGATCAGCTGCGCATGCCGATCATGTGGTGCGAGATGGGTTCCTGCATCTCCTGGCATGCCGATCCCACAGCGCTAGGCGAGGGTGACGCTCGCGCCCGCGCAATCGGCGCCGGCTGGCGCATCGATGCCTTCGGCCGGCTGGCCTGCCCACGGTGCCAGCAGACCAACCAGGGCTTCCGGGCCTCCCGCCCTGTCGTGCGGTGGGACCGCTACACGGCCATTGCCAGGGCCGCCCGGATCGCCGCCGTGCACAGCGACCGGACGGCACGCGAGCACCCGGCGGCAAACACCATGCCCGCGGGCCGTCAGATGCGCTGAACGTCAGCCAGCATGTCTGTCATGGAGTGGTGCACAGATGGGGGACCTGATGATCCAGGAATACGCCGGGGATGCCTTCCCCGGCCCATGGCAGCATGCAGGTGCCCGCACCTTCTCCCCCTGCCGTGACGAGATTGACCGGACGGCTACGGCAGTACACCCGTCACACGCGGCGGGCAGCGCTGGCTGCCGCTGGCTGATGCTGGCCGCGGAGATGGCTGGCGTGGCCAGCGGCAGCTGGCGGCCATCACCGGATACCGCCTCGACAAGCTGGGCTCGCCTGCCGCGGATCGCTACGCGCACGCTCGGCGCAGACGCCGGATCAGTCCGCGCAGCCCGGGACTTCGCCATCGCGACCATGCGCCGGTGGGGCACCGCAGAACGCAGCCAGGACATCGCGATCGTCGTGTCTGAGCTGCTGACCAACGCGCTGCGGCACGCCCTGCCAGGACCCGGCGATACCCGGCGATCCGGGGATACCCGGCCCCGGCGGCCGATCCAGCTCGGCCTGCTACAGCCCGGGCCCTGCGTGCTGTGCGCGGTCGCCGACCCGAGCACAGCGGCTCCAGCGCCGCAAGCGCGCGGTTCTCTGGCCGAGACCGGCCGCGGACTGCAGATCGTCTGTGCGCTGAGCGACCAGTGGGGCTACACACCCAGCGACACCGGAAAGGTCGTGTGGGCCACGTTCTACCCGCGGTTAACGGTGCACAACTGACCGGGTGCCCCGGCGGCAGAACCGCCGGATTCCGGCAAAATTGCCCAAGATCGCACTTAATGCGCACGTTATCCACGCGGCCAGAGCACCTGCGGCCCTAGCCGCCCCCTCGGTTAGGGCAGTGTAGCCGCGACGTTGGCCGCGTAGATCTCGGCCTGCTTCCCGCTCACGTCCGGATAGTCGCTACCCCAGCTAGCCACCACGTCCGTGGGCGACAGGACGGACAGGCCGGTGGTGTCACCGGGCCAGACCGCGCTGCTGCCATAGTCGGCCGAGATCTGGGCCGGCCCGGACAACCAGCCCCGGGTGACCGAGAAGGCGCGCAAGAACAGCGCGTAACCAGCCGGGTTGCTGTCGGACAGCCAGCTCACGTAGGCGATCCCGCTGCCGGCGCCGGCGACTTCCATGATGTGCGGCACGTTGAGCCGGTCCGCCGGTGCCTGGACGGGCGCCGACCAGCGTGCACCCTGGTCGGTGGAGAACGACAGCCATCCGATGTCGTTCGCGGTCCCGTCTGGGTTGGTGCCCTGCGTGTCCCAGGTGGCGTACAGGTTCCCGGCGGCATCGATCCCGATGGCGCCGTCGATCCACCACTCGGCCAGCGACATCGTCCCGGCCTGCGGCCCGACCGCCACCGGCGCGGACCAGGTCGCCCCGCCGTCGGTGGAGGAGGTGAAATAGCTGTAGGCCGGGCTCAGGGCGTAGGTCACGGGATTGGTGACTGTGTAACCTTGGTAGAGCACGTCGATACGGCCGTCCGGCTGCACTACCAGCGGCGCGCTGTCCCCGCCGCTGGCCGGGAAGCCGGGGCTGATGTGGGACATCGTGCTCCAGGTCTTGCCGCCGTCCACGGACTTCTGCATCACTACGTTGAGGTCGCCGGTCGCGAACGCGCAACTGCCGTTGCTGGCGCAGATGTACGTGATCGAGGTCCGCTCCGGGCCGTAATCCCAGGTCACGTAGACAGTACCGTCCGGACCGACCGCAATGAAGTCACGATCCCCCCAGTTCTTGGCATCCGGCGGTATCAGCGATGAAGACTGGCTGAACGTCGCCCCGTGGTCGAACGAGGCGTCCACCACCGGGTAGTACTGGCCATTTCGCGAGAGCATGAAGGAGGCGTAGACGGTGCCGTCAGGGGCGACGGCGAGCGCGGGATCCCAGGTGTTGATGTTCGAGCCGGTGCCGGGCAAGTCGACCGGCGCGCTCCAGGTGCGGCCCCCGTCCGCCGACCGGGCAAACCCGATCCCCTTGCAGCCCATCCACTCTCCGTAGACGTAGCCGAGCCGGGCATCAACCGCCTGCTCCACTTCGGCATTCTGGCCGCCGCAGGTGCTGACCCGGGTGATCGGACCGACCTGATAGGTCGCGGCCGATCTGGCCGCCGCCGGGCCGGCCGACGCGCCCACGGCGGTGACCACAGTGATCGCAGTCAGCACGGTGACGATGCGGGAGCTTGGCCGGAACCGGGACATGGCCTACCCTTCGGGTGATACAAGCGGGCTCACGAGGTTACGCTCCCGGCACAGCTCAGGACAAGGTGGCGGAGGCCGTAGCACCCGGCCCGTTCGGGATAATCAAGAAATTTCCGAACGGAGCTGGTTCACGCCCCGGTACCGCCCGCCCGCCCTCGTTAGCTCAGGCGGCGGGACTGAGCCGGGCGCCCTGGTTGAGTTCGAAGTCGCCGCGCTGCTGGAGGCCTTGGGTGTGGGCTTCGTCCACCCGCCGCCGCGTGCCGGGCCAGGTGCTGGACTCGCGGAAGGCCGTCAGCGCCTCCACCAGGTCTTCGCCCGATGGCAGGATGGTGGTGATGTTGACGACGTGGCCGCCGCCTCGCTTGACCATCTCGGCGATGACGCGCTGGGTCAGCCGGAAGAATCCGGTCAGGTTGACGCCGACCACGAAGGCGTAGTCTTCGGCGGTGTAATCGGTGAACGGCTTGGCGATGAAGACGCCGGCGTTATTGATGAGCGTGTCGATGCGCCCGAAACGTCCGAGTGCTCCGCCGATGATCCGGTCGGTGGTGGCGGGCTCGCCGATGTCGCCATCGACGGTGAGCACCTCAGGATCGTCCGTCGGCTTGATCGTGCGGGAGTTAGCCACCACCCCCCAGCCTTGCCGGCGGTAGGCCGCGACCAGGCTGGCGCTGATGCCCTGGGAGCCCCGGTGATGATGGCGACCCTTGGGCCGCTTCGGATCATGGCGTTCTGGCCGGCGCTGTCGCGGGAGGGCGGGTGATCGCCGGGTCGCTGGGGTGCGGCGACAGCGGCGTGGTGTCCACGGTCATCCAGGGTGCCAGCGGCAGCGACTGCAGGATCGCCTGCATCTGGGCCGCGTCGTGGGCTTGCCACAGGCCCAGAGCGCGCCCTGTGCCCGTAGGGCCCATAGCCGGAGCAGGTGTCCCTGAGCCGCGAGCTCGCGCGAATGGGCGGTCTCGCGGGTGCGGATGTCGTCGACCGCTTGTTCCGATATTCCGTCTGGCACGTGGGTGGTCATGGTGACGAGATATTCCATGGTCAGGCTCCTCCTGGGACGGCAGCAGCGCTCGGCATGTTCGGGGCTGACGGGCTCCGGCCGAGGTCGGCCTCCTGGTACGGGTGGAACATCGAGTGGTCGCCGGCCTCCCAGGCCGCGCGCAGGCCGGGCGCGGCCAGGTCCCAGTCCGGGCGGATCTCGCGGGTCACCTCGCGGAGATCGCGGCGGAGGTCCTCGATCGACGGCCTGCCCCAGTACCAGTAGCCGTTGTACACGCTGTGGATGACCAGTCCCGGCTTCAGCACGAGGGTGTGCGGGATCATCGGGTCGTAGTAGGCGTCGGTGTATTCCTGGATGTCGAGGTCCTTCTGCACCTTGCGGCCGGCGTCGGACAGGAAGGTCCACTGGGCTCCCACTGAATCGCGGAACTCGTTGGTCTTGAGGATGTTGTCGGTCGAGATGGTGACGAGCTGGGTGTAGGCGACGGCGATCTCCGGGTAGTGCGCGGCCAGCTGGAGGTGCTGCTGGTGGTCCTTCGGGCAGAACCCGCCGCGGGAGAGCACCAGGATCATCGGGTCGATCCCTTGCAGCTCGCTCAGCCGGCGCCGCGTCTTGGTGTGGTCGGTCAGCTCGTAGTCGGGGAAGACTCCGCCGGGTGCGATGTCAGCGCGCATGGGTTTACTCCTAGCTGAAGGTGACGTTGACGATGTCGATGGCGACGGAGACCGAGTCCCGGACCGGGGAGCCGTCGGGCCAGCGCCGCGCGCCGCCATGGCCATTCACGGCGAGTTCCAGGAGGTCACTCACGAGACCCTCCCGTTCGCGCCCGGATGACGCGCCATGCCAGGGTTCTCCCGGCCGGCCGGCTGGCGGGCGGCCGCGATCTGGCCGTGGAGTGCTTTGAGCGCGGCGACGTAGATCTCGGAGAAGGTGGGGAAGGGCTGGATTACGTCGCGCAGCACCTCGAGCGGGACGCGGGCGCGGATGGCCAGCGTGGCCTGCTGCAGCCACCGCGGCGGCCGCGTGCACGCCGAGGATGAGCTCGATGCCGTCGCGGCGCAGGACCTCGCCGAGGGCCTCGCCGAGCGGCGCGGGTTCGCGGGCGAGGACGTGCCCGGCCGCCTCGACCAGGGTCACCTCGCCGCCGAGGCGGCGGACGGCCTGGGCCATCTCGGCGCCGACGGGGCCGCCGCCGAGGATGAGCAGGCGCCGCGGGATGGCCTTCATGCCGGTCACCTCGCGGTTGGTCCAGACGCCTTCCAGCTCGCGCAGGCCCGGGACGGGCGGCACGACCGGATCCGAGCCGGTCACCACGACCACGTGCCGGGCGGTGTGGCGCACGCCGTCGACCTCGACCACGCCCGGCCCGGCGAGCTTGCCGGTGCCGCGCAGCAGGTCGATGCCCTTGCCCGCCAGCCAGCGTTCCTGCCCGGCGTCGGAGTAGTCCGAGACCATGAAGTCCCGCCAGGCCAGCGCGGCCTGGACGTCGACCTGCGCGCTGGCCGCCGCCTCGCGCGCGGCCTGGGTCGCCTCGCCGGGGCGCAGCAGCGTCTTGGACGGGATGCACGCCCAGTAGGAGCACTCGCCCCCGACCAGCTCACGCTCGACCAGCGCCACCCGCAGGCCGCCATGCCGGTGTGCCCGGTGCAGAAAAAGCGATGTCGCCTACGCGGCTTGGCCGCGGCGCTCATCGTCGGCCGCCGGGGGATTAGCGTCGTGCTGCGACCACTGCAGCGCAGCCAGGCGTTCCCGCTCGACGGCCAGCAGGCCGAGCGGGTCACTCACGGCAGAGCCACCGGCGAATCGCCCGGGATCAGCGGCAAGGGACCGGCGCAGACGCTTCCACTGACTGCTTGCTTACTTGACCATCGGACCGGCTCCTTGCTTCAGTTCGGGTGCGGTTGGTACTGACATCACGATCCCGCTCCGGGCGGCCGGTCGCGCCCGTGAGGACCCTGGCCCGGTGCCCTGGTCTGCGGTCCGGGCCGCCCCGGTGCCTGTGCTGCTCGGCTAAGCCGTCCGGCCTAGACGGGTGCGTCCAGGTGCTTCCCGCGCCGTCGCAGGGCCTCGTCGAGCTCGCGACGGGAGCTGATGTCGAGCTTGGCGAACACCTTGCGCAGGTGCCATTCGACTGTGCGGCCGCCGATGAACAGCTGTGCGCCGATCTCTGGGTTGGTACGTCCTTCACGAGCCAGCTGGGCGATTTCCTCCTCTTGAGGAGTCAGGTCGGCGCGGGTGCTCTCATTGCGCTTGCGAACCTTCTCGCCGGTGGCCAGGAGCTCTCGCCGCGCCCGTTCGGCAAAGGCCTGAGCACCCATGGACGCGAACGCTTCAAACGCGGGCCGCAGCTGGTTGCGGGCATCGATCCGCCGGTTCTCGCGCCGCAGCCATTCGCCGTAGCTCAGCCGGGCGCGGGCCAGGTGAGCCGCCACCCGGGTCCTGCCCAGCAGGTCCAGCGCCTCACGGTACAGGTCGTCGGCGGCGCGCCCCTCGGCCAGCAGCGCCCGGGACCGCGCCGCCACACCGCAAGCCCAGTCGCTTGCGCTCGCCGCGGCGATTCCCGACAGCCGGTTGGCCGCCGCCGAGGCACGCTCTCGCTGATCGCTGCGCACTGCGGCTTCCACCAGCTCATACTGCGCCCAGGGGGAGATGGCGAGCTCGTCGACGGCACTGGCACTGTGCGCCGCCTCGGCGGCGAGCCGGTAGTTGCCGAGGCCGTTGCAGAGAACCACGCCTCGTCGTCCCACAGGTCCATGGCGACCAGGTTGTAGGAGACGCACAGCCAATCGAGTTCCTGCGGCTGCGCACGGTAGAGCCGCAGCGCCTCTTTGAGCGTGGGGGCGGCGGCCAGGTATCCATCGGTCAGGCGCACGGCCAGGCCGCGGAGCAGCAGCTGCGAGTGCGGCAGCGGCTCCGACCCAGAATGTCCGAACGGCGCAGATCTCGCCGCGCGCGCGACCTCGCCCGCGTCCTCGCCATGGGCGAGCCGACCGGCGTAGATCGTGGCCACGAGGGCTTCGAGATAAGTCTGCCGGGCCAGCTCGGCATCCAGAGTCTGCAACCGCTGCGCGGCCCGTAGCAGGAGCGGCGGCGCGTCGCTACCCCGTCTCAGGGCAAATGCGACCCGCGCCCGCATCCGCTGCACGTGCGCGGCGCCGAGCTCACCCAGCGGCCCGACCTCAGCCGCCGCCAGGAGGGCCTGCGCAGCCTCGAAATCTCCCGCGGCATACTTCGCCTCGGCCGCCGCGAGAGCCCGCGAGGCGCGCTCGCCCGGGTCCGGGGTGAGCGCCACGGCTCGCTCCCAAAAGGCAGCGGCGGCGGCTACCCCGCCCCGGCGTAGGGCACGACTTGCAGAGTTGATGAGCTCCCCGGCCACCGCCTCGTCAGCCCCGCCAGTTGCGTGTGCGCGATGCCACGCTCGACGGTCGGGGTCGACCTCCGGCTTGGTCGAGCCACTGTGCGTCATCCACGACGCACAGCAGCGGCTGCTCCTCGGACGTTTCCGCCATGAGGCTGAGCGCCCCGAGGGCGACCATGAACCGGTCGGGGTTATCTCCCGAGGCAAGCCCGAACGCAACGCTGAGTGCGCGCCGCTGGGGCTCGGCGAGCGACGCTCCCCATCTGGTCCGAAGGCTCGCGGGACGCTTCACCCAACGCTACGCGTCACTTTGGACGGGTCGCAATGGCAGATGGGGCGGATGGCAGAGTGATCCCTGGTCGGCGGTCCCGTCTTTTCTGAATTGAACCGAACGGGCGGGGCCGGGTGCGATCCGACGCTGCATACAGCGGCCCGTCACGGCCGCAGCTTGCCGATACCGATGGAGGGAAAGGTCATGAGTGATCGGGAGTACGACGTCATTGTGATCGGCGCAGGGCCGTCCGGTGAGAATGTCGCTGACCGGGCGCGGCGCGGGGGCCTGTCCGTAGTGGTGGTTGAATCCGAACTCGCCGGCGGCGAGTGCTCGTACTGGGCTTGCGTGCCGAGCAAGGCACTGCTGCGGCCGGCCGCCGCGCTTGCGGCTGCTCGTGCCGTGGACGGGGCACGGCAGGCGGTCACGGGCGAGCTGGCGGCCGAGGCTGTGCTCGCGCGCCGCACCAAGTTCACCCGAGGATGGGTTGACGACTCCGGACAGGTGGCCTGGCTCGAACGGGCGGGCGTCGAGCTGATCCGCGGCCGGGGGCGGCTGGCGGGTGATCGCCGGGTGGAGGTCGCCGATCCCGACGGTGGCATGACCGCCCTGGCCGCCAGGCAGGCGGTGGTCATCGCCACCGGCAGCACCGCGGCGATCCCGCCGATCCGCGGGCTGGCCGAGCCGCTGGTATGGACGAGCCGGGAAGCGACCAGCGCCGAGACCGTCCCTGGCCGGCTCGCGATCATCGGCGGCGGCGTCGTGGCCTGCGAGATGGCCAGCGCGTGGCGGGCGCTGGGTGCTGGGGTCACGGTGCTGGAGCGGGGGCCGGGGCTGCTGCCCAGGATGGAGCCATTTGCCGGTGAGATGGTGGCCGCGTCCTTGCGATCAGCCGGTGTGCAGGTGCGGACGAACACCGGCGTGACCAAGGTGCGCAGGCTCGCGCGCGCTACCCCGGCCGAGATCTGGACCAGCGACGCGAGCCCTGGCCAGGCCGCCGACCTGATCGCTGATGAGCTGCTGGTCGCGGCCGGGCGCGCACCGCGCACCGCCGGCCTCGGGCTCGAGTCCGTCGGTCTGGAGCCGGGTAGCTGGCTGGCCGTGGACGACAGCTGCCTGGTCGAGGCGGTGCCCGGTGGCTGGCTGTATGCGGTGGGCGACGTCAACCGGCGCAACCTGCTCACGCACATGGGCAAGTACCAGGCCCGTGCGTGCGGCGACGCGATCGTCGCGCGGGCCCGCGGTGAACTTACCGGCCGGCCGCAGCCGTGGAGCGAACTGGCGGCCAGCGCCGACCACCTCGGTGCTCCGCAGGTGATCTTCACCCAACCCGAGGTGGCTGCGGTCGGGCTGACGGAGGCGGCCGCAGTCGAACAGAACCTGCAGGTCCGCGCCGTCGATTACGAGATCGGCGATGTGTCAGGCGCACGGCTGGTCGCGGACGGGTACGCGGGCCGGGCCAGGTTCGTGATCGACGAGCGGCGCAAGGTCCTGGTCGGGGCTACCTTCGTCGGTTCAGGCACCGGCGAGCTGCTGCACTCGGCGACCGTCGCCATCGTGGGCGAGGTGCCGATCGGGCGGCTGTGGCACGCGGTCCCCTCATTTCCCACGATCAGCGAGGTCTGGCTCCGGCTGCTCGAAACCTATGGCCTATGAATGGCCAAGTATCGTACGGTAGAGACAGATCAGAGAAGAGATTTCAGAGAAGACTGATCGGAGATGCCGATGACGACCATGGCAGTGGCAGGCCGTCGCTATGACCTGGATTCGCGGCGCGTCCAGCAGGCTCTCCAGGATGAGCTGCCAGAGCCGATTCGTGAGCATTTTGTCGTGATAAACGGACGCCGCTGGCCTCCCAAGCAAGTTCTGGCCTTGGTAACCGGGCTCGACCGAGCGGATTTCACCACGCACCAGGCACGTCGGGCGCTAACGCGTCTGGGATTCACCGCCGCCAGGGCAGCAGGCCACAAAGATCGCCATGCGAGCGACTCCTCAGCCGGTCCGCCACAGCCGGCCCGTGGCCAGGGCCCAGCGCGACCGGAGCCTCTGGCCGAGGCACTACGACCTTTCATCGGCCAGTGGGTCGCAGTGCGCGGCGACGAGGTACTTGTTGCTGCCGGCTCGCCCAAGGAGGTCGTGGCCTGGCTCGCCCAGCACCAGCAGAGAGCTCAGTCGATGTTCCGTGTCCCGGAGTCCGGGCAGGCCATCAGCGGAGCGGCCCCCCAATGAGATTCCCGTTCCGAGCCCTTCCGGCCGCCAGCGGCGGAACGCTCACCCCGCGACCGGTCGTGAACATAGCGCTGGAAGGGCTCGCGGACGCGCCGATGGGGTGCCTGCTCGACTCTGGCGCGCTCCGCACCCGGATGAGCGCGGAGCTCGCGCCCCTAGCAGGAATCGTGCTTACCGGCGCTCTAACAGAGCAGTTCTATGTCGGCGGCCTAGAAACGGTCGGCACCCTAGCACGCGTCAACCTCACGATGACCGACGGAACCGATGAGTTCTTCTGGGATGCGCCCGTCTGGTTCTGCGATCCGTGGCCGCATCCCTTTGGCCTCGCTGGGCTCGAGGGCTTCCTACACCACTTCATCGTCACGATCCGCGCCTATGACGGTTACCTCGACGTTGAACCACACCCTCAGGCTTAGCACGCACCGCCTGTCCGCCCATGTCGGTCCGGCCGACCTACCCGGAAGGTTAGTGATCGCCGGAGCTCCGCACCGATCCCCGGTGAATCAGCCGGGCTAGCATGAGCAAATGGCGGGTGCTGCGGGCGTGGTGCTGGCCGGCGGGCGGTCGTCACGGATGGGCACCCCCAAGGCGGCCCTGGAATGGCACGGGTCCACGCTGCTGCGCCGGACGGTCGGCATCATCGCGCGGGTGACCGGCGGCCCGGTCGTCGTGGTCCGCGCCCGAGGGCAGGATCTTCCCGCGCTGCCGCCCGACATCGAGGTGGTGGACGATCCGCGTGCGGGCAAGGGACCGGTCCAGGGGCTGGCCGCCGGGTTGGCCGCGGTCGCGGACCGCGCGGACGTGGCCTTCGTCAGCTCCACCGACCTGCCGTTCCTGCATCCGGCGTTCGTCCGGCGGGTGCTTCGCGCGGTGCGGGAAGGCGCCGACGTGGGGCTGCCGGTGGCACGTGGGTTTCCGCAGCCACTGGCCGCCTCCTACCGCACGGCGCTCGCGTCGGCCGCGGAGCGGCTCGTCCAAGCCGACCGCCTAAGGCCTGCCTTCTTGTTCGATGAGTGCGTGGTGTCCCGGCTGGACGAGGCAGCCCTCCTGGCCGACCCGGTGCTGGCGGCGCTCGACCCCGGCCTGGATTCGGTACTCAACATCAACGAGCCCGGCGACTACCGAACGGCCCGGTCCAAGCCCGCGCCCGAGGTCACGATCCAGCGGCGCGGCGTGCTGGCGGACGGTCACCGCGCCCCGGAGACGGTTCGTGCGGCCACCGTAGCCCAGGCGGCGGCGGCCGTCGGCCTCGACTTCAGCGGCCACGTGACGGCGGCGCTCAACGGGGATCAGATCACCAGCGACGGCCAGACGCCGCTGGCGACGGGGGACACGCTCTTCTTCCTGCCGGCCGACCCGGGCGGCTGAGCACCGGTGACGGCAAGAGGCTACCTCGGCCGGGCGCTGTCCGCGCTCACCGCCGCCGACGGGTATGTCATCATTCCCGAGATGGCAACGGGGCTCGACGCGGGTACTGACATCGACGTCACCGTCTACCGCTGAGGAGGCGCCCCGCGGGCCACCGCCCGGCTGGCCCGCAAGCTCGCCTCCCCGCTCGGCCTGGACGACTGGGTGCGGGTACGGCTCGGGGTGGTGAGCGGCACCACGGTCGCGACCCCGCTGCCGCGCGGTGCCGGGGTGCTGACCTCGCTGGTCTATGCCGACGGGCTGCTGGTCGTCCCGGCC
>Ga0137391_10003258_pt1 | contig 12303 bp, 12 predicted proteins | sample 15con2h24BmetaG_FD_101399 | JGI IMG/M metagenome (GOLD analysis project Ga0137391, IMG submission 101399) | Vadose zone soil microbial communities from Angelo Coast Range Reserve, California, USA - 15con2h2.4B metaG | ecosystem: Environmental > Terrestrial > Soil > Vadose zone > Saprolite...
GAAATAATTGTGCTGACGGTCTCCGATCAAAACGTGCTGTCGATTGCAGCCAATCCGCAAACTTCCGCGGGAGTCTCGAATGGGAACCCGAGCACAACTTCGAACGCAGCCAGCGGAACAAGCGGGGAGAAACTCTCCAGCCAAAAGGTAAATGAGTTGCCGTTGAACCCAGGGAAGTCGAAGACGTATAGTCGCTTGTTATTGATTCTCGGGAGCTGAGGGTGGGCGATTGAGCTTTCTCGGCGAAGTCAGACTGGAAGAGGAATTCGGCCCCTTTGCCGCGTTTCAAGAGGCCCTCGGATTCGTCCCCAATCTCCTCTACGCGCAGACCTTGTTACCTCGCGTCATCGAGGCCCAGGCGAAGCTTGAAAGTGCCGTGCGTTCACCGGGAGGAGCGATTTCGCGAGTACATAAGGAACGAATCCTTCTAAGCATTGCAGCTGATCGACACGACACGTATTGCGTGGCCCTGGAGAGTAAAGTCCTGTCTTTGCTTGGCATGTCGGAGGGTCAAATCGATGACCTCTTGAATGACTACCATCGCGCAGACTTCCCGCTAGCTGACTTAGCCTTGCTGCAATTTTGTCTCAAATTAAGCCGCTACGCTCCCTCAATGTGCTCGGAAGACATCGAAGCGTTGCGGGCATGCGGATTCGAGGACGAGTTAATACTCGAAGCCGTCGTCGTGACCGCCTTAGCCGTCTACCGCTGCACGCTATCCGTGGGGTTGGGTCCGGAAGCAGATTTCGGACCGCGGAAGCTCGCTTCGACGAGAATCGCTCCTCCGCGTGACGTAGCGCTCCATATCCCGTCGCCCGGGATTCATGAAGCGGCACGAAATAAAGGGCCGTACGTGCCCGCTCCATACCTAAGCTCCAAGACGTTTGGACCTTTTGCCATCGTTCAGAAGAGTCACGGATTCATACCGAACTTCTTCCGCGCTCAGACGTTGCGGCCCGACTTGCTTGAAGCGGAGCTGGAAGCAGTGGACAGGATTCTGCTACCTGAAGATGTCCTGACACGAGTGCAAAAGGAATGCATTCTGCTGGCCGTATCAGCAGCGAACCTCAACTCTTATTGCGTCGCGATGCATTGCAACCTTTTGCGCGGCTTGGGTATGCCCTCGGAAGAAGGCGACCAGATTGCCGTGGACCATCATGGGTCCAACCTGTCGGAATCCGATAGAGCACTACTGGACTTCGCCGTCAAATTGGGAACGCGTGTTTCAGAGTTTTCCCGCGAAGATGTTGTCAAGCTTCAAACACTTGGTTTCACCGAGGAACAGATCTTGGAATGCGAGGTGGTCACTGCTCTCAATAATTTCGCAAATACCCTTCAAATGGGGCTCGGAATTGAGCCCGATTTTGAGCCACCTCCGGACTTCGAAAATAAAGTGCATCTTTCCGGTGGTGCCCAGCCTCCTATTCAGGCCGGGGGCGTAGTGCATCTCGTCGACACACTACAGGACACGGAAGCTGGATTGGTTGCCCAGGCGCAGAGTGGGAAGCTGGAGGCTTTCGAAGAGTTGGCTCGTCACCACGGCCAGTTGATTTATCGCACTCTGACAGCAATCCTTGGCAACCCAGCCGATGCGCAGGATGCCATGCAGGATACTCTCTTGAGTGTGTTCAAGCACATCGACGGATTCCAAGGTCGCTCGAAGTTTTCGACTTGGCTGGTGAGTATCGCCAGGAATACGGCGTTTCAACGATTACGACGCGGAAAACATTTTGAGAGCTTAGATGAAGCTGTGTGCAACGAAGAGCGGGACTTTCGCCCTCGTCAGGTCAGGGCGTGGCAGGACAACCCGGAGGAGCTCTATTCTAAATCGGAAATGAGGCAGCTCGTTGAAAGGGGGATATTGGCGCTTCCCGCAAACTACCGCGTCGTGGTGATGCTCCGAGATATCCAACAGCTTTCGACGGATGAGGTTGCGCGGCAGTTGGGACTAAGCGTCCCTGCAGTAAAGACGCGGCTGTTAAGGGGCCGACTAATGCTGCGAGAGTGGCTCTCGCCGCACTTCATGACCAGCGTCAAGGAGATAGCTCAATGATCAGCTGCGAGGAATTCTTGGCTGAGTTCGGAGACTACCTTGAGAATCAGGTCTCGCCAGAGGTCCGTCAGGAGCTTGAATTGCACGTGTCCCAATGCCGCGCTTGCCATGTGCTGTACGATTCCAGCCGTAAGACTGTAAAGCTCGTGACAGAAAGTAGTTCGTTCGAATTGCCGGAAAGCGTCTCCGAGCCAATCATAGACCGTGTCATGGCGAGGCTGCGAACAGGCCGCAGCTAACACGGTTCAACTCGCATGTTAACCACAGGTGGTTCACATCTCCCTTGTTGCAAGGCTGTCGAAATTCAGCATTCGCAGCGTTGATTTGGTGAACGTCGCAGATTCTCCTTGAGTCCTTCATTAGCTCCCGACTCTGCCTGGGAGGGCGGACTACGATCCATGCCTACGATAATGTGCCTTTCGGGCGTTCCCCAGTTACAACTGTTTTCTTGTGCATCGATGTATCCTGACGCACGGCAAGTCACTCCTATCCCCAGGGAACCCGAGCGCCGATGGTGGGACGTTGCTGCTTCAACGAACTCGAAACGGAAAAGCATGACCACCTGGTGCTCTTAGGCAGCGTGTCGCCAGTGAGGGAACGTTCGTGACGGGCCTTTCGAGATACGCGTCAACGATTGTGCGTCAGGGCTTTTGACGAAAGCCGTGTGACCGGTTGTCGGGCGACCGCCAAACTTAGCGTGCCTGCTTTGCGTGGCGATCGATTTAATCGGAGCTGGAGAATCTTGAAAGCATCGAACCGCAAGATCGGTGTTGTTCTCCCTGGGCGGCCGGGTTGGACAAAGATCGCCGGAATAGTGGGCATTTTGTTGCTTGCTTTTGGTCTGAATCGTCCGCGTCCATCTTCCGATCAACCGGTAACGATCACGTTTCTAGATCCAGAGTGGTCGCACGACCTGACGGAACGCAACGTGCTCCCGGACGAAAGTCTGCAAGAGTTCACGCGGCAAACAGGAATTAGGGTGAAGCATCTGCCGGCTCCGGAGAGCGCCCTTGACCAGCTAGGCCTCGTGCGGGAACTGCTCCGAAAAGGCGCCTCCAGTCCGGATGTGTCTGGCGTCGATGTGATCTGGCCCGGAACCCTGAGTGAGGATTTGATCGACCTCAAACCATATTTTGTGAAAGAACTCTCTTCGGTAGACCCTGATGTGGTCGCGAGCTATACGGTCAAGGGGAAGCTAGTCGCCGTGCCATACATTGCCGATGTAGGAGTCTTGTTTTATCGAAAGGATCTTCTTCGAGAGTATGGGTATGGGACACCACCCAGGACGTGGGACCAACTCGAGAAAATGGCCGCCAGGATCCAGCAGGGAGAACGCGCCAAAGGACAAAAAGATTTTTGGGGTTTTGTATGGCCGGGTGCGGCGGGCGAAGGTTTGACCTGCAATACGCTGGAATGGCAGGTCGGGGAGGGGGGCGGGCGCATCATCGAAGGTGACAGCACGATCAGCGTGAACAATCCTGACGCCATCCGAAGCTGGCAACGCGCTGCTCACTGGATCGGCCGGATATCATCTCCCAGCGCGATCTCCTATGAGGAATGGGACGCCATCAACGCCTTTTACTTAGGAAAGGCAGCTTTTTATCGGGGGTGGGCTCGGTCTTACTTTCTGAGCGTCGAGGATAAGTGCGGGCCTGCATCGACGAGCAGGCGCATCTGCGGGCCGGCGGTTCGAGACAAGATTGGTATCAGCAGTGTCCCCGATGGTAAAGCTGCGCAGGTCTCTGCCTTGGGTGGATTTGGTCTCGGAGTTTCCCGATCGGCAGCTCATCCCGCTGAGGCGTTGGAATTGGTCCGATTTCTTGTCCGTAGAGAGATGCAGTTCGAGGCGGTTCGCTCGCATCCCGAATCACCGCTTGAGCAGTTGGAGTGGCCCACCATTTTAAAGACTCACTCTGGTTCTGCTGACATTGGGCAGCACCAACTGGGGAGCGGCGTGGTGAGTCGACCCACTACAGTTTCCGGACAGAAATATGAAGACGTGAGTCACGCTTATATCGGGGCAGTGCATTCGGTTTTGATGGGCAAAACCAGCGCGCCGCAAGCTGCGGCGGGGTTGGAAAAAGAACTCGTTGGGATCACTAGTTTCAAGACGGGACCGCCAAGCCGGATTCGTGGCCCCAAGGATTAAGAGCGCGGAACAAGTTCGCTAGCGCGCAACCGGCAATCCCTTCGATGAAGGGAGTCCGTGCCGTGTGCGCTTCAGCTAGAGGTAATGCATGACTCGTACCAACAGTCCGACTGGATGGCTGAGGCATGCGACAGCGAACAGTCCACTCCTCTACCGCCTCAACATCCATCGCCGCCTGACTCTCTGCTTTATCCTCGTCATCGTCCTGATGTTGGTTGGCGATGGCGTCCTCCTCTGGCAGTTGCACTTGATCCGTGCTCAAGTGGAACGTCTGAACGGCGTAGATGAAGAGCTAATCGAAGTGCTGCGCGTACACGCCGGTCTCCTGTCAGTTTACGAAAGGCTTAGTGTTTCGGCACGGTCCGAAGACTCTGCCCGGCTGCAGAAGGATTCGGAGACCCTCCGGACAGGCCTTCTAGACGAGGTACAGCGCACCCAGGCAGCCTTCAATCGTTTACCTCCAGAGGTTAAGGTGGACCCGACGGTTCTGCCGACCCTTGAATCCATCGAGCGCACGCTGCCGTCACAAGTGGATGCAATCAGGGCGTTGGCCGCATCGGGAGAGTGGGAGGCTGTGCGTTACCGTCTGGAGAGACAAGTTCAGCCGCTAGAATCGCTGAGCTCCGAGCTGCTCAAAAATGTTGCCCGCGAGGTCGGAGAACAGCGCACGCAGGCCGCGTTAAACATTGCGCGTGCGGAACGTCGAATGTTTCTCGCAGTTCCAATCACGGGATTCCTCACGCTGCTGATTGCCGCTGGCCTGGGTATAGCGATCACACGCAGTATCACGGAGCCACTGGGACGGTTGGTAGAGGGGTCCAAAGCGCTGGCTCGAGGTGAATTTCAACATCAAGTCCCAGTGATCGGGGAGGATGAACTCGCGCACCTCAGCGGGGTCTTCAACGAAGCGACGTGGAAGCTGCGGGATCTCTACGATACTTTGCGCAACCGGGAAGAGACGCTCCGGCAATCGGAAGAGCGTCTACGCACCACCATCGACACGATTCCAACCTTGGCATGGGTCACCGGGCCAGACGGCTCGGTTGAAATCGAGAATAAGCGCTTGCGGGCGTATCACGGGCTGCCTGAACCCCCTAAGGGCGAGGAAAGGGGCTGGGGGTGGACGGCTGCAGTTCATCCGGATGACCGAAAAGAGTTAGAGGACCATTGGCGCGCAAGGTTGGTCTCTGGCGAGCCAGGCGAATCCGAAGCGCGCTTGCGACGCTTCGATGGAGAATATCGCTGGTTCCTCTTTCGTGGGTCGCCGCTTCGCGACGAGCGGGGAAATATTCTCAAGTGGTACGGAACGAACACGGACATTCACGATCGCAAACTTGCCGAAGACGATCTGAGGCGAAGCAGGGCCTATCTGGCGGAAGCTCAGAAATTGAGCCGCACCGGCAGTTTTGGCTGGAGTATTCCGGACGGAGAACTTTTCTGGTCAGACGAAACCTTTCGAATTACCGGCATCGGCGCGGATACTGAGCCTTCTCTGGAGCGCATACTCCAACAAACTCATCCGGAAGATCGCGCCATGGTTCGGCAGACGCTCGAGCACGCATTCCACAACGGGACCGACTTCGATTTTGAGCATCGGCTGGTGATGGCTGATGGTTCTGTCAAATATGTCCATGTAGTGGGCGGCGCCACGGCAGAGTCATCCGGCAAACGTGAGCTCGTGGGTGCCGTGATGGATGTCACCGCCGCAAAGTTGGCGCTCCAGGAAATCCAACAGTTAAAGGAACAACTCTTCAAGGAGAACCTGGTCCTGCGCGAAGAAGTGGACAAGGTGTCCATGTTCGAGGAGATCGTAGGCACTTCTCCTGCTCTCCAGGCGGTAATTGCGCGCGTGTCTAAGGTGGCCCCAACAGATTCTGCCGTTCTTATCACCGGTGAAACTGGGACCGGAAAGGAGCTCATCGCCCGCGCGATTCACAAACGATCGCGGCGTTCCGCGCGCGCTTTCGTGAGCGTCAACTGCGGCGCGATTTGCGCCGGCCTCGTGGAAAGCGAACTGTTTGGCCACGTCAAAGGAGCTTTCACCGGCGCGATCGCCAATCGCGACGGACGTTTCAGGGTCGCCGACGGCGGCACCATCCTTCTGGATGAAGTCGGTGATCTGCCCCCCGAGACGCAGGTGAAACTATTGCGGGTACTGCAGGAACACGAATTCGAACCCATCGGCTGCAACAAGACCGTAAAAGTGGACGTGCGCCTCATTGCCGCCACCAACCGCAATCTTGAGGAGGACGTACGCGCCGGGAAATTCCGTTCCGACCTCTTGTACCGCCTGAATGTTTTCCCCATCCACGTCCCGCCGTTACGCGCGCGCCGGGAGGACATTCCGTTGCTGGTCGCGTTTTTACTCCAGACCTTCGCCCCAAAATTAGGCAAGAACGTGACGCAGGTGCGCCAGGACACCATGCGGCGCTTGATGGAATATTCGTGGCCTGGCAACGTCCGTGAATTGCAAAACATCCTCGAACGCGCGGTGATTCTATCCACGAATAATGTTCTTGTGTTGGATCGTGAGTTCTCGCTGGCGGCCGATGGTGCGCCGCTGCCCGCGCAGACGGCAAGCGAGTCTCCCGAGTCGATCGCTTCTGGCGCTCCATCCGATTCTTCGGCTTCCTCCGCAGCCGGCGCTTCGTTGCGAGACGCCGAGCGCCGGCATATTGAATCCGCCCTGGCCGCTACCAACTGGGTTATCGAAGGCGAAAAAGGCGCGGCCAGGATTTTGGACATTCATCCGAATACGCTACGCAGCCGCATGAAAAAACTGGACATCCATAGGCCGTGCGGAGAGGCTGCGGACGGCGAGTCGGCTTACCGAGTCAACCCCCCCTCTTAGCGGAAAGCGGCCGCGGTCTTTAGGCGCACTCACCTACGCATCCCATTCCGACGACGGTCTGACCGACGTTTCGGTCGGCGAGGATTCCTGCGGCCTATCGCGGACGCGCGACGTTCGCACGAAACCCTCAATAAGTCATAGGCAGTCGTCCGCCGACGGCTTCTCTAGAGTCCGTTCAATCTGCGGACTCGCGCTAGTGCCCTCGATCTCGGTGGCCGAACACCGCTTCGTGGCCCCAACCACGAAATGTCGCGGTTGTGCATTTGATGGAGAGGCTACGCCACGAAATCTAGTGGCCACAAGAAACGTCGTTATCCACGAACTCCCGTCATTTGAATGGCTTAGTGTTTGAAGCCGGCTTGGCTCGCTGTGGCACACGGCTTGCCCTTGTATTCGGCGCAATTGGGGGCAATTGACCCTTTTCCTCAAAGGAGCAAAGAAAAATGAAGATAAGTCGCACTTACAGTGTGGGAATGTATTCAGCAGTCGCTTGCGCAATGTTGGGCCTCCTCTCGGCTTCAAGTCCGCTAATGGCACAAGCGAATATCAGGCAGGCAGTTCAGGTTACGGGCCAGCCGACATCCGTGATGCCGAAAACCAATGCCACGCCCGATATGCTAAAGGTCGCATCGGTCGCGGCGCCAGCGGCTCAAGGAGACCCGACCTTCGGAAATGGACCAGCACCAGGTCCACTCGGACCTGGTCCAGGTTGCAATCTGTTTCCAGCACCTCCGTCAACCGGCGCATCGGTGCCTTTGTCGTATTTTGGTCCGCCGCCGTCTGCCAGCAATCCCAGTCTGGTGGGTCCGTATCAACTTCTACAATCGGGCCACGTCGATGCAGCGAAAGGTACGATCACGCTGCCCCTCTATAAGGGCTATATGAAAAAAGGCAACGCACCTGTTTGGTACATTCTGACCGACGTAAGTGACCCGACGGTGGCAACTCTGCTTGGCTTGAACCCTTCAGCCAAGCTGACCAACGCCGGCCCTGGTGCTCGCACTGCCAACTTCAACAGCAATGGCGATCTGATTTTCGACGCTGGCAAGGTCGATTTCTCGCCAGAAAGGGTACTGGTTTCGGGTCCCTCATCTGCTCCCTTCCCACCTGCTGTATTTAGACCGGGATCCATCGGAGATGCCAACTATGGTCCACTAGTTCGTGTTCTCGACGCAGGCGGAATCTTTTACAACGCTCCGATCGTCGCCTTTGGTGTTGACGCAAGCCAGATTAATTTCCCAAACGGAAACGTCGATTACAGCAAAGTGCACGATCAGGTTCTGGCCATTGACCCCTTCGGCATGACGGTTACGTTCCAGCTTATCAACGGTTTTAGTTTCGGCCACCCGCTTTGGTATATATCCACGGATTCGAGCACGCAGTTAGTAGCTGCGATCGAAGGCAATACGTACGCCCCTCTTATGCAAAACCTGGTAACCGGGGAAGACGATGGTTTTAGCAGTCCGGTGGAGAGAATCTTTATTGCTACGAATGGATCCACGGACTGCGCAAATCCGCAACGGCAGGGACTTGACGCTGCGCTTACCGACGGCTTTCGTCCGAACAATACCTTTGGCGGAATCCCCACGGTCGCGACCGATTACAGCCCGATGTGGAATGGCCAACTCTATGAATGGACTGCGGACGCCGTCAGTAAGGGTTACCGGCAGCAGCTTCGCGAGGAGTTTCAAATCTTGACATATGTGCAGGACGGACTCCTCACCGGTCCAAACGGAGCACCGTTCGGAGACAGCCATTTCATTATTAGCTGTCCGCCGGTGCAGCGCCTGGAGTAGGACTATGCTAGTGCCGGGCTCGACGAGCCTTGCATCAGCCCAACTTCTCCGGGCGGTGCGACAGGCTAGTGGGGCCCGGCAGACTCATCTCACATTTAAAGACTCTGAGTTTATCTCTTTAATGCTCATTCTGCAGGCCGCCCACATGCCACTCGCGTTGCCGGTTATCGCACATGGCAATCCCTTGGCCGCTACGTCAAGAAGGGCGAAAAGGCATTATGATTCTCGCGCCGATCTTCCGTAAGCACCGTGAGGCTGACGCTGAGCAAGATGCCACCGATGATTCACGCGCACTCGTCGGCTATCACCCTGTGTTTGTTTTCGATGAATCCCAGACCGCCCGGCGCAGATATTGCTCAGATTGGAACCGTCAACGGCGATCTGGGTTCAAACCGATGCTCCGAATTACAGAGACCGACGTGGCGGTTGACGGAGCCAAATTGCGGCTGGACGGCAAACTGGCGGGGCCTTGGGTGTGCGAATTGAAGCTGCGGTGCGAGCCAATTCTGGCGAAGAGTGAACGGATTCAGATGGATTGCGGCGGGGTTTCTTCTATCGACAGCGACGGGATAGCGCTCATGCAAATCTTGCAAGCCAAGGGAGTAACCCTGGTCAACTGCTCACCCTTCATAAAGCTGCAATTGGGACAAAGGCAGTGAACGAATTGTGCCACAAGGAAGAGCAAAGCAAAGCTCGGGAAGTGATCCTTGGAGCGAGCAACAATCGCGCATCGAACAGGTAACCAAGTCTCGCGGCTGATTTTCGCGAATCCAGACTCTGATTTAAATCATGGCACATTCGGTCAAACACCTGCGTGCGGTGCTTTCGGTAGCCAGAACGATTCTGATGAACTTGGCGGATGCAGAAGAAGTCGCTCAGGAGGCGGTGCTGAAAGCCCTCAGCAATATCCAGGGATTCCGAGGGCAGACGAGATTCAGCACATGGTTGATCCAGATTACCGTCAACGAAGCCCGGAACAGACTTCGACAGAACGGTCAGCCGTTGGACGGGCGGCAAACGGATGATGCGGACGAGTATGTTCCGAAAGATTTCATAGACTGGCGCGAGATCCCGTCGGCAGCACTTGAGCGGAAAGGGGTGCGAGACGCCTTACAGCAAGCGCTCGCGTCTTTGCCACAAAACTGCCGCGAGGTCTTCACGCTGAGAGACATGGTACACCTGAGCGACTACGAAACCGCACAGGTGCTCGGGCTCACTGTAAAGAATGTCAAGACCCAGCTCCTGAGAGCGCGGCTTCAGCTGCGGGATGCCCTAGCGCCGGGTCTTAACGGCAGGTGGTGTCACAATAAAACAGAGTATCAGAGAGTGCGGGTCTGACATGGAGAAGATATTCCCCATCGCCATGGCCCAATCCGCATTCCTCCCAGGACTCGCGACCCAACACACGGAAGTTCTGGACGCTCCGCGGCACTCTGTGCTCGTTCGTGTAACCATGTCCCCCCGTTACGCGAACGCAGGGAAGACATACCGCTGTTAGTTGCGTTTTTAGTCCAGACATTCGCCCAGAAATTAGGCAAGAGCGTGACGCAAGTGTTCGAGGGAACACTGCGGCGCTTGGTGGAATATTCGTGGCCCGGCAACGTCCGGGAATTGCAAAACGTGATCGAACGCGGGGTGATCCTGTCACCGAGCAATCTTCTGGTTTTGGATCGGGAATTCTCGCTCGCCGGGGACGAAGCGCGGGCGGCCACCGTCGCTGAGTCTCTCGAGTCGATTATTTCTGGTGCCTCTTCTCTACCAGGTACTTCGTTGCGAGAGGCCGAGCGCCGGCATGTCGAATCCGCGCTGACGGCTACAAACTGGGTCATCGAAGGCGAAAGGCGCCGCGAGGATTTTGGACGTTCATCCGAATACGTTAGGCAGCCGCATGAAAAAACTAAACATCCAGCGGCCGGGCGAAGCGCCTACGAACGGCGAGCCGGCTTACGGGGGACAAAAGCCCCTTCCTAGAGGAAACCGGCAGCGGGCTTTGAACGCACTTTTCTCGACACTCCATTCCAACGGAAGCTCGCCCACGTTGCGGTCGATGAAGATCATTGCGGCTAGGTCTATCGCCGATGCGCGACGTTTGTCCGAAACCTTGGACGAGTCAAGGGCGGTCGTCTGAACCACGATATCTCGTGGTCACGTACTTAGTCTGAGGATGCACCACGAAATGTAGTGGCCCGCAAGAATGACCTAATCCGACAACCCTTGTCGTTTGAGTAGCCTAGTGTTTGCAACCAGCTTGGTTCGCTTTGGCAGACCGCTTGCCCTTCCATCAGGCGCAGTTTGGGTTTCAAACCGATGCTTCGAATTACAGAGACCGACGTGACGGTTGACGGAACCAAATTGCGTCTGGATGGCAAGCTGGCGGGGCCTTGGGTACGTGAATTAAGGCTTCTGTGCGAGCCAATTCTGGCGAGAGGCGAACAGATTCAAATTGATTGCAGCGGCGTTTCTTCGCTCGATAGCGATGGGATAGCGCTTTTGCAAAGGTTGCAAGTAGAGCGAGTCACTCTGGTCAACTGCTCACCCTACATAAAGCTGCAGTTGGGACAAACGTAGAGGGTGAAAGAAGTGAGGAAGAGGGCCATATGAAAACGATCCGCTTTCTAATTTTACGCATGTTTTTGCTGTTCGCTTTCTTCGCCATGTATTTGTACGGTCAGGATCGTGGGCAAGTCATTCCTATCGTGCGCAACGTCGCGTGGAACGACCTCATAGCCCAGATCGATCCCACTGTGGATGAGCCCGCAAAGGAGACTCTGGGAAAAGAGCTTATCCGCATTCAGAATTTCCTCAGAGAACATCAGTCTGAAGTGAACGTCGGAGTCTACGACGTTACCGTTTTCAGAACCATCGACCATGTTCGCGCCCGCTTGCAGAAAGCCGACAAGGACCTGGAAACGATCAAGAACGAATTGTCCTACAAGGAAGAGCAAGCAAAGCTCGGGAAATAATCCATGAAACGTGAAACCATCGTCCGCTCAAATCGATGCCAGCTGCGCATTATCTCGAGCGAAGACTTTGCAGCGATGCATTCATTCACCTCGGCGGGACACAAATCCGATTTGGATCACCGCGCCCGGACGGGACGCAACCACAGGACATCCTTCTCAGTGCAGGATACCTCAGCGGTTAATGATCTTCGAGTGTTGAGCGAGGAGCAGTTGATCGCAGCCGCCAAGAGCGGAAGTCGAGCCCCCTTCGGAGAGCTTTGCGAACGCCATGCCAAAAAAGTCTTCCGCGTCATTTATCGGATCATGCGAAATCGCGAAGACGCGGAAGACGCAGCGCAAGAGTGCTTTCTGAATGCTTTCGTCCATCTCAAGGATTTTGATGGAAGATCCAAATTTGCAACCTGGCTGACCCGCATTGCGATTAATGCCGCCTTGATGAAGCTTCGTAAAAACCGCGGAGCGCGAGAAGTTCCCATAGACGAGCCAAAACC
>Ga0137391_10003261_pt1 | contig 12297 bp, 8 predicted proteins | sample 15con2h24BmetaG_FD_101399 | JGI IMG/M metagenome (GOLD analysis project Ga0137391, IMG submission 101399) | Vadose zone soil microbial communities from Angelo Coast Range Reserve, California, USA - 15con2h2.4B metaG | ecosystem: Environmental > Terrestrial > Soil > Vadose zone > Saprolite...
CGATGGCTTCGACGTTCGACTTCACCGAAGGCGCGAAGCCGCCTTCATCGCCGACGGCGGTGTTGTAGCCACGCTTCTTCAACACTCCCTTGAGCGTATGGAAAACTTCCACTCCCCAGCGCAGTGCCTCGGAGAACGTGGGGGCGCCCACGGGCATGACCATGAATTCCTGAAAGTCGACGTTATTGTCGGCGTGAGCTCCGCCGTTGAGGATGTTCATCATCGGCGTTGGCAGCGTGTTTGCGCCCGCGCCACCGAGGTAGCGATAGAGCGGCAAACCGTACTCCGCCGCCGCCGCGCGCGATGCGGCCATCGAGACAGCGAGAATCGCGTTCGCTCCCAGACGGGCTTTGGTCTCTGTGCCATCGAGTTCAATCATCTTTTGGTCGAGGCCGCGCTGATCGGAGGCGTCCCAGTTGGCTAGCGCATCGGCTATCTCCCCGTTCACGTTCTCTACCGCTTTGAGAACTCCCTTGCCGAGGAAACGCGCCTGGTCATCGTCGCGCAGTTCGACGGCCTCGTGTTCGCCGGTGGAGGCGCCGCTGGGCACGATGGCGCGTCCAATGGCCCCATCGGCCAACTGCACTTCCGCTTCTACTGTGGGATTGCCGCGCGAATCAAGTACTTCGCGGGCGATGATGGCTCCAATATTCGTCATACTGCGCTTACCGTCCTTGTCTGCATCTCTGATTTGCGAATCGTCATCCCCGCGTACCGCGTGCCTGGGAGAGTCCGAGTGGAAACTCAGGCGTCGGCCAGTGAGCTCGCCGATGCCGCGATACTCTCTTCCCATAGGATTGCCAGGATTGCCTGCCGAAACCGTTGATTATAGCGGATCGAAGTTGCGGCAACGTGACCGATCTCAGCGGTCGCTGCACGCACTCCCTAAGCGGGGAGCAAACAGCCAGCCCCTTACCTTCACTGGTTCCCGAACCCGGCTGATTATTGTCGTGGACGTGCGGCCCGGTCTAGAGTCAGAACAACTATTGCGATATCTTAGTGTTTGCAAGACCGGAGGAGAGTATGAAGAAGTGGATGGCACTACCTTGCCTCTTGCTAGTCGCAGCGATGGCGGCTGCGCAAACCAGTTCGCCAGTGCCTACAGGCACGGCATTGATGGTTAAACTGCAAACTACCCTTGCAACGTTCAGCAACAAGCCTGGCGACTTGTTTCAGGGAGAGTTAATTCACCCCGTTGTGGTTGAGGGCAGGACAGTAATTCCTGCCGGAACCAAAATCGAGGGCCGGGTCGCCAAGGTGAGCGAGCCGCGCCGCATCTCGGGCCGGCCTACGATCAAGATCGTTCCTGAAACGCTGGTCATGGCTGGCGGTGAACGCTTTCCTCTCGATGCTACTTTATTCTACTCCAACGCTGGACGTGACACTGACGTCAACCAGGAAGGTGAGTTTAAGGGGTCAGGTCACGATCGGCGCGATCAGATGGAAACCGGCGGCGGCGCGGCGGGTGGCATGCTGATCGGTGGCCTCATCGGTGGACCTCCGGGCATTCTGATCGGTGGGATTGTCGGCGCAGGTTCGGCTGGCGGTCACTGGCTCAGCAAACACCGTTCCGCCACGTTGCCGTCTGGCACGACACTCACGATCGAACTGAACCGGCCATTGGCGATGACACCTATTGTAGCCAGCGCGGGACAATAACCAACTCTTGTAGACTTCGATGACGCCGGAGGCCGATGCTTCCGGCGTTTGTTTTTCCTAGCCACAGTACGTTTTCTTTTACATCCCCAACACCAGCTCCGCTTCACTGACTAAGTGCAGCTCGATCCAACCTTCTACAGGCAGTGCATCCACAGGCAAGCGGTTGTGCCAAAGGCTGAAGCGCAGTTTTAGTCGACTCGTGGGGGCGATCGCCGCAGCACTCTGTTTCGGATGGCCAGCCATCTCGCCAGTGGTTCGCGGACTCGCACTCGACCCCGGCGTTGCCAGCAGCCAACTGAGGGGCAAGCGAAACTCGAAGTTGCGCAGCAGAGCTACTTTGGCGGTCTCTTCACTCTTCGCCGAAGAATCTAACGATTGCTCTTCGCGCCCGTCGACCTTCCAAGCTGCCAGCTTGCGCTCTTCCACCCTGGCATCGAGGCGAAGGGTTTTGCGCGGGCGCGCTTCTTCTTTCGCCCACGATTCCAGGTTCACTACCAGATCGAAGTCCATGTCGGGAACAGGACCAGCAAAATCCAATCGGCCAAAGACAAAGGTGCTGTCGATGCCGGCGTATACCGAATCCAGCAGGAACTGTTTACCGTGCATGGCGCCGGCGCGCTGGTCGGCGGTGAAAATGGCTGCGCCCATCCATTCGAAGTAGCGAACCTTGTCGCCCGACACGCGAGGATGAATGTAAGCCGTCTGCGGAGTGAAAGCCGGACGCACTTCACCGCCCGTGATGGGGTGGGACAAATAGTCTGGCGGCGCCGCTCCCAGCGCCTGATAAACGTTCGAGAGATGTTTACGGTAGAGCTCGTCGAAATCGCGGTCGTTGGCCGAGTGGTGCTCAGGGCCGTACCACCAGTTCCAATCACTGCCCTCGGCGATCAGAATTTCCTCAAACGCCAACTTCCGCTGAGCTTCGCTGGCGCTGGCCGCATGCTGGGCATAGAATTCGCGCGCATGATGGAGGTAGTCCCAGGCACGATTGTCTTCGGGAGCGCCGATCCAGACATTGAAGTTAGCACTGATCCAGGAACCCGGAACCAGGGACGGCAAGGGCGAGACGTTGCGATGGCGGGCGATTGCCTGTGAAACCGTAACCGCCTCTAAACCGCCTTCGCGCTCCACCACGTCATAGAAGCGCCGCAAAAATTCACGTCCGGATTTTGGATAATATTCCCAGGCATTCTCGCCATCGAGAATCACCGAGACGACTGCATCACGACCCTGCGCGAGCACGGGCTGGGCGGCGTCTTTGATGTTGCGCAGCAAGTGTCGGGCAGCTTCTGCCGGATCCATGCCGGAGTAGACAAAGCCGATCAGATCGGAAATGGTGTGGTCGCGGAAGACCATGTGCATGGTGGCCTGGCCGTTCTCATAGCGATGAATGTCATAGAGCCGTTCTGCCAAATGCGCAGGCAGCCGGCCATTGCCGTCGCGCTGAAAGAACACTCCGGTGCTGCGGCCGAGCACGCCTTCGTCGGTAGCCATCCACTGAACCCCGAGATTGTGGGCAATCGCGATTGCCTCTTCCGAGACGCTGCCCTCCGACGGCCAGACGCCTTTGGGGCGCACGCCAAAAACCTGCTGGTGAAGATCGAGCGCGCGCACCAGTTGCTCACGTGCGTCCTCGGGATGGCGAAAGCGGTTCTGCGGCAATGGCAGGCCGGGCGACGAAGCGGCACCCGCGCTGGTATCGCACACCAGGGGAAGAATCGGATGATAGAAAGGCGTGGCCGAAATCTCGATTGATCCCTTTTTCGCTGCGTCCGCGTACGCCGGCAGAACCTTGCCCAAGAGCTCCCGCTCGCGCGCAATTACGAAACTCTGATCGTCGAGGGAATAGTTGCGCTCTTTACGGATGAGGCCGGCAACGTCTTTGTCGTCTAGAAAGAATTCGTCGAACCAAGCAATCTGTGACAGTACTTGCAGGTCGGTGAAGTGCTGGGGCTCAAAATATTTCTCGGCTTTTTCGGCCGCGTACCCATGCTCGCGGAATTTCTCCCGCAGTTCCCAGTAACGGGGATACCTCGCAATCAAGTTTGTTGGGTTGGCCTGAAAAAGATATTGCAGAGCGAACTGACGCTCTTGCTGAGTTAATTCCTTTGCCGGCTTGGCCGCCACTTTGAGAAAGGGATCCTGCGCCGTCCCCGCCACATAATCCTGAATTTGGGTGATCAGCGACGGCACCAGATTGAAGTTCTGGTGGACATTGGGAAACTCATCCAGCAGCTTGACCATGCCGTAGTAATCTTTGAGGGCGTGCAGGCGCACCCAAGGCAGGCGATATTCGCCTGTCACCAGATCCTTGTAGAAAGGCTGATGCTGATGCCAAAGAAAAATCAGACGCAGGGCGGGCATGAGCGGAAGAGTCAGTCTAGCATGGGGATTCGGGATGCTAGGCGGCACAAAGGGGCAGGTGCTCGGCCAATCCGACCGAACCCCATATGCCGTACTGAAAATACGCTCTCTTCAGCGTCGCTTCCCGGGAATGGTATTTCCGCGAGTCAGTTCGAGACTTCTTCGAGCGCGTTCCTTTTCTGCTGGTCGATACTTCTTTCGCATGTATTCAGCCCGTTTCTCTTTGAACTCAGCGCTGTGCGAGGTATAGCGCTTTCGGCAGGCTTCAGAACAGAACTTCTGATGATCCGTCATTGCGTAGAACCACGCCTTACACTCCCTGCATCTCCGATAACGCAAAATCCGCTGAGAGCCACCAATTTCCATAAGAAGGCCGGGAGTGCCGCCAATTTCCATCATAAGAAGAAATTGGACCGCTCTGTTCTCTTCCGTATCCCAAGCCTTGGTTTGGTCCCATAGTAGACGCTGTCCAAGAGAGTGATAGTAGCGGTCCTCCACCGTTGGCCTCCATTGATAACAGATGAGTAGGGCTTGCAACTCGCGTAGCGCGTTCGTGAATTTTCGATTGAGTTCTTCGACCTTCTTATCGGAAAAACGACACAGGGGGAGAGAACACTCGAAGCCCTTCTGTGGAATATGAAGCCGATCAGATTCGTCCAGAGTTTCCCCTCGTACGCTCAAGCCAACCGCAAAACTGTCTCGAAATATTTCGACCCGGCACTGTTCTGCTGCGACTAGCAATTCAAGAATCCGCTCAACCCGCCTGGCTGCTGCACTCTTCGGGACGCGCTCAATCAGGTCTAGTATCATCTCTCTGGCGTGAGGCGCAGAATGCTCCTTTCGCATTTGCCGCTTGCTCGGAAATGTCAGCCATTTGTTTCGTAACGGACGCGATTGTCTTCCCATAACGGAGTTACATTACACTGGACGCAGCCTGTCAGTAAAGCCATCCTTGGGAGGCCGCATAAGAGAGGGCACGAGCATGAAGAAATTCTGGCGCGGTTTCCGGAAGGAGACAGACAAGAACGCACGCGAGAATAAAGACCGCATCAGGACAGATCAACTCAAGCAATTGCGCCATTTGCTAGAGATTGGGGGCCACGAGGCGGAGCCAGAATATTGTCAGCTCTTGAAGGATTGGAAGCCGGACATGAGCAAAGAAGAACTGGCAGAAAGAATTAGGCAGTACCACGCCGCCGTGAGTGCGCGGCAATCGCGCGATCAAGAGTCGCGGTAGATTTCTTGGCTGCCTCCTCGAACTCCTTATCGGTCATCTTCTCGGCCGCTTCATCGATTAGATTCCCGAAACTCTCCAGGAGTTCCTCCTCGGCCGATCGCTGGTGTGAGGGCCTGGTTGTCGCCATTTGAGGTCCCTTTCTAGGGCGATGATCGTTGGCCATACAGTGTACCCTATCGGGCAAACTTCCGTTGGAAAAGTGACCGAAGTGACACCTCCTTTAGATTACGCTAAGACCGTTTGGGATGGCGGGGACTTGCCTATTTCTCCGCTTTCCCCAGCCCGCTATCCCCGGTACCGCCATCCTACTCTTCCGGTACACTAATAACTCGGAAATGTCGGACACCGTTACTACCGCCGCCCCTGACCGCATTACGCTGCTCTCTGACCAGGACCTCTACCTGTTCAACGAGGGCAGCAACTACCGTCTGTACGAAACCATGGGCGCGCATCTGGTGTCGCGCGAGGGCAAAACGGGCGTGGTCTTCGGCGTGTGGGCGCCCAATGCGCGCCAAGTTTCGGTGATGGGAAGCTTCAACAACTGGAATCCCGGAGCCAATTTGCTCGCTCCGCGCGGTGGTTCGGGCATCTGGGAAGGGTTCATCCCGGCCGTGACCAAAGGGGCGCTTTACAAATTTCATATCGAGTCGCGCCGCCACAGCTACCGTGTCGATAAAGCCGATCCACTCGGGCTTCTGCATGAGAAGCCTCCCCGCACCGCGTCTGTGGTGTGGGAGCTCGGTTATCAATGGGGCGACGATGAATGGATGAAGAAGCGTGCCGAACGCAACTCGCTGCGGGCGCCGCAATCCGTTTACGAAGTTCATCTGGGCTCGTGGATGCGTGTACCAGAAGAACACAATCGTCCGCTTAGCTATCGCGAGACTGCGCCGCGCCTTGCCGAATACGTGGGGCGAATGGGCTTCACCCACGTCGAATTTTTGCCGGTAATGGAGCATCCCTTCTACGGTTCCTGGGGATATCAGACCACCGGATATTTCGCCCCCACATCGCGCTACGGCACGCCGCAGGATTTCATGTATCTGGTGGATTACCTGCATCAGCACGGAATTGCCGTGATCCTCGACTGGGTGCCTTCGCACTTCCCTTCCGATGCCCACGGGCTGGCTTACTTCGACGGCACTCATCTCTACGAGCACGCGGACTCGCGGCAAGGTTTCCATCCCGACTGGAAGACGCACATTTTTAACTATGGACGTACCGAAGTTCGCAGCTTTCTGATGTCGAGCGCGATGTTCTGGCTGGATAAGTATCACATCGACGGCCTGCGCGTGGATGCGGTGGCTTCGATGCTCTATCTTGATTACTCCCGCAAACAAAACGAGTGGATTCCCAACAAATTCGGCGGACGCGAGAATTTGGAAGCCATCGACTTCCTGCGCCGCTTCAATCAGGAAGCTTACAAGGAACATCCCGAGATCCAGACGACGGCGGAGGAATCCACGTCCTGGCCCATGGTTTCGCGTCCGGTTTATCTGGGCGGCCTGGGCTTCGGCATGAAGTGGGACATGGGATGGATGCACGACACGCTCGAGTATTTCAGGCAAGACCCCATTCATCGCAAATATCATCACAGCAAACTGACGTTCCGCATGCTGTATTCCTTTCAGGAAAATTTTGTGCTGCCGCTTTCGCACGATGAGGTGGTGCACGGCAAAGGATCGCTGATCGGCAAGATGCCGGGCGATGAGAATAACCGCTTTGCCAACCTGCGTCTTTTATTTGGCTATATGTACGCTCAGCCGGGCAAGAAGTTGCTGTTCATGGGTTGCGAATTCGGTCAAGTACGCGAGTGGGCGCACGACACCAGCCTGGAGTGGCACGTGCTGCAGTACGCAACTCACAGCGGTGTGCAGAACTGGGTGGGACAGTTGAACCGGCTCTACCGCAGCGAACCGGCGCTGCACGTTTTCGACACCAGCCCCGCAGGTTTCGAGTGGGTGGATTGCAACGACAATCTGAGCAGCACGATTTCGCTACTGCGCAAGGGCGAAGCCGCCAAAGATACCGTACTGATCGTTTTCAACTTCACGCCCATTCCACGACTGGGTTATCGCGTGGGCGTCCCCGCGGCCGGCTTCTGGCGGGAATTGCTGAACAGCGACGCTTTGGAATACGGCGGCAGCGGCGCCGGCAATCTGGGCGGAGTTCAAGCGGACGCGCAGCCTGCACACGGCCGTCCGTATTCGCTGAAGCTCACGCTGCCACCGCTGGGGGCGTTGTTTCTAAAAGCGGGATAGGTTGCGCCGTTTCGGCGGCTGTCCTACCGGAAACCGAGACCTGCTTTCCCTCATGTTTATGGTTTCATCGAGAACACAGTCCCGAAACCGTGAGTTCCACAGTTTGACGTCGTCCCGAACAGCTTCCCTGCCGCATCCCGAATCAGTGCGGCATAAGGCACGCAACCGCCAGTGAATTCAGAAGTCGCGGCGAGCACTTTTTCCCTGCCGGTCTTCGTAATCACAAATACCGTTCCGCAACCGTTGGTGGGGATGCATCCGGGTCCGCCCCCGGTTATTGTTGTGCCATAGAAGTGGCCCGCTCCGTCCCACACCAAACCTGCGCCCGGATTTAATCCGTCATTGGCCACTCCTCCAAAGCTGTAGAGCACACTCTCCGATCCAGAGCCAGTCACTTTAAACACAGTTCCGCTGCTGTACGCTCCGCCCTGTTGCGTCGTGCCGTACAGATTCCCCCCGACCAGAATCACACCTTGTGGACGCTCCCCATCGGTCGGGTTTCCGGAAAAACTATGCAGCACGGTTTCCATGCCAGCCGGGCTCAGCATAAACACAGTACCGCAGCCATTCACGGTGTAGTCGGTGCAATTCGCCTGGCCACCCTGTTCGGTTGCGCCATATAAGTTACCTGAGGAATCGCGAACCAGAGGAGCGCCAGGATACGCGCCATCTGCTCCTCCGGCAAAACTGTGTAATACCGTCTCTGCACCGGTCGCGGTTACTGTAAAGACAGTCCCACACCCCTTCTGGCCTCCGCCGGCGGTGCAGTTTGCCGTTCCACCAAACAGCGTGGTGCCATAGAGATTGCCCGCGGAATCAAGGATCAAGCCGGCGAAAGGAGTGCCGCCATCCGGAGGACCGGTGAAACTGTACAAAACTCTCTCCTTACCCGCCCTGGTTATCTTAAAGACCGTGCCGAAATTGAAAGCTCCGCCATAAGCCGTTGTGCCGTAGAGATTGCCCGCCGCATCGCGGACAAGTCCGGCCCAAGGCTCGGAACCGTCAGGACCTTTGAACGTGTGCAGAATAGTCTCATGGCCGGCGCTGTTCACTTCAAATACTGTCCCGTTATTGTTGCCGCCCACGTACGTGGTGCCGTAGAGATTCCCGGCGCTGTCACGGATGAGAGGCGCAACTGGGGCTGCTCCGTCTGGATCGCCCTTGAAATTGTAAAGTGTGGTTTGCGCCGGCGCGGGCAAGGCAGCCAGCAATGATAGAGCCAGAAGAGCCGCGAGAGCGTAAGCGCTCCACCGGCCCTCCATCCCTCGAAGTCGATTCAACGCCGCTGATGCAACGGAACACGTTTCTTTCACCGCCATACTTCACCCCCGTGAAAGCCGTTAGCCCGGTAGGAGGACGCCGTTAAAGGGACAGTTCCGCCACTACTCATGGGCGGCAGGTTGAGATGCGGAAAGTTGTAAATAGGTGTAGCGGACAAACAGGAAAAAGAATCGTGGATTAAGGGCCAGGCTGTCGCCTTACCACACATTAATGCCAGTAACTGGCCACTAATCCCTGGCCACTGACCACTGCCTCACATGCTATCCTGCCCTCAGAACGCTGCCATGCGGATTCTTACCCGCTACATTCTTCGCGAAGTGACCTCGCACGCCGTGATCGGTGCGGCGATCTTCACCTTTGTGCTGTTTACGCGCGATCTGGGACGCATTCTGGAACTGGTGGTACGAGCCAGCGCGCCGCTGCCCAGCGTTGCCGAGATATTTCTCTACACCGTGCCGCTCGCTCTCACCTACACCATCCCGATGAGCGTGTTGGTGGGAATTCTCATTGGCCTGAGCCGTCTGGCTGCCGATAGCGAAATCACGGCCATGCGCGCCAGCGGAATGGGCGTGTGGAGCTTTGGCCGCGCGCTTGCGATTTTTGTGGCTGCCGCCTGGGGCCTGGCTTTGCTAAACGGACTTTACCTCGCCCCCAAATCGCTGGCCTCGCTTGGCCACCTTGAGGATCAACTCAAAGGCTCGCAAGTTTCTTTTGAAGTGCAGCCACGGGTTTTCTACGAAGGTTTTCCCAAGTACGTGCTCTACGTGCAGGACGTGCACAGCGCCCAAGGCGCAGCGGTTTGGAAGGGTGTGTTTCTCGCCGACATTTCCGACGCCGCCAATCCGCGCATAACGCTGGCCCGCGAAGGCATCCTGGTCGCCGAGGGGCGGGACCGTTTGCATCTTCATCTCACCGGCGGTTCCACTCATGAAACCGATCAAAAAGAAACCGACAAATACCAGATCTCCACCTTTCAGGAGACTGACATTCCGATCGAATTACCTTCCTCTGAAAGCAAAGCGGAAGAACAGATCCCGGTCAAGGCGGTCAGCACCTGGGCTCTGAAGGATCGTGCGGCGAGTGTCGATCCGGTTTCGGCGCGTTGGTACCTCATCGAATTTCACAGCCGCTTCGCCTTGCCCACGGCGTGCCTGGTGCTGGCCATGGTCGGAATTCCTCTGGGGCTTTCATCGAAGAAGAGCGGCAAGTCCGGCGGATTCGTGCTCACCATTGTGCTGGTGTTCGTCTACTACTTCGTTTCGCTGATCGGAGTGTCGCTGGCCAAGCAGGGCAGGGTGAGCCCAGCGTTCGGAGCCTGGCTGGCGGACCTGGTTTTTTTTGCCGCAGCGTTGTTCCTGCTATGGCAGGCCGAGCGCCGGCCTTTCGCGCTCTCGGCGATCAAACTGCCGTGGAAGCGCATCCCGCTTGCCGCGGACGTCCCTGTGCACGAGCGCAGGCAAAGACGCAGAGATGCCGGCAACGCTTTCGAACGCGCCTCGACCCGACGGCGGGTGTTCAGCGCCAGTTTCCCCACGCTGATCGACGACTACGTGTTGCGGGATTTTTTCGTCTACTTGGGGATGATTGTCTCCACGTTCCTCGTCCTGCTACTGGTTTTCACTCTATTCGAATTGCTGGGAGACATTCTGCGCAATCAGACGCCGGCGCTGGTGGTCGCGGCCTACCTGCTCAACGTCGCTCCGTATCTGCTGTACAGCGTCGCGCCGCTGATCATGCTGCTGGCGGTGCTGATTACTTTCGGACTGATGAACCGCTCGAACGAGATCACTGCGATCAAAGCCACGGGAACCAGTGTCTATCGGATCGTGACGCCCGTATTGTTTGCAGCGGCGGTGCTGGCGGCGGGCTTATTTTTTGTCGACCAGTTCTACCTGCCCCATACCAACAAGCGCCAGGAAGCACTGCACAACCAGATCAAGGGTAAACCGGCGCAAACGTACTTACGTCCCGATCGCCGCTGGATTTTCGGCCAGCATAACGACATCTACTACTACCAGTTCTTCGACCCGGACCGCGATCAGTTCGCCAACCTAACCATTTTTCAAATCAACCCCGCCAACTTCACCATCACCCAGCGAATCCACGCCGAGCGCGCTCACTGGACTGACAGCATGAACCGCTGGATCTACGAGCAAGGATGGCAGCGCACCCTTCAGGGCGCCGCCATCGGCGGTTACCATACTTTCGACGTTTCCACTTTCCCCGAACTCGGCGAGACGCCTTCGTATTTCAAGAAGGAAGTGAAGCAATATTCCGAGATGAACTATGAGGAGCTGCGCAGCTACATTCGCGATCTGCAGCAGAGCGGCTTCGACGTGGTGCGGCTGCGGGTGCAGTTGAACAAGAAACTCTCCTACCCGCTGATTACTCTCATCATGGCAGTGCTTGCCGTTCCGTTTTCGATTTCTGCGGCGAAGAAGGGGGCTGTCACAGGAGTTGCGGTCGCGGTCGGAATCGCCGTGGTTTATACCGTGGTGTCGAGATTGTTTGAGGCGATGGGCGACATCAGCCAGTTGCCACCGGCGCTCGCCGCCTGGTCGCCCGACCTGATCTTCGCCCTGGCGGGCGCGTATCTTATTTTGAAAATCCCAACTTAATCCGTTTTGAAAATCCCAACTTAATCCGCGGTCGGGGCTACTTCACTGCTACTCCGGTGGGGTGATTCAGCGTCGTAAACGGGGGTTGCGAGGTTAGCCCTCCCGTGGCCTGTGTGATGGCGTATTGGGAGACAGTGGCGGAGTCGAAGTTAGCCACGAAGATCCAACTGCCGTCGGAGCGAATCGCAATTGAGTTCGCCCCTGAGCCAGTCGCTGTTGGCGTCCCGGCGATTGCAGTGAGCGAGCCATTCGATGGACTGATTCGAAATCCGGAGACCTGGCTCGATCCCCGGTTCACCACATATACATACTTGGCGAACGGATCGATGGCGATGGGTCCGGGCTTATCGCCGGCGGGATAGGGCAAGCCCGTGACCGGTTGCAGGCTGTAATCTGCCTGCAGGCAGTTCTGAGAAACCGCAGTACAAATGGTAAAGGCGCTGACGCTGTTTGAGGTTGCATTGGCAACGTAAACGAATTGTCCGCAGGCGTCGACGGCGACACCTGAGGGTAAAGTCCCTGTCAGAACTCCCGGCGAACCTGCTGAAGCCGGAACCAGCATCAGAACACCAGCCGAGGAAACCGAATAATTCAACAGCGCATTGTTAACGGAATCCGCCACATAAAGATTCTCCGTCGCCGGTGCTGAATGTCCCGAGCAAGCCGCAAACTCAATTGGAAATACAGTCGGCGTCACGGCCAATGCGGAGGGAGAGGGACTTCCTCCGCCGCCCGCTTCACCCGGCAGAGCAAAGGGCGAACCTGCGACCTCGGTTAGGGTGGCGTTGGCTCCGATGGCAAATACCGCGATTCCTACTGAGTCCAACGTTGCCACTGTAGAGATCGGGATTGTATCGAGATTGGTGGTGTAAGTGGC
>Ga0137391_10003265_pt1 | contig 12286 bp, 10 predicted proteins | sample 15con2h24BmetaG_FD_101399 | JGI IMG/M metagenome (GOLD analysis project Ga0137391, IMG submission 101399) | Vadose zone soil microbial communities from Angelo Coast Range Reserve, California, USA - 15con2h2.4B metaG | ecosystem: Environmental > Terrestrial > Soil > Vadose zone > Saprolite...
GCGGCGTATCTCATCATGGCCAGGAGAGACATCTCCACACAACAGGCCGGATACATTGACGCAGACTTTCTTCATCCACCAACTTTTCCCTTGCATTCAGACGGCGGACCATACATTTCGGCAGCTAAGGTTGGAGTCGAGGTCTAAAGGGACGCTCCTATGGAGTCCAAGCGTGGTTCTAAACCCCGAAAAGTTCGAAAATCGTCTACTAGGGCCGACCATTCTTTTCAATAGGTTAGCTCGCGATCACTCGCTGTATAGGTCCAAGTGCGGGGCCACAAAGGGCCAATAGCCAATTTCACTGCATCCTGGACGAAGTATCAGTGGCTACGAATGTCTCTCTTAGAATCTCGCGAAATCGATTCGAAACGAGTTCTCCTGACAATCCGTCATTCATCAGGCTAGGGAGCATGATTTGGCTTTCAAGGGATGTGATGAGGGAAGTCGCACTCTTCTCCAAATTGACCAACAGCCAGATTTTAGACAGCATGAGTTTGATTACTGCATCATACTTCTTTCCTAGAGACTTTTGGCGGAGGGGAACACACCTATTCATGGCAACGAGATAAAATCCTCCACAATCGCAAACATAAGCCCGCACGGTTACCGAAAGGACACGCGCGTTAGTGAACCGACCTGCTCTCACTCGCCGAAAGCTCCTCAAGGAGCTCCTCAGCACCACCGCCGCAGCAACCATCTACCTACCCACGCTCGAAGCCCTCGCCCAACCCCAATACGGTGGAGCCACCGGCCAGCAGCACGGCGAAATGGGCCGCATTGCCGGCGAGTTCCGCAAACAATTCGCCGTCCCCGCGACCTCCATCGCCATCTCCCGCAACGGGGTGTTCGTCTACGACCAGGCCGTCGGCGTCGGCGACCGCCAGTTCCTCACCCAGGTCCAGCAAGACTCCCTCTTCCGCATCGCCTCCGTCACCAAGCCCATCACCTCCGTCACCATCTTCTCCCTCATCGAGCAAGGCAAGCTCAACCTCAACGACAAAGTCTTCGGCCCCTCCGGCATCCTCGACATCAAATACGGCAAGCCGCCCTACAAGCCCTTCATCACCGACATCACCGTCGACCATCTCCTCACCCACACCTCCGGCGGCTGGCCAAACGACGACACCGACCCCATGATGCTCAACCTCTCCTGGGACCAGACCAAACTCATCACCCACACCATCGCCAAACTCCCCATCACCAACCCGCCCGGCACCCACTGGGCCTACTCCAACTTCGGCTACTGCGTCCTCGGCCGCGTCATCGAGCAGGTCACCGCCGAACCCTACGAATCCTACGTCCGCACCCACATCCTCGGCCCCAGCGGCATCTCCACCATGAAGATCGCCCGCAACAAAATGGACGACCGAGCCAATAACGAAGTCGTCTACTACGGCCAGTACTCCGAGGACCCCTACAAGCTCAACATCACCCGCATGGACTCCCACGGCGGATGGATCGCCTCCTCCACCGAACTTGTCCAGTTCCTCAACCACGTCGCCGGAGCCCCCGGCATCCCCGCGCTCCTCAAACCCGAAACCATCAAAACAATGACCACCCCCGCCCCCGCCTGTCCCGCAGGCGAAGCCCGCTACGCCCGCGGCTGGATGGTCCGCAACAACGGCGCCGGAAACTGGTGGCACAACGGCAGCCTCCCCGGCACCACCTCCCTCATGGTCCGAACCCCCACTGGCATGTGCTGGGCCGCCCTATGCAACACCCGCACCGAACCCGCCGACCAGATCAACACCGCCCTCGATCAAATGATGGGTAACATCGTCCGCACCGTCCCTAATTAGAAGTGGCGATCTAGTAGGCTTACGGGATGGCAACCCGAAGAATTCCGCCACAGTCACAGCCCCCCACACTTTCAGCGCTACAGGCAGTCAATCTTCTTCGCCGCCAAATTGAGAGAAGTGAAGAAATCAGCCAGCTGAATCACGACGACCCAAAGATTGATGGGTGGAAATCTACTACACAGACCGTTCTTGACGGAGCATTTGGCCTGCCTAATGGTGAGTCAGAGCGGAGAACAAAGGAGTTCCTGTATGCATCCGGCGGTTCGATCCACGTAAACATGAGCGAGCGAGAAATCCAACAGCATTTTCTAACGAAGCTTAGTAATCAAAAAGCTCTACTGAACGCATTTGTTGAACAATTAGAGGACGGTATTCCTCCAGGGATCGCCACTGCAGTCGATCAATACCGCTTCCATAGCGCCATCGATACCGTCAGTGGAAATCTTCTTCGTGATGGCCACTATAAGCAGGCTGCGCTTGAGGCTTTTATATGTGTTATTCAACAGGTCAAGACTCGATCCGGTCGAGCGGATTTAGACGGCGACAATCTCATGAATCAGGCTTTGGGGTCCGAAAACCGGACCCCAATTCTAAAGTTCAACCCGCTGCAAACCGACCCAGAACGGGACGAACAAAAAGGAATCATGTTTTTATTTAAGGGCGTCGTAGCACTACGTAACGCGAAGTCTCATAGCAACACTCTCTTTAACAGTCCGCAGAGGGCACATGAGTATCTTGCTCTAGCAAGCCTACTGATGCGCCTTCTGGAAATCGCAGTCAATGCGTGACGGGGCCGGTGTGAATTCAGTTAGGGGCCAATCGAGGGGCAAAAAATCTGGAGTCGGATGTTGCAAAAGCTGAGTTTTCGAGGTGTCAGTGATACATGAAATAGTCGAACTCGTAAAAGCGCTAGCGTGGCCTTCCGTCGCAGTCTACATCGTGGTGAAATTTCAAGCTCAAATACGTCAGCTACTGAACGAAATGCCGCGGGTTGTACAACGCATGCGATCGGCACATGGTCTTGGCCTGGAGATTGAGTTGGACAGAATCGGCGATGAATTGCCCGTTGCCGAAATCCAAGCACAATCCCTGTCCTTGAGATTACCTGCTGTGCCAGTGCCTACAGGGCAAGGAGACAATTGAAATGGCGAGTACTGAATTAGACCCCGGGTTCGAAGAGAAAATATTGGAGGAAGCGATTCGGTCTCCGTCCATTGCAATGATGCGACTGTCAATTGAAATTGATCGCCAACTCAGACTGATTCTGGCGGTAATAGGAAGGCTAAAAGACTATACAGGCTTGTCACCGAACGAAGCATTGGACCTGATGGAGACGTGCATGGAAGGATCTCTAATTCCCTCAGAGCTTCGAGACACTGTTAAGAATTTTTGGGAACTCAGAAACTATGTCGTCCACAGCGGGGGATCGCAAGTCGGTTATGCGATGCGAGCAGTGGACTATGGCAATCGAATTCTCCGGATGCTTCAGACGATCCCTCGACCGAGTTTTATTGTGTTCGCCAGTGTTTACGTTTTTTCCGATCCAACGTGTACTGTCCTGCGTCCTGATGTTAAAGGTGTCATTCTCGAATCTTTTGGATACAGGGGAGAAAGTCATGGAAAGCACATCCATCCAAGTCGCAAAGACTACGTTCAAGGTCAGAGCGTCAGTTGGGAGTGGAGCATGGCGGGGCCGGGCTGGGGCGAGACGTGGTATCGGAACCCATCAACAGGGGAAAGTACGCACGCCTGGACCAGTTCGCTTGAATTTATCGGGCGACCCCTTGAACTAATTTGAACCCTTTGAGTGCAAAAAACAGCCGCCGCGAAGCGGCCACCGCTCTGCCGAAGGCCGAGCGTAGTCCGAAGGACGAAGCGACTCACTTCTTCTTCGCCGTAGGCTTAGGCTTCAGCGCCCCCGCATACGCATAACTCAAATCCAGATACCGCCCCCCAAAACGCCAACGTCACTGTTGTGAGAATATGTGTTCAACGGCGGAGCTTGCACCAGCAGCTGCTCCAGCCGCTCGAAGTAACACTCCCCGCTCTCCAGTACCAGATCCGTTCTACAGAGTCACACCGGGCCCAAACCGAACCTAAGGAGAGATCATGCGCATACAGCCCTTCCTCGCCGCAGCCAATTATCACGCACACCTCCACGCTCTCATTGATTCACCTTCAGGGGGGGCCGGGGATTCATTTCTAGGGGCGCATGGCGTGATGAGTGGCTGGGCGCACTTCCCGCTCACCTTCACCCGCTAGAGGGAGGCGCACACGTCACACCAGTCCGCGACCTGGAGGCGACCTGTAAGTACCTCACGAAGAGTCCATTCTCTAAGCATGTACGCGACCATGAGAAAAGAGTCGTGGAAGCATTGTTGGCCTGTAATGCGGCGAACCATCATCAAGGGCAGCATGGTGGAGCCGGGGGGAGTGACGTACAGTGTGCATGTCAAAAAAGCCGCTTGATGTGACTCCCCGAAAAATGTAGGGTGCCGCTCTTGGAAGGGAACACGATGCCAAACCAGATGCCACCACGCAATCCTCACTATGCAGAAGTCGACTATCCGTCACCGACGCACCGTTGCCCCTTATGTCTTCGCGAGAATGACGGGGCGACTCACCGGAGCCTCTGCTGTGGCTTCATAAATGAAGCCCTAGAGGGTCGATCATTCTTCGTCTTCCCGCTTTCCTGCCTCACCAGATGAGATTCACCTTCGCTTGTAGCTCCGCGTCCTCGGCCGGTCGCAGGTAGCGCATCGTGCATTCCAGATCACTATGACCCATCAGCTTCTGCACACTTCTGATGTCTACGCCCTTGCGGAGCAGCGTCGTCGCATACGTTGAACGGAACTTGTGCAGGAACCATTTCTCGCACTCATCCCTCTCGACACAGGAGGGACACGCGCCGCAGTTGAGACCACCCGCCTTCGCCAGTCGCTTGAGTGTTCGCAGTAGATGAGTGTTGGGTTTGTTGCCGCTCGTTCCTTTGGCGGTTGCACCTCCGTCACCGTCGTATCTTCATCCGGCAATATCCGCAACAGATGGAGTGGCGGCCTTTCGCTCTCCGCAAGCCACTCCGCGTACTCACGCGGTTCCAGGATGACCGGCTGGCGATTGTGTATCGCGCTCATCTTCGTGTTCGGGTCGGTTGTGATGACTGCGAACGTGTTCTCCCACTGCCCTGTCTTCAGATTCTGCGACGGTCCCCAGAGGCCAGCCATGCCGAGAACGTGACGGCCTTTGACGGCAAGCCGGTACTTTGGTCGTGGTTCGGGTGCTGTCTTCTGCCATTCAAAGAACGAACCGGCAGGGACTATGCAACGGTTGTGTAGGCGTTCTCTCCAGAATGGAGACGTGGCTACAGTATCCGAACGCGCATTAAATAGCAGGCGATCAGGGAGCTTGAATCCCCATCGCATCTCGCCTACCTGACGCTCACCTTCTTTCATGTAGATGACGGGCTGAATAGAACCTGGGGCGCATTCTAATTCCGTGCCGAAATAGATGTCGTCAAGCGTGACGGAGACGTGGAACGCCTCAGCGATTTTTTGCTTCTGACCTGCTTCGTATCGTCCGCACATCGCCCACCTTCAGATGTTCTAATTCAGATATTCTTTTCAAGGCTTGAGTTTATCTTTCACTGTATCGACAAGATGCCTCAAAGCAGGAACGTCGATCTCAACCCTATCCTTCCCGACACGTGTGGACACGGGCGGAGTGCTGCGATACCGTCCAGATTCTGAGCCAACGTCAGACTCCACGGGCTCCTCGGTGGATGGTTTATCGGCTCTAATAACTGTCATTGTCGGAACTCCTTGAAACATATCTCAGTCATTGTGGATGCTGTCTTCTCAGACCTCGTTGCAATCGTCGCAGGAATCGACCTGTACAAAGAAGGCTGGTGCATGGGGCTCTGTCTCATTCCAATAGCTTCTTGATCTGGTCCACCGCTTTCTTCCAGCTCACATGCTGCTCGACGGTCAGGGCTTCTAGGGCGTCGACTGCGGCTTTTGGCGTGTGCTGTGTTTCAGGTATGCCATGAGAATGTCGAGGTCATCGGCAAGCCCTTGGAGGTTCTCTTGTTGAACGGTGCGGATACCCATGCAATGCTAGAACACTTGACCGAGCATCAGTCACGCTGAGGTTGGGGTCGCAAACAATCGTCGGGTAGCGTCGCGATGGGACTCACCTGGCGGCAGGATGTCTAGATTTCTTCGTCGTGATATTTTGCTCGCCTCATGGCGAACGAATCACACAAATCCGAACCGAGGCCGGAAACTCTTCAGCTCACCGCCAAGATGCTAGGCACAACTGTGCAGGTCGGAACAGTCCCGAGGGGCCGCTCTGACTGATCGCAGTTCGTCCGTGTCGCATGTGACGCCGACGTGATGGGCATGTCCTGATGCAATTCGGATCGCCTCCGTTATTGCGAGAACTCCGGCGACCGCGCTGACAAATGGAACTGCGACACTGTGCAACTGCAAGAGTCCCCTGCGGCTACGCCTGCAAGCGGGCAGTCGCTTCGTCCTATTTCGACCATTCTCGCACCGGGTGCAGTACTAGCTATCCAACGGTTCCAAAATGCCTGCACGTAAAAAGCCGTCATATCTCTCTAGGCTCGAGCCAATGATTACGTGAGGGACAGAGGCATCTGACGATTCCACAATCGCAGCACATCCTGGGCGATATCAAGCACTATGCTCTGAACGACCAGGAGACTGGTCGGTCGTCATCCCGCCATCGTTGACGCCGGAGACTTCAATTTTTCGTGCACTGGAGTTCTCTCGTTTTAAGTCGCCAGGGGAGGTGGCAGATAACCGTAGTCCCGCTCCAATACAGCAGCGATTCCGAGCACAATTTCGTCTTGGTAGGGTCTGCCTGCGATCTGAATCCCAATTGGCAGGTTTTCTGGCGATCGCGCCACGGGAATGACGGCAGCCGGTCCTCCCAGCAGATTGAACCATTGGGTATATCGCATCGCATCCAGATAGGCCACCGTTTGGCCACCGATATTCCACTCCCGTTCGCCGTGGCGAAACGCCGGCACAGAGCATACCGGCATTAGCAGAACCGGGTACTGACGCATCTCTGTTAATAGTCGGCCCCGCACCCTATCGCAATCTCCCCAGGCCGTGAGCAGTTCCTCTCCAGATAGGGGTGCCTCAGCGTGCGCTATGCGAAGAAAGTCTTCGAGGATAGGGCTCAGCTTGGCTTGACGTCCCGCAATCATGCGGTCAACCAACATCGTCCCGCCACGCACGAAGAGCTTCCACCAAAGTGTGCGCGCTTCCTCAAGGGCACACGGCCGAAATGGCTCAACACGAAAGCCCTGTCGGCGCAAGGAATCAACCGCGCTCCTCACAGCCTGGCGAGTTTCCGTGGTAACTGATGTCAGACCGTCATCTTCGAAAAACCCAATGGGAACTTGTTGCAGATCTTCCAGGGAATGTTGCTGCAAGCGAATCGGTGCGCCTATGGGGTCGGCGTCCGCGGGGCCCGAGAGTACCCGAAAGAGCAGTGATACATCCTCGATCGTGCGCGCCATCGGCCCAATGGTTCCAAGCAGCGAAAATGGACCAGCGCACGGAGGCAGGTGGCCATCGCCTGGAATTCGGCCTGGCGTCGGCTTAAGGGCACAAATGCCAGTAAAGTGTGCAGGCTCCCGCACCGATCCACCGCTGTCACTGCCAAAACCACTCGCAGAGAGGCCAGCTGCGATAGCGGCAGATTCGCCGCCGCTCGATCCGCCCGCCGTCCGTTGAAGATCCCACGGGTTGGATGTTCGTCCGTACAGACGATTGTCCGTCTCATACGCCATCAGGAACTCAGGACAGTTGGTTGTGCCGAGTACGACTGCACCCGCGTGCCGCATCCGCGAAACAATAATCGCATCTGTGGCGGGGATGTGTCCCTGGTTCAGCAGGCTACCTGTCTCGCACCGGTGTCCCGCCACTGAGATCGAGGCTTTCACCGACATGGGAAGGCCGGAGAGCATTCCAGGCGCCCTCCCGGCTCGGTCCAGAGCGGCAGCCTGCGCACGCACGCGGTCGGCATCGAAGTCGATCAACGCATTAAGCTGCGGATTGAGTCTGTCGATTTGTCGAATGTGCTCTTCAGCAAGCTCAAGTGAAGATATCTTCCGAGCGTGGAGCATCGCCAGCATCTCGACAGCGGAATTCAGGACCACGCCGCTCATTGAGGAGTTCTTGTTTCGTTTGCACCAGGTGCCGACAGAGTTGGCAAATAGTGGAACTCGTACCTATGAGCAGCAATGCCCGACTCGAAGCGATCGTTCCATTCCAGTTGGTAGGCGATGTGCTTTGCGTCGTCCGGATAATGTTCCTTGCTCTGATATGGATAGCCGCTCATCGCATGAAACGGCATTGCGTCTACTGTGAAAGGAGACGCCTCATAGAAGTCCATATCCTTCACAAATCCATTGGCATAAAAAAAATAATCACGAACCCAATGGGCGGGTAGTACAGGTTGTGCGGCAGCGTTAAATTCCAAATCCATATCCTCGCCGGTTCCAAAGATGACATATTCGTCGTCAATCCGTTGAAGCAGCGGCGTCACGTCACCATAGTGTGTGTAAGCGCCTCGTTGCGGTATAAACGGACCGGTGCGGCTCATCTGCTTGTAGTCGTAGTTCAAGTCGCCGGGCGTGATTCCGTCAATCTGTTGCGGGTAACCGCGGAAGGCCAGCGAAGCCTTCATCAACGGCAACTCAGTCTGCCGAATTCTGGCGCGTGTCGATGCATCTGACTCGTTGTCGACAAGCACCTGATCCCAGTAAATTTGCAAATTCGTAACCAGGCGTATGCGACGACTTCCTGCAGGTACTTTCCCCGTGAGGTCGACGACTATCGTGCGCGGCAGACCGGCAGGGAAGCCCATATCGTCGACGATGCGCCGCCAGGAACCATCTGGAAGCTGGGCTTCTACATAGGGCGGTACCGGCGCTATACCTGCCTGCCACGCCGCGTACATCGAATTTGCAGAGAAGTATTCAATGAAACCGTGAAGCAACAGTAGCAAGGGTCTTCCTGGTGTCCACGTGCCCAGATCAAGTGTCAGAGCATGCGAATTTGTAAACCCGGCATACGGCAGATTCGTAAAATCCTTGACGTACGTATGGTCCACAGTGCGCAACAAAGGAAGCACATCATTCCCATGGTCGTCCCAGGCTCCAGCAGGAACATGTGCTGATTGGCTCAAAATCGTTTCCCTTTTCACAAAGGGTGTTTCGCTTAGAAACCTTTCATTCGGAAACACGTCGGTTCCTTCTGGATGATCGATGGCAACCAGACGCACTTGATCGATGAAGTTGACCTCCTCCATTGGCTCACCAAAGCGCAGACTCAGCCTGCCGTGCTGCGACTTCAATCGTGCTCCGTCAATTTTGATCCATTCGTCAGGATCTGGAGTGTTGCGTTCGACTGGGGACGTCCAATGCCCCACTACCCCCGCGCCGATCACATCGGAGATAAAGCCGAACTTGCCGCCGTCCCAGGCAAACAGAGTTGGGCATGAACTGCCGCGACGGTCCAACTCCGTCAGCCTCAGTCTTTTGCTTGCCGGTACGTCAATCTCGTCCTGCGGCACGCCCGTTGGCCACAATAAGCGAACAAGGTCAGCTTCCTCCGCCCCGCCAAGCCCGGCGATAATGTCCATCGTGCTGGTTACCTCCCACTTCTGCCATAGGCCGTTTGCGAAAACTTCCACCTTAGTGCCGAGCGCGCTCTTGTTATCGGCAAGACCCTTCAATGAAATCTTCAGCGAGTGATTTCGTTCTCCACCTTTGTTCATGAGCGCCACAACCGCTCCATTCGTCTGCGTAACGACAAGGTCAGCGGCGCCATCACCATTCAAATCCATGGCCATCAGCGAACGTGGCGACTTCAACTTTGTCTCCTCCAGCTTCAACTGCTCCGTCACATCGACAAACCCATCCGGTCCAACGTTGCGTAGCATCCTCAGTTTTGACTCACTCGCCGTCTTGACGACCATCGCAAGATCAAGCCACCCGTCATTGTCGAAATCGATTGCCGCAAGGCTCAAACCCCTGGTCGCATTTTGGAGCGGAAGTGCCACTCGCTCAAAACGTTTGCCGTCAATATTCTTCCAAAGCGTCACCCCCGGCGCACCAGCATGGGTCAATGCAATGTCCATCCAGCCATCCTTATTGAAATCAAAGGCGACAACTCCGGTGGTTGGCGGGAGCCCTTTTTCCGAAAATAAAGGGATGGGGCGGAATGCGCCGTCACGAGGATTGGCGAAAAAAGTGGGTGCCGAGCCCGAGCCAGCCACAACGAGGTCGACGGCTCGATCATTATTCAAGTCCGTGAGCACTGACGCAGTCGTACTGCCCTCACCACCCAATCCCGCTTGTTGTGTCCAGTCCGTGAAGGTCTTGTCGCCATTGTTTCGCCATAGAACATTAGGTTTCGCGCCGGTATTTCCCTCCCCAGTGACGAACAGATCCAAATCTCCATCGTGATCGTAGTCGACAAATATCAGGCCGGACGGATGGTTCATCGGAATGATTCTCGCAGTCTCCGTCACATCGGCAAACCTGCCAGCACCGATATTCCGAAAAAGGAGTACCCGGTCACTCATGGCTATCGCGACATCTGGCAACCCATCATTATCAAAGTCGCCCACGGCACAGGCTACGCCGTCACCCCTGACCTCCAGCCCGGTTTGAGCGGGCGCCACTAGCTCAAAGCCGCCCGTCCCCGTGTTCCGATACATTCGCACGGCCGATGCTCCGCTCCCCATCATAAGCAAGCTGGCTCGACCGCCTCCGTCCACATCAATCAGGCACGCGCTGTTATTGTGGAAGACTCCCGTATCGCTCGAGCTCTCCCAAGCCCTCGAAAATGTAACTGGAATCATTGGCCCCACCTTTGGTGCGTTGGTGGCAGCGTCCTCCGCTCGTCCCAGATCCCCCTCTTCCCCATAGGTGTGGGAGAACGGGAAGGACAGCTTCGCGCTCGTCAACTGCTGAAAGCGTTCCACAGCTACACGGGCCTCGTCCACTTTGCCCTGACGTTGCAACGTACGGGCGAGTCCAAATTCGGCAGAGGCATGTAGTGGTGCAAGCCGCAGCGCGGCGCGGAACTCAGCCGCCGCAGCCGGAAGGTCGTGCTGGTCAAGAAGGAAAGAACCTAAAAAATAGTGACTGTCTGCGTTGGCGGGATCAAGCTTGAGAACTCTCCGGAAAGCATCCATACTCTGCTGCGGCTTATTGTCGCTACGGTAGAGCAACCCGAAGACATACCAGATACGTGGATTATTCGGAGCCTGCGCCGCAGCACTTTGCAATGCCGTCGTTGCCTCCGGCAGCCGTTGAAGGTACAACAGCGCAATGCCCCTATTCAACTCCGCAACGGTAAGCGATGGATCAAGTCTGTAAGCCTCGCCAAATTTGTCGATGGCCTTCTCTAAGAGCTGCTGACTCATTAGAGCGGTGCCAATGTTATTCAGGCGAACCGCTTCACCCTGAGCAGGGCTTTTAACACTGGTCCTCCCCTGCAGCGGGTTGCACAACAGAAGAAGAACTAAAGAGAGAGGAATCCTTCCAACCCTGTACGCCCGATCCAACAACCTCCCACTGCAGTCCATTCCGACCCCTTCAATACCAACCCGATTCGATAGTGCAGCACACCCCGGCCGCGCACACACACGCGACCTGATCCTCCGCGATCCGAATTGGAGAGACGCAAAGCCATAGTACGCCCGTCCTGTGCTTCTCCTCCGCTCAAAGAGGTGCAGGTGCCCGCGGGAGTGCTCTGGCCCAAAGTCGGGAAAAATCCAGCGAACGGTCTTCTCGATCGAACAGCAGACGCATAGTATAAGATTGGGGCCCTGAGACAGGATGTATGAGGAATAACCTTGCCATGCTCAAGTCGCGTCGCAGCTTACTGAAAAGTGTTCTTGGGACGGCGGGTGCTGTGGCGACCGGGCCATGGATGCTTGCTGCACCGCAAACTCCGCAACCGATGCCATCTCCGAATGCCCCGACCAATCAGAATTTTCCGGGTGGGCTGAATGGCCCGCCCGTCTCGAACACAGAAAAGCCTAAGCCGAACCCAATGAACCAAGAGCAAATCGCCGCGTTGGTGCAGCAGGTCTATAAATTGGCATCCGAACTCAAGGACGAGGTCGAACATACGAACTTGACGGCAGTGTTTCCCTTATCTTTCGTAAAGAAGGCGCAGCAGATCGAGAAACTTGCCAAGCAGATCAAAGACCGGACCAAAGGATAAACAGGCTAGTTGGGGCGCGGCGGAGACGGCACTGCCTGGATCCGTGGAATTGTCGTGACGTCCTCAGCATTGTGGGGCCCCACATAGATCTGGGTGCCATGTTGGCCGCGCTGACGTTCCGTTATTTCGTTCAGTTGCGAAAAGATCGCGCGCTCCCGCTCAGCCTTCTCCGGCATCTTCGCTCGGGCATAGGCCTTGGCCAAATTGAAATGA
>Ga0137391_10003273_pt1 | contig 12268 bp, 13 predicted proteins | sample 15con2h24BmetaG_FD_101399 | JGI IMG/M metagenome (GOLD analysis project Ga0137391, IMG submission 101399) | Vadose zone soil microbial communities from Angelo Coast Range Reserve, California, USA - 15con2h2.4B metaG | ecosystem: Environmental > Terrestrial > Soil > Vadose zone > Saprolite...
CCAATCCGGCGATCCGCCCGTCCGACAGTCCGACACGCTTCATAATTCGTTGACCAATCGGTATGCGCTGTTCCGGGAGATTCCGGTTTCTTCGGCGAGCCGCTCAGCGACGTCTTTGCGCGTCATGCCCTCTGCCAGGAGCAGCCGGGCCCGGTTCTCGGGATCGGGCAGCGGCGGCTCGGGCGGTGCGGTTCCTGTGCCAGCGACGACAATGGTGACTTCCCCGCGCGCCGGCGTCTCCGCGTAATAACCCGCCAGCTCTGGCAGGGTCCCATCGCGCGTTTCCTCGAACACTTTCGTCAGCTCGCGCGCCACGGCGGCGCGACGGGTCGGCCCGCAGACGCTCGTGAGGTCGGCCAACAGCTCCGCCACACGAGTCGGCGCTTCGAACAGGACCACCGTCCACTGCGACCGGGCCACCGCTTCAAGCAGCCGGGCGCGGTCACGGCCTTTGCGCGGCAGAAACCCCAGGAACAAGTAACGGTCCGCCGGGAGACCTGACACGGCGAGTGCCGCACCCACCGCCGTCGGTCCGGGGATGGAGACGACGGGGATGCCCCGCGCGCGCGCGCCCGCCACCAGCTCGGCGCCGGGATCGCTCACCGCTGGCGTGCCCGCGTCAGTGACGAGCGCGATGTCCCGTCCGCTCGCCAGCAGGTCGAAGAGGCGGCGCTGCGCCTTCGTCGGGGAGTGCGCGTGGAAGCTGAACAGCTCGGCGCGCGAGCCGACGTGCTGTAACAGCGTCTTGCTGCGGCGCGTGTCCTCGGCGGCGACGACCGCCACGCGCGTCAGCGTCTCGGCGGCTCGCGGCGAGAGGTCGCCCAGGTTCCCGAGCGGCGTGGCGACGACGTACAGGATGCCGGCCACGTCACCACGGCACCGGCCACGGCATGCGGCCGTAAAAGCCGGCCGCCTGCAGGACGTAGCGGTGCTCCTTCGTGGCGTCTTTGAGCACCTTCGACGCGGTGCCGGGCATCATCACTTCCAACCCTTCGAGCAGCTGCAGCGCCCAACCCCCCAAGGCCACGGGCAGCTCCTCGGGGTGCACCACCGCGTCGGGCGTTTCGCCGCCGCGCGGCACGGAGAGCACCGCCAGGGCCTTGTGAGTGCCCACCATGGCGCCGCACACCTTCTGCGCGCGCTTTTTCGCCTCGCCCGGGAACTCGAGGTCCACCGCGTCCACGATGCGCCAGTACAGTTCACGGTAGGTGCTGACGAGCGCTGCTGGGGCCTGCGCTGGCAGCTCGCTGACGGCCGGGGCGATCGCGGCGGCCAGGGTCGCGGCCGCGCCGTCGGGCCCGGGTTGGAACAGGGACTCGATGTACTTCGGGACCGCCATCGCCTCGGGCTTGTCGCAGAAGTAGCCGCCGGCAAAACGCCCGTCCTCCACACGCAGGTAGGAGACGCGGCCGTTGGAGATCAGCTCGAGCACCCCGGTCACGTGCTCAGCCTGCAGCGCCGGGAATAGCGCGGCCGGCTGGCGCGGGTCCACGAAATGCGCCTGCGCCGGAGCGGCGCAGCACTGATACATCCACGCCAGCTGCTCCATCGGCGCCTGACAGTACGCCAACTCGCCGCGCTCCATCTCCGCCCGCATCCGTCGCAGCCCCTCGCCGATCGTGATCACCTGGCGGCCGGCCGTATGCAGCGACGCCGCGTTGACGGCCTCGCCCTTACGGAAAAACAGCAACAGGCATTCGTCGGGGAGGTAGGCGCTGATGTAGCCGTCCACGCGCCCGTCTCGATCGCGCTTGGCGAACGAGAGGAGGTTGTCGAAATGGATGAAGGCGAGTCGGGTACGATGAATCAGCCGGTGCGTCTGCGGAAACACCAGATCCGTTAGACGCACCGGCGAGTTCATCAGGCGAGCGGTGCTCGCGCGCATGGTCCTCCGCCGAGGGCCTTACGTGAGGTGCTGCTGAATCTTCTCCAGAAACGCCGGCTTGGGGTAGGCACCGACCACTGTGTCGACGTGGCGCCCGTCCTTGAAGAATAGAATACTCGGAATCGAGCGCACATTGAAGCGCACCGGCGTCCGCTGGTTCGCGTCCACGTCCATTTTCGTCACTTTCAGCTTGCCGTCATACTCCCCGGCGATCTGCTCCATGATGGGGGCCACCATGCGACAGGGCCCACACCAGGTGGCCCAGAAATCCACCAGGACCAGCCCCTTGTACTGTTCCACCTCCAACCCGAACGTGGCGTCGGTGACCTCCGTGAGATGCGCTGCAGTCATGACCTACCACTCCTTATCAGACACTCGTTATGTTGACGTCCATGAAGCCCGACCGCCGCGGCCCGGCTCCCGACTCGGTCCCCCACGTCGCCCACGTCGGTATCGCCGTGCCAAGCATCGCCGCCGTCGTACCGTTCTATCGCGATGTGCTCGGCATCGTCCCTGACGCCCCCGAGACGGCCGACGGCGCCACGATCGTCAACCTCCACTTGGGCGACGTCGACGTGGAGCTGCTCGAGCCCCAGGGGGCCGACAGCCCCGTGGGCAAGTTCCTGGCCCGGCGGGGCCCCGGAATCCACCACATCTGCTATCGCGTGTTGGACCTCGACGCCGCCCTCGCCCGCTGCCGCGCAGCGGGCTACCGGCTGATCGACGAGCGCCCCCGCCCGGGCGCCGGCGGCCGGCGCGTGGCGTTCCTTCACCCGCAAGCCACGGCCGGGATCCTGCTGGAGCTGACCGACTAAAACAACACCGGACCGCTACTGGCGGTTTCCGGTGCCGCCGGGTTGGCAACCGCGTGCGGGATTGCCTGCGGCCTCAACGTGCGCATCGAAGACGATCCAGCTGCCCCGCTTCGTCTGCATGAGGTCGATCGGTTGCACGTGGTTGCAGTCTGCGCGCTGCAACTCCACCCGGAACGTACGGACCTTGTCGTTACCCGGGGGCGCGATCGGACCCTCGATGACTCGATATCCAGTATGGTTCAGATAGATCTGCATGCCGGTGAGGTGCATCCGCAGCCGATCGGGCTTCATCCATTCGACCGCCGGGCCGTCCTGGTTGCCCCACAGCTGGCCCATACGGTTGAGATCGTTCGCTTTCACCGCGGCGAGAAACTGGTCCAGAGCCTGGCTCAACGTCTGCGGGACCGGTGCTTGGGACCCGTGGCCACAGCCGATACCCAGGAGCGTCACGAGGACCGCGTATCGTCGCATCAGGAGGGCCCTTTACCGATGAGTGGAACGATCCGAAGGTAAGACGCCATGCGCCTCTACGTCAACATTGATCACGTGGCAACCTTGCGGCAGGCGCGCCGCACCGACGAGCCCGATCCCGCGCGCGCCGCTGAGGCCGCCGAGCGCGGCGGTGCCGACGGCATCACCGTCCATCTGCGCGAGGACCGCCGCCACATCCAGGATGCGGACGTCCGCGCGCTCGCCCGCAGCATCACCACCGTCCTCAACCTCGAGCTCGGCGCCCATCGCGAGATCGTCGGGATCGCGTACCGCCTGAAGCCGTTCCAGGCGACGCTCGTCCCGGAACGGCGCCAGGAGATCACCACCGAGGGCGGACTCGCCCTCCGGCCCCGCGACACCAAGGTCCGCGACGCGATTCGCCGTCTCCAGGGCGCCGGGGTCCGCGTCAGCTTGTTCATCGACCCCGACCGCGCGGCGATCGACGTGGCGCACGCGCTCGGCGTGCCGGCCGTCGAGCTGCACACCGGTCGCTACGCTCACACGTGGAGCAAGAGCGACCGCGCCCTGGCAGGATTGCGGCGCGCCGCCGCGCACGCCCGCGCGGCGGGCCTGGCCGTGCACGCCGGCCACGGCCTCACCTACCAGAACGTGCAGCCCGTCGCCGCCATCCCCGAGATCGAGGAGCTCAACATCGGGCACAGCATCGTGAGCAGCGCGGTGTTCGTTGGGATGGAGGAGGCGGTGCGGCGGATGAGAAGGCTCGTTGATACAGCCAGCAGTGGTCAGCCATCGGCCGTCAAAAAGATGACGGATTGCTGACGGCTGGCGGCTGATCGCTTAACTTGGAGCCCATGACGACCCCGAATCCCGCCCAGCCCCTCGGCATGTCGGATTTCTTCGTACTGGAGGCGGGCGAGTACTTGGAGCGTCTCGACGCGCAAGTCCAGGCGCCGGAAGGGACCGCCCCCGCGCCCGACGAGTTCGTGCGGCTGGCGCGGGCACTGCGCGGCAGCGCGCTGATGGCGAGCCAGCAGGCGATCGCGCGCGCGGCGTCCGGCCTCGAAGCGCTCGCGCGGTCCGTGCGCGAGGCCCGCAGACCGTGGAACGCGGAGACCCGCCAGATCGCGATCCGGGCCGTCGACGACCTCAAGATCTTCGTGCGCCGGGCGAGCAGCTGGACCGAGGCGGATACTGCCAAGGCCGAGGCCCTTGCGACGCAGCTCGAGCAGCTGGGCGGACGGCCCTCGGCGCAAATCCGCGCCGCGGAAGTACTGGGGCTCGACGCGGGTGCCCGCGCGTTTGTGGCGCGCGAAGGAGCGGCCATCGCCAGCGCGCTCGATCGCGCAGCGCAGACCCTGCGCACCAACCCGCTCGCGCACGACCCGTTGCAGCATGTATTGAAGGCGTTGCAGCCGCTGCGCGGCCTTGCCGCCTTGAGCGACCTGCCCCCGCTCCCCGACCTGCTCGAGGGGATCGAGCGCGCCATCGGCGGCTTCGGCCGGCCGGGCGCGCCGCCGAGCGAGTCGGCCGAGCTGTTCCAGGCGGCGGCCGGCGCTATCGCCAAGGCAGCACGCGAGGTCGCCGAACGCGGCCGTCCCGACCCCGAGGCCCCCGAATTCAAGGCCTTCGCAGCACGGCTGGTCCGGCTCGAGGACGCTGAGCCGGACGTGATCCCGATCGCGAGCCTCTACTACGCGGACACCGGCCCGCACGTCGTGCGACGCGGCACCCCGCCCGCCCGCCCGGCGACACTGGGCCGGCTGGAGCTGGTGAGCCACGGCGAGCACCTGCGCCAGGCCGCCGACTCGTTGGAGCGGGCACCCAGCGGCACCCAGCGCGAGCTGCGCGCACACACCCTCGTGGGGACCTTCCGCGCGCTCGCCGGCGCCGGGGGGGGGCCGCTAGCAGACCGTGTGGCGGAGTTCGCGCTAGCCGCGCGCGAGGCGGTGACCGCCGGCCTCGCGGTGCAGAGCCCTGGCGGCTTCGCATCCGCGCTGCGCAAGGTCGGCGACCTGCTGGCCCGTTCCTCGACCGACGACGAGGAGGGACTCGCCACCCAGATCGCCGAGCACACCCGCGCCGTGCAGACACTCGCGCCAGCGGTGGCGAGGGAGGCCGCGCCGGCGGCTCCCGCTCCGAGCGCCCCATTCTCCCAGGAGGACACCGTTCCTCCCGAGACCGCCGACCTCGTCGGCTCGTGGGTGACATACCGTCGCCTATTCGCCGCCGGCGTCGGCCCGGCCTCATTACCGGAGCTCCTGGCGGGGGTCCCGCAAGCGAGGGCGCAGGTCGACGAGCCGACGGTGGTGGACATCCGCATGCTGCTCTACAGTGGCGTGCGGGCGCAGCAGCGCGCTCAGGAGCTGCGCGCGGAGGCCAAACTCGCCACGGGCGAGCGGCTGCGCGCGCTCGTCGAAGAGGTTTGCGACCTCGTTGCCCTCGCCCTCGAGCCCCCCCTCCCTCCCCCCGCCCGTCCCGGCGCCTAAGCGCGCCTCCCGCTGGGCCTGGGTCATCGGCCTCGCGGTCACGGGTGCCTTCCTGGCGTGGGCCGTGCGCGGAACGCACTGGAGCGAAGTGCGCGCCGGCCTCGGCGCCGTCGATCCCGTCTTGCTCCTCGCGTCGGTCGCGCTTGCGACCCTGACGTTCCCGCTGCGCACGATCCGCTGGCGGGTGATGCTCCGCAGCGGTGACGACCGGGGGACGCCGTTCCCCTGGCGCCCCCTGTGGCAGGCGGTAGCGATCGGGTTCATGGCGAACAACCTGCTGCCGGCCCGGGCCGGCGAGTTCGCGCGAGCGTACGTCGCCAGCCGCCAGCTGCCGGTGCGGTTCACGACCGCGCTCGCGTCGATCGGAGTGGAGCGAGTGTTCGACGCGCTGGTCATGCTGGGGTTGATGGCGCTGGCGATCGCGGCTCCGTCGTTCCCCGCGGACACGACGCTTCTGGGCGCCCCGCTGTCGCGCGTCGCCGCACGCACGGCGGTGCTGTTCGGAGCGATGTTCGTGCTCGCCCTTGTCGTCGTGCTCCGGCCGCTGCCCTGGCTCGCGCTGTTCGAGCGTGTGGTGCGCGCGGTGTTCCCGCAGCGGCTGGCCGAGCGGCTCGCCGGCATCGCCGAGGGGCTGGTGGCCGGGCTCGAGGTCCTGAAGCGGCCCGGACGATTCACCGCGATGTTGTTCTGGTCGTTCGTGCTCTGGCTCACCAACGCCGCGTCGTTCGCCGTCTGCTTCCGAGCATTCGGGCTGCACGTGCCGCTCGAGGGCTCCCTGCTACTCCAGGGAATCCTAGGGTTCGCAGTGGCGCTGCCGGCGTCGGCCGGCTTCTTTGGTGTTTTTGAGAAGGGGACGCAGCTAACCCTGCAGATTTATGGTATCAGTCCCAGCCTGGCGCTGGCGTACGCAGTGGCCTACCACCTGTCGACGTTCCTGCCGATCACCCTGCTTGGCCTGTTCTCACTCTCCCGGATCCGGCTGCATCTGCGCGACCTGCGCCGCGTCCCCGCCGCCGATTCCGTCGCTGCGAGGAGTGGCAACGAACCGTGACGGACGCCGTTCGCATCGCGGCTCATGCCAAAATCAACCTCTTCCTCCGGATTCTGGCACGCGAGCATGGGGGCGTAGGGGGCGGGGGGGGGACGGCGTTCCACCAGTTGGAGACAGCGTTCGCGCTGCTCGAACTCGCCGACGAGCTGGTGGTGCGGCGCACCGCGCAGCCCGGCGACGTGACGCTCACCGTCGACGGACCCGGCCTCGACGAGGTGCCCGCCGCGGACAACCTGGTAGTGCGCGCCGCGCAGGTCGTGTTGGCGGCCACCGGCCGCAAGTTCGGAGTCGCGATCGAGCTGACCAAGCGCATTCCCGTGCAGGCCGGTTTGGGAGGCGGGTCGAGCGACGCCGCCGCCGCGCTGCACGCCCTGAACGCGCTCGCAGGAGGCGCCGTCCCCCGCCAGGAGCTGCTCCACTTCGCCGCCCGGCTCGGCAGTGACGTGCCGTTCTTTGCGAGCGGGGCCGCGGCGGCGCTCGCCTGGGGCCGAGGAGAGCGGCTGTTCCGGCTGGCGGCGTTGCCCGCAGCCCCTTCGCTCGTCGCCGTTCCGCCGACGGGCGTCGCCACGCCGGACGCGTACCGGTGGTGGGACGAGCACCATGCCGCGCCCCCCTCCCCGGCGCGCGGCCCAGTCGTGCTCGACGCGGAGGCGCTCGCCAGCTGGGGGAGCGTCGGCCGCTTGGGCGGCAACGATTTCGAGATCCCCGTGTTCGGCAGGCACTCCGAGCTGCGCATGCTGTTCGAGCGACTGGCCGGAACGGGCCCGCTCTGGGTGCGGCTGTGCGGCTCGGGAAGCGCGGTCGCCGCGGTCTATAAGAGTCCGCGCGACCGCGACGCCGCAGCGGCCGCGCTGGGGTCGAAGGCACAGCAGCTCTTCCCTACGGAAACGCGCGGGACATCAGCGGCGGGGCCGGAAAGCATACCCTAGTAGGTCGCCCTGGGCGCGTTAACGTCGAGGATTCGAGCAGCCATGACGACCCCAGCGGCCAATCCCACGATCACCAGCGTGGTGCGCGGGATCGATAGGCGGCGCCGCTGAACGCGCGCGATGAACTGGAGCGGCAGCGCGACCCGCTCGCCGTGCCACATTTCGCCATTCTCGTCCAACCGGGCCACATGGCTAACGGCGATCGCAACAGAGTCCGGAGTGCTTGCCAGCAGTCGCCCCTCGAGCACCGAGGCATCCGAACCTAGTTGAGGAAGCGCTTGAACCCGAGCTACGGGGGCCAGGGTGACCGTGACGTTGGTGCCCGGCGCAGGGGCCAGCCTGCGGACGGAGGCCGCGTAGTAGCACCCGCCGGCGGCGGCGGCCGCGACAATTCCCCACCAGGCAGGGAAGATCAACGTCCGTTCGACGCGCATGCGCCCAATCTGAGTTCGCGGCATCAATCTCGTCAAATCGTCGACTCCTCACTGGCGTTCAGCCGTGCAATCGATCTTCTTACTGTCAGTTCCTTTCAGGAGTGAGCCCGTGAGAGCGCATGTGGCGTTGTGGCTGCTCCTCGCTCCCGGAGTGGCCGAGCTCGACGGTCAGGCCATGACTGACACGACGATCACCGCCATGGGGATCGTCAAGGCCGAGCGGGCTGGCGCTTCCCAATGGGGGCTCTTTCTGCCGACGCCGATCGTCGTGCGGGGCGTGAGGCTGAGCTGGCTCGCCTTCGGTGGAACGGCGAACCAAGCATCCCCGTTGGAGGAGCACTTCGTCGAAGCACTAGGAACGGTGCGGTTCCACACCGATGCAGCGGGAGTTGCTGCAGCGACACTACTCGACCCGCAGTTGAAGGAGCGGGAGCCGCCGGGAACCGTCCACAACACGGTGCAACTCAGCATCACGCAGCGCGCTGCCGTCGCCCTGGCGGTGGTGCCTTCTCGCGTGGCTTGGCACGACTCGACGGGGCGCGCGAGCGGAGTCAGCCCCATCCTGCTGTTCAGGCTCGTGAACCACGGCGACGTGCCGATCCAAATGACATTCCCTGGCTATGAGGTGATCTGTGTCCGCGTGCGCTCGCTGGAGCCCGCGGTGGTCGATACCTCCTGGGCGATCAAACTCCCGGGCGCTCGAAACATCAGCCTCATCATAGGCCAGCGCTTTCAGGAAATCCTGACGCTGCCCCCGGAGGCGGCGCCGAAGGTCGGTCGGTATCGTGTGCGCGTAGGACTGTGTGGGATAGAATACGGGGCCGAGATGATGCTTGACGTGATCGGGTGATCCGCGCCACGCGGAGGCTTGTTGGAGCACCGCCGCAGCCGCTAATTTGAGCCCACCAGCGTCGCTGGCCCCTCGTCCAATGGCAGGACACCGGACTTTGGATCCGGGAATGAAGGTTCGAATCCTTCGGGGCCAACTGCAAATGGCGACACAAGCTGACGTTCGTCGAATTGCCTTATCGCTGCCCGAAACCGAGGAAGCGCCCAACCACTTCGCCTTCTCGGTTCGTAACAGGGGCAAACGGAAGGGCTTCGTCTGGGTCTGGATGGAGCGTCTCGACCTTAGGAAGCCTCGCGTGCCGCAGCCGAGTGTCATCGCAGTAAGGGTCGCGAGCCTCGATGACAAGGAAGTCCTGCTGGCCTTGGACCCGGCGAAGTTCTTCACCGAGCCGCACTACAATGGTTTCCCTGCGGTCCTGCTTCGCCTGCCTGCGGTGACCGCCCGAGAGCTCAAGCCGATCATCACGGAGGCGTGGCGTTGTCAAGCTCCGAAGGACTTGGACATCAAACAGCACACGTTGCGACGTCGAGCAGTCTCGCCAGGACGGCGTTCGTCGCGCAGGACGCGGAACTGATGTCTTGGGAATGAGCAGCCGGAGACACGTAACACAGGTGTCCAGCATGGGTAATACGTTTGGTGACCCACGGATGGTATAGTTGCGCTCATCCAAGGTCGCAATGAATACAGTGTTGAGGTAGATCGTTCGGATGCCGTCGTCGGTTTCCTCGAGACCGACGGAAATGAAGGTTCGAATCCTTCGGGGTCAATCCATTCCCCTTCCCCCATGCCCCCTCCTGCTATCGCCATCGCCCCCCTCGCCGGTGACGCCGAAGCCCGCGCCTGCGCCCGCCTCATGGCAAGCTCAGACCCCTGGCTCACGCTTGGTCGCTCGGAGCCGGCCTGCCTGCGCGCCATCCAGGATCCAACGCGAGAGGTCTTCGTCGCCAGCCGAGACAGTGAGCTCGTCGGGTTTCTGATCCTCTGCCTGACGGGCGCGTTCGTCGGCTACGTCCAGACCGTGTGTGTTGCGCCGGCGCAACGCAGTCAGGGCCTCGGCACCGAGCTGATACGCTTTGCCGAGGAGCGCATCTTCCGGCGCTTTCCGAACGTGTTCATGTGCGTTTCTTCCTTTAACACCCGGGCCCGGGCGCTGTACCAGCGGCTGGGTTATGAGGTCGTCGGGGAGCTGCGGGACTACATCGTGCCGGGCCATGCGGAGTGGCTGTTGCGCAAGACTGCCGGCCCGCTGCAGACGTTTCGGCCAGCGGAAACGTCCTAATCGCCCTCTAGCGCCCCCGGTGGGGGCGTGCTATATCCACGCTGTCGACGAGCACAGCGCGCCCCGTTGTTCGTCGTACCCCAGCCGCGTTGCCTCGCTCGCCCAGTTTGTCGTCGTGCGTCCGTGCGTTCTCCCAAGCCGTTGGGCGACCGGACGAGTTGCTCTAGCAGCACCACAACGTTTGAAGGTCTCCGCCCCGGGCGCGTCTCCACGCGTCAGGCGGAGCATGTGGTTCCACTCAGCGAGGAGGAGCGATGCGAGAGACACGCCGTCGGTTGCTCTCTCTTGTCGGCGCGATGTTGCTGCTCGCGCCAGCATGCGCGTTCGCCCAGAATCCCGTGACGATCAACGGGCGCGTCACCAGCCGCACGGGGGGGCCCCTGCCCTTCGCCGAGATCTCGATTCCAACCCTGGGAGTCGGCGCCCTGACGCGGGATGACGGCCGGTACGCGATCTTTATTCCGGCCGCGCGCGTCTCGGGCCAATCCGTCCAAATGACGGTGCGTCGCCTGGGCTACAAGCCGCAGACCGTCACAGTCCAGCTCACCCAGTCTCTCATCGCCCAGGACTTCAGCCTGGCGACGAACCCGCTGCAGCTCGGTGAGGTCGTGGTGACAGGCGCTGGGACCGCCCAAACCGCCGAAAAGCTCGGCAACGTCCGCAACGCCGTGTCGGCAGAGCAAATCGACAGGAGCAACGAACAGAACGTCGTCGAAGCGCTCGCGGCCAAGGCTCCGAACGTGCAAGTCACCGGACAGTCGGGCGACCCCGGCGCGTCGTCGTTCATTCAGATCCGCGGCATTCGCACGATCGTCGGAAACAGCCAGCCTCTGTTCGTGGTGGACGGCGTGCCGCTCGACAACTCGGCGACGTCGACCTCGAGCTTCAACCCTCATGATGGCGGCTATTCGGGCGAAGGCACCGTGGTGTCCAACCGCGCCATCGACCTGAACCCCAACGATATCGAGAACGTCGAAATCCTGAAGGGCGCGGCGGCGGGCGCGATTTATGGGGCGCGGGCCGGTCAGGGCGTCGTGCTCATCACCACCAAAGCCGGCCGCGCCGGGGCGACGCGTTTCTCACTGCGCTCCACGGCCTCCTTCGACAACGTCAACCATTTCATCGCGCTGCAGACGAAGTACGGCCAGGGCCGCTACGGCGTCGAAGCCGATACGTCTCCCAGCGGAGCGTGCGACGACCCAGGGAACGGCGTGTGTCGGCGCTCCTGGGGCCCGCTACTGCCCGCGAGCCTCCCGGTGTACGATCACGCCCGGGAACTCTACGAGACTGGCCACGTCGTGGAGAACGCCATGACGATCTCGGGTGGGAACGACCGCACCACGTTCTACCTCTCGGGTGAGAACCTCAACAACAACGGCGTCTTCATTGGCAACCACGACCTGTTCAACCGCACCACCGTACGAATCAAGGGGTCGCACCGGCCGATGGACCAGCTCAAGCTCAGCGCGAACTTCGCGTATGCCGACTCGCGTGGCCACTTCGTCCAGCGCGGCAACAACGTCAATGCCGTCCAGATCCCGGTGTTGCGCACCCCGCCGGAATTCAACAACCTGCCGTACTTGGATCCGGTGTACCACCAACACCGCTCGTACCGATTCCAGCACCCCACGGCGACGTCCCTGGGGTCTGACCGGGGCTTCGACAACCCATTCTTCGCCCTCAATGAGCAGATCAATCAGTCGAATGTGGGCCGCCTCTTCGGCAACGTGAGCGCGGAATACCTCGCGATGTCGTGGCTGAAGTTCGATTACACGCTGGGCGCGGACTACGCCAACGACGAGCGGCTGGAAGGCTGCCCCATCTCCTCCTCGGACGTGTGCAATACTGGGCGCGTGATCGAAGGGAAGGTCGTCACCTACCAGATCGATCACAACCTGACGGGCACGGCGACCTACACCCTGAACCCACACGTCTCAGGCGCGGTCACCCTGGGCCAGAACCTGAGCAGCCAGAACAACCGGAACCTGTTCGCCGTCGGGCGCGGCCTCGTGTCGCCGACGCCCTACAAGCTCTCGAACACGGTCGCGCGTGACTTGCCGATCGACAACTGGGTCGTCATCCACCG
>Ga0137391_10003284_pt1 | contig 12248 bp, 12 predicted proteins | sample 15con2h24BmetaG_FD_101399 | JGI IMG/M metagenome (GOLD analysis project Ga0137391, IMG submission 101399) | Vadose zone soil microbial communities from Angelo Coast Range Reserve, California, USA - 15con2h2.4B metaG | ecosystem: Environmental > Terrestrial > Soil > Vadose zone > Saprolite...
CGCAAAACGATGCACCGACGCGCGACGACATCGTTGAGGCGATCTCCGGCAATATCTGCCGCTGCACCGGCTACGGGCAGATCGTCGAGGCCGTCGAATTTGCCGCCGATCGGTTGCGAAAGACCAACGCGCCGCGCGATCCGCAGGCCGCGGTCGCCGATGAGCCCCCAGTCGGCCGGCCGGCGAAGTCCAAGGCGCCGCAGGAAGGCATTCTGGAAGCCGCTGAAATCGACGCACTGCGCGGAGGCCGCTCGTGACGCCGACGATGCCCCTGAAATTCGTATCTTCCAACCGCAGGGTGCGCGAGGACCGCCGCTTCGTCGCGGGACAGGGACGCTATGTCGCCGACATTCCGCTGGAAGGCCTGCTGCATGTTGCCCTCGTGCCGTCGCAGCATCCGGCGGCGCGGATCGTTTCGATCAACGTGATCGAGGCCATGAAAATGCCCGGCGTGCATTACGCGCTGACGGGCGAAGAACTCGCCAAGGCGACCGAACCCTTGATGAACGGCCTGGATACCCCGAACGTGCGGCGGTTTCCGCTCGCGGTCGGACAGGTACGTTATGCCGGCGAATGGGTGGTCGCGGTGGTCGCCGAGACTCGGGCGCAGGCCGAAGACGCCGCCGAAAAAGTGCGGATCGCATATGAGCCGCTGCCTTATGTGATCGATACCGAACAGGCGCTCAATCCCGCGAGCCCGCCGGTTCATCCGCCGCACGGCAGCAATCTGCTGCTCGACAAGACATTCGTCTGGGGCGAGGTCGAGAAACACTTTGCCGAAAGCCCGCGGCGTCTCGCGTTTCGCGTGGTCTGGGGCCGCAGTTCGACGGTGCCGATCGAGACCTTCGGCGTCGCCGCCAAATGGGACCCGTGGCGGGAGATGCTGGATGTCTGGGCTTCGATCCAGATGCCGAAATATTCCGATCAGATCGCCCGCTCGCTCCGCATTCCCCTGAACAATGTCAGGGTCCATCAGGATGTCGATGTCGGCGGCAGCTATGGCGTCAAGCGCGGCATCAAGCAGACCGTCATCGTCTCGCATCTGGCGCGCATCCTTGGCCGTCCGGTTCGCCTGATCGAAGACCGGCTCGACAACATGCGGGCCGGCGACGCCCACGGACCGGACCGGATTTTCGACGTCGAAGTCGCCTTCAATGACGACGGCATTGTCAAGTCGATGAAGATGCGCGCGCTCGACAATGTCGGCGCCTATGCCGGGAGATCGCCGTTCCAGCTCGGCAAGCCGATCGGCGCCATCGTCGGCCCCTACAAGATCCAGAGCGTGCAATATCGCGCCATCTCGGTCACCTCGAACAAGGCGGCGCAGGAGGCAGTGCGCGGCTTCGGACAGGCGCCGACCAATTACGCGATCGAGACCGCGATCGACAAGGTCGCCGTCGCGGTCGGGCTCGACCGCATCGAAGTCCGGCGCCGCAACTTTATTCGCAGCGACGAGTTTCCCTATCTCATTCCGAGCGGCACGCATTACGACAGTGGCGATTATCACACCGTCGTCGCCAAGGTTCTGGCCCACGCGGACTACGAAGCCCTGAAGCGCGAGCGCGATGAATTGCGCGCGGCAGGGCAATGCGCCGGTATCGGGATTGCAGCCTGCCTTGAACCCAGCGGCGGCAACTCCTCGTTCGAGCCGCTGCTCAACGAGAAGAACACCACCACGACCTGGATGGATTCCTGCCGCATCAATGTCGATGGCCTCGGTTTCGTGACCGCGACCATCCACACGACATCGGCGGGCCAGGGCCATGAGACGCTGGCCGCGACCGTGATCGGCGAAGTGCTGGAGATCGACCCGGACCTGATCCGGATCGTGCGCCCGGATACGCTGAGCAGCCTGCCGTCGAACTCGCCGGTCGGCAGCCGCATGGCGATCATGCTGGGCGGGGCCGCGTTCCACGCCGCGCAGAAGCTGAAGGCCAAGATGGTGCGTCTTGCCGCGCACCAATTCGGCTGCGCCGAGAAGGACGTCCGCTATGAGAACGGCACCATCTCGCATCCGTCGTCGGCCAAGAAGCTGGCCTGGATCGAGCATGTCAACATCGCGCATCGCAATTTCCATCTGCTGCCTGAGGGCATGGAGCCGGGGCTCGAAGTCACCCATGTGATGCAGGTGCCAACCGGCACCAAATTGCCGGAGAACGGCCGCGTCCAGATGTATCCGTGTCATTCCTTCGAGTTTCATTTGGTGCTGATCGCGTTCGATCCAGAGATCGGCAAGCCCGAGATCCGCCGCTACGTGATCGGCCACGACTGCGGCACCGTCATCAACCCGCACATCGTCAAGGGCATGACGCTTGGCGGCATCGCCCACGGCATCGGCGCGTCGCTGCTCGAAGAGTTCGTCTATGACGGCGAAGGCCAGATGATAACGCAAAGCTTCATGGACTATCTGTTGCCGTCGTCGCACGAAGTCCCGCATGTCGAGATCGTGCATCATTGCACGCCATCGCCGTTCACAGTGTTCGGCCAGAAGGGCTCGGGCGAAAGCGGCTATCTCGGATCGCCGGCGGCGATATCAGGCGCGATCAACGATGCGGTCGCCCCGCTTGGAATCTCGTTTTCAAAGCTCCCCATCCGCATCGCGGCGATCAGCGACGCCATCGCGGCCGCCAAAGGCTCCGCGGTGAAGGGGTCTGACGCAAAGGATCGAAAATGATCATCGACTGCCACGCCCATCTGGTTCCGCCCTCGCTCTTGGATGCCATCCACGCCGCGAGGGCCGACTTTCCGTCGGTGAAACTGATCGAGGAAGGCGGCAGCCTCGGTTTCGCCTTCGCCGGCAACAAGCCGACGCGGCCGGTCTCCAAGCCGCTGAGCGACATCGCCGGGCGGCTGCAATGGCTCGATACCAACAAGATCGAGCGTCAGGTGGTGGGCGGCTGGCTCGACATGTTCGGCTACGAGATTCCGGCGGACGAAGGCGTGCGCTGGTCGCGGCTGATCAACACGCATCTCTTCAAGATCGCCAAGGACCAGCCACGCTTCATTCCATTGGCGACCGTTCCGCTGCAGGACGGCGCGCGGGCGGCCGACGTCCTGAAGGAAGCCCATGCGGAGGGTTTCAAGGGCGCGATGATCGGCACCCAGCCCAAGGGCAAGGGCGGCGTGCTGGACGAGCCGTCGCTGCTTCCGTTCTGGGAAGTGGCCAACAGCCTTGGATCGATCGTTTTCATCCATCCGGTGTTCGAGAGCGGCGACGATCGCGTCCATGACTACGGCATGGCCAACGCGGTCGGCCGCATCACCGACACGCTGATCGCGATGTCGCGGCTGATCTATGCCGGCCATGTCACCCGTTATGCCAACATCAAGATCGTCGCCGGCATCGGCGGCGCCGCGCTGCCCTATGTGATCGGCCGCTTGCGCCGGAACTATTCGCTCGACAAGGACAAGCTCGGCGATCCCGATGCCGCGCTGGCGGCGATGTATTACGACACCATCGTGCAGGACACGCGCGCGCTTCGTTATCTCGCCGATGTCGTCGGCGCCGATCGTGTGATGATGGGCTCCGACATGCCGTTCCCGATCGGCGACCTGGCGCCGCTCAAGATCGTGCAGGAAACGTCCTTCAGCGATGCCGAACGCGCGAGCATCAACGGCGGACTGGTGCAAAAGCTGTTTGGGTTGTGAGGCGGCCGTGAAACTCGATATCGGTGGTAATGAAGCGATCCCGGCTTCGGTCGAGGCCCTTTGGGTCGCGCTTAACGATCCAAAAGTGCTGACGCGCTGCATTCCCGGCTGCAAGACCATGACCGAGATTGCTCCCGATGCGTACAAGGTCGATATGCAACTGCGCGTTGCGGCTGTCGGCGGATCGTTCGAAGGCGAGATATCGCTGTCGGACAAGCAAGCGCCGAAGACCTGCAACATCAAGGTGTCGGGCGCCGGCACGCTCGGCCATGGCAATGGCACCGCGCGGTTCGAGATCGAGCCTGATGGAGAAAACGGTTCGCAGCTCGTCTATAAGGGCACCGGGGAGATCGGTGGCCTCGTGGCCGGCGTCGGGCAGCGGATCCTGGCCAGCGTGTCGAAACACCTGATCGGGCGCTTCTTCGTGGCGCTCCGAAAGGAGTTCGAGCAGCCGATCGGCGGCGCGGCAGGATGACATGTCGGATCGCAGTGTGCATTGCCGCGGGGAGTGAGAACGCGCGTCAAGCGCGATAGTTGTGTGGGCGGGAGGAAGCGTGATGAAGCGGGTGTCGATCGGTCTGGGCGCGTTGATGGCGGCGGTGATGCTCGCTCCGGCGTCCGCGCAAGACTCGCAAAAACAAGACTTGCAAAAACAAGATTTGCAAAAACTGTCGATCGTGGTCTTTGGCTCGCCGTCGCTCGGCGCGTTCCTGCCGCCGGTCATCAAGGCGCAAAAGCTGGACGAGAAGAACGGCCTGTCGATCAGCTTCGAAGAGCGCACGCCGGATGCCTACACGGCGCAGTTCAACTCCGGTGAGTTCCAGCTCGGCGGCAGCGCGGCGCTCCTGACCGTCGGTCTCGCCGACGTCAGGGGCGTCAAGGTCACCTATCTCTTCAATCTGTTCGATTTCTGGGGCACGGTCGTGACCTCCCGGCCTGAAGTGAACTCGCTGAAAGATATCGAAGGCAAGGACCTCGCCGCCGCCAAGGGCACGACCAACTACGTGATGTTCGACTGGTTCGCCCGGCAGCTTGGTGCCGATACCGGCAAGTTCTCCGTCGTCAACACCGCGACGCCCGGTCTCGTCGGCTATGCGCTGGCCGACCGCGCGACCGCCATCCAGATCTGGGAGCCGGCCTACACCACGCTGCACGCGAAGAAGCCCGGCATCAAGATGCTCGATCTGAAGATCGCCGAGAGCTGGCAGAAGGCGACCGGCAGCAGGAACATCCCGTATCTGGGCGTCGCGGCGCATGTCGACTGGGCCGAAAAGAACAAGGCTCTGATTCCGAAGCTGTATGCGGCCTATCGCGAGGCAGGCGAGTGGACCGCCGCGCATCCGGACGACGCCGCCAGGCTGATCATGGCCAAGGGCACCGATGACGATCGCAAGGCCATCGCGGAGCTCATCCGCTCCAACGACCGGCTCGGCATGAACATCCGCACCGCGGCCGAGGTCGGCAAGGAGATCAAGTCGGTGTTCGATGCCGGCAGGTCGATCGCTTTCCTGCCGTCGGATCCCTCGCCGGCGACGATTTATAACGGACCGATGAAGTGACGATCCCTCAGGCGGAGTCATCGTTGGGGACAACAGGCTGGAGCGCGGGTCTTGGCCGGCGTGGGCTGTCTTATATCCTGCCGTTCGCGGTCGTGGCCGGGCTGTGGCAGATCGCCTCGCTGTTTTTCCCGCCGTTCCTGTTTCCGTCGCTGATCGACGTCTTCAAGCGCTGCTTCGAGATTTTCGCAAGCTGGAGCCAGTTCAGCGACGTGCTCGCGACCGTCGGGCGCATTCTCGCGGGCCTTGCCGGGGCCTTCATCCTTGGCGCAGCCTTTGCCGTGATGATGGCGCGCTCGCGCGCGGTGAACGATTTCCTGTCGCCGATCCTGACGCTGTTTCAGGGCATTCCGGCGCTGTCATGGGTGGTGTTCGCGATCATCTGGTTCCACGGCATCGAGCCGCGGATCTTCTTCATCATGGTGATGACGACGCTGCCGGCCTTCACGTTCCAGGTCTTGAGCGCGCTGCAGGCAATGCCGCGCGATCTCATGGAGATGGTGATGAGCTTTCGTCCGACGAGGGTGAAGCTGTTTCGCACCATGATCATCCCGGCGATCCTGCCGGACATCCTAACGGCGTGGAAAGTCAATCTCGGCAATGCGTCGCGCGTCGTCGTGGTGGCCGAACTGGTGGGCGCCACCGGCGGGGTCGGCTACGAATTGCTGCAACAGCAACAGGTGTTCGACATGGCCGGCGCGCTGGCCTGGACGCTGCAGCTGGTGTTCTTCGTGCTGATCGCGCAGGCCGTCCTGACCCTGATTGAGACCGTCGCGTTCCGTTATCGCGCGGTCTCGGAGCGAACGCTATGACCGCGGCCACCCCCATCATCTGCCTCGAGCAGGTCTCGAAATCGTTCAGCAAGAGCCGCGCAGCTCCGGCCTATGTCGCCGTGGACCGTCTCGATCTTCAGGTCGGGCAGGGGCAATTGCTGGCGCTGCTCGGCAAGACCGGCTGCGGAAAATCGACCATCTTCAACATGATCGCGGGTTTGACGGAGCCCTCGTCGGGCACCGTGACGGTCGATGGGCGCAATCCCTTCCGCGACTTCGATTCATTCCGCGGCAAGATCGCGATCGTGTTCCAGAACGACCGGCTGTTGCCGTGGCGAACCGCCGTCCAGAACGTCGAGCTCGGCCTGGAAATGCTCGACATGCCGGCGAAGCAGCGGAAGGAGACGGCGATGCATTGGCTTGCGAGACTCGGTCTGCGCGGCCATGAGAACGACTATCCGCACGCGCTGTCGGGCGGCATGCGGCAACGCGTGTCGATCGCGCGCGCCTTTGCGACCGACGCCAATATTCTGTTGTGCGATGAGCCGTTCTCGGCGCTCGACGAGATGACCAGTCGGGCGCTGCGTGCCGAATTCGTCAAATTGGTCAAGGAGAACGGCAAGACGGCGGTGTTCGTGACCCATTCGATCAACGAGGCGCTCGAGATCGGCGACCGTATCGTGGTGTTGAAGCGGCCCGCCAATATCGCAGTCGATCTGCCGCTGACGGCGACGACGGCTGCGGCCGAGAAGGAAGCGATCCGGCACCAAATTCAGAGCGTTCTCGCGGCATGAGCTGCCGCCATTGGGGATGGTGATGCGAAGGGCGTTTCTCGCTTACATGGCCGCGTTCTGTATGCTTGGCGGCAGCCCGGTGCATGCGCAAAACTGGCCGGCGCGCGCGCTGACCATGATCAATCCGTTCGCCCCGGGCGGCCCCAATGACGTGCCCGCGCGCCTGTTCGCGCAGCGGATGGGCGAAATTCTCGGTCAATCCGTCATCGTGGAGAATGTGGGCGGCGCCGGCGGCATGAACGGCGCCGACCGGGTCGCGAAGGCCCAGCCTGACGGCTATACCTTCCTGCTCGGCACGGTCGGCACGCAGGCGCAGAACCAGACGCTGTACAAGAAGCCGGTCTACGATTCGACCAAGGATTTCATCAGCGTCGGGTTGTTCCTTGAAGCGCCGCTGGTTCTCGTGGTGCGCAAGGATCTGCCGGTCGGTTCGATGAAGGAGTTCGTCGCCTACGCCAAGGCGAATGCCGACAAGATGCAGTTTGCCTCCGCCGGAACCGGGTCGGCCATCCATCTCGGATGTGCGCTGATGAACTCGGTGACGGGACTGAACATCGTCCACGTTCCGTATCGCGGCTCGAACCCTGCCATGCAGGACCTCGCCAGCGGCCGGGTCGATTATCTCTGCGATATCGTCACGACTGCCAAGCCGCAGATCGACGGTGCAACGGTCAAGGCAATCGCGGTCTTGAACGACTCCCGCTCAGCCGCGCTGCCCGACGTCCCGACCGCCATGGAGCAGGGTTACGACGTCAAGGCGTACACCTGGAATGCATTCTTCCTGCCAAAGGGCACGCCGGAGGCGATCGTTGGCAAGCTCAATCAGGCCATGCTCGAGACGATGAAGACGCCAGCCGTTCGGGACAAACTCGATGCCGTTGGCCTCAAGCTCGTTTCCGAAGACAGGGCGACGCCGGCCTATCTCGACGGATTCGTGCAGAGCGAAATCGCGAAATGGGCCGTATTGATCAAGGCCAGCGGCATCAGCATCGATTAGCGCAATATCCGGCAAGCGGGGACCGATTAGGCCGCGTCGGCCGCCTTGCAGGCGATCTTGGGCCTCGTGCTGGCGGCCCCGTCGGCTTCGGCCTGGCCGCTTGGCGTGCGTCTTTTGATCGACAGGCTGACCATGCGGGAGCGCTGGGCCAGCCGCTCGGTCGAAGCGCAGACCGGGCACCTGTAGGTTCCGATCTCGTATCGATGCGGAGCTGGTGTAACCGCCACCAACTCACGCCGCACGCCGCATGTGAGGCAGTTCGGTGCCATCGTCGATCCCCCCGAATCAAGTGATTCGCCGTAAATAGCTTAAGACGACAGACCATCCAAAATGGTTAACGCCCGGTAGATGCCGCACACGTGAAGGTGACGGCTCAAGCCCGCTGTTCGGTGACGCATTCGTTCCCGCGAAGGGAACCAGCTCGCGCGTGCGGCGTTTGCAGATGCGAAGGGCGGGGGTTTTCATGGATAGATTGTCGCCGGCAGCCGACGCTTTGAGCAAAGCTGCGTCCGCATTGCGCCGCTCGAATGTGACCGAGGGCAAGCCGTTTCCGCTGGGCGCGACCTGGGATGGGCTCGGCGTCAATTTTGCTCTGTTTTCGGCCCACGCCACCAAGGTCGAGTTGTGCCTGTTCGACGACAGCGGCGAAACCGAACTCGAACGGATCGAGCTCCCCGAATATACCGACGAGGTCTGGCACGGCTACCTGCCGACGGCGCGACCCGGCACGGTCTACGGCTACAGGGTGCACGGACCGTATGAGCCGGACGCCGGACACCGCTTCAATCCCAACAAGCTCCTGATCGATCCCTATGCGAAGCAATTGGTCGGCGAACTGCGCTGGGGAGGCGAGCTGTTCGGCTACCGGCTGGACCATCCCGACAAGGACAAATCCTTCGACGAGCGCGACAGCGCGCCCTTGATGCAGAAATGCCGGGTGATCGATCCCGCCTTCACCTGGGGCAGCGCCCGCAAACCCGAGACGCCTTGGGACCGCACCATATTCTACGAAATGCACGTCAGGGGTTTTACGAAACTGCATCCGCTGGTGCCTGAGGCCGACCGCGGCACCTTTGCCGGCCTCGCCAACCCGAACATCCCCGCTTACCTGCGCTCGCTCGGCGTCACCAGCACCGAGCTGCTGCCGATCCACGCCTTCGTCGATGACAGCTATCTGGTCGACAAGGGACTGCGGAATTATTGGGGCTACAATTCACTCGCCTTCTTCGCACCCGAGCCGCGCTATTTGCGCTCGCCCCTTGCGACCGAATTCAAGGCCATGGTCAATCAGTTCCATGCCCATGGCATCGAGGTCATTCTCGACGTGGTCTATAACCACACCGCCGAAGGCAATGAGCTTGGACCGACGCTGTCGTTCAAGGGGATCGACAATGCGAGCTACTACCGGTTGCTCCCCGATCAGAAGCGCTACTACATCAACGATACCGGCACCGGAAATACGGTGAACCTTTCGCACCAGCGGGTGCTGCAGATGGTGGCCGATTCCTTGCGCTACTGGGCCACCGAAATGCGCGTCGACGGCTTCCGCTTCGATCTGGCCACCATCCTGGCCCGCGAACCCTATGGGTTCGACGAGGGCGGCGGCTTTCTCGACACCTGCCGCCAGGACCCGGTGCTGTCCAGCGTCAAGCTGATCGCAGAGCCATGGGACATCGGCCCCGGCGGTTACCAGGTCGGGCAGTTTCCGCCCGGCTGGGCCGAATGGAACGACAAGTTCCGCGACACCGTCCGCAGCTTCTGGAAGGGCGACGAAGGCGTGTTGCCCGATTTCGCCAAGCGGATTTCCGGCTCCGGCGATCTCTTCAACAAGCGCGGCCGCAAGTCCTGGGCCAGCGTCAACTTCGTGACCGCGCATGACGGCTTCAATCTCAACGACCTCGTCTCCTACGACGACAAGCACAACGAGGCGAACGGCGAGGGCAATCGCGACGGGCATTCCAACAACCATTCCTGGAACCACGGCGTGGAAGGCCCGACCGACGATGCCGAGATCATCGCGCTGCGCGAGCGACAGAAGCGCAATCTGCTCGCGACCATGATGCTGTCGCACGGCACGCCGATGCTGCTCGCGGGCGACGAGTTCGGCCGCACCCAGAACGGCAACAACAATGCCTATGCGCAGGATAACGAGATCTCATGGCTCAATTGGCTTGGGATCACGGCGCAGGGACGGGACTTGCGCGAATTTGCCCGCAAGCTCATCGCCATGCGCAAGGCGTTTCCGATCCTCCACCGCAGCCGCTTCGTCGTCGGCTCCCACAACGAAGAACTGGACGTGAAAGACGTGGCATGGCTGGCGCCCTCCGGCGAGGAGATGACCGTCGAGCAATGGCAGGACGCCAATGCGCGCTGCTTCGGCATGCTGCTTGACGGCCGAGCGCAGGAGTCGGGGATCAAGCGGCGCGGATCGGATGCGACACTGCTGCTCGTCTACAACTCTCATTATGATGTGGTGAACTTCACCTTGCCCGCGGTTCCCGAAGGCAGGAGCTGGCTTGGATTGATCGACACCAACCAGCCGGATGCCAGGCTCAGCGCGTTCTCGTTCGGCCATGCCTACGCGGTGACGGGACGCTCTTTTCTGGCGTTCGGCCTTTCGGCGGAAGAAAACACGCCGCGCCGCCTGCGCCAAGGCGTCGACGCGATCCTGGACGTCACGGAAGTCCCGCTGACCTGAGCGGGTCCGCCGTGCGCGGCGCATGCTCGCTCATTTCGGGCTTCTGAGCCCGGGCGAGGACAGCCATTTGTCGATCATGGCCGCGGTTTCATTTTCAAGCGCCTGCTGAGCCAGTCGATCGCGGTCCGCGCCGGGCGGCATCTCCTTAGCCGCCTCACGGGCCTGGGCGGCAAACCGCTGCAGCCGATCCTGGAACGAAAGGGCGGGTCGTGTTCGGTTGCGTTTGCGCTTCATGAGTAATCTCCAGCCGGCATGCTCGCACCGCGCCGCGTGAGACGTCCTTAACTTTTGTTGGAACAAGCGTGCTCACGGGCGGTTTTCCCCGGGAAACCCAGCGCTTTCGGCTGGATATCTCTCAGGTGAAGACACGCTGAATAGGCCGCTTGGAGAGCCAGGATTGATTTCAAAACCGACTTCGGATGCCCTTCTTCGGCGGCTGCAGACGACGACGGGCATCGACGAACACGACGTCGCGACCATCCGCGCGCTGCCGATCGACATCAAGACCTACGAGGCGGGTCAGACTGTCGTCCGGGACGGTGAGAGACCGACCGCGTGCTGCCTGCTGGCGGAAGGGTTCTGCATACGGTCAAAGACCACCTGGGAAGGCCGGCGCCAGATCCTTTCGATCCACATTCCCGGTGAGATACCGGATCTGCAGAGCCTTTATCTTCAGGTGATGGACCACGACCTCGTGACCCTCACGGAATGCACGTTGGGCTTTATTCCGCAGGTTGCGCTGAAGAACATGGTGCGCCAGCGACCGAACGTCGCAGAGGTGTTCTGGCGCGATACCTTGATCGACGCGGCGAGGTTCAGGGAATGGATCGTCAATGTCGGCCAGCGCCCGGCGGCAAGCCGGCTTGCGCATATCGTCGTCGAACTGAGAGAGCGCTTGAGGGTCATCGGCCGCGGCGAGGGCGCGCAGGTCGAAATGCCGCTGACACAGGAGCAGATCGGCGAGGCGATGGGGATCACGCCGATTCACGCCAACCGGATCATCAGGCAATTGCGCGAGGACGGCGTCCTCGAATTCCATCGCGGCTATGTGACCGTTCTGAACGAGCGCAATCTGGAGGAACTTGCTCACTTCGACGGCCGTTATCTGCATCTGTCGCCTTCTCAATAGGCAGCAAGATGCCGCGCTATCATTTTCACATTCGGGAGAACGGCCGCCTCGTCAAGGATGAGGAAGGACAGGAATTTCATGACAGGACAGTGGTCCGCAAGGAAGCGATCGAGACGGGCGCGTCGATCGCGCGGGATGCCTTCACGAGCGGAAGCGCGAGCCTGGTCATCGTGGACGTCCGGAGCGAGGATCAGACCTGCCTGAGATCAGACCTGCCTGAAGGTGTCGATCTCGCTCTCGGTGGAAGAGTGACGAGGGCATTCCGCCATCCCGCGCCGACCCGATCAGGTCAGCTTCAGGCCACAGAGCCTTCACACATTTAGGAACAACACTCACGACGCCGTGTTGCCTCTCGCGACGGACAAACGCCAGCACGGAGTAACCTCATGGCCGAAAAAGACCTCAACGACCTCTTTCTCGATACGCTGAAAGACATCTACTACGCTGAAAAGCAAATCTATAAATCGTTGCCCAAGATGGCCAAAGCCGCCCATTCGGACCAGCTTCGCCAGGCCTTCGAGAAACATCACCAGGAGACCGAAGGCCAGATCGAGCGGCTGGAGCAGATTTTCGAGCTGATCGACAAGCCCGCGCGCGGCAAGAAGTGCGACGCGATCGAAGGCATCCTCGACGAGGGCAAGGAGATCATGGAC
>Ga0137391_10003291_pt1 | contig 12240 bp, 10 predicted proteins | sample 15con2h24BmetaG_FD_101399 | JGI IMG/M metagenome (GOLD analysis project Ga0137391, IMG submission 101399) | Vadose zone soil microbial communities from Angelo Coast Range Reserve, California, USA - 15con2h2.4B metaG | ecosystem: Environmental > Terrestrial > Soil > Vadose zone > Saprolite...
CTCCCAGCGCGTCCCCCTCTCCCTTCCGGATCCGGCAAGCAAGACCTCCCGCGCGGCACCCCACACGGCGCAAGGAAATGATGATGAAACTCCGCTACTCCCCCGCTTCCCCCTACGTCCGCAAGGTGATGATCGTCGCCCTCGAGGGCGGTCTCGGCGAGCAGATCGAGAAGGTCGCAACCACAGTCGTGCCGGTTAAGCTCAACGACGCGCTGAAGGCGGAGAATCCGCTCGTCAAGCTGCCGTCGCTGACCACCGACGATGGCCAGACGCTCTACGACTCGCCGGTCATCTGCGAGTATCTCGACAGCCTGCACAAGGCGGCAAAGATGTTCCCGGCGCCCGGCCCGTCACGTTGGACCGCCCTGCGCCGCCAGGCCCTCGGCGACGGCATTCTCGATGCCGCCATTCTCACCCGCTATGAAACGACCGTGCGGCCGAAGGAGCTACAATGGGACGATTGGGTGGACGCCCAATTGCGCAAGGTGCGCGGCGCGCTCGACGCGCTCGACGGCGAGCGACTCGAGGGGCCGTTCGATATCGGCGCCATCACCATCGCCTGCGCCCTCGGCTATCTCGATTTCCGCTTCCCGACCGAGGATTGGCGCAAGACGCGGCCAAAGCTCGCCGCCTGGTACGCCGAGGTTGCGCTGCGTCCTTCGATGAAGGCGACCGTGCCGAAGGCCTAATGGATCATGTTGCGGTACCGGTCAATACATATGCTGACCGCCGTTGATCGACAGAGTCGAGCCGGTGATGAAGCCGGCCTCGTCGGCGACCAGGAAGAGCACGCCGCGGGCGATCTCCTCGGCGTGGCCAAGGCGCCCGACGGGGATGCGCGCGACGATCTTCTCGAGCACGTTCGGCGGCACCGCGCGCACCATCTCGGTGTCGATGTAGCCCGGCGCGATGGCGTTGACGGTGATGCCCTTGCTCGCACCTTCCTGCGCCAGCGCCTTGGTGAAGCCGTGGATGCCGGATTTGGCGGCGGCGTAGTTGACCTGGCCGTACTGACCGGCTTGGCCGTTGATCGAGCCGATATTGACGATGCGGCCGAAGCCGCGCTCGCGCATTCCGTCGATGGTGCAGCGGCACATGTTGAAGCACGAGGACAGGTTGGTCTGGATGACGGCGTTCCATTGCTCGAAGCTCATGCGCTGCAATGTGCCGTCGCGCGTGATGCCGGCGTTGTTGACGAGTACCTCGACCGGGCCGAGATCGGCGGTGATTTGCTTGATGCCGTCGGTGCAGGCGGCGAAATCGCCGACATCGAAACGGTAGGCTGGAATGCCGGTCTCCTTGGTGAACTGCTTGGCGACGTCTTCATTGCCGCCGTAATTCGCCGCAACCTTGTAGCCGGCCCTCTTCAAACCCTCGGAAATTGCCCGACCGATGCCGCGGGTTCCGCCAGTCACCACCGCCACACGTGCCATGTCTTCCTCCCGGTGTCTGTCACTTCTTCAGCGAGCCGCCATCCTATCGGGCGGCTCGTCGGATCACGCCTTGATATGCATCAATCCCGGGCGACGCACATGGCGATGCCCATGCCGCCACCAATGCACAGCGTCGCCAGCCCCTTCTTGGCGTTGCGCCGATTCATCTCGTAGAGCAGCGTCACCAATATGCGCGCCCCCGAAGCGCCGATCGGATGGCCGAGCGCGATGGCCCCGCCGTTCACATTCACTTTGGTGGTGTCCCAGCCGAGATCCTTGTTGACCGCGCAAGCCTGCGCTGCGAAGGCCTCGTTGGCCTCGATGAGATCGAGATCGCTGGCCTGCCAACCGGCCTTCTTGAGGGCAAGACGGCTGGCCGGGATCGGGCCGCTGCCCATGATCGCCGGATCGACCCCCGCGGTCGCCCAAGAGACGATGCGCGCCAGCGGCTTGATGCCGCGTCGCGATGCTTCCTCGGCGCTCATCAGCACGACCGCCGCGGCACCGTCATTGATGCCCGAGGCGCTGCCGGCGGTCACCGTGCCGTTCTTGTCGAAGGCCGGACGCAGCTTCATCAACGCCTCGAGCGTCGTGCCGTGCTTGGGATGCTCGTCGCTGTCGACGACGACATCGCCCTTGCGCGTCTTGATGGTGACCGGGACGATCTCATCCTTGAAGCGGCCCGCTTTCTGCGACGCCTCGGCCTTGTTCTGCGAGGCGACGGCGAATTGATCCTGCTGCTCGCGCGTGATCTGCCAGCGCTGCGCCACGTTCTCCGCCGTGTTGCCCATGTGATAGCCGTTGAAGGCGTCCCACAGACCGTCCTTGATCATCGTGTCGACCATTTGCGCGTCGCCCATCTTGACGCCGTTGCGCAGATGGACGCAGTGCGGCGCCTGGCTCATGCTCTCGTGCCCGCCGGCGACAACGATCGCCGAATCGCCGTTGCGGATCGCCTGATAGCCAAGGGCCACGGTACGCAATCCCGAGCCGCATAGCTGGTTGACGCCGTAGGCGGTGACCTCGACCGGAATACCGGCGCCGATGGCCGCTTGCCGGGCGGGATTCTGCCCCTCACCGGCGGCCAGGATCTGGCCCATGATCACCTCCGAGACATCGCCGACGGCAATGCCGGCCCGCTTGATCGCTTCGCCGATCGCAACCTGGCCGAGATAGTGCGCGGGCACGCTGCTGAGCCCGCCATTAAATGCTCCCACGGGAGTGCGCGCAGCGGCAGCAATCACGATCTCGGTCATGGCTTGTTCCTCCCGTTCGGTATCCCGTGTCGAACAAGATTTAAGCTCTCGCGGGCGAACCGTCTAGCGTTGCGAGCGCAGCCAGCCGGCGAGCGGCCGCCACACTGCCTGTTCCGCGTGTCGGCCGACGATCATGCCGATATGGCCGAGCGGCGGGTCGAGCCGGCGAGCGTTCGGCAACGCATTCGCCAGCGCCACGGCGGAGGCCGGCGGTACGATGCGGTCGCGCGCAGGCACGACCACGAGTGCCGGCCTGTCGAAATGCGCCGGGGCGATCGCCGCGCCGGCGACCCGCCAAGCGCCGCGCCCCGGCTGGTTTTCGCCGTACCAATAGCCGAGGCTCTCGCGTGCCACCGGCAGCGCCAGAGCCACACCGTCGTTAAGCCAGTCTTCAAGGGCAACGAACTCGCGCGCCTCGGCCGAGGCGGGATCGAGCGCCGCGAAACGGCTGAATTTGCGCAGGGCGAGGAGCGGATCGAGGCTGAAAAACAATGCCTGCAGGACGTCGACCGGTAGCTCGCCGAGCGATGCGAAGCCGGCATCGGCAAGGCCGGCAAGCGCGCCGAGAACGCGGGCCTGCTCAAGTTGCTCGGCATGGAAATCCCACGGCGTCGCCAATAGGGCGAGGGCGGCAACCTCACGCTTGCGTCGCTGGGCCAAGGCCAGGGCAAGCAGCCCACCCATGCAATAGCCGAGCACGCCGAGCGGCGCTCCGACGAGCGTGATGGCCGCCTCGAAGGCAGCGTCGAGCCGGCCCGCGATGTAGTCGGTCAATGTGAAGCCGCGTTCGACCGGGCCGGGTTTGTCCCAGTCGACGAGCAACGGCCGTAGCCCGTGCTGCCCCAGGTAACGCAACAAGCTGCGCTCGACGTCGAGGTCGAGAATATAGGCGCGGTTGATGAGCGAGGGGACCACAAGGACTGGCACGCCGCCGGCCGGCGCGTAGTCGAGCAGACGGGTCGTGCCCTCCCGCCAGATGACCGGCGGTTCGGCGACTGCACGCGCGTAGGGATGGTGTCGATACGTCTCGAGCCCGCGCAGGAAGAGATCGGCACGGCCGCGCAGCTCACGGTCTAGGGCGTCGGCGAACGCGTCAGGAGCGACGTCGGCGAGAAGCCCCGCGAGCTCGCGGGCGGCCGCCGCGAATTTTTGCGTGAGGGCCGGCGCGATCGGCGGGACGAGGACCGGCTTCGATTGCAGCCAATCGCTCATCAAGACGGGCAAGGCGGCGCGCGAACTCAGCCAAGCCGTCATCGCGCTCATCAGGTGGAGAGGCAGCGGACGCGGCCCGAGCCGCGGTGGCGGCGCGCCCTGGTCGGCTGTGTTCTCCGCGGTCGCGCCCCGGCGAGGCGGGCGCTGTCCTTTGCTGCCCGGTTTCATCATCGGCGCCCGGCGTCTTCACGCTGCGCTGCCACGCCTGCCACGGCGACAACGCCACGACCGTCCCCATTGCTGCGAGCAGGCGGGCCAGATTGTTGGCCAAATCGGGATCGGCCGCTGCGGCGGTCAAGTAATCCTGCCACAACTCTACATAGCGTTTGGCGAGCGCCTGGAGATCCGGTGGTTCCGGCATGCGTCACTATCCCGGCGGGCTCGTTCCATTGCCAACTTCGCCTCCCTTCGTCGATGCGGCCAAGACGGCGAAAGCGCCGACCGGTCGGTTGGCTACAAATCTGCCAGTGCGGCACAGCGCCACAAAAGCTGCTATGCTGGCGGTCGCCATTCCGTCCGCTCGCCGCGAAAGCACCCTACAATGACCCAAAGCACAACTCCCGAGACGCCGCCAATCGTAATCAAGAAATACGCCAATCGCCGCCTCTACAACACAGCGACGAGCAGCTACGTCACCCTCGACGATCTCAGCACCATGGTCAAGGAAGGCGGCGAGTTCGTCGTCTACGACGCCAAGACCGGCGAAGACATAACCCGCTCGGTGCTCACGCAGATCATCGTCGAGGAGGAGCAGAAGGGGCACAACCTTCTGCCGATCAGCTTCCTGCGCCAGCTCATTGGATTTTACGGCGACAGCATGCAATGGCTGGTGCCGCGCTATCTCGAACACACGATGAAATCCTTCGCGGTCAACCAGGACCAAATGCGCAAGAGCCTACAGGATGCCTTCGGCGGCCTGTTCCCCTTCGGCGGACTCGAGGAGATGGGCAAGCAGAACATGGCGCTGTTCGAGAAGACGATGAAGATGTTCTCGCCGTTTCCCGCCGGAGAGCGCGGCGACAAACCGGCCGATCCGACGCCGGCGGCCGAGAACGCTAATCTGCGCGAGCTGACCGATCGGCTGAACACCCTGCAGAAACAGATCGAGACGCTGACGAAAAAGAAGGATTGAGCCGCCCCGGCGTTTCGTGCCGTCAGCACGCCGCGCTGGATAAGATGCGAGACACGCCTTCCTTGCTACGCCTTGGCATTGGCCGTTTGACCTGCCAGGGTCGATCGATGGTCGGCTTGCCGAAATGATAGCCCTGCAGCAGATCGACACCTTGCTGCTTGAGCAATGCCGCTTCCTGCGCCGTCTCGACCCATTCGGCAACCGTGGTCAGTCCGAGCCCGCCCGCAAGGCCGAGAACGTGCCGCAGCACGGTCTGATTGTCCGGCCGATCGATCAAATCGCGCACGAAGGAACCGTCGATCTTGACGATATCGAGATCGAGCGCCTCAAGGCTGCGCAATGAAGTGAAGCCGGCACCGAAATCGTCAAGGGCGACCCGGCAACCGAGATCACGCACCGTCTTGACGAAGCGGGCGGATTCCTCGATATCGCGCAACGCCGCGGTCTCGGTGATCTCGATGACGAGCCGGCGGGCGACGTTGGGACGGGTAGCGAGGCAGGCGACCAGCGCGCGTAACCAGGGCTGATCAGCCGCGGTCAGCCCGGAGATGTTGAGGCCAAGATTGACGTCGTCGCAAGCGTCGAGCTCTTCGATCGCCCGTTCCAGTACGAAGCGGTCGATCGTACGGATGAAACCGAGTTGCTCGATGGCGGGGACGAATTGCCCGGCGGCGACGATTGTGCCGTCCTCTTCGCGCATGCGCAGCAGGCACTCGTAGTAGTCGACCTTGCCGCTCCGGCCATGGATCACCGGTTGGAAGGCGAAGAGGAGGCGCTCCTCTTTCAAGGCTCGTTGGACGCGCTCGCCGACCGCCATGCTGGCGCGGTGCTGCTTGCGCTGCCGTTCGTTCAGGCTATAGGCGGCATAGCAGTCGCGGCCGGCACGCTTCGCTTCGGCGAGGGCGGTCTCGGCGCGTGTCATGATGTCCTGGGCACTCGCCGCCTGGCGCGGGAAGGCGACGCTGCCGATCGAAATGGTTATGTAGATCGGACCGGATGCCGTGAAGATCGGCGTCTCGCTGACAGCGGTGCGAACGACTTCCGAGACGGTCGCGATGCGGGCTTCGCTACAAACGGTCAGCAGCATGCCGAAACGGTCGCCGCCGATGCGGCCGATCGCGTCGCCCGCCGCCAGGCAGGCTTCGAGGCGCCGCCCGGTTTCGACGAGCACTGCGTCGGCTGCTTGGTGGCCGAAACCGTCGTTGATCATCGCCATATTGTCGATGCCGACAGCGAGATACGCGCCCGAACGGCCGGTTACCGAATTTCGCCCGACAAAGTCGTGGATCGATTCGCGTAACCGCAATTTACTAGCAAGACCGGTCAGCTCGTCGAAATTAGCCAGCCGCTCGAGATGAATTTCAAATGCCTTGCGCGAGGTGATGACCCGCATGACCCCGATGACGCGGACGGCGCGACCGGCCTCGTCGCGCTCAGCCCGGCCGCGATCCTGCACCCAGTGGAAACACCCGTCCTCGCCACGCAGGCGGTATTCGCAGTCAAACCCCGAGGCACCGGCGAAATGATCGTTGAGGCGATGCTGTCGCTCCGGCAAATCCTCCGGGTTGATGCGGCCGGCGAGCGCCCTTCCGGTCGCCAGCATGGCCGCGTCGCTGATTCCGATAGTTTCGCTTAGCTCACCGCCCCAAGCGATCGTATCGCTCGGCAGGTCCCATTCGTAGGCAATGTCGCCCGCCGCCGTCAGGGCGGCCATGATTCGACTCGCTGCCGTATCGTTGCTGAGGGACATTGAAGGTCTGATTTTCTTGATCTGTCGCCGGAAAGTGCGGAAGCGTATAGACGTTATGATCCATTCCTTGACGAAGCCTTAAACCCGAGGTTGCCAAAGCCACGTATTTGACGGATATTGTACCCCTTTAGTACTACATTGCTCGACCGTTAAAAGTGTAGAGAAACCGCGCCCCAACGAGGTGTTGCGTGAAGACAATACCGTCTTCCCCGTGTCAATCCCGCGCGATCGTCGCCCTACCGGCGACGCGACGCCATGCATTTGACGCGGGCGCCGCGACGGATCTTCATGCAGCGGGCGCGCAGGTCCTGGCAACGCCGCGCCCGAGCGCTGGCTCGTCATTTCTTGCCCAATACCTGGCTCAGGAAATCATCGGCCCTGACGACCCGCAGCCGCGCTGGCGCGACCGCGACAATGCCTATCGGCTCGCCGCCAATCCTTCGGCAGCGTCGTCGATAATGCTCGACATCTGAAGACATCCGCGCGGCCCGCGACCGGGCCGCCAACGAGGATACCTAGTCTGGTGGCGAATGGGCCGCCAGGAACGGCAGCACGGCGTGGTTGAAGTCACGCGCCGCGACCTGCGGAAAGCAGTGGCCGCCGCGCGCGAACATCTTGACTTCGGCCCCCGGAATGAGCCGTGCCAGCTCTTCGGAAAAGTAGGACGGCGTCACGACGTCGTCCTCGCAGCCGGCAATTAAGGTCGGCGTGCGAATCCGCTGGAGATCAGCAGTGCGGTCGAAAGCAAGTATTGCATCGATGCGGCTCGCGACGATCTCTGGCGCCGAAAAGGTGGCGAGGTTCTGCGCTTCGGCTTGGCGCAAGGGTTCGTTGTATTTGGCGACCCACCAGCTCGGATAGAGAAAGAGCGTCGCACTCTGCAGATAGGCCGCTGGCCCGAGCCGCAGCAGGATCTCCTTGCGCAGGGCGAAGAGTCGACGGAAATAGGCGTCCGCCCGCGTCCAACTTGCGGCGAGGACAATGCTCGCCAGTCGCTTCGGATGCTCCAGCGCGAGGATTTGAGCAATGGCGCCGCCGGTGGAATGGCCGACTAGATGCACGCGCTCCAGCCCGAGCGCATCCATCAGGCCGATGACATCGGCGGCCATCCGGTCAACCGTGTACGAGATACGCGAATGATCGCTCTGCCCAATGCCGCGGTGATCATGCACGATTACCTCGAAGCGTTTGGCGAAAACCGGGATCTGATCGCGCCAAAACGCGCCATAACCGCCGAGACCGGAGACGAAGAGGACCGGGAATCCAACCCCATGTCGCTCGTAATAAAGCTGACAATCGCCGATCGCGATGCGCGGCATGGTAATGCGGGTCCGATTCAATCGAGGTGTCGGTGGTTATGCAGAGGTGTTGCGCTCCTGTCAAACGCCGCTCGGCGAGGAGCAGCCATGCGGGCGGCGCATCGGGCCGCGCTTGCGATGAGCTGCCGGGTCACGGCACCTTGAGGCTAATTGCGCCGCGCGGTCGGGCCGGTTGCCCGGGATGCGGCGGACGGAGGTTCAGCGCGATAGCCAGCCGGCGAATTGCGCGGCTCCAGCGTCAACTCGACGGCTAGGTGCAGGCAGCTGCCGCGTCTCGCGGGGTTCGGTCATTGCTAGCAATGATTGAATACTATTGCGCGAAAAAAAGATCGTCTATGACAACGAAAAGCCACATTGTCATGCAATGGTTACCAAATGTTGCTGGTCCGGTTGTTTGAGGAGCCGATAGATTTGGCGCTGGCGACGACCATTCGCTTGAACCCTACGTTCTCGGCTCCCATGTTTTGGTGGTTGCATTGACTTTGCAAATCGGAACTAAACTCAAAATCGTTTTGACTGCCGACCTCGTCGGTCAGCGCCGCGATGCCGTAGCGTCGATGGCCATCATGCATCCGTCCGGCTCGATGAACAGCTAGTGAGCGCCCAACATGAAGCGAACCACCACTCGAACACAGGACATCGACCGCCATGTCGGTGCACGGATTCGCGAACGCCGCATCATTCTGGGGCTTACCCAGCAGCAACTCGCGGATCTGATCGGCGTCACATACCAGCAGGCGCATAAATACGAGCGCGGCATCAACCGTGTTTCGGCAGGCCGGCTGTTCGAAGTGGCCCGCGTCCTCAGCGTGCCCGTGGCTTATCTCTTCGAAGGCCTCGACATGGAGGATCAGCGCCCGGTCAGCCCGCGCGAACGCATGTGTCTGGAACTCGCGCGCAATTTCGCGCAAATCCCGAACGAGAAGCATCAAGAAGCCCTGAGCAAGCTCGCTCGCGCCCTGGCGACCCAGCAGTAGATACCGGCGTCGGCGCCGCACTAAACGCGGCGTCACACCGCCGCGCGCATTTGGCGCAGCGGTTTGCGCGTACGCCCCCTTGCCTGCCGTTCGGCCGCAAGCTATTAGATGCGGGTCCGAATCGGTCATCCGCGTCATGCCAACTTGGTTTAGAAATGGCCAGCGTCGGCGCTCCCGCAGCGTCGGCGACGCCTCTTCCGGTCGCCGTCGGCCAACCGGCGGACGCGGCGGCGCCTCGTGCTGAACGCTATCTTTGTTAGCATTCTCGTTTACCTGACCGGCGGCGTCTGTGGTCTCGTCGGCGAGAGATTCGCGCTCCGCGTCGTCTATCCGCTAAGCGCCGCGGCGGCCGCGCTGGCCGCTTCGGCCGCATTTGCCTTCCTAGTCAATGGCGGCGATACGCCGATCGAGGAGGTCCTGCCGATCGGCCTGCCATGGCTGCACGCGCATTTCCGCCTTGACGCGCTGAGCGCCGCCTTTCTTCTGATTCTCAACGTCGTCGGCGCGCTGGTCAGTGTGTTCTCCCATGGCTATGGCCGGCATGATCCCGAACCGCAGCGCGTGCTGCCGCTCTATCCGGTCTTCCTGGCGGCGATGAGTCTCGTGCTGCTTGCCAACGACGCCTATTCATTCCTGGTGAGCTGGGAATTCATGTCGCTGACTTCCTGGCTTCTCGTGCTCGCCAATCATCGCGAGCAGGGGACGAGTCGCGCCGCCGCGGTCTATTTATTGATGGCGAGCTTCGGCACGGCGGCGTTGCTCCTCGCTTTCGGCGTCCTCGCCGGCGTCGGTGGCGACTACAGCTTTGCGGCAATCCGGCAGACGGCACCGACGGCGTTGCCGGCCTCGATCGTCGTTGCGCTCGCCGTACTCGGCGCCGGCTCCAAAGCCGGGCTGGTGCCGCTGCATGCCTGGTTGCCGCTCGCCCATCCGGCCGCGCCGAGCCACGTCTCGGCGCTGATGAGCGGCGTCATGACCAAGGTTGCAATCTACGCACTTCTGCGGGTGCTGTTCGACCTCGTCGGCGGCGCCATTTGGTGGTGGGGCGGCGTCATCCTGTTGATTGGGGCACTGAGCGCCCTCATCGGCGTACTCTACGCCGTCGTCCAGAGCGACCTGAAGACCCTGCTCGCCTACAGCACGGTAGAGAATGTAGGCATCATCGTGATCGGCATTGGTCTCGCTCTCGCCTTCAAGGCAGACGGCCTCAGCACGCTCGCCGGGCTCGCTCTCCTCGCCGCCTTGCTCCACGTCTTCAATCATGCGCTGTTCAAGAGCCTCCTCTTCCTCTGTGCCGGCGCCGTGCTGATGGTGACCGGCCGACGAGACATCGAGCGCCTCGGCGGGCTCATTCAACGCATGCCGGTGACAGCCTTCACCTTCCTCGTTGGCGCTGCCGCGATCTCGGCGCTGCCGCCGCTCAACGGCTTCGCCTCGGAATGGCTGGTTTTCCAAGCCATCCTCAACGGCACGGCCTTGCCGCAATGGCTGCTCAAATTCGCCCTGCCGATCGTCGGTGTGGTGTTGGCGCTGTCAGCCGCGCTCGCGGCTGCCTGCTTCGTGCGTGCCTATGGCATTGTGTTTCTCGGCCGGCCACGCAGTCGCGAAGCGGCGAGCGCCGAGGAGCCGCCCGCAATCATGCGCACGCCACTGATCGTTCTTGCCACGCTTTGCATCGTCTTCGGCGTCTTGCCCGGCTTGCTGATCAGCCTGCTCCAGCCAGTGGTCCATCAGTTGTTTGGACCGGAAGCATTGCCTTTCGCGCAATCGACCGGCCTGTGGCTGGTCCCGCTGCGCCCCGAGCAGAGCTCATATAGCGGCCCGATCGTCTTCGTGACGATCGCCGCGCTGGTCGCCCTGCTCGTCTGGGTCATCCATCGCTTCGCTTCCGACCGGGTGCGGCGCGCGCCAGCCTGGGATTGCGGTTTCCCCGACGCGCGGCCACAGACGCAATACACCGGGTCGAGCTTTGCCCAACCGATCCGCCGCGTCTTCGGCACCACCGTCTTTCGCGCCCGCGAAACCGTCGATATGCCGGCCCCGGGCGACACGCGTGCCGCCCAATTCTCGATCAGCTTGCGCGATCTCTCCTGGGAGTGGTTCTATCAGCCGGTCATCGACCTCGTCGGCTGGACGACCGAGCATATCAATGTCCTGCAGTTCTTGACGATTCGACGGTATCTCACGCTGACATTCGCGGCGCTGGTCCTGCTGCTCAGCGTCGTCGCAGTGCTGCAGTGATGGCGCTCGTCGCGCAGCTCCTGCACATGGCGCTGGTGCTGGCGCTGGCACCGGCGCTGACCGGTCTCGTGCGCAAGACGAAGGCGCGACTGCTCGGCCGCCGCGGCCCCTCGCTCGTCCAACCCTATCGCGATCTCGCCCGGCTGCTGCGCAAGGATGCAGTCCTCGCCGACAACGCCTCATGGCTGTTCCGCACCACGCCATATCTCGCCTTCACCGCAATCTGGCTTGCCGCCTCGCTGGTACCGAGCTTCACCACAGATCTCCTGCTGAGTCCGACCGCCGACCTTATCGCCCTGATCGCGCTGCTCGGCAGCGCGCGCTTTTTTACCGCGCTCGCCGGCATGGATATCGGCACGAGTTTCGGCGGCATCGGTTCGAGCCGCGAGATGATGATCGCCTCGCTTGCCGAGCCGGCCATGCTGATGGTGACATTCACCGTCTCACTGCTCATCGGCTCGACCTCCCTGGTTTCGATATCGCAGTTCATGCTCCTCCACGAAGTTGGGTTACGGGTCTCACTCGCCATGAGCCTGGTCGCGCTCGTCATGGTGGCGATCGCCGAGAACGGGCGGGTGCCGATCGACAATCCGGCAACGCACCTCGAACTGACGATGGTGCATGAGGCGATGGTGCTCGAATATTCCGGCCGCCATCTCGCGCTCATCGAGGCCGCGGCGATGCTGAAGCTGCTTCTCTACATCTCGCTGATTGCCTGCATCTTCGTGCCCTGGGGGATCGATTTCTCGGGAAACGCCGCTGCCTTTCCACGTGGATTGATCGCTTACTTGGTCAAGCTATCGGTGGGCTGCGTTCTGCTCGGCGCTTTCGAGACGAGCATCGCCAAGATGCGCGTCTTCCGAGTGAGCGAATTCCTCGGCGGCGCCCTCATCCTTGGCCTCCTCGCGGTCATCCTTCTC
>Ga0137391_10003294_pt1 | contig 12236 bp, 8 predicted proteins | sample 15con2h24BmetaG_FD_101399 | JGI IMG/M metagenome (GOLD analysis project Ga0137391, IMG submission 101399) | Vadose zone soil microbial communities from Angelo Coast Range Reserve, California, USA - 15con2h2.4B metaG | ecosystem: Environmental > Terrestrial > Soil > Vadose zone > Saprolite...
TGCTCTTGTACAATCAGAAAGCATTTTTCATGGGCGCCAATCAGCACACCGCCATTTACGATCGCTCTGCTACACCGCAATGGTCGAATGCCGGCGACGTCAGCCTGCCGGACGGGACCAATGTAGGCGCCATGGATGGTCCCGGAGCTATGCTGGCGAATGGAAACGTCCTGTTCGTCGCCGCGCCGCTGACTAAAGACTATGACAGCCCGACGTCCTGCTTTGAATTCGACGGCACGGTCTTCAATCCAACCAATGCTCCGCCCAATAGAGACTGCCCGGTGTATGTAACGCGGCTGCTGCTGCTGCCCAGCGGCGACGCGATGTTCACGCGGGAGGACGACTCGTCGTTTTATGCCTATCGTCCCGCGGGCGCCCAACCGCAAGACAGCTTCAGACCGGTCATACAGAACTTCCCCGCCACCGTGGCGCCAGGATCGACGGTGCAGATTTCCGGTACGCAGTTCAACGGACTTTCACAGGCCGTAGGTTACGGCGATGATTCGCAGACCGCCACAAACTATCCCTTGGTGCAGATCGTGAACAAGCAGACGAACCATGTCCGGTTCTGCCGCACCTTCAACCACGTGATCGCCGACGGCCAGGGAAATACATCCACCTCCATGGGCGTCGCGACCGGAGCGTTCGTAGTTACCACCAATGCCGCGGTTCCGCCCGACCTTGAGACCGGACCGTCGTCCCTGATCGTGATCGCCAACGGTATACCTTCGCAGCCGGTTGACATAACCGTGACCCGACGTGACGGATAGGATCCTGTGGGTGTGGGTTGAGTGCCTATGAACGGAATACAGACAAAACAGCGCCCGGTTCGAGGATCGCGCCTCATTGATTCCGCGGTCTTTGCGCGCATGGTGCGAAAGCTCTCATCCGACAGTTGCGGCTGCGCCATGGGAGCGTTTGCCCTGGCCGTCGGGCTCATCTTGGCGAGTTCCTGGTATGTATTGCACTGGCGCTCTTACGATTTGTCATTACGCGCTGTCTCATTGCGCGTGCTCTTGTGGACCTTCCTGAGCTCATGCGCGGGAAAGCTTCTGGGCATCGCTCTTTTCCATCTTCGCGCCCGCGGGCGATGGCGCGGCCTGTGGCAACAAGATTTCTTCTCTTAGTCCAAAATGGGTTTGCGTTCGAGCGCTCAGGCTGTAAGCCGGGTTCTTTCCACCGATCGCCAATTGTGTCCGAATCAAGCCCATGCTGCCCGGGTGTGCGCGGACCCGGCCGCCCGCATGTTCACGCAGAACATTCGTTGCGCTCATAACCTGGGATACAATGCAAACGCCATTTCGAAACCTTGAGGATGTTTCCATGCTGAAGAGGATTCCCGTTCGCCTCGCCGTGGGTTCCCGCCTGCGATCGGTTGGTCTCAATCTGGTATTGGCGCTTGTCATCGTAGCTATGTATCCGCAACGGGCCGCGTCGATTACCAGACCGCAGCCGGCGGACGAAGCGTATTGCACGCCCAACGGGCCGGCCCATCGATACGACGTAATCATCGTCGGGGCAGGGATTGCGGGACTCAGTGCTGCGAAGGAGTTGCAGCACCTCGGTCGCTCGGTCCTGATTCTCGAGGCGAACAATCGGATAGGAGGCCGCGCGTACGTCGGCTATATCGGCGATGACAAGGTTCCCATCGATTACGGAGGCGCGTGGATTCACGGTGTTCCCACCAACCCGCTCACGCCGCTGGTTGTCTCCATGGGCTTCAAGCGGGAGCGCACCGAACTCAATCTTCCCTACTTTGTTAATGGCCGGGAAGCGGGCGACGAAGAGAAGAAGGCCTTTGACCATGCCGTGGAAGAATACGAAGATGCGGTGACGCTGGCCGCCAGGTCCGTTGAGGACCAGCGCGCACTGGCTGAGTTTGCGTGCAGCCAATACAAAAACCACGTGCGGCGGAAAGAGATTTGCCGCGATCTGCAGCGCAGGATTCCGTTCAGCAGGATTTCCGTTCTAAGCGATCTCTGCCAGGGGCGCGTTCTCTCTCCCGAGCAATTCTGCAAATTGGCGGACAAGGATTTGCGCGTTACCAGTGACGTGGCGGAACGCTACGTACCCCGGTCCGGGGAGTTCAGCGACATCATTCCTTTGCTCATCGCAAATGCCGGTCCGCTGGAGAGCGCCGCTGAACTGGGCAGGACATCAGCCGTTGACGGTGCGCACTTCGAAGCCGGCGAGGATGACCTCATCGATAAGGGAATGGGCGCCTTTGTTGAGAAACTTGGAGATGGCCTGCCGATCTGCCGGAACTCGCCGGTCACCGAGGTGGATTACTCTGCGGATTGGGTGAAAGTGAGTGTCGGGGAAAGAGTCTTTGAGGGTTCGAATGCGCTGGTTACAGTCTCGGTTGGAGTGCTGAAGAAAAAAAAGATTGCGTTCAAACCGGAACTGCCGAAAGAAAAACTCCAGGCCATCGATCGTTTGCAGATGGGCAACATGCAGAAGGTGATCGTCCCTCTGAAACGCGATATTTTTCCCAGAGAGCCGAAGAACTCGTGGATCCTCTATGAAGGGGACCTTCCCGCAGAGGCACTGGACTTTGCGAAAGAGCAGCGTCTTCCACTGGTGCATGGAACGCGGGTGGTGATGGGTTTCGTGATCAAGCCGCTGAACAAGAACATCGCTATCGGCTTCTTTGGCGGGGACTGGGCCAGGGCGCTGGAGCAACGGTGTGACAGCCTGGAGCACGGTTCCGGTAAAAGCAACCCGAAATGTGACGATCTCTCGATTGCAATCACCAGGTCCGCTCTTACCAACATGTCCGGTGAAAAAAAGATCGACGATGACATTCAGGAAGAGGGAATCCAGGTCACACGCTGGAGCCTCGATGCAACCTCCTTCGGCGCCTATTCGGTGGCGGAGCCCGGAAGCTGGTACCAGCGCCAGATTCTTGCTGAGCCGGTGGAGGGCGCAAAGGGAACCAAGCGCCTGTTTTTCGCCGGAGAAGGGACCGCCCGCGCGATCTATAACGGTTCTTATCCCGGCGCTTACGAATCGGGATTGAAGGCGGCCCGGGATATTCATGCGGCGATGCTTGAGGCGGAAGAGAAAGGCGAGAAAGTTCGGAAGGCTGGGTTCAACAAGAAGTAGTGAGTAAAAAGCGGTTCGGGACCAGGGGACCAGGCGGAGCTTCATCCTGATATCATCACTGGTCCGACATGGAGCAACCATGCGCAAGCTGATTTTCTTTCTTTTGCTTACGGCGTTAACAACCACCATTGTTTCAGCACAGCAGTTCGATCTGGTGCTGGAAGGCGGACGCGTCCTGGATCCCGAAACCGGTGTGGATGCCGTGCGCAACGTCGGCATCCGCGACGGAAAGATTATCCGTATTTCGTCAGAGGCGCTGAGCGGACGCCGTGTGATTCGTGCCGGCGGACTGGTAGTCGCTCCTGGATTCATCGATTTGCACCAGCACGGCCAGGACCTCGCCAGCCAGCGCGTCAAGGCGCTGGATGGTGTCACCATGGCACTGGAGCTGGAAATCGGCGTGCCCGACGTCGCACAGTTTTTGAAAGCCAAAGAAGGTCACTCGCTGATTCACTACGGGACCTCGGCCAGCCATGTCGCTGCGCGGGCGCTGGTGTTCGGCACGCCGCTGATGGCCGGGGAAATCCTGCTGAAGAGCGGGCCCGCGACCGATCAGCCCGCCACGCCCGAACAGATTGAGGCCATGCGGGAGCGCCTGCGCATGGAACTTGACGCCGGCGCCCTGGCCATTGGCATGGGAATCCAGTACACGCCGGGCGCGACTCGGTCGGAGGTGATCGACATGTTCCGCCTCGCCGCCGGGCGGAGGTTGCCGGTCTACACGCATGTGCGCAGCTCGGGCCACGGCGAGCCGGGCTCCTCCGTTGAGTCGATCGGCGAAGTGATAGGAGCGGCTGCCGTCACGGGCGCTTCGCTGCACATCGTGCACCTTAATGGCACCTGCCATCGCGATGTTTTGGAGTGTCTCTCCATGGTTGAAGGAGCGCGCGCCCACGGCCTCGATGTGACCACCGAGGCGTACCCCTATATCGCGGGCATGACTGCCATCAACTCAGCGCTGTTCAACCCCGGCTGGCAAAACAAATTTGGCATCGGCTACAGCGATCTCATGCTTCCCGACACCGGCGAGCGCCTTACCAGGGAGCGCTTCGACGAGCTGCATAACTCGGAGAAGGCGAACTGGGTGCTGATTTTCTTGAATACGCAGGAAATGGTCGACAAAGTTATTCCCCATCCGCTGGTGATGATCGCGAGCGATGGCCTCGAAGGCCATCCCCGCAATGCCGGAACCTATTCCCGTGTTCTGGCCCAATATGTCCGCGAGAAGGGAACGATCACGCTGATGGATGCTGTGCGAAAGATGAGTCTCATGCCGGCAGAGAGGCTGGAGCGTTCGACTCCCGCGGCCCGGAAAAAAGGCCGATTGCAGGAGAGCGCCGACGCCGACATCGTTGTGTTCGACGCAGCGACGATCGGCGACCGCTCCACCTTTCAGAAGCCCATGGAGCCGAGTGTGGGCGTGCGCTACCTGATAGTGGGAGGAACAGTAGTTGTCGACGAAGGCAGGATCGTGCCGGATGTGTTCCCGGGCCGTGCGCTGCTCGGGCCGGGAAGGCGCTCAGCATCGCACGAATAGCTATGCCATCGCTTCTGGTACGGACGCTTCTGTCGAAGTCATTCGAATCCAGCCGGCGCTGAAAAAATGTAACGCTTTTCGTCGGTGGTGGCGGGCTTTACCATAGATTCTCTGTACGCCGGCGTACAGACGCCGATGGAAATCGAATACATGCTGTCGTACCGACCGCTGTTAATGCGCGACGAAAGCCCCTCAAGTGCCACAGACCGAGCCACAGCCCGAGGACCAGGGCCGAATTCCGGAACGCTTCACCGCGATCCTTGCGGCCGATTCGAATCTCAAGAGAATAGTGCAGGCGGCGACAGACGCCGGCAGAGAATTGATCGGGGCTGGTTTCGGCGCGTTCTTTTACAACCTGCCGGACAAAAATGGCGAAAGCTATAGTCTGTACACGTTGTCCGGCGCCGCACCCGAAGATTTTTCAGACTTTCCGATGCCCGGGAATCCGGGCATTTTCGTCCCCATCTTTAACGGCGAATGCACGATACGCCTGGATGACGTGACCCAGGATCCGCGCTATGGAGACCACGAGCCATATCGCGGAATGCCTCCCGGTCACCAGCCCGTGCGAAGTTATCTGGCCGTGCCCGTGCTATCGCGCTCAGGAGAAGTTTTGGGCGGGCTTTTCTATGGACATCCCCAGAGCGGAATTTTCACCGCAAGGGCTGAAGGGCTTGTCGAAGGCGTCGCCAGACAGGCCTCTGTCGCGATTGAGGCTGAAAGGACGCACAATTTGCTCATGGCGATCGTGGATTCTTCCGAGGATGCGATCATCGGCGAGAATCCGGATGGTGTCATTACGAGCTGGAACAAAGGCGCGGAACGGATGTTTGGCTATACCGCGGCGGAAGCCCTCGGGCGGCGCATCACGCTGATCATCCCGGCGGACCGATATGACGAAGAAGCGAATATTATCGAGCGCATCAAACAAGCTGAATGCGTCGATCGCTTTGAAACCATACGCATGAGCAAAGGAGCGATCCTCATTGACGTTTCCCTCACGATTTCGCCGGTGAAAGATATAGGCGGGCGTGTGGTTGGGGCGTCAAAAACAGTGCGCGATATTACCCGGACAAAACGGCTTGAGGGGGTATTGCGTGAAAACGAGGAGCGACTGCGTACACTGTCCGATGGTCTTGAAATCCAGGTGCGCTCCCGAACTCAGGAGTTGGAACAGCGAAACGGCGAAATCCTCCGGCAGTCCGAACAGCTTCGGGATCTTTCGAGATGCCTGCTGAAAATCCAGGACGACGAACGACGGCATATCGCCCGTGAGTTGCACGACAGCGTTGGTCAGCTCCTGACGGTGCTGGGAATGACTCTTGCCGGCATCACCGCTTACGTAACGGAAAATCCATCGCTGAGAAAGGCCCTGGAAGATTCTCAGGACCTGGTGCGGGAGCTGAGCCGCGAGATTCGCACAACTACTTACTTACTTCACCCTCCTTTATTGGATGACAGCGGGTTGTTGGAGGCGATTCAGTGGTACCTCGAGGGCCTGGCGGAACGCAGCGGTCTGGCTGTTGAATTCAATATTTCCGAAGACTTCGGCAGGCTCCCCGCCGATCTTGAATTAGCGATTTTTCGCATCGTACAGGAATGCCTGACGAATATTCATCGCCATTCCGGCAGCAAGACCGCGACGATTCGTATTTCCCGCGGCGCCGACGGTATTTTGTTGGAGATTCAGGATAACGGTAAGGGTATCTCAGACGAAAAACTGGCTGCGATCAAAGCGCATCGAACCGGCGTGGGAATCACGGGAATGCATGAGCGTGTTCACCAATTTAAGGGTGTCATGGATATTCAGTCGAACGGCAACGGGGCGACCGTTTTAGCCACTTTTCCCGTCCCAAATGCGCCTCTGCCCCCATCGGCGGATATACTGAAGTCATTCGATCCTGCCCGGTAAATTCTCGCGGCAGTCTCCGACCGCGAAGGAAACGCGCATTCCGATTGCAGGCGACAGCGATACTACGCCATTCCCATTCTCTCCAGACCCGCGCGGTTGGAAATCATCAAAGTCGCGCCGTGCAGCACCACCAGATGGCGGCTCTTGAACTGGCCGAGGGTGCGGGAGACGGTTTCGCGGGTTGTTCCGATGAATTCGCCGATCTCTTCGTGGGTCAGAGGCATCTTTACGCGGATGCCTTCTTTGGTGGCCTGGCCGGTTTCCGACCAGTCGAGCAGAAGTTTTGCCAGGCGTTCGGGGACCGAGCCTGAAAGCGTTACGATTCTCAACTGTTCCAGCGCGTCGCCCTGCTGCGAGACCAGCTCGCGGCAGATGGCTTCATAGGCCTCGGGGTGAGCGGCGAGAAAGCGGGAGAAATCGTCGCTGCGGATGAAGCCGGCTTCGCAGCGATGGACAGCCGTCGCCTGGTTTCCATAGGCGCGGCCGGAAATGGACGCCGAAAGACCGAGGACGCTTCCCGGTCGGACCAGCCGAAGGATCAGGTTCTTTCCTTCGGCTGAACCGACTGAGAGCTTGACCAGGCCACTCGTAAGCACGAACACACCGCGCAAAGGTTCCTGCTCCTCGAACAAGGTCGCATCTTCCGGATAAATGACGCTGACCATGTACGACCGAAGGTCCCGCAGCGCGGACTCTGAAAGCTGGGAGCAGAAACCGCCCTGGCCGGGGTGAATTGCGCAAGCGCTTGTTTTCGTGTGCTCTGTGCAGGACTTCATGGTTTATTGCCTCTGATTCTTCGAAAAATTGTTGACGCCGTGGACCGTCCGGTCGACGAAATAACGGGTGACAAGAGAACTGGTCTGAAACTCGGCGCCGGTCTGGTGGTAAATCTCCTGAAAAAGCTTTTCCGCGATGGGATCGACAAAGGTGACACCGCGAAGATCGATCCGCAGCTTGCGGGAGTTCAAATCCGACGCCACGGTCTTCCACGCCCGATCGATCTCTGTGAGTCCGGTGCTGGTGATTCTGCCTTCCAGCTTGATGGTGACGATTTCCGGATTTTCACTGACTGAGATTCTCAACGTAGTCGCGGCTCCCTTCAGCCGTGCCCTTTACTAAGGCATGGCGGTGGCCATCCCGGTGAAGAAGGATTCAGGCACTATGTATTTGTATGAATTTAAACGAGTTAATGGGAGTCCGGAGAGAATGGGGCGAAGCCGTCACGAAGGCAGGTGACGAGGAATTTGAGACGACTAATCGTCACATGACGAGATACAGTCGTGACGAACTGTCGTCATCGGGGCTGGATATCGCGGGGATTGATGCTCAGCTTCTTTAATTTAGAGTTCAGGGTAGTCCGCTTAAGACCGAGGCGGGCGGCGGCTCCGTCCGGGCCCCCGACCATGCCGCTCGTCTCGCGCAGCACCTGAAGAATGTGAGCGCGCTCGGCAGCTTCGAGGGTGCCGTGGCTTTCCGGGGTGTCGTCGTCCTCCGACCGGGCGAGCTCCGAAAGCGGGGCGCGCAGCACCGGGCCGTTGGTGAGAATCACCGAGCGTTCCAGAAAGTTTTCCAGCTCGCGGATGTTGCCGGGCCAGCGCCAGCGCGTGAAGGCCGCCATGGCTTCATCCGGGATTTTTTCGATGGATTTTCCCATGCGGCGGGCGTGCTTATCGACGAAGTAGCTGACCAGCAGAGGAATGTCTGCGGTGCGCTCGCGCAGGGGCGGAAGCTCGATGGGGAAGACCCTGAGCCTGTAATAGAGATCGCTGCGGAACTTTCCCTCGGCGACCATCTGGCCGAGATCGCGATTGGTGGCGGCGATCATGCGGATGTCGACGCGGATGGTGCGCGTGCCTCCGAGCCGTTCGAATTCTTTTTCCTGCAGGGCGCGCAGCAGCTTGGGCTGCAGCTCCGGCGGAATCTCCCCGACTTCATCGAGGAACAGCGTGCCCTGATGCGCCAGTTCGAGGCGACCCAGCTTTTGCGAAACCGCGCCGGTGAACGCGCCCTTTTCATGGCCGAAGAGCTCGCTCTCAAGCAGGCCGGCCGGAATGGATGCGCAGTTGAGCCTGACGAAGGTGCGCTCGCTGCGCGGGCTCAGACGATGGATGGCCCGGGCGATCAACTCCTTGCCGGTGCCGGTTTCGCCGAGGACCAGGACTGTGGCGTCGGTGGGGGCCACGGTTTCGACCTGTTTCAACTGGCGCCGCAGGCTTGCGGTCTCGCCGATGATTTCGCTGAAGTTATGCTCGGTTTCGAGTTCGTCTTCGAGATACTGCTTTTCCCGCATCAGCGTGTCGCTCAGTTCGAGCGTCCGGCGAAGGGCGAGAACGCTTTCCACGACGGGTGAAACCTGGCGGGCGATCTGGCTGAGGGTTTCGAGATCGCGCCGGCTGAAGGCGTCAGGGCGACGGCCGGCGATGGCGAACACTCCGATGGCGCGATCCGACCCGAGCAGGGGAGCGGCGCCGAAACATTTGAACTGCTGCGCCATGAGCCGGGGAATGTCTTCTTCCAGCGGAAAGCGCGCGGGGTCGAGAGGAGAGAGGCGCAGCGGCTCGCGGGTTGTCCAGACCCATCCGGCGGCGGAGCCTTCCACCGGCAGCGTGAATTCCGGCACAGCCGTTTGCTTCTCGCCCTCGATATGAAGTTGCAGCACGCGCATCTGGTTCGAGGGCGCGTGGTAGACGGCGAGCATGGCAAGATCGTGAGATACCACCGGTTCAATGCCGGCGGAAATAGCTGTGAGAAGCCGAGGGAGATCGGGGCCGGACAGCAGCACGTTACTCAGTCGCAGCAGGATGGATTCTTCCAGGGTCTTGCGGTCGGTGAAATCGCGGGTGACCTTGGTGTATCCCGTGAGGTTGCCGTCGGAGCCGTGCATGGCGGCGATCACCACGCCGGCCCAGAAGCGCGAGCCGTCTTTGCGCACGCGCCAGCATTCTTCCTCGAACCGTCCCTGGGTGGCGGCGATGTGGAGCGCCCGGCGCGGCTTGCCGGCCGCCAGATCTTCAGGCGTATAGAAGACGGAAAAGTGCCGGCCGATGATTTCCCCGGGCGTGTAGCCTTTGATGCGCTGCGCCGGCTGACTCCAGGTGACGACATTTCCGCCGGTGTCGAGCATGAAAATGGCGTAATCGCCGATGCTTTCGATGATGGCGTGAAACCGCGCTTCGGCGTTCAGCAGCGCTTCCTGCGCGCGTCGTTGTTCTGAAACGTCGCGAATCACACTGAGAACGATTCGCCCGGCGGAGGTTTCCACCGGAGTGAGCATGATGTCGACCGGGAACTCACTGCCGTCTTTGCGCTGCCCATAGAGTTCGAGGCCAAGCCCCATGGACCGCCGGTGGGGATCGGCGAGGTAGCGGTCGCGATGAGCGGGATGACGCTCGCGAAAGCGCCGGGGCACAAGAACTTCAACCGCCTGGCCCACCAATTCTTCGCGGCTGAAGCCGAACATCTCCAGGGCGCGCGGATTGGCGTCGGTGATGCGGCCCGCCGCATCGGCCAATACGATGGCGTCGGGAGAGAATTCAAACAATCTCCCGGCGATACTCTCTATGCCTGGTGTGCGATTCTGTTCGGGGTTGCTGTGCGTCAGTCGGCCTCCGGAAAACTCGCGCGTACGAAGAATAATAATTGAAGCGGAAGGGCTGTGTCATCAGAGCCAACCCTAAAGCATCACCACGAAGAAGAAAGATTGGGTAATTGCCAAAATTGGTAATTGAGTAATTGAAAATCCGCGTAAATCAAAGGTCTTCAATTACCCAATTACCAATTTTGGCAATTACCCAATCTTTCCTCTTCGGTATCCTTTACTGTGTTGCCGGAATATAAACGCTGTCCATAGTTACCAGCTCCGCATTCGGCACTTCGGTTTCAAGCCTGATCTTCCGGAAGCCCGCCTTTTTCTCGGAAGGCGCCAGGAAGGTAAGCCGGTACTGATGTTTAAGCCGGTCGGCGAATTCATTCAGGTAGGGCGCGAATGAGATGGGCATTTCGAGCGCCTGGAAATAGGCTTCCGCGCCGGTTTCATCGGCCAGACGCGAGAGGTTGTTCTGGCCCCAGTTCAGTTGCCACATGGTATGGCCCATATGTCCTGTTCGCGAGGCGTAGATGGAATAAACCTGGACATCGGCGCGCTTTGCCCGTTCGATGGCCTGCTCCAGATAGGTATCGTTGGGGCCCGGCTGCAACGCATCGATTCCCGACGAGACCAGAAAGATTTCGTGCCGGTTCGCGCTTGCGGGCCAGCGGTCGATCAGGTCGTGAATCGCCAGGTACGGGCTGGCGTCTCCGGCGGCGAAGCCCTGCGGCAGACGCAGCGCTTTGTCGAGGAGCGATCGGTCTTTGGTAAAGTTCTGCGCGACATTGACGGTCCCGTTCCGGATGTAGCCGACGGCGATGGCTGTGGTGTCGGGCTGGCCGGCGATGAACTTCTTCAAGTCGTCGAATTGCAGGCCGAGCGTGGAATCCGTCGAATCGTCGATCAGCAGAAAGAGTTCGAGCCCCGCCTGCGCTCCCTGGAGAGGGACCCAGTCCGTTACCTTAAGCCGGTCGTGGTCGTGAAAGACGCGCACATCTTCACGGTATACCGCCGGGATATCCTTGCCATGTTTCGCTTCGACCGACACGGTGATGGTTACGGGAACGGTTGCGGGGGCAGCGGACTGTTGGGCGGACCAGGCAACAGTCAGGCAGAGGGCGACCACCCCGAGCAGCGAGATTGTCAGCTTGCCGCTTTGATTTTTCATGATTCGTTCAGAATATCGGGAAATGGCCGGGCGTACTGTTCCAATCCGGACAATTCAGGATTGCAAGGAACATTCGCCGCTGATTTACGCGGATAAACGCAGATAAAAACCAAAAAAAATAAAACCAAAGAAACAGAATGGGAAGTATTTTCTGCGTTTTTATCTTTAGATTTTAATCTGCGTTTATCTGCGTAAATCAGCGGCGAATGTTCCTTGCAATCGTGCCCTGTTACCTGCCGGGCTCAACGCGCGCACGATCTTCCACGCGGCGAAGGCCACGAGCAGATGCTTCAGGGGATGAGCCAGATCGGTTCCCACGCGATCAAATATCCGCTGCTGGAAGAGTTCAAGAATCCGCGCACTCAGATAGAAGAACATCGCCACGCGCAACTCTCCGGCTCCTGCGAACCGATCAGGGCGGCGGAAAGCAACGATTACGCCGATGCCGGCTGCAACAATCTGGACGGCCGCATAGAATCGCAGATCTTCGTGGCCCCGCAGCCAGGTCACATACCAGTAAACGACGGATGAACCCGCCACCACCAGAGCATAAGGAAGAAGGGTGCTGCCGATTCCGGATTCGCGGCAGACGTTGGCGGCGGCGCAGGCAAATGCCGCAAGGCAGATCGCGATGGGCAGGCGGTCCCAGAACAGGCGGTCGGGCGAGGGCGACAAATGATAGAAGATGGAGCCGATTCCAACGAGAATCAGCGAGAGCATGAAGGCGACGAGAGGATCGGCGAGGGAACTGTCGCGTCGTCCTGGCGCAGGGGCAGTGAGCCGAAGACCGAACAGCCCGATGAGCAGAAAGGGAATATTGGTTAGGACGTTGGCGATAAAAGAGAAGTCCGCGGCGACAGTGCCGGTAAGAACGCGCGCGAGCAGTGGAAAGACAAGACTTCTCATTAATAGCAATCAGCACTCAGCA
>Ga0137391_10003299_pt1 | contig 12227 bp, 13 predicted proteins | sample 15con2h24BmetaG_FD_101399 | JGI IMG/M metagenome (GOLD analysis project Ga0137391, IMG submission 101399) | Vadose zone soil microbial communities from Angelo Coast Range Reserve, California, USA - 15con2h2.4B metaG | ecosystem: Environmental > Terrestrial > Soil > Vadose zone > Saprolite...
AGGTTGAATGATAGACTCACGCTCGCAATTTAACTTCTGGAGGTTCGCATAGAATGTAAGTCCAAGACCAGTGCCGACAAGGCCGGTACCAAGAGTAGCCACCCTCCTGGGTGTTACATAGCTACTCAAAGGACGGGCCCGAAGTGGGGATATAATTGAGGCCCCCTGTAGACTCTGAGGGGGTATCGAGCGTTTTAAGCTATGGTGAAAGAAAGCGCGACGAAAGGCTGCCTGGTGCGAAAACATATGCGTGAACAGAGATGCCATAGGGGACACTGGCGGGTCATGCGAAGGCCGGGCCGATTGCAATCAAAGTCAGGCGCTAGCAATATTAATATTCTGACCAATTAATGCCAGGTGAACAAACTATGGCATATCACATCAAGAGGCCAATGAGATGATGAGATGCTAGACTCGAAACCACCTGATCCCACGGGTGGAAAGTCATGAGATACGGAAACACTTGTGAGAAGAGAGCTGATATTACAATACAAGAACTAGGATGCTATCGTACATGAACGTGCATGAACAGCTGACCCAGCAGTCTGTTTACATCAAGATCGACCAATAGCCCCGGAAATACATATACACCTCCAAGGTTTCGCTGTTGCATCAATACGAGCCGCCGCCACTGCGTTCTGTCCAACACCTGACCGTCACTGTCTTCCTCAGGCTCAGAGAGAGGCTTTCCTTAGCACGAGGAGTATATGACTGATGTGTCACAACCCCGCAAAAACGTTGCACAGTTCTGGTGGGTTCGGAGACACTGCGTGTGAGACAGGGTTTTGATTCCCAGATCCTGAACGGACCAATGTACGTTAATGAAGGGTCGCCCGGGCCTGGAAAGTGCACTGGGCTCTCGGAAACGAGCAATCCCTGGCATGAGAACCAGAGGAGGGAGAGCATGTGGGGAGCTGCCTATTGGAGGTGGACGCTTGAGTGGAATGAATATGTGCTGGGCGTCGCTGTTCGCGCACGGTCTGGGTGTGTCTGTTTCGGTTGCGAATTCCCCCCTAGGGACTTCGGAAGTGAGTAGCGGTTGAGAGGAGTAGAGTAGAGGCGTGTATTCAGTAGCGCGGTCGGATTGTGTGGCCATAGGCAAGCCACGGAAAGCGACCGGGGATGAAGCACCGTGAATTGGCTCAGGGAAAGCAGGGGACCGACTCGGATTCGGCCTATCCTCGGACATAGAGGAGGTTTTCCCTCGCACGCTCAGGCTAGTGTCGATCATTGACGCCTGTGGATGGATAGAAGTCGGCGGAGATGTTATCCCCGTAGATATCGTCCCATCATACGCAGAATTATCATGGCTGCGCCTCAGATCTGAGTTCCGAAAGTCCTGCCAAAGACGAGGTGGTCCCACGTGAATAGTCTCCTGATGAACTCCATTGATGAGGATGGAGATATAGAACGATGTGCATTGCTGTTCGCCCATGGGGTTGCCCGTCCCGAACGAAGCTGAACTCGAAGGTACTTCGTCATCCTCTTCGCCCCCTGGCAGGGTTTCCACTGGACGAGAGACGAAAGCCATGTTTCCGAGGGCGATCAAAAAACCGAGAACTGTAAGCATAAAAAACCTTAGTGTCACCAGTCATGTATGTATACAGGGAACCTCACTGATCCCGGAGAGGACCCAGGAACCGATAGAGATCGTGTAGACAAATTCTCTGCAGGCGGAGTCTGTACCTTGGGCTGAGTTCAGATATGCGTAATTAAAAAATATGGGGGCTCACTCACCGAAACCGCGACAAGGAAAATTAGGACTGTAGTGCATGAAAAGTACAGAACCCCCTACTTTATAGGTTAAACCGTTCCTCGTTTTTGTGGTTGATGGCTTACCAGTATGGAAAACGAGAAGGGCAAACACACGTGTAACATCCCACCAGAAACAAAAGTGTACAACGACCCTTTGTGTGCGTATTAGAACGAGTCAGTCATTGCGAAGGATCGGGCACTTTACATCAAATACAGAAGGATGGGAGTGAAACCATAAAGTGACAGCAAGCTAACAACAATCATTTCTGGCCCATGGTCAGAAGGGCCATGCATGCTGATATTCAAGGCTGGCGCACTCTGGAAATGAGCAAAATACGACCATTCGCGGGATAGGAAGATGGCGACGAGGGTGACCCATGTGAGGCAACCCAAAATAAGGAAAGCTATGGAAAGAGACGATTCAGTAAGCTGAGCGTGATCAAGAAGACTGACACCTACCAAACAAAATAAACCTCGCCCTGCGGAAAACGACCCAAGCATTCATGATGAAATAGAAAAGAGAGTGGAGAAAAGGAAGGTTGAAACACGACGCCGTGGTAAACTGAGCCAGCCAGTGAGGGAACGAAAGACGGTTCGTGTCTTGGGAGACCCCGCAAAAGCGGCCTTTTGAACGACTAACCACCCCAAGACAGCTGTAAGAAGTTTTGACGGATAGACGCCAATAAGAATTACTACGGGGATGTGCCCATGAGTGCCTGGGCTGGACCGTACAGCACTCGCCCCCGGATGATTGGATGTCCAAGTCTGGAGTTCTGGGTCATCTGGTTAGCGTGGCAGCGGAATTGACACAAGGCAATCATTGCGTTCAAGTCATGTTGCACAAACGGTGGCTGTGGGTTGTCAGGGCTGTAGGGAATACAGTGGAATCAGAGCGATGAAGATCACAACAAGCCAGCCTAAAAAGTTGTTTGCGGGATGTCGCACAAGTATGATAGGCATGTGGTGATATGATCACGTACCAGACGTTTTCTGGTTTCAACTTTCAAGCATCCGTACGGCTGCGTTCTCTGAGATTATCGGGACCCTGGCCCTGAGTTCGTATGTAGAGGGATTAGGGCGCATCTTGGGAAAACAATGTCCTCTAAATCCGCTATAAGAAGTGAATCAGCGTGTCCACGCAAAATGCAATTTATCAAGGATTGGGCAGAAGAAACCCCCAAACAGCTAGTCATGTGTCGCCGATCCACATTTCGGAACTGCAATGCTAGGCGTAGCCAGCAAAGGGGATCATTAATTGTTAAACGATCCGGACGAGGATTCTGAAGGGTGCACATATCGACATGTCCATGTGAAATCCTCGCGCCCATTGGCACAGCATGAAATTGTGTGGTTGCCAGTGGGGTGACAGAATATCAAAGAGTTGAACCTCGAGTGAAACAACACGATCAGGATGAAGGCTTCAAGGCTTTGTGCAGCATGGTGCTATCTCAGGTGCGGCGCATCAGAGACCTGACGGGCTGGGGCTGGTCACTCTTGTTTCAAGTCTAACTGAAAGCAGTGATTCAGTTGTAACGGTTCTCGGAATATAATGTTGTTGGTTGCACGTGTTAATGACGCACGCCACATAGTACAGCTCTTCCTCGAGCTTCCTCATCGAAATTCCTCTCACACTCAGGTCGATCGCATTTGAATTCTACGAGCCTTATGGTCAGTTTCCACGCGTGTCTCTGCACGTCTTCGACGCAGTCATCATCGTGACGACGTTCGTGCTGGAAGTGGTTCTGAGGGGTAAAGGACGGGAGTTTGGGTGAAGTTTTGCAGGTTACTCATTGTTAGGGTGACATCATCGACTTCAAGGGCAAAACGAATTTCTCAACATTTGCGAGGGACCCTTCGCTCCCGGACACTCTTTGCCTGAGTATGACCCTGTGTGACAGCACGGGCCTTGCGCCTTTGGGTGGACACATCATCAAGTATGTGTTTCTCGCAAAATGCTACTATTTTGTGGCTTTGTGGGGATGCCCGTTCTCTCAAGAACGCACCATTCACCTCGGGGGGTTCTAATCTGCCATCCGTTCGAGGATCTGACAGAACAGACTTATCGCGCCCTTCCCTCCCCTTCCTCTCCCACCGCGGCTTGGCCACTCGTTTCCCTCAGAGTCCACCGATCCATCCCCCTTCCTCACCTCTCTATACACAACAATGATGGCCCTTAGGAAATTCCCTAACAAAAGGGACACAGCCCAGTGGGGCGCACGTGGGTTATACCAAAGTCCGTGTTCGAGGCTCTCAACGAAAGCGCCGCACTGTGAGTTATTCACCACTTTTTCCCTCGATTGATCTTCATACCCGAGAACAGCAGCTCGCGAAATGTGCATACAACCTCTTTGGGTCAAACCAGGTCCCCTTCGATAATATCCCTCCCTCTACCTTCATTGGTCCCAATGCTGCAGGCATTCTATGCGCTCGTTCTCTATGACTTTGTCTCTGATCATCCAGATGAACTGGATGCCAAAGCCGGTGACTCGATTTTGGCAATTGCCCAACTGAAATCCAACCGCGAATGATTTGTCGCAAAGTCTATTGGCCACCTGGGCACGCCAGGTCTCATTCCCGTCTCACTCGCTGAGGGTCAAGAACCCGCCATTGGTAAGCCTATCCCTGACATTGATGCTCTCGTGAACAGTGGCACCCTTCCCCTCGTCGAGGATTGGAAGAAATAATGCTCAGTTATAAAGCGAACACCATCGCCTTCAGTATCCCCGACTGACGGTTCCACCCAGATTCTCGTATTCGGTGACCTTTTCACGGCTGCACACCAATCGCCCATCTGCCCTGAAAACCTCCGTACACCCGCATCAAGACTACTACCAGCCTGAGTCATCAGAGCAGCCCCAAACCCCTCCCCCTCTCCCTGATGATCTCCTCTCAGTATATGTCCTCTCCTTCCACTTGATATGGATTAAGTATCGGTCCCTGCTGCATGCGTTGTATCAACCGTTCGACCCATCTTACTCCACTCGCTAAGAACCTCACCCTATTCTGCGCGTACAGCGATTCTTCTATTATCAAACCACGCTTCTCGACACATTCTCACATGCATTTGGCCGCGAGAGCAAGCACCCGGAAATAGTCACGTCGGTTCCAACAGTTGATGTCGATGACACCCATCTACACGTGGGCCCAGCCGTACTCGATGACAACGACAATGATGAAACGATGACACAGCGATGACACGGCCGCACCCCATCCATGCACAGGCGCACCCACACCCGATGGCGACGAGGATGGTGGCGGTGACACGGCGGTGCGCCAGCCGCATCCGACTCGTGCGCAGGCTCACCCATGTTCGATGATGACGTGGTCCGCCAGCCCCACCCCAATCACGCTCAGGTGCTCGACGACGACGACGATAACGATGATGCCACGGTGCGCCAGCCGTACCCTACTCACCGTCAGCACGTCTACGCTTGACGACGACGAACAGTGTGCTAACCTCACGCCGATCACGCGCTGCGGAACCATGCTCGACAACGACGAGGCAGCGGTGCGCCTGCAGAATCCGACGCAAGACGAACGGCCGCAGTCGACAACAGCTACAAACACGACGACGAGGAGGCGCTATGCTGCGCCACCCACATCCAACATGCGCGACCTGCCCCGGCGCGGACACCCGCACTCGACGACGACACTACGGTGCTGAACCCCATTCACACGCCCGATCTAATATGGGTGCTTCTACTCGATGATGGCAATGACTCAATCTGCACCGGCGTCTCCAGCCTGAGTCAGACGCGGATACATGCGTATCCGTATCCGACACGGCACGGCCATGCACACCCAACGACAGTGACAGGTATGGCACGACGCCAGCACACACATTGGCATGCCGGACTTTGGTAAGGGTTCCCGTGCTCGTAAGCATGTTCTGTTATTCTTTGAATTCGATGTAGCCTTAAATTGGGATGTAATCAGGTTTTTTTTGTTTTGAATAGATCCACTGTTCTAATTTGAGACAATCACATCTTAAAAGTGTAGTCAAAGCTGGAGGGGTCCTCCATCGCCATTACATGAGTGGCATTGCCTACTATGGGGTCCTAGCGGCTTACCCGGCACAGCCGCCGCCCTGACAAAAGCAGGTCGAGTGATCCATTGAGCACAGGTGTATTCACTAATAAAACGACTACCCTACTCTTGTTCCCAAAGGAAATCCTGCCATGAAAAGATGTCCTTGGTCGGAAATCAGATGTCAAAAAGTAGTCCATCAGCCACCTCCACAACGAATAGACAGCCAGACAGCCGCCGTCTGATCCCATTAGCTTCTGAAGTATTAACCAATCCCTCGAAACGGGCGGCGGCTCTGGTCCAATTTATTTTTATTATCGATGTGCTGTTGAGATACTATTTGTAGATTTGCGTGAGCATACTTCAAAGGAATCATCCCGTACGGCATGCAGGGCTCACCTGGAGCAATACAATAAACCCAACGAAAACAAACGCGAGAGTCTTTGCGCCCTTCTTGACAAAAACGCCTGCGCAAATACCACAGACGGTTCCAAATATGTGTTCATACATGTTGATAGTGTGCTGTGGGGGAGGAGGGAGGGAGGACCATTGGGTCAGATGATCCCAATGTTGCTTTGGATGGGAAGGAGGCCAAGCTTCATACAGTCTGCTGTGGCAAAGTCACAACCCATGATGCGTGCCGTCCTGTAGGCTGAGACTGTAGCAGGACAGCTCCGACTTCCCAGGCTGATGTCCGCCCCCTGGCAGGTGTCCCACAACTTGAAGCAACGACGACGAAACCTCTCAGGCGCCGGCAGACTGGAAGGGACGATTGTGGGCTTTGGCTGCGAAGTTGATAATGTCTAAACATCAGAAGGGCAGGTGCATCCGCGAATCCTCGCTGAGCTCTATGCACAACTTCTTAAGGATAGTGGCGAAGCGACCGTCTAGTACGGGCGTTCCCAAGCAGGGCAATCAATCATCTCGAAATATTGGTCACGGACCCCTGGGCCTGGCTGTTTTCATCCAATGCGGGAAGCCAGAGAAGCCAATGGCTATCTGCACCGTCAAGGACTACTGGAATGAGACCCATAATCAGAAATCTTCCATCCCTGGGTCACCTGTCGTGCCTATCGACGGCGGCTTTGAAGAAGCCTCCTGCTGATAAGTCATCAGGAAAAACCTCCCACGCAAGCGAGAGATAATTGCGTCGATAATTACATCATCGTCCGTCATCATATCCATCCAGGTACTATCTCTCGCCAGTGTGGGAGGTTTTTCCTGATGGATTTGTCGAATTTGTCCTTCAAGTTGCGTATGTTTAAAGGTATCAGGAAACCATTAAGTGGAATTGTGAAGGAGCGAAGACAAATCATTGCAGAGGGAGGGAAGCGTGCCAGAGTCGGATCATGCTATAACACTGTACCCTGGGCAGCGGGTGTAATATGGCCGTGCCAGATCAATCAAGGGCAGCGTGCTGTAAGCCATCGACTCAGACAGCTCAAATAGCCCGCCAGGGATCAGATAACGGCACAGTGTTGGAGATCGTGAAGAGTGGTATGATGGATGAGGGCTACTAGTACGGATGAATAGCTGGGGTCGCTTAACTTGGGTTGTTACGAGGTGTTGATCAACATGTTTGCGCCCTCGACATACCGTAATTCGCATGAATTCATGTACAAATTGCTGCTGGATAATATCAGTCGCTAACCTGCATGGATCGACGAACACCAGGATCTACAGATCAGGTTTTCGAACAAATCGAAGGGACATCATCTACCAACAAGTGAGCAACGTAAGGTAGTAGCAAGGATTTCCTTGCCACCAAGGTTATGGCTGAGCAAGGCGGACTTTGAACAACCATGACACTCAGCACCTACATAAAGTGGTTCAGCTCAAAACCACCGGGCCCCATGGGTAGAAACCACGAGCGACAGTGAGAAAGGCCTTGAGGCCGGAGCTGTGTTACAAATGACTAGCTTGAGGGTGTTATCATACTTAAACTAACTAAACAACTGGCCCTGCAGCTGGTATATATCAAGACCGACTAAGGCCTCATAAAATACGCATACATCTCTAAGATTTCGTTGCTGCATTCAATACGAGCCGCTGCCACTGCGTTCGATCCAACGCTTGACCGTCACTGCCCTTCCTCGGAGAGGGGCTTTCCTTGCCAAGAAGGGTGTATGACCGATGCACCGCATCCCCGCCAAAACGTTGCACAGTTCCCGTGGGCTGGGAGACCGTGCGCATAAGACTGGGTTTTGACCCCCTGGTCCCGCTGTACGTTGGTGAAGGGCCCTTGAGGCCCTGGGATACACTGGGCGCTCGGAAAGGAGCAATCCCTGGGTTGAGAACTTGAGGGGGGAGAGCGTGTGGGGTTGGTGGAGCCCATCTGGAGTGGACGCTCGCAGCCATGGAGTGGTGTGGATGTGCCCTGGGCGTCGTTGTTCGCGCCTGGTCTGGCTGGGTCTGTTCCGGTTGCGAATTTACTCCGACGGGCTTCGGAAGTGGGTAGTAGTTGAGGACGGAGGAGAGTGCAGGCGTGTATTCCGTAGCGCGGTCGCGTTGTATGGCCGTAGATGGAGCACGATGAATTAGTCCAGGGAAAGCTGAAGACAGGTTTGGCCCATCGTCGGAAATAGAAGAGTTTTCCCCTCCCACGCCAGTTCTAGCCACCTGCAAATGGATAGAAGTTGGCGGAGGTGTGGGATCCCGAAAGGGGTTACGATGAAACGAGTCGACCCCCTGTGGCTGAGAAACGACGCCGGCGCGGTCTCTTGGGGTATCCCAAAGGCGAGGTGGTCCCACGGTAATGGTCCCCTGAGGAGCTCCATTGACGAGGGTGGTGTCACGGCCAGGATAGAGTGGCCCATCTGGAAGTACACCTTGGTCGTTGTAACTAATCAACCCTGTGCGTGAGTCAATAGAATAGAAAGACATGGGCCGCTCTTCGTCCGTGGGGCTGCCCGCCCTGAACGAAGCTGGACTCGAAAGCATTTCATCTTCTTTCCCCCCTGGCAAAGTCTCCACGGGTCGAGGGATGAAAGCCATGATTCCGAGGGCAATTGCAAAACAGAAGACTGTAAACATAAAAAGCCTTAGTGTTACCGGTCACGTATGTATACGGGAAACCTTACTGATCCCAGAGACGACCCAGCAGCCGAGGAGGATCGTGTGGACAAAGCCTCTGCACGCCGATTCCGTACCTTGGGCCGAGTTCAGATAAACCCAACCGAAAAAATATGGGGGGTTCACTCACCGAAACCGAGACAAGGAAAACTAGGACTGTAGTGCATGAACAGCAGAGAACCTCCTACTTTACAGGTTAAACTGTTCCTCCTTTTTGTGGCTGATGGCTTACCAGTATGGACAACGAGAAGGGAAAACACACGTGCAACCTCCCACCAGAAACGAAAGTACACAACGACCCTGTGTGGGGGTTTAGCACGGGAAAGACATGACGAAGATTCGGGCACCTCACATCAAATACAGAAGGATGGCAGTAACGCTATAAAGTGACAGCAAGCCGGCAACAACAAGCTCTGGCTCGCACAGTCAGGAGGGCTATGCATAATCATATTCAAAGCTGACGCACTCTGGAAATGACTGAAATGAGACAACTCGCGGGATAGGAAGACGGCGAAGAGGGTAGCCCATGTGAGGCAACCCAAAACAAGGAAAGCTATGAAAAGAGACGGTTCAGCAGACTGTGCGTGGTCAAGAAGGACTGACACGCACATAACAAAATAAACCTCGCCCTGCGAAAAACGACCCAAGCACTCATGATGAAATAAGGAGTGTGGAAAACGAAAGAAATAGAAGGCCGAAGGGCGACGCAGTGCGTCTTGGATCCCGAAAGTACGAGGAAGCCAAGTCCCAACGGAGAACTGAGCCAGCCAGTGAGGGAACGAAAGAGAAAGATGGTTCGTGTTTTAGGGACTCCGGCATCTTTGGGTAACCCAAATCATCCTTGGGCGTCTGTGGGCATTCTTGACGAATGGACGCCGATGACGGCTGTCCCGGGGGGTGCCAATGGGTGCCCAGCGCTGGACGGCACCCCCTACAGCATTCCGGATTGGTTGTATGTGGATCAGGCTGGGCGCTGACGGGTACAATCAATTGCAGGATCATAACTTTCCGTTCCGGTCATGTGATCCATCCATATGGGCAGTGTTGAATGAGGGTCAGGGCGGTGAACTTCACGACAAAGCTGTCTAATCGTGATCCAGATCATTTTGTTTCCCGACAGCAATGATACTGGGCGCACCTTCTGATAGGCCAATGAAATCCCAATCCAAGAGCCCCATCAAAACCTCTACTTCCTCCTGGCTGCGCAGCTCAACGTTGAAAGGCTATACATAGTCCGTGCGCTTCCTCGTAGCAAGGGGTGTGAGAAGCCTGAAGTATATTTATGCGCCCCACCGAAGGTGAGAGACGGCCATGTCTCTCAGTCACCGATCTAGTCGAACAAATAAGAGGCGGCCGGTAGCACTATCCCTAAAAAGAGGTCAGCCTCGACAGCCCGCATGGACAACGAGTTTATAGCCATATGATCACGTACATACGTACGGCACATCTTATCCCTAGCATTCGTACGGCCGCCATCGCCATGGGTCGTCGTCAACCGCAATATCCCCATCCCCATCCATTTTCCATGGGCGAGACGCTCCTAAACCAGGGTTTGTTTCCCTTGCTCCTTTTCCCCGTCGATTGTAGGAACCTCGCCTCAGAGAATTACAGTCCTCCAAATTAAATCCACTATAGAAGTAAATCGGTATGTCTACGCGATATACAGTCTCTCTGGAATCAGGCAAAGAAATCCCAAGGCAACTAAAAAAGATGTTGCCTTCACGCTTCACGTTTCGGAGGTATGACGCCTGCCTCTAGCAAAGGAGCAAGAGACGACGCGCTCAGCGCTCATCAATTGTCCCGAGCCTAACCCAAGCAGTAAACATGTATCTGTAAGGTAGCATTTTCAGGATAGATCGCGCCCAGAATCAATCATAGAGTAGCGAAGCTGCCAGTGATAGATAAATGTTGTTGTTCCCATTATCAACGTTCCCTTGTAGAACGGCATCAAGGCTATTACGCCGTCCCCATGCTCTTTGCGCCCAACCGTGTCGGTGGCGATTGCGCGAGCGTTGCACGTGAGTCGGCGCATTGACGACAGAGGAGGTCGCACGAAGAACTTGAACTTGAAGAGGGAAACAGTTCAATTAACAGAAAGAAATCAGAGACCGGCATGTCATCCGAACAAGAACCATTGCTTCCGTCCACCCATCCTCCAGAACAGCCAGAACAAACCGACGAGTCCCAGGCGGGGCTACTCTCCACCTGGCGCGTCCGCGTCGCCGAAGCACTAGAGTCCGCCGCCGTTCACAAGTTCATCCTCACTCTCGTCCGTCTTTCCCAGCGCCCGTGCCGTTTGTCTCTCCGTTGACCCCACACCCCCGTAGATCGTCATAGACGCCGTATGCGTCTTGATTGACCTCGCCTATACCCTTTTGTCCTCCGAATGTGACACACCTGGGGGCATCGAAGCCCCAGCCTGGCTGGAGGTGCTTTCCGTGATTTCGATCGTGATCACGACGCTCTTCCTCATCGAAATCCCGCTCACGCTCTGGTCGATCGGATCCGAATTCTACAACCCTTACGGACGGTTTCCGCACGCGCCTCTCCACATCTTTGACGCGATCGTCATCGTGACGACGTTCGTGCTGGAAGTGGTTCTGAGGGGCAAAGAACGGGAGCTAGCGGGTTTGCTGGTTATTCTGCGTTTGTGGCGTCTTTTGAAGTTGGTAGGAGGTGAGAATTCGTGTTCTTCTTGGTGATGAGGTTTGCTTACCTGCTGCTGCTGGTAGGCGTCGCGGTCGGCGCCGGAGAGCTGGGGGAAGACACAGCCAAGGAACTAAGCCGGGTGAAATCCGAGCTGGAAGAGTCTCGTTTCGCGCTCACTCGGGCTCAGGACGGGAATCAGGAACTTCGCGCAAGGGTTGCTTGGCTAGAGTCTCAAGCCACTGCGATCTCTTAGGGCAGTCGGTGTCCTTCTGCCTCTCCTAGTAATGTTTATATTGTTCTCGTTGCTCTCTCGTATGTATTCAAGGCTTGAACTAGGTTACCATTTGCTTGTACAGTACTACATGTTGTTACTTTGACACTCCACAAGACTATCGATACATGCTAAGTGGGAATACATCCAGCAGGCAGCTAAATGCGAGGCTCGCGTGAAAACCAAGCAATCGGCAGTCGCCTGGTCTAGGGTCCAAGAGCGCGCTCGGCACTCACCCACTCCGACCGGTTATCCACGGGAATGGGCTCGTCCTCGTTCAACGGCATTGGTGGGTATGGCAGAAATCGCGATTCGCCAGGCGTCGGTGGCTGCGAACCTGGGTACTTGGGTGGGGCCTTGTCACTAGCTTCCCCATCATTATGCTCCCCCTTCGCCCACCACCGGTAGTCCGGTGCTTTCGCTCGACGAAATCCGAAAGGGTGATCCTTACCCG
>Ga0137391_10003300_pt1 | contig 12223 bp, 18 predicted proteins | sample 15con2h24BmetaG_FD_101399 | JGI IMG/M metagenome (GOLD analysis project Ga0137391, IMG submission 101399) | Vadose zone soil microbial communities from Angelo Coast Range Reserve, California, USA - 15con2h2.4B metaG | ecosystem: Environmental > Terrestrial > Soil > Vadose zone > Saprolite...
CCTCCAGGACCGTGAACTTCTTCTCGTTCGAGTTCGCCATGCTGGGGCTCTAACCGCTGGACGGCCGCCTACGACAGCCCCTTCTCGATCAAGATGTTCGTGAGCCTCTCGCGGAACTTCTGGCGTCGCTCGTCGTCCCTGATGTCGAACTCGATGCCGGGCGTCGCCTCCGCCAGTTCGTCGATCTCCTGGAGGATGGCGTCCACGGCCGCGAAGATCTTCCCGTACGACTTTGGGGACAGATACTTCTTTTTCTTCGCGGCCATTCGTGGCTACCGGCCGATCCCGTAGCCGAACCGCGCGGTGTTGTGCTCCACGATGGTCGAGTCGATTTCCAGGGTGCCCCGGACCTTCCCTTTCTTGAACGTCGCGAGCAGTGAGTCGCAGTGCACGCGCGCCTTCGTGGAGTAGCTATTGCGACTGAAGTCGAGGGCGACCTCGAACACGACCTCGGCGCCCACCGGCAACAACAGCAACGCCGTCTCGGTGGTCGTCGGGTCGCGGTGGTACAGGGAGAAGGTCCACGTACCGGTCGCGGGCTCGTACCTATTGTCGGCGTCGCCGGAGAACCGATGGTATTGGTGCCCCCCGCTGTCTTCGATCTCGATCTGGTCCCCGTAGCCCTTGCGGATGTTGCCGTTCATCCTGAACTCCAGGCGCTGCTCGGGGCGGTACGGTCGGCCCTCGTCCTTCTTCTCCTCGAAGACGAACACGAGTTTCAGCGGCTGCGGCTTCCAATCCGGCGTGCCATCTGTGCGCTCCTCGAAGTAGAAGCTGATTCGGTTTGCCTTGCGCAAGAGCCGTGCCATTTCCTTGGTCCAGAAGAGGGGCGCTTCCGGGATGGCGGACTGGGACTCGGCGACGGTGGCTTCGGACATTGGACTCTCCGTGGGAGGGATACATGGTGTATATCCCATCCAACGGATGCTGTCAACATCATCGTACTAAGGATAAACGACAGCGTTCCACGTGGAACGCAAAGGTTCAAGGTACTCTCCCGATGTTGTTGACCCGGATCTCGAAGCGCTCGAAGACGCTCGCCTGCGGGTCTTCGTGGTACTGCTTCACCGCGTCGTCTCCGCCGTAGGCGCGAGCGGCCTCCTCGTCGAACACCACTACGTCCAGATTCACAGGACCGCGCGTCTTTGCAGCGAGGTCGAACGCGGCCCTGGAAGCCTTCTCCCAGTCCTTGAAGGCCATGGTCTGGGCCTCCTGCTGTTGCAAGAGGGGATTCGGGGTAGAGAGATCCAAGCGTTGGACTATCGTGGGGGTGGGGATGCCGTTGTTGGCTATCTCGACATGGAATTCGAGGTTCGGATGCGGCTGCTGCGTGGGCATCAAAGATGTTACCTCTCGCTCCCCCCGAGTTTTGGGCGTGATTATGAGTTTGGACGGATTGCATGTCGAGTACAATCGTAGGTCAAACCCGTCCGTACTTGTCGCCCACAATGCTCGCAAGACCTACAGTGTCACCTTTCCAGCATCCTTGACGCGCTCGCGGAACGCGGTATTCACACCGTCGGTCGCGAGTTCCAGGAACTGGAGCGGGCAGTTCGACTCGTACGGCCCCATAGACTCGTCGATGGCCTTGTACCCCCACGCGCCGCAGCCGCTGAACTTCGCGAGCATGTACAGGCTGAGGACCCGCTTCTTGCCGGCCGGGTAGTCGATCTCCCAGACGACCCACAGGTTGTTCTTCACGGTCTTCTGGGCGACGACGCGCGAGACGTAGCCGTCGAGGATCTGGTTCGAGAGGATCTCTTGGACGGTGCTCTTCTTCGTGGCACCCTGCGCGAAGTCCCAGCCCATGCACGTCTCCTTTGAGTGACGATGCAGACTACACCATCATGACGCCGATGTCAACTACGCGCAATCTTCCGTCTCGTGACCGACTTCTCCCAGGCCCTGGCCTCGTGGCTGGAGCCACTTGCTAAGAAGCAGGACCCCGAGCACTTCCGCCTAGTGCGAGGCGCCATCGACGACGGGGGTCGCGACTTCGTGAACTACCAGGGCCAGATTAAGCACTACCTGCCTGGGATGGAGAACAAGATGCGCCGCTACCGGGAGCAGGTCCTACACAACCACGGGACCATCCGGCCAGCGCGGTCTTCGCAATTGAAGGGTGTCACTAGGAAGCTCGTCTACAACGCCAGCGCCGCGCCACTGTTGAAGGAGGACGCGGCCCACTACATGGTGAAGCCATACCACGAGCGCGTCGTGCAGCGCGCGCGCAGTTGGATGCACTATCCTATCCAGGGCTGGGCGGAGATGGCCAATCAGGGCCTGTACCACGCGGGCGGCATCGGCCACCTGCACCAGCAGGTCCACATCGACGAGCACGACATGGGCGAAGGTCACGAGCGCGAGCCCGCACTGGTCGTGCACATGGCTCCGGGATTCAAGCCGGTCGCTAACACCGACCTTGAAGATACGATGACGCAGCATCCCGAGATGGTGAATGACGCGCGGAAGATCGCGTGGATGGATTTTCTCACCAATAACCTAGACCGCCACGGCGGGAACCTGCTCGTGCATCCCGATGGGAAGCTGCTCGCGATCAACCACTCGCGGAGTTTCCAGTACAAGGCGACCAAGAAGCACGGCTTTGGTCCGACCGAGCGGTATGCGCCTTTGCGCGATATGCCGCAGAATTACGTCTTCAGCGATGCGATCCGCAAGATGAAGCAGTACATCCGCCCCGACTCGCCAATGCGGTCGTCCACGCAGGAGTACGGCGATTCCGAGCACTGGGAGCCCACCGCCGAGTGGTGGGGAACGGTTAGTTCCAAGGTGCGAGCACGAATGGCCCAGGAATTGAAGCATATCAAGAGCGACATCGTTCGCAAGCACATCCAGCGCAACTTCAATGCCCGGGCGCACCTACTTGACCAGTACGTGAAGTTCGGTGTCGGTAACCACGGTCGTTACGAGTGGGCCCGGCAAGAGACACCGATGTACCGGCCGAACGAGAAGGCTGAGGGCGAGGTCTAGGATGCGCGTCTGTGTTTACGATCACACAGGTACCGGCCCCGAGCACCAAGAGGTCTTCGAGGGCAGCCCCGAGCATGTCGAGATTTTTTTGAGGCGCGCCTTTGGGTTCCTCAACCGCGAGGTGGTCCACGGGGATCTCGAAGGTTGCCTAGATGCGATTGACTCGCAACAGAACTACTCCGTCGAGGTCCAACAGGGCGAGGACGAACTCCAGAAGCACGATTTCTTCCTGAAGCCGTACGTCGAGGAAGCGCTCGCGAAGGCTGACGCCGAGGACCTGGAGAAGATGGGCGCGCGCGGCGATTGGACGCGAGACGGGTACACTATCCACCATTCCCGTGCTGCCGGTTCACACTCGTTTGTGCGTGTCGAAGCACGACTTGGCGATAAGGTGGTCGGTGAACTCGACGCAGGTCACTCTACTGCCTATCCCGGCTTCGCGCGCGCCGTGAACATCACCGTTCATCCCCAGCATCGTCGGAGGGGGTTGGCCACCGCGATGTACCAGCGTGCAGAGCAGGTGCTGGGGGCGAAGTTCGTCCCTGGTACGTCACAGACGAAGCAGGCTCGGGCACTGTGGGATCAGGAAGAACGGCCTTTCGGCAAGGTAGAAGCAGACCACACCATCGGCTCGCCCGAGGTCAATCTCGCGCTGGAGATGCAGGGGCTCCTCGCGCGCACGGATTCGTATTTCGACACCGCCCGGTGGATGGCTGGCGTGGAGCAGTCCGCCACGCTCCAAGATCTGCGCGCCGCCCTGCTTAAGCACGATGGCGACCTCGAACTCGCCGCCCTGGTCGCGTACGGCCTTGACCTCACCGACGAGAACCTTCACGCGCTGCGCGGCCTCGTCGGCAGCGGCACATTGGCGAAGACCGAGGACCAGCCAATCCCGCCGCCGCAGTCCATCGTGCCGGCGCACCCCGATGCTTCCGAGACGGCCGTCGAGGTCGAGCGTGCATTTGCTGCCGGCACCTTCCACATCGTCCAGTTGAACGGCAAGCACTCGAATGGTGCGATGATCGGCAAGGACTCCAAGTCTCACCACCTCTACCTGCTCAAGCCCGGCTCCGGCGACAACTCGCCCGCCCAGGGCGTGCACGAAGAGACGGCGAGCCAGTCGCGGCGTGAAGCTGCCTTTTGGCACGTCGCGGACATGCTCGGCCTGGGCGAGTTCTTCCCCCGCGCCGATCTGCTGTACATCAACGGTAATGAGGTGGCGGCGATCCGCATGCTGCCGCTTAGCTTCAAGAACCTGGGCACCGCACTAAAGCAGAACCCGAGCCTGATGCCCCACGTCATGACGCCGTACCTCGTGTCCGGGCTGATCCACAAGTGGGCCATCCTTGATTATATACTCGGCAACCCAGACAGGCATTCTATGAACCTGATGGTGGACGATGACGATCGCACGCTGCGGTTGATCGATCAGGGCTCGGCGCTCGCCGGCCGTTCCTTCGACCCCGCGCACGATGAGAACAGCTTCGTCCCATACACGTTGCGCGCTTGGACTGGCGCGAAGTTCCACTCCCTGGAGCCGGCGCAGCAGCTTCGGCAGATGCCGACCGCTGGCATCGACGGCGAGAAGGCTGTCGCCCGCTGGCTGCGCGACATCGACGAGAAGAAGGTCGCCGCCAAGCTCGCCGGTTACGGCGTGGACGCGGACCCGGCCGTCGAGCGCCTGGAGTACGTGAAGATGCTGCCCGGGCCGAAGGACCAAGTGATTAACGGCTTGTGGCTTGGTTTGGGGAGTCCGCCGAGTGGCAAGTAGGTATATCGTCTATGGCTTGTTCTGTCCGCGCACGGGCGGATTGCGGTACGTCGGCAAGTCCACCTGGGGGTTGAAGCGGGCGCACGATCATGCACGTCCATCGGTCATGCGACAGGACGCCAACACATACAAGGGCAAGTGGGTCATGTCCTTGGTGCGGGGCGGTCTCAGGCCCGAAGTCGATATTCTCGAAGAGAGCAATTCCGCCGAGGGTTTAGTTGAAGCTGAGCAGTTCTGGATCGGGTACGCCAAGTTCTTGGGTTGCGAGCTTACGAATCTCACTATTGGCGGGGAAGGTGCTCTAGGCTGGCGAGCAGGTCCAGATACGCTCAAAAAGATGTCTGAGGCGAAGAAGGGTCGGCGCTATAGCATTCAGCATCGCGAGAGGATTTCCGCCGCGCTCAGGAGACACGTCCGCACGCCGGAGCATAAACGACGGGTCGCTGACGCCATCAGGAGGCGGTCGGCCGACATGGAGTACCGCCGGAAGATGGCTATGTTGCATGGCTGCCGACCCTTTAGTGACGAATCGGGGCGCGTCTACCAGAACCTCTTCGAGGCCGCGAGTGCCCTTGGTGTGGACAGGAGTACCGTTTGCGCGGTCCTTAAAGGAAGGCGTCCCCATGCACGCAGACACGTGTTCCGCTACGTGGCTGAACAGCCTCAATCTACTGGGTCATGAAGGTCACGAAGATCAAGCTGCCAAACGGTATCGAGGTCGAGGGCGAGTTCTCCCTGGAGGACCTCGTGAAGCTGCCATGGCAAGTCCCGGCGGAGACGCCGGCCGCGCCCTTCGCGCCGCTCCTGCCGACCATCGTGGACCCGATGCTCTGCACCTGCCCTACCGTGTGGATCTTCCCCCCAGCCGTGCCGTGCTCGTACTGCTTCGCGCGCGGTGTGAAGACGCTGCCGCCCTCCCTGCCCTGGATCACGATTGGCTCCCGTGTTGACCCGAGCGTTGACCCGAACGGATTAACCGTCGGATGCCCGGGCATCGTCCAGCCTGTGGTCCAGATTGGCGAGACGAAGAACTAGGCCATGAACCTCACCGAGAACCAGATCAAGAAGAAGAAGCGCGTGGGCCACATCGGCTCCAACCCCGTCATCGAGTTGATGACCAAGGGCGGTCTGCACATGATCATCACCGCCCGGGGCGGGAAGTTCGAGACGCTCGGCGTCGGCTCCCACCGCGCGGTCGCCCGCCATATCGCCAGCCAGAAGGCCGATGTGGTCTGGACGGAACTGAGCAAGGCGGACTACGTTCCTCCCGAAGACTACACCCTTCTCCTCACAACTTACGAAGCGATGACGGAACAGATCAGGAAGGCCCAGGGGTTCTAGGTCATGGCCGTCGAGAAGCAAGACCTGGAGACGCTCGTCCGCAAGATCAACGAAGGCGCCAAGAAGGCTCACGAACTCGTCGAGAAACTCAACCAGCGCCTCTGCACCCCGCGCCTTGAGCCGCTCGCGTTCCCGCTCTCCCAGAAGTAGTTTATGGCCCGTTCCGGTCCCATCTCCTCGCCGCCGGTAGGGCGGCAAACGACGCTCCTGAATCGGGAGGCGTTCGCGAACCTCGTCGCGGACTACGGCGTCAAGCTCGTGCATTACCGCGCGCTCCCCTGCCCCGTGGGCTTGGTGGATGAGCACGACCCGCGCAAGTCCCACCACCGGCACCACGGCTGCTCGAACGGCTACATCTTCGAGCGGGCTGGCGAGTGCACCTGCGTCTTCCAGGGCAATGGTACTTCTACTCAGTTGCTCGACACGGGCATCTTGTACGGCTCGACCGTCCAGGTGACGTTCCCGCCGACGTACGATGATACGGACGAGCCGGTGGTCGTCGCCGTCCAAGATCGCATCGAACTCGCAGACCCTCAGGGCTACGTCACCGGCCAGCAGCGCTTCAAGGCCGCGCCGACCGGCGTGGACGCGCTCCAGTTCCCGGCCGAGAAGGTGCAGATGCTCTTCGATAGAAACGGTGAGCGTTACACCGAGTCCGACTTCAATATCCACGAAGGCGCCATCAACTGGAAGGGCACGCGCCGGCCCGCGCCGGGCACAATCTGCTCGGTCCGCTACCTGTACCTGCCGTTCTGGTACGTCGAGAAGCTCCTCCACGAGATCCGCGTCGCGCCCACGCTGGACCCCAGCACGTATCAGCGCACCATTGAGCGCTTCCCCTATTCTGCGATCCTGGCCCGCGAGAACGTTGCCCGCACCGAAGAGTCGGATCCGGGTGACCGGCTGATGCAGCGCGAGATACCGATGCCGGACGGTACCGAGTCCGAAATCCTCGCGTAGGCCGCCGGCAATCTAGACGGTATGGACAGGCGATCTTCGTTCCTCAGCAGTGTGCTCGGCCAGGACAGCGCTCAGGCGCTGGCGAAGGTCGCAGAGCGTTGCGCGCCGCTCGGGTCCGCGCTGCTCCCGCGCGCGGTCGTCGCCTGGGTTGGCAGCGTGCCGCAATTCGAGGGCACCATCCCGGGGATCGAGAATTCCTACGTCCGTTTCACGAAGTCTGCTCTCGGATATTCGGGTACGATCAATATCCGAGAGCAAAACTACGAGTTTGAGGGTGCCACCCAGGAGCACGTCGCCTCGGCGGTGATCGTCGCCCTGGGCCTCGACACCGCTCAGATCGCTGCCGGCGCGCGCGAGATCGACCTCGCCCGCTTGGGTAAGAGCATCGACCTGCTTGTGCGTGCCCGTGCGGCTACGGCCCTCCTGAAGGCCCAGGCGCAGGGGCAGCGCCACGGCACACCCGCCCAGCCGCTCAAGCCCGAGGAGTCCGGCCAGCCCGCCGTGCCCACGAAGCAGCAAACTCCGCCCAAGCTCCCGGCGCCCAAGCCCCAGGACTACGTTCCGGTCGCGCCGAAGGCCAAGGTCCAATTTGCGAAGATCAAGCTGCCGGGTGTCAAGATCACCAAGTCGGAGATGGTCCACGCATGCGGCGATTGTGGCACGCGGTTCCTGAGTGCCGCCGGCACGCTGCGTGGGTGCCTATGTGTGCGCGACCTTCTGAAGCACGTTGAGATCGAGGACGAGGGCGATCACTACACGCTCGCGTTTGGCGCAGAACTCGACCACGACACGGTGTCGTTCATCGTCGAGACGATGGGGGCGAAACGTGGACGATAGCTCTGGTCTCTTCGGCAGTTCGATCCTGCCGCCGCTGATCCACATCGACGGCGAGCAGGTGCAACTCGGCGTGATCGTCTGTCGAACGCACCGCGAGAGCGGCCTGACCTTCAAGGAGTGGAATGACCTGCCGTGTCTCGACCGCGAGGCGCGACTCGCCGCGACGATCTACGCGATGCGTGAAGAGAAGGAGAAGGCTCGTGCCCGATAGTCCGAAGCCGAGCCTGCTCTGGCTCAATAAGCATCCCATCCTCGAAGCGGGGCACTCGCGTGACCTGGAGCAGGCCGCAGCGCTGAACGAGTTCCATCGCAAGATGCCGCGCGACGCCGCCGAGTCGGCTGCGCACGACGAGTACCGCAAGACCCACCACACCAAGGCCGCTGCCTATCATTTTGCTGGCATCCGTGCCGCTCAAGGTGCTGGAGATCTTCAGGAGGCCAAGCAGCACGGCGACCTCTACGCCCAGCACATGAAGGCGCTGGGAGAGGACCCGTACGGCCCCGTCCCTGAGCACATTCGTCTCCAGGCGTCCGATCCCGGGCACACGAAGGTCTACCGCTTCGCGAACCACGGTGCCGACTCGCTGCTCGGACACGCGCTCTCGAAGAGCGAACCCCTCCAGAAGTTGGTCAGTGGGGAGCGACACCTTGTCGATGGTTTGTGGATGTTCCCCGCGCAGTCTCCGTCGGATTCTCATTGCGAGCACCAGCAAGTAACGCGACTTCCCGACAAGAGCGTCAAGTGCAACCGGTGCGGGACTACATTTACGAATTACCGGAGTCAGATTGCGAAGTCCGAGTCGCTCTCGAAGGCTCCCGATCGCTTCCAGCTTCTGGACCTCGACGATGCCCCGGCGCCGGAAAGGGCGTTCCAGCCGCCTGCGGCCCAGCCGGCGCGGGTTCAGGAGGCTGCTGGGCCTCGCCGCGCGCGGCAGGATGCTGCGTTCGAGCGCGAGCAGTTGGCGTCGCGGTCCAAAACCGTACGCCCGCACATGTTCACGCCGGGCCCTCACGAGTTCCAGGCGAGGAGCACCATCGACGATTGTTCCGTGTGTGGTGAACGATACGCCGCTCACTCTGCCCCGATGCGCGCTGATCGTTCTCAAGAGACTCCCGAGCAGAAGCAAGCGCGTCTCGATGCATTCGAGCGCGATGGCTGGCGTCCGGTGCTTCCCGATCCGACTCTCAAGAACGAATCCGCCGAGCGCCTCCAGAACCTGCTCAAGGCCGCCAAGCTCGCGCTGAAACTGCACGCCGTCAACACCGGCAAGACCAAGCTCGCGAAGGCGGAAGACAACGAGCCCGAGGCAGTGAAGCGTCTCGCGGCCGTGGATTATGTCGAGCGACCGGCCGGCGAGTGGCAGAAGGACGGCTTCGCCTGTCAGACGTGCCAGTATTTTAAGAGCGAGCAATCATTCTGCGCGCACAAGGACATCCAGGCCAAGGTGGTCGCCAACGGCTGCTGCAACGCCTGGGATGGCGACACCACCTACCGCCCCGCCGAGAAGGTTTAGGGCGTCCAGCCCTCCGGCGGACGCCAGCCCGCCTCCATCGCCTTCTTCGCCCAGGCCAGCGTCTTCTTCGGCGTCGGCGGGAAGTGTCCACCCCAACCGCAGTGGTAGCAGTACGCCTCGGGGCACTGCGCGCCCAGATGCTCGCCGTGGTCTTTGGGCGTGTCGCCGTCGCACAAGCAGAGGAAGCCCAAGCAGCCGTGGGGGCCGGCGCCGCACTTCTCCCGAACGGCTGCGTTCGCTTTGTCGCAGCCTTTCGGCGTGCTGCCGCACTTCGGGCACTTCCACTCCAACTTCTGCATGACTTCACCCGCCATGGCCGACCATCCCGTAGTTGAGGCCCAGGAACTCGCTCACGACGTTCTGGCAGAGCCAGTCGATGCGCTCGCGCGGTGGCTGCTTTGGCAGCGGCGAATGTGCCGCCAGGGCCCCCATCTCCGACTCCTCCTTCTTCGCCCAGGCGATCAGTTTGTCGTACGGCCACGCGCCGTTGCGGATTGCGAGTAGCTCCTCGGCGTCTGGCCGGCGCACGAGAACCTTGCCCGTCTCTAGGATCTCGCGGCACATCCGCATCAGGCGCACGAGGTGCATCCCGTGCTTGGTGTCGTAGCCGAACTGGACCTCCAGCGCGTGGCGCGCCGGGTTCCTCGTCTTCATCCAGTCGCGGTACTTCTCCCAGTCCGCGCGCGCCTGCCGGTACTGGCGCTCGCGCTTCATCACTTCGAGCATGTTCGAGTCCATGCCCAGCGCCCGGCCGGCGAGGTCGTACCGGTCGTAGACGACCATTTCGCTGAGCACAGCCTCAAAGCGGTTCTGGAGCGCGATGCGGGTGTCGGGGTGCACCGGCTCCAGGTCCACCTCCCAGGACTCCAGCTTCTTGCACACGAGATCCTCGGCCGTGAGCAACTGGTCCTTGGGCAGGAGCGTGTTGTCGGGAAGGTCGAACGTGCGTCGTGTCGGCTCCGTCTTGGGCGGGTTCAGGATCCAGCGGCGGTGCGTTTCGATGCGCTTCAACTGCGCGACCGCGTAGCCAGTGAACCGGTGGCGGGCGACACGTGAGAGGAATAGGTCGCGGTTGTCGCGGATGGGCTTGAACGTCCGGCCCAGGTGCAGGATGTCGCGGTCGTCGAGGAAGAGTAGTTCGATGATGTTCGGATTGCACTCGGCAGCGAGCTTCAGGAACTTCTTTACCTCGAAGATGCAGGTGTCGTTCTTGAAGCCCTTGTTGGCCTGCTCGAACTGGTGTAGGAAGCCGATGTGGTAGGCGATTGGTGCGACGGCCACGCCCTTGATGTCGAGGTCCGAGGTCGGCGTGTTCGTGCCATAGGCGTGGGAGCCATGGCGCGCGAGGAAGATAGTGTTCTGGCCGAGCCACGGCACGAGGTCGTGCTGGTTCCGGCCCTCGCGGACTGTGTGCTCGTAGTAGTTATCCAGGAAGTATGCGGCGACAACGTTCATGCCCAGGCCCTAACCGCTGCCCGGAAAACACGAAGGCCCGCCCCCGGACCATTTAGTCGGACGAGGCGGGCCCAACGGTGGGGGTCGGGGCTGGCGCCCCTTGACGTTCCCCGTGCGGCGCCTTCCGAAGACCGGCGCCCAGCGTTTGTGCACCCCCGCTGAACTCCCGGGGCTCGCGGTTGTCTCCGCGCCGCACGAGCCCGCCAGGGCCCGTACATCGCGCCTGTTAGCTCACCGTGACGGTCCGCCTCGGCGGACGGTAGGTGATGCTGATCTCTTCGAGGCCAGCATCGAGCAGCAGCTTCTTCGCCCGCTCGACCGCCGCCTGCTCTTGCCCCTGGGTCAGGTTCCTGCCGATGCGCTGCGCACTCGTGGGCGGCGCGCCATCGATTGCCGGGGCCTGGATGATCACGGGCACCTTCTTGGTGCTCTTCCGCTTGCCGGCGATCACCGGGGGCACCGTCTCCGTGCCCGCCTTGACAGCTTTCCTGATCTCGTAGACGCGCACGGGCCGCATCGGCATTCCGCCGAGGTCCCCTTGTGTAATCAGTGCTGCCTGGAGGTCATCCTTCGTCGCGTTCGGGTGCTTTTTGAAGTAGTTGAACACCCACTTCTCACGCTTCTGGACCATCTCCTTGTCCAGACGGCCGTTGTGCCTCTTCTTCGACGCCATCTCGGTCATGCTCCTGGGACCTCTCCATCCCCAACCGGGGATAGTACATCGGTTGGTGGCCCGGGCGCAACATCTTCCGGCCCACCGTTCACCATCCACATGGTGCTCTAACCCAAGGGGGGTCCTACTCGAAATCTGACTTCGGACGGATTGCGGGCAGGATGTAAAACTTCCTCGGGTACTGCGCCTGCCACAGAGCAAACAGTCGGCGGGAGATTTTCTCTTCCGCCTGGGATATGGCCTCGATGGGCCAGGAGCGGATCTTCTCATAGGCCACGAGCATGTTGACCAGCATCGGGTCGAGCAGCAGCGGAACGATCGTCCCCTTCGGGGTGCGCGCTCCGGGCAGCCGCTGGCGTTTATTCCTGATCGTTCGAGGCATAATTCTCCTGCATGGTGCTCTAACCTGCGGGCCGGCGCCTAGGTGGTGGCGGGTAAGGCAGGCTACACCCGCATTCCTTGCCGATGACCTTGTATGGGCAGGTGGCCACCCGGCGCCCGCAAGCACGGCAATAAAACCGGCCTCGGTAGCGAACGACCGTATCTACTCCGCAGCGACACTGGTGTGGCCAGCCGGAAGCGACGATCGGTGCGACGCTGAGCTTCGCCCGATAGCGTTCGAGGAACTCGCCCCACGTCGTGTTCGCGATCCGGCTCACAATTCCGCTTTACCTCCCGTCC
>Ga0137391_10003303_pt1 | contig 12220 bp, 8 predicted proteins | sample 15con2h24BmetaG_FD_101399 | JGI IMG/M metagenome (GOLD analysis project Ga0137391, IMG submission 101399) | Vadose zone soil microbial communities from Angelo Coast Range Reserve, California, USA - 15con2h2.4B metaG | ecosystem: Environmental > Terrestrial > Soil > Vadose zone > Saprolite...
GGACATCTTCCGGATCACCTACCGGCCCCGCTGAGGCCGCGTGTCGAGCATCTCGCGAACCTTGTCCAGCATCGCCACGGGCTGAAAGGGCTTGGGCAGGAGGACGATGCCGGGCTCCAGCACGCCGTGGCGGCCGAGCGCCTCCTGCGTGTAGCCTGACACGTAGAGCACCTTGAGATCGGCCTGGAGGGCCCGGAGGCGCTCGGCAAGCTCGCGTCCGCTCATCTTCGGCATCACCACGTCGCTCACCAGGAGGTGGACGGGCCGCGCCTGGTCACGGAAGACGCGAAGGGCCTCATCGCCGTCGCGGGCCGCGATGACCTCGTAGCCGCCCCGCTGGAGAACGGCCTCGGTCAGCGCGCGTACGTCCGGATCGTCCTCGACGAGAAGGATCCTCTCCGCGCCCCGGGAGCCCCGGGCCCCGGACGCGGCGGCCGTCTCGGCATCGAGCGGCTCGGCCGTCTCGGGGAGGTAGATCTTGAACGTGGTCCCCTCGCCCGGCGCGCTGTACACGCGAATGCTGCCGCCGTGCTGCCGGACGATGCCGTGCACGGTGGCCAGCCCGAGCCCCGTGCCTTTGCCCACTTCCTTGGTCGTGAAGAATGGCTCGAAGAGGTGCACCTGGACGCTTCCGTCCATGCCCACGCCGGTATCGGCAATCATGAGCATCACGTACGCGCCCTCGGGCACGGCCTCGGGGAGATCGGAGAAGTTGGCGGGAAGATCGACGTTGGCCGTCTCGATCATGAGCTGCCCGCCCCGGGGCATGGCGTCGCGCGCATTGACGGCCAGGTTGACGATGACCTGCTCGATCTGCGTCGGATCCGCCTTCACGCGACGGAGGGCCGCCCCGGGTCCGATGGTCAGCTCGATGTCCTCGCCGATCAGGCGTCGCAGGAGCGGGACGATACCGGCCACCACACCGTTGAGATCGAGGGCCTTGGGCTGCAAGAGCTGCTTGCGGCTGAAGGCGAGGAGCTGGTGCGTGAGGGCGGCGGCCCGCGCCACGGTCTGCTGGATCAGCTCGAGATCGCCCCGGATCGGACTCGTGGCCGGGATGTCGTCGAGGGCGAGGAGGCTCCGGCCCCCGATCACGGTCAGGAGATTGTTGAAGTCGTGGGCGATGCCGCCGGCGAGGCGCCCGACCGCCTCCATCTTCTGCGATTGCCGGAGCTGCGCCTCCAGCCGCTTCTGCGGGGTGCTGTCGAGGATGAAGGCCACGCCGCGCTCCTGCTCGCCAACGAGGGCGGCGCCGCCGACCAGCACCGACACCCGCCGGCCATCCTTGCGGATGTAGTCCTTCTCGAACGGCGCGCAGAACCCGGAGGCCTTGATCTCGTCCCGGGCCTGCTGGGTCCGCTCGACGTGCTCGGGCGGGGTCAGGTCACGCCAGCGCAGGCGGCCCGAGTCGAGATCCTCGCGCGTGTATCCGAGCATTCGCAGGAGCGCATCATTGACATCGACAGCGTTGCCGTTCTCGTCCCACGTCATGAGACCGAGCATGTTGGACTCGAAGATCCGACGGAAGCGTGTCTCGCTTTCGCGCTGGGCGCGCTCCAAGGTCTCGGCCTGGGCGCGCGAGGCGCGCTCGGCGGCGAAGAGCTCGGCATTGCGGATGGCGATGGCGGCCTGATCGGCGAAGGTCTGGAGCAGCCGGACTTCATCGTCCGTGAACACACGCCCCGCGCGATCACCCACGGCGAGCGCGCCCACCACTCCGCCCTTGCTCCGCAAGGGGACGGCGGCCATGGCGCGGATGTCGAACTGCAGGACGCGCGCGCGAAAGTCCTCGGGCGCGAAAACGTCGGGATCGTTCGCGAAGTCCGTCGAGGTGACGGGGCGGCCCTCTTCGATGGCTCGGCCCGTGACGCCCACACCGGGCGGCAGGACGTGCCCCAGCTCGAATTGCTGCTGGGCGGGACCGCCCACGGCAATGAGCCGGAGCCCGCCGCCGGGATCGAGCAGGCGCACGAGGGCATACTGCGCCCCGAAGAGCGGCAGGACGTGCTCGACGATGCGCTGCCCGACCTCCTCGACGTCGAGGGTCTCCGTCAGGCGCTGGGCGACCAGGGCAAGCGCTTCCGCCTCCCGTCGGCGCTGCTCGCTTTCTCCCCGGACCCGCGCGCTCTCGAGGGCGAGGGCAGCCTGGTCCGCGAACATGGACAGAAGCCGCTCCTCCTCGGGGGTGAGGACACGCCCGTGCGAGTATCCGACGGCGAGCACCCCGAGGGATCTCCCGCCCACGCCCAAGGGAACCGCGACCGTCGCGCCGTGGCCCCGGGCGATCATGTGTGCCCGGTACTCCGCGGTGAGGCTCACCCGTGGATCGGTGAGGATGTCGGCGACGGACACGAGCCGGCCTTCCCGGAGGGCGATCGATGTCACGCCGGAGCCCGGGGGCACCCGGATGCCGAGCCATCTGGGCTCCTGGGCCTCCCCGGCCGTCGCGATGCAGACGAGCCCATCGGGGTCGGTCTCCAGGCGATAGAGGTTCGCCACGCGAGCGCCGAACAGCGTCACCACCGCAGAGACGAGCCGGCTCGCCACAGGCCCGAGATCCAGACTGCCCGTCAGGTCGCGCCCGACGTCGGCCAGCGCCCGCGTGGCTTCCTCCGTGAGCTTGCGCTCGGTGATGTCGGTGACCGTGGTGACGATCGTGGGCTCGCCGGAGAGAGCCAGGCGCTCGGTGGACAGCAGCGCGTGGCCGATCTCGCCGGAGCGCTTCCGGAAGCGCACCTCGGCATTTCGCACGGTGCCTTGCTTTTCCAGGAGCCGGATGATCTCGTCGCGCTCCTCGAGCGTGACCCAGAGGCCGAGGTCACCGACCGGCCGCCCGATCATCTCCTCTCGGCGGAACCCGAAGAAGCGGGCGTACTCCTCGTTCACGTCCAGCACCCGGCCCTCGTGAAGCGTGCTCATGCTCATCGGCTGCGGGCTCGAGTGGAACACGACGTAGAACCTCTCCTCCGAGCGCCGCAGCTCCTCCCTGGCCGCTTCGAGGAGGTCGGGCGCACCACCGGCGGGGGGCTGAGCCGGCCGCCGTTCATGGTCCCGGGAGCCGATGTCGGACCTCATGACTGGACAGATCGGCACTTCGGCGGCCAATCCGGAGGAGGAGGGTCGGCCAGGGCTTCCGGGGACATGCGGGAGCCAGATCGAGGCCCTCGCAGACACACGACTACTTGCCGGCGGTCCCCGATGAGGGCAGGTGGAGCCCCTCGGCTCGTGTCGAATGCAGCCGACGCCACAGGTCGCGCCAGCCGCCCACGCGCTCCCGCAAGCCCTCGAGCTGCAGGTAGATCACCGGTGTGATGTAGAGCGTGAGGAGCTGGGAGAGGATGAGCCCGCCCACCACCGAGAGCCCGAGGGTTCGCCGCGAGTCGCCGCCCGCGCCGGCGCCGATGGCGATGGGCAAGGTGGCCATGAGGGCGGCCATGGTGGTCATCATGATGGGGCGGAATCGGAGCAGGCAGCCCTGGAAGATCGCCTCGCGCGGCGACTTGCCCTCGCGCTGCGCAACCACCGCGAAGTCGATCATCATGATCGCGTTCTTCTTCACGATGCCGACCAGCATGATGATCCCCACGAAGCCGTAGAGGTTCAGCTCCTCGTGGAAGATGAGCAGCGTCAACAGCGCGCCCACCCCCGCCGAGGGCAGCCCCGAGAGGATGGTCAGGGGATGGATGAAGCTCTCGTAGAGGATGCCGAGGATCAGGTAGATCACGAGGACGGCGGCGAGGAGCAGGAGGCCGAGCCCCTTGACGGAGGACTGGAAGGCCTGGGCCGTGCCCTGGAAGCTCGTGGTCAGCGTGGCGGGCATCCGCAGCTCCCGCTCGACATTGCGGACCTCGTTCACCGCGTCACCTAGCGCTACCCCGGGCTTGAGGTTGAAGGAGATCGTCACCGCGGGCAGCTGACCCAGATGATTGACGGTGAGTGGTCCCACCGTCCGCGTGAGCTTGGCCACCGCGTTCAGGGGCACCAGCTTGCCCGAGCTGGAGCGGATGTAGAGCATGCCGAGCGCGTCGGGGTCGTCCTTGTACTGGGGCAGGAGCTCCATCATCACCCAGTACTGGTTGGTCGGCGTGTAGATGGTGGAGATCTGTGGCGCGCCGTAGGCGTTGTTGAGGGCGGCCTCGATCTGGGTGGCGGTGACACCGAGCGCGGAGGCACGGTCCCGGTCGATCTCCACGAGCACCTGCGGGCTCGTGACTTGAAGGTCGGAGTTGACGTCGAGCAGGCCCGGAACCTGGCGCATCTTCTCCAGGAGTACGGGCGCCCACTGGTAGAGGGTCGGCAGGTCGGGGTCCTGCAGCGTGTACTGGAAGGCGGCCTTGGTCAGGTTGCCGCCGATCCTGATGGTGGGCAGCTTCTGCGGGTACACGTTGAAGCCGGGGATGCCCGTGAGCTTGACGCGCAGATCCCGGATGATCTCGTCCACGCCGGGCCGCTCGGCCCGTGGCTTGAGCCGGATGAAGAGCCGTCCCGTATTCGGCACCACGCTCGTGTTGCTGGCTCCGATGGAGGACATGAAAGAGCTGACATAGGGCTGCTTCAGCACGATGTCGGCGGCCGCCCGCTGGTGGGCGACCATGCTGTCGAAGGAGATGTCCTGGGCCGCTTCGGTGAAGGCGAAGATCTGCCCGGTATCCTCGTCGGGGATGAAGCCTTTCGAAATCACCATGAAGAGCCCGACTGTGGCCACGAGGGTGGCCACGAAGACGACGATCATCATCGCGGGATGGCGGAGGGTGGCCTCGAGCGTCCGCCGGTACGTCTGGAGCATCCCGTCGAAGACGCGCTCCGAGGCCCGATACAGGCGGCCGTGGGTCTCGGAAGGAGGCTTGAGGAACCGGCTGCACAGCATCGGGGTCAGGGTGAGCGACACCGCCCCCGAGACGATGACGGCCACGCCGATGACGGCGGCGAACTCGTGGAGGAGCCGGCCGACCACTCCCCCCATGAACAGCACGGGGATGAACACGGCGGCCAGGGAAAGGGTCATGGAGACGATGGTGAAACCGATCTCGCGCGAGCCCAGGAGCGCCGCCTCCATGCGCCCCATCCCGTGCTCCATGTGGCGCACGATGTTCTCGAGCACCACGATGGCGTCGTCCACCACGAAGCCCACGGCGAGGGTGAGGGCCATGAGCGAGAGGTTGTCGATGGTGTAGCCGAGCATCTGCATCGCCGCGAACGTCCCCATGATCGACAGGGGCAGAGCGAGGCTCGGGATGATGGTGGCCGAGATGTTCCGCAAGAAGAGGAAGATGACCAGGACCACGAGCGCGATGGCCAGGAGCAGGGTGAACTGGACGTCCTCGACCGACGAGCGGATGGAAACGGACCGGTCGTAGAGGATGTTGAGGTTGACGGAGGCGGGCAGCTGGGCCGTGAAGGTGGGCAGGATCTTCTTGATCGAATCCACGACCTCGATGGTGTTGGTGCCGGGCTGGCGCTGGATGGCCAGGATCACCGCGCGCTCGTCCTTGTACCAGGACGCGACCTTGTCGGTCTGGACGCTGTCGATGACCCGGCCGAGCTGCTCGAGCCTGACGGGCGAGCCGTTGCGATACGCGACGATGAGCGGCCGATACGCCTGGGCGTTGGTGAGCTGCCCCGTCGCCTGCACGCTGAAGGCCTGGTACTGGCCGTAGATCGTGCCCGTGGGCAGGTTGACGTTGGACTGCGCGATGGCATTCTGCACCTCGTCGATGCCCACGCCGAGGGTGGCCATGGCCCGCGGGTCGAGCTGAGCCCGCACCGCGTACTTCTGCGATCCGAAGACCTGCACCTGGGCGACCCCGCTGATGGTGGAGATGCGCTGGGCCAGCATGGTCTGGGCGTACTCGTCCACGGTGTACAGCGGCAAGGTGGGTGAGCTCAGCGCGAGGTACAGGACAGGCTGGTCGGCCGGATTCACCTTCTTGTAAGAGGGCGGCGTCGGCATGCCGGGAGGAAGAAGCGGCAGGGTGGCCGCGATGGCGGCCTGGATGTCCTGGGCGGCCGCGTCGATGCTGCGATCGAGGGTGAACACCACCGTGATCTGGGTCAGGCCGAGGGCGCTGGTGGACGTCATCGAGTCGATGCCCGCGATCGTCGAGAACTGACGCTCGAGCGGGGTGGCGACGGCGGAAGCCATGGTGTCGGGGCTCGCGCCGGGCAGGCTCGCGGCGACCTGGATGACGGGGAAATCCACGTTGGGCAGGTCGCTCGCTGGAAGCTGCTGGTACGCCATGAAACCGAAGATCAGGAGCCCGGCCATGAGCAGGGTCGTCATGACGGGACGCCGGATGAAGAGATCCGTGCTCATCGTGGCGTCGAGGCGGGCGCCGCCGCCGCCGGCTGAGTGGGGCCGGAGGGCTTGACGTCCACTCGCGAGCCCGGCACCAGGCGCATGTGGCCGTCCGTCACCACCCGCTCGCCGGCCCGCACGCCCTGTCGCACCACCGTCACGGGCCCGTTCGCGAAGGCGACCATCACGGGCCGCGACTCCACGGTCGAATCGGGCTTGACCACGAAGACGTACTGCCCCTGCTGGCCGGCCTGGATGGCCTGCGACGGCACCACGAGCGCGCCCCCCTCGGTGCGCACGGTCAGGACCACCGTGGCGAACTGGCCGGGCCAGAGGACGTCGTCCGTGTTCTCGAAGGTCGCCTTGAGCTGGATGGTGCCCGTGGTCGTGTCGACGGTGTTGTTGACGAAGCTCAGGCTGCCCCGAGTCGTCACCGTCTGCCCCTGGGGAATGGCGTCCACCACGAGGGTGCCCCTGGCTCGCTCCACCTTGATCTGATCGAGGAAGCGCTCGGCCACCGCGAAGGTGACGTAGATCGGGTGGATGCGATTGATCACGACCAGCGGATTGCCGATGTCGTTGGCCTTGACCACGTTGCCCTGGTGGATGAGCAGGTTGCCCGTCCGGCCCGCGATGGGGGCCCGGATCGTCGTGTAGCTCAGCTGCACCTTCGCGTTCTCCACCATGGCCGCGTCGGCCTGCACCAGCGCCTTGGCATTGGCGAGGGCGGCGCGATCGGCGTCCACCGTCGCCTGCGCCGTCTTGAGCGTCGTGGCGTACTGATCGTACTGTTCACGCGCGACGAAGCCGCCGTCCACGAGGCGCCGGTAGCGCTCCTCCCCCACGCGGGCGTTCTCGTACTGCGCCTGGTCTCGCACCAGGTTCGCCTCGGCCTGCGCCACCTGCGCCTGATGCTGCCCCATCGTCGCCTGCGCCTGGGCCAGCGCCGCCTCGAACGGGCGTGGGTCCATGGAGAAGAGGACGTCACCCGCCTTCACGTCCCGGCCCTCACTGAAGTGGACCTTGAAGATCTGGCCGCCGACCAGAGAGTAGACGGACACCGTGGCCAGGGGCTGGACGTTACCGATGGCCTGGATCTGCACGGGCACGTCGCGGATCTCGACCGGCGCCGCGGTGACGGCGACGGCGGGGGGCCGAGCCGCCGCCTTGGCCTTGCCCGCGTCATCACTCTTGGAGCACCCGAGCGCGAGCACGGGCAGGCAGAGGAGAAGCGCGGCAAGCAGGCGCCGGCTCATGAACCCGCCTCCAGCGTGGCCGTACGCGTCTGCGGCCGCAACGCTCCCGCGAGCCGCCGCAGAAAGGCGCCGTGCTGGGCGACAAAGGCCAGGTCCGTCGGCTTGAGCCCGGTGAGCAGCCGCGTGAATTGTGGGAAGGCGGCGGGAAACGTAGTCAGGGCGACCATGGCGAGCAGAAAATGGCCGGCATCAAGGTCGGCGCGCAGGAGCCCGCGCGCCTGCCGCTCGCGCACCTGGGCCACGCCCAGGGCGAACGCGGCGCGGCGCTCGGCATCGACGGCGACCACACCCTCGGCCGCGCTCAGCGCCTCCCATTCCATGAGCCGCACCCAATCGAGATCCCGGCAGGCGGCGTCGAACCAGAAGGCGAGGCTTTCCGCGGCATCGTCGGGGGCGGTGACTGCCCAGGCGGACCGCTCGCGCACCTTGCGGGCCAGGATCTCGCGGAAGAGGTGCTCTTTGTTCCCGAAGTAGTGGTAGAGCATGCGCTTGTTGATACGCGCGCGGCGGGCGATGCGGTCGACACGCGCGCCCGCGAAGCCCTTGGCCGAGAATTCCTTGAGGGCGGCCGCGAGGATGCGCTCACGGGTACGCTCGGGGTGGCGCCCAGCGGGATGCAGACGGGGTCTCAGCACGGAAAGGACGGCCATCGGTAAGTAACCAACTAGATAATAACGTCACCCGGCACCTGCGCGCAACCGAAAGCGACTGGATGGACCACTGGCTAACTGGCGAAGTTGCGACCCAGCACCGCTTCACACTTCTTTACACTGGCCACATACCGGCTTCACCGGTTCCCTCGAAGCTCGACGGTACGTGAAAGGATAACCGCGTGGCCCACCGAATCTCCGCCCTGCTCATCGACGACGACGCCCGCCTGGGCGCCCTCGTGACGGAATATCTCGGCAAGCACGATATCGACGTGGCGGTGGCCGCGGACGGCCCCCGGGGTCTCTCCGCGCTCACCAAGCGCCGGCCCGAGCTCGTCCTCCTCGACCTCATGCTCCCGGGCATGGACGGCCTCGAGGTCTGCCGACGGATCCGCGCCACTCCCGATCTGTCCGGCCTGCCCATCATCATGCTGACGGCCAAGGGCGAAGACGTGGACAAGGTGGTCGGGCTCGAGCTCGGCGCCGACGACTATCTCGCCAAGCCCTTCAACCCGCGCGAGCTCGTGGCCAGGGTGCGGGCCGTGCTGCGCCGGACGAGCCCCGCGACGACGCCGCCGCCCCCCAAGCTTCGCGTGGGCCGGCTCGAGATCGACTTTGCGGCACGCGAGGTCACCGTGTCGGGCAAGCGTCGCGTGCTCACGCATCACGAGTTCGAGCTCCTGGCCACCCTGGCGCGGGCGGCGGGCCGCGTCCTCACCCGCGAGCAGATCCTCGACGCCCTCAAGGGGCAGGCGGAGGCCTTCGACCGCTCCATCGACGTGCACATCGCCAAGCTCCGCGCCAAGCTCGAGGCCGACCCCAAGGAGCCGCGACATATCAAGACGGTGCGCGGCATCGGCTACATGTTCGCGCGCGAGGCCGACTGAGTGCGGCGACTCTTCGCGCGCATCTACCTCCACTTCCTGGGAGGGCTGCTCGTCGTGGCCGTCGCCGTGAGCCTGCTCTTCGCCTTCAGCGCGCGCGGCGCCTTCGTCCAGGAATCCTCCGGCCGCACCTCTCGTCACGTCGCCTCGCTCGTGGGCGAAGCCTTGCGCGATCCGCCAGCCCTCATGCGCCGCGTGCAGCAGATCAACAGCGAGCTGGAGCTCGACCTCGTGGTGCGCGACCTCCAGGGGCGTGTCCTCGCCCGCGCGGGCACGCAGCCGTCCGCCTTCACCTCCGAGCAGCTCGCCCAGGTCCGCACGGGCCTGCGCATGGTCCAGCCGAACCCGGAATGGTCCGTGGCGAGCCCCGTCCGCGATTCGCAGACGGGCGCGGTCATCGGCACCGTGGAGACCACCGCCCATCGGCGCGCGCGCTGGCGCGCCCTCACCCGCCCCGCCACGATGCTGGGCCTCATGGTGGTCATGTTCGCGGGCGCCGCCGCGCTCCTCGCGCGACGCATTTCCCGTCCCGTCGAGCGCCTCACCAGCGCCGTGCGGCGGCTCGGCACGGGCGACCTCGCCGCGCGCGTGCCCATGGATCAGTGGACATGGTGGCGTCGCCGCAGGCCGTCCAAGGGTGACGAGCTGGCCGAGCTGACGCAGGCCTTCAACGACATGGCCGAGCGCATCGAGCGGCTCGTGGCCGGGCAGAAGGAGCTCATGGCCAATGTCTCGCACGAGCTCCGCTCGCCCCTCACGCGCATCCGGGTCGCCCTCGAGCTCCTTCCGCGCGACGAAGAGGCAGACGCGCGCCTGCGCGACGTGGAGGCCGATCTCGACGAGCTCGAGCGGCTCATCGAGGACGTGCTGACCACGGCGCGCCTCGACGCCACGGGGCTGCCTCCGCATCCCTCGAAGATGGATGCGCGGCAAATCCTGGCCGATCTTGCCGAGCGCGCCGGCCGCGATCCCGCCACGGCCGGGCTCACGGTTTCCCTGGCCGGCAGCGCCTCCGTCGAGTGCGTGGCCGATCCGGCGCTCCTGAAGCGGGCGGTGTGGAACCTCATCGAGAATGCCGCCAAGTACGGGGCGCCCCCCATCACCCTGGCCGCGGAGCGCGAGGGGTCAAACGTCGTACTGTCGGTGACGGACGAAGGCGCGGGCATTCCCGCCGAGGAGCGGGAGCGGGTGCTGGCGCCTTTCTACCGCCTCGACAAGGCGCGCACGCCCGAGGGGCCCGCCCACGGCTTCGGGCTCGGCCTCACCCTCGCCCACCGGGTGGCCGAGGTGCACGGCGGGCGCATCGTCATCGGGCCCGCCAACGGCCACGGAGGCCCCGAGCACGGCTGCCGCGTTTCGTTGATTCTCCCCGCTGGCTGCTAGCAGGCTGCTCAAAAAGGTCCAGATGCGAGGCGTCGCCCCGCCGGTCGAGTTGAGCGGCGGCCTCTGGTCGTCGCGAGAGGAGAGCTGAGTTGATCCGCAGGCGAGGCGTAGTCTCTCTACGTTGAGCCTGCGGTCGAGGGCGACAACGAAGCAGATGGGTCTTTTTCAGCAGCCTGCTGCGCGGTACTTGCGGACTAGCCAGGCGTTGAATTGCACCAGCGTGGTCTCGAGAGGGCCGTACGTCCCGCCGGGGACGAAGCGGGACTGCTTCCCGGCCTGCATGCTCGTGTTCACGGGCACGTCCTGCGCCCAGATCTTGCTGGCGCCCTCGCGCACGGCGGCCGCGCGCTCGGCGAAATCAGGCAGGTCCAGCGTGGTCTGGGGCAGGAGCCATCCCCCGCCCGTGACTCGATCGCTCGAGGCCAGCGTTGCCTCGACACCGAGGGCCGAGATGAGCGTGTAGGAAACGGCGCCGGGGGCGAAGACGAGCGTCAGGCTGGGCGGGATCATGGCGAAGGTGAGGTGCCGGCGCTGGGCGGCCGTCAAGATCTCGAGCGCGGGAAACATCGCCGCCTCGCCCCATCCGTCTCGCATCATGCCGCCGTCCGGCTTGAGCAGCGGCACGCTCCGCACGATCGCGTTGTCCTCCGCCGCCATGGGCGTGAAGGTGACGCCGCCGTCAGCGTGCACGCTGGGGGCGAAGTCGTGGGTGCCGCGATGCACGAAAGGCGGATGATACGCATCGGTGAAATTCTCCACGTGGATCTTCCAGTTCCACGGCAGCGACGTCTTCGCGGGCACCGGAGGCACGCCGATCAGGCCCGCGTCGCGATAGCCGTCCCAGTAGGGCTCGAGCTTGGCGAGGCTCGGGGCCAGGGGCGAGGCGTCGGGGTCGAGGTTCACGAAGATGAAGCCGTGCCAGAGCTCCATGCGCGCCCCTCGGAGCCTCACCTTCTCGCGCAGGCAGGCGACTTCCTCGGGGCTCCCCATGTGCGAGGCAGCCAGGAGACGCCCGTGCAGGTCATAGGTCCAGAAATGCAGCGGGCAGCGAAAGGCTCCGCGCACCGAGCCTGACTCGAATGCCAGCACCTGTCCCCGATGCTGGCAGACGGCGCTCATGGCCTCCACCGAGCCCTCCTCGGTGCGCACGACGAGGAGCGGCTCGCGGGCCACCGAGATGCCGAGGTAGTCGCCGGAGTGCGCGATCTGCTCGACGCGCCCGACGCAGATCCAGGACCGCGCGAAGACGGCCTCGCGCTCGAACTCGAAGAACTCCGGCGAGGTATAGCAGCCCCGGGGGAGCATCCCTGCCGATCCGCCGTCGAGCGCCGTCGCCGGCAGCTCATCGAGGAGCCCCTGGACGATCGAACCGTGCGGCAATCGACCCATCCCGTGCCTCCCGGCTCGAGCTTACTCGACCTCGCGCAGACGCAAGACCTCGGCGCGGCCGTCCATGTACTCGCCCATCTTGCGGCCGAGCGTCTTGAAGTGCTCGCTCGCGCGGTGCGCCTCCACGGCCGCCTGATCGGCGTAGCGCTCCATGAAGACATAGGTGCCCGGCGTCTCTCCATGATGGTGGAGGGCGTAGAGCTTGCAGCCCGGCTCATGGGTGTTGACCTTGGCCACCAGCTCCTTGGCCACCGCCTCGAACTCCTTCTCCATTCCCGGCTTCACCTTGATGGTGGCGACCACTCCCAGCATCTCGAGTCCTCCTCTTGAGGTATGCTCCACCCGCGAGAGTCGACACCTTAC
>Ga0137391_10003307_pt1 | contig 12217 bp, 10 predicted proteins | sample 15con2h24BmetaG_FD_101399 | JGI IMG/M metagenome (GOLD analysis project Ga0137391, IMG submission 101399) | Vadose zone soil microbial communities from Angelo Coast Range Reserve, California, USA - 15con2h2.4B metaG | ecosystem: Environmental > Terrestrial > Soil > Vadose zone > Saprolite...
GCGCGGGACCGCCCGAGAACCGCGATCGGCGGTCATAGACCGCCGCTACAGTAATCGTGATGCGACGATACCCGAGGATCGTAGCGGACCGGCTGTCCTCCCTCTGTTTTGTCTTGCACCGCATGGGGTTTTTCGTGCCTCGCAAATTACTCCGCGAGCGGTGAGCTCTTACCTCGCCTTTTCACCCTTGCCTGCGCTTTTCTCAAAGAACCGGCGGTGTCTTTTCTGTGACACTTTCCGTCATCGCAGTTTTTCAACCGCGGCGCCCGCGTATTTTACGCGGCATGATGCCGTATGGTGTTCGGACTTTCCTCCAGCGAATCCCGCAAGGCGGGACTCACCAGCGATCATCTGCCATCGGCGAGCAACTTAGCATAATCTGGAATCCACGAAACTGGGAAGTCCGAGCTGGACTAACAGAAAAAATTGGGTGCAGCGTCACGCTGCTTTCCTATAGTGAATTTTCCCCTCTAAACTCAAACCGGAGGATTGTTTATGCCACTCGCAGTTGGAACCAAAGCACCAGATTTCACTCTCTCGACCAAAGCCGCCGGCGGCCCGAAGCAGATCAAGCTCGGCGATAATTTCGGGAAGAAGAACACGCTGCTCCTTTTCTTTCCGATGGCGTTCACCGGTACGTGCACGACGGAAATGTGCAGTTTGACCAAAGAGCTGCCGAATTACAGCAACATGAACACCGTGGTCTACGGAATCAGCGGCGACAATCCGTTCGCGCAGGAAGCGTGGGCGCAAAAGGAAAAGATCGACGTCACGCTGCTGAGCGATTACGAGCACAAAGTCACGAAAGATTACGGCGTTGTTTACGATTCGTTCCTGCCGCAATTGAATCTCGGCATGGCTGGCGTGCCGAAGCGTTCCGCCTTCATCATCGACAAGAACGGCGTCATTCAATACGCCGAGAGCAATGACGATGCGAAGCAATTGCCCAATTTCGATAAGATAAAAGCGAAACTGGCCGAGCTAAAGTGAGCGACGAATTTAGAACGCTGAAGAAATTCGACGCGGGTAAAGGCCGCGAAGGATTTTTGCATTCGTTACCGGCGCTGGAAGAACAAGGTATCGGTAAAATCTCACGGTTGCCGGTGAGCATTCGGATCGTACTCGAGTCGGTGCTGCGCAATTGCGACGGCAAAAAAGTCCGGCGCAAAGATGTCGAGACGCTGGCGAATTGGAACCCAAAGAAGCCGGCCAACGAAGAAATTCCGTTCGTGGTCGCGCGAATTGTTCTTCAAGATTTCACCGGCGTTCCGCTCGTTGTCGATCTTGCCGCGATGCGCAGCGCGGTGAAACGGCTCGGCGGTGATCCGAAAATCATCGAACCGCTGGTGCCGGTCGACCTGGTGGTCGATCACTCGGTGCAGGTCGATTTCTTCGGCTCAGCCAAAGCGTTGCAGTTGAATTTGGAAATGGAATTCAAACGCAACCGCGAGCGCTACCAATTTTTGAAATGGGGCCAGCAAGCATTCAAAACGTTTCAATTAATTCCCCCGGGAATCGGCATCGTTCACCAGGTCAATCTGGAATACCTCGCGAAAGGCGTACAGCACGCGAAGATCGACAATCGCGACATTTTTTGTCCGGACACGCTGGTCGGGACCGATTCGCATACGACGATGATCAATGGCCTCGGCGTCGTCGGCTGGGGAGTGGGCGGAATTGAAGCGGAAGCAGGAATGCTGGGACAGCCGGTTTACTTTTTGACGCCCGAAGTCGTCGGCGTGCACATGACCGGAAAATTACGCGAAGGCGTAACCGCAACCGATCTGGTTTTGCACATCACCGAAATGCTACGCGCACAAAAAGTCGTCGGGAAGTTCGTCGAATTTTACGGGGAAGGCGCGGCGTCATTGCCGGTGCCCGATCGCGCGACGATTGGCAACATGTCGCCTGAGTACGGCGCGACGATGGGATTTTTTCCGATCGATCAGGAATCGGTCGCGTATTTGCGCGCGACCGGACGAAGTGATGAACAATGCGCCGCGTTCGAAAATTATTTTCGCGCGCAAAAAATGTTCGGCATACCGCGCAAAGGCGAGATTGATTACAGCGTCGATCTGGAATTGAACCTCGACGATGTCCAGCCGGCTGTGGCAGGACCGAAACGGCCGCAGGACCGGATCAATCTTCGGGCACTTGGCGAAACCTTCCGTTTGCTGTTGAAAAAACCGGTCAAGGATGGCGGTTATGGAATGGGGGATGCCGATCTTGCCGCCAAACATCTCGTGCAGTTGAACGGATCGCCGCCTAGCGATGGCGACATGCCTTCATCCGACAAGAACGGACCGGGCATCGAGCCGGGCGAAGAACGCAACAAGGCCGAGATGGTAAACAACCGGCCAACGCCCGACACCGCGAAGGAACTAAAAGATTCGGCGGCTGATCCATTTCATCACGGGGAAAGCCGGATCGGTCACGGCAGCGTGTTGATCGCGGCGATCACCAGTTGCACGAACACGAGCAATCCAAGCGTGATGCTTGCGGCCGGCTTGCTGGCAAAGAAAGCGGTCGAGCGCGGATTGAAGATCGATCCGGCGGTGAAAACCTCGCTCGCGCCGGGATCGCGCGTCGTCACCGATTATCTCGACAAGACCGGGCTACAGAAATATCTCGACCAGCTCGGGTTCAATCTCGTCGGTTACGGCTGCACGACCTGCATCGGAAATTCCGGCCCGCTCCATCCGAAGATCGAGAAGGCGATCAACGATTACGATCTGGTCGCGGCATCTGTGCTTTCGGGCAACCGCAATTTCGAGGCGCGGGTGCACCAAAACATCAAAGCGAACTTTCTCATGTCGCCGCCGCTGGTAGTCGCATTCGCGCTCGCCGGGCGCGTCGATGTCGACCTTAGCAAAGAGCCAATCGGCAAAGACAAAACCGGCAAAGAAACTTTTCTGCGCGATCTCTGGCCGAGTTTGAAAGAAGTGCGCGATGCGATGCAGTCGGCGCTGAGCCCGGACGTTTTCCGCAAGCTCTATCGCGATTTCGCGGATCAAAACCCAAAATGGAACGAAATCCCATCGAGCACCGGCGAAGTTTATCAATGGGACGAGAAAAGCGATTACATTCACGAGCCTCCGTTCTTCAAGGATTTCTCGATGGACGTCGGCAAGATCGACAACATCGTCGGCGCGCGAGCGCTCGGAATTTTCGGCGACTCAGTCACGACCGATCACATTTCGCCGGCAGGCGCAATCAAAGCAACATCGCCGGCCGGCGAATATTTGAAATCCCGCGGAATTAGGCCGGAAGATTTCAACAGTTACGGCTCGCGACGCGGCAACGATCTGGTGATGACGCGCGGAACCTTCGCGAACGTGCGCATCAAAAACCTGATGGTGCCGGGCACAGAAGGCGGAGTAACGAGACATTTTCCGGACGGTGAGACGATGTCGATCTTTGATGCAGCGATGAAATATCAAAAAGAGAACGTGCCGCTCGTCATTCTGGCCGGAACGGAGTACGGCACAGGTTCGTCTCGCGATTGGGCGGCAAAGGGAACGCGTTTGTTAGGCGTGAAAGCGGTCGTGGCGACGAGTTTCGAAAGGATTCATCGCTCGAACCTTGTCGGCATGGGTGTACTGCCGCTGCAATTTCTCGATGGCGTTACGGCGCAATCGCTTGGGCTCGACGGTTCGCAGACATTTTCCATCGACGGCTTGTCCGATGCCATCCAACCCAGTCAGCGCTTAACCATGGAGATTGAAAGCCGGAAAGGAGAAAAACGTTACGTTTCGGTGAAACTGCGAATCGATACGCCGATCGAAGTCGATTATTATAGACACGGCGGCATTCTGCCGTTTGTGCTACGGCAACTGCTGGCGCGAAAGTGAATCCAGCGAACTGGCCGCGCTGATATCCAAAGTGTATGAGGAAACTTCGGGTGGCAGTGTTGTATGGCGGCCGGTCAGGAGAACATGAAGTTTCACTTCAATCGGCTGCGTCCGTAATCACTCATCTGGACCGTAATCGATTTGAGATCCTGCCGGTGGCGATTGACAAGCAGGGTCGCTGGCATCTCAACGACATTTCTTTGCTCGAAGGAAAGAAATCTCTCCCCGTCTTCAAAGACGCGCCGAAGGTTGTGCTTCCGCCGAACCCCCCAGACACGAGCAGTGGCAGCGCATTGATCGGCCTGGCTGGAAGCGGACAACCGCGAACAATCGACGTGGTCTTTCCCGTCATGCACGGGCCTCTTTGCGAAGATGGGACGATTCAAGGATTGCTCGAGCTTGCTGACGTTCCCTACGTTGGGTGCGGAGTGCTTGCGTCAGCAGTCGCGATGGACAAGGAGATGACAAAACGCGTGGTTCGCGACGCCGGGCTTCCCATCGTGTCGTATGTTTCGTTGAAGCACGAGCTCTGGAAAAAAGAAAAGGAGCCGTCGGCCGAAAGGATTCAGAAAGAGCTTGGCTATCCGGTCTTCGTTAAGCCGGCTAACCTTGGCTCAAGCGTCGGCGTGCATAAGGTGAAAGAACCGAGCGCGCTCGACGCCGCGCTCGAAGATGCGTTCAATTACGATACCAAAGTGCTCGTTGAAGCTGCCGTAAACGCACGGGAGATCGAAGTGTCGGTTCTGGAAAACGCGGATGCAACAGCTGATCCACTGGTCAGCGTCCCGGGCGAGATCAACCCAACGCATGAATTCTATTCTTACGAGGCCAAGTATCTGGACGAGAAGGGCGCGACGCTAATTATTCCAGCAAAGCTCGCCTCCGAGCAGATGAAATGCGTACAGGAGATTGCGAAAAAAGCGTTCTTAGCGATTGAATGTGAAGGGATGGCTCGAGTCGATCTCTTGTTGGACCGAACGAGTGGAAACTTCTTTTTCAATGAATTGAATACGATCCCCGGATTCACCTCGATCAGCATGTACCCAAAATTGTGGGAAGCTTCAGGGATTAGCTACAAGGAACTTTTGTCGAGACTTGTGGATCTTGCGATCTCACGGCACAAGAGAAAGAAAACGCTGGTTAGGGAATTTCGGTCTTAGAAGAAGTGCGACGGTCATCGACTGCCGCTACAGAAGAATGGATCTACCTTCAATAGTGATGGGCGAACCTTCGGCGATGAAGGCAGAGCGCGGCGGAGCCGACAAGGTCTCGACAAATTGTGGGCCGTAAAGAGCCGCGGTATCACCGCGAAACTCAAAGTCATTGGCGTTCCAAATTTTCCAGCGCGGATGTTCGACCTGATACTCGCTGCATCCAGCGCGAACGCGGGTGTAGCCCCAGTAATGCTCGGTAATGAATTCGGCGTGTGACCCGGCGGCAATTGCTTGCGGTTCGCCGCTTGCGCTCATCTTTAGCGACTCCCATTTACAGCCACGCCGCCAGGAATACTCCACCTTCAACTTAGGATCGACGTGCTCAATCTCGTGCTTCATCGGCAGCGCGAGGTACTTTTCTCCGTAAAATGCACGCGCGACCAAAGCGATCGCGCGGCGCGGCACCAATTCGCGAACGAAGACGACGCCACGGCGCCAGGTGTCGGCGGATTTTTTGCGCACATAAAAGCGCAAGTTCACTTCCTCGAAGTCGCGATGCAGCGGAATGGGAAGACCGAGCAAACGAGTATCGAGAAATAGAAAGCCGACCACGCTTAGAAACGTTTCACCATTTTCGAAATCGAGCTCAGTTCCAGGCGGGACCAGCGGCGCGACGATCTTTGGATCGACAACGAAGTTGAGCATGGCGAGGTATCGCCAATTGGCGGTGAGAAAGGGTCTCACCCAGACAAGATATGCGACGGTCATAGACCGCCGCTACAAAATCAGTGCAGCAACTTTTCGAGAGCGGCGTCCGGCTGGGCGCCGAGCGAAGTGGCCATGACGTAATGACGCTTGGCCTGTTCTCTCGAAGGGGGCAACGAGGTGGCGTAAATGACAGCGAGGTTGAAATGCGCGTCGGCGTACTTCGGATTTTCGGAAATTGCTTCGAGCAATTCTTTTTCGGCGGCTTCCTGCCAGCCTTTCTGACTCGCGGTGATGCCGAGATAGTTGTGCGCAGTTGAGCTCTTCGGATTGAGGCCAAGGGATTTTGTTAATTCGGCCAGCGCCTCGTCGAATTTCGCCTGACGATAAAACACGATTCCAAGCGTCGTGTGCGTAAATTCGTCCTTGGGCGAGAGCGCAACCGCCTTTTTCAACGTCAACTCGGCGGCTTTAAGTTTGCCGCTCCGGAAATAGACGACCCCGAGATTGGAAAGCGAATAAAGATTGTTCGGCGTCTTGGTCAGGATTTCCTGATAAAGTTTTTCGGCCGAACGATATTCGCCCTTATCAAAATTTTCCTTGGCCTGCCGGGCAAGATCGACAACGTCTTCGGGAACGTTCGGTTTGAAGATGCTCGGCACGGTGTAACCGCTTTGTGCCGGCGGCGCGTTTGACGCAATCAGATTGCCGTCCGGTTTTTCAGCCGCAATCGTCGCCGATCCAGTCGTCTTTGTGTTTTTAGCGAAAGTGAAGCTGGCTTTGACCGCGCTGGGGTTATCGTCGGAAATCGAAACGACCGGTTGCCGGAGGAGCGCTAATTCGTCAGTGGTCAGTCTCGTCACCGGTTGGGCAAGCAACTGGATCTGTTGCGTCAACGTTTCCGATTTGATTTGCAGCTTGTCGAACTCGGCGAGCATAAGCTTTTTCGCGTGATCGCGTCGCGCTTCTTCCTGGCGCTCGCGCACGATGATGTTACGCAACATTTCGTTCTCTTTGGTCAGCGTGGCGGTCTCTTCCGGCGTAGCGCCCACCAACTTGACCTGCTCAAGCTGCTTGCTTGCTTCGTCCAGCTGTGAGCGCAGCTGAGCGACCGTCGTTTCGTAAGTCTGGTTTTGTTTCTGGCTGGCTGTGAGCTGCGCTTGTAAATCGCCGATCTGTTTCTTCACGTCAGCGAGCTCTTTTTCCTTCTTCGGTTTGTCCGCGCTGATCTCGCGCACAGTTTTTTCGGCGTCAGCCAGTTTTTGTTTTAGATCTGAGTTTTCGGCGACGAGCACTCCAACCCGCTGCTCGGTGTCCTTCAATCCCTTTAAGCGCGCGACCGCGTCGTCACGCTCCTTGTTTGCACTTGCGACCTTTTGGTCCGCTTCAGCCGCGCGCGCATTCGCTTCGTCGCGCTCCTTGCCGGCCGACGCGCGCTGTTGATCGGCGGCGGTCACTTTGGCGTTGGCGTCATCCCGTTCCTTTTCTGCAGCGCTGCGGCCTTGCTGCGCCGAAACGAGCGCTTTCTTCAACTGCGCGATTTCGGATTTGAGAGCTTCCTGCGCTTTGCTGTCGTTCGAACCGGCCGCGGCAGTTTTCTTCAAGGACGTTTGCGCCTGAGTTAATTGATCGCGCACTTGCTTCTCGGCCGTTTTCGTTTTTTCGAGATCGCCCTGAGCATTGTCGAGCTTCGATTTCGTTTCGTCGAGACGGCTATTCAACGATCGCTTTTCATTTTCGGCCGCGCTCATCTGGGTGCGCGATTTCTGCAACTCGCCTTCAAGTTGATCGACGCGGTCGCGCAGTTTGCGAGTGGCCTGCTCGATCGCGACCTCGTTCGGTGTGCTCGACGGAGCGGGTTTTGCGGTTGGCGGCGGAGCCGCGGCTTCCTTGGCGACCTGCACGGGCGGTTGTGAATCTTGCGGCGCCGCAGCAACATTTTCCGCCGGCGCGCTGACATTTTCCTGGGTCGAAGCTTTGTGCTGCACACGTAGGATGCTTTCGCTCACTTTCCGGCCGCGATATTCGACGATCGCCGGTTGCCAATCGGGATGGACCTTGCGCAACTGCTCGAGGAGTGTCCCCGCAAACCGATACTTGGCGAGGGCAGCTTTGAACTGGTTCTCGTGCTCGAGTTTTTCGCCCTGTTGCGACGTCATGTACGCTTTGAGAAAGGTCTCGCTCGGGTCGTCCGACTGAGCTGGCAAAGCCGGCGCGGCCAGGCAAAGAACAAATGCGGCGAGCAGGGGTAACCCGAGTTTCTTCATAGAGGGCAGGGCGCGAATGATAACAAATGGAGTATGGGTTGCAACGATACGATGGGGCATCGGTCTAGGAAGAAGCGCAGAGTGTGCCACGCTGGCGGCATCTCTTTGAGCGTTTGCAATCACGAATCTAAAAACTAGAATCTGAATCCCGACGGTGGTCGTAGCTCAATGGTAGAGCCCCAGATTGTGGTTCTGGTTGTTGCGGGTTCGAGTCCCGTCGACCACCCTTTTGTCTTAAATCCCAAAATCCAAATCCCAAACTCCAATTATCGACTTCGGACTTTGGGATTTGGAACCTGGAACTTGGGATTTAAGTTTTTGTGTCTGTAGCTCAACTGGATAGAGCATCTGACTTCGGATCAGAAGGTTGTGGGTTCGAATCCCTCCAGGCACGCTTGGCAAATCCATAATTGACCTCAAAAGATAAGAAGGCGCTTGGACACTTCTTGGACACTTTTGGCATTCCAACGCGTGGCGCAAAAGAGATTGAATACCCCCGCCAAGATTAGCCCTCCATTAATCCTCCAAAATAGCGAAGCCGTTCTCAATGGGATGAATTACCGCGACACCAGATGACTGTATTAATTTCACCAGATCAGGTCGAGGAAGCTCAGGAAGCAGGATCGCTAAACCGGTACCGGCCTCGGCAAACCGCCGGTAATCGTAGATTTGCCCAATGGCCATCCTTATCGCGTCTCGCGAAACACTGCCTTTCGCCTCGATAAGCTGACGGGCTTTCTTGCTGTATAAGTCGGAAAAAATCGGCTTTCCTTCACCCTTTGGCACGATCTTAAGCCTTTTAAATTCTCGTCCGGCCAGACGGCTCCATGCGATGAAATCCGCTATGAGTTTCGCTTCCTTCCGCTCCGCCTCGTAAGGCTCCCGCGAAGGCTCGACAAATGCCTTTTCCGTGTTGGAACTCTCAATCGCAACTTCTGCCACGGAATCGCTGGCTGCCTTCGCTACCGGCCCGACAGCGTCTCGGCGGATAGCGCGTACCGGTTTAAGACGGAAGATCAGAACCCTTCGCATCGGCCCCCCTCCGGTTTCTGGAGCGTCAGCCTCGTAGTGATCAGAATAGGTGAATTGTCCTCGATATGTGATCGGCTTCCCTTTACCGGTGGCTTGAAAAAGGTGAAGCTCCCTCCCATCTGCTCCGTGATCTCGAATGGCTTTGTTCCCCCTAGCCATTACTTGATCACCGCGCTGCCCCTCTCCGGTATAGTGGTAGAAACCGTCGGCCTGCCACCCGTCTACGTAGCCATGCTCTGGCCCTGAAATTGGGTCGGAAAAAAGCAAAATCAGGGGTTCCTTCGATGAAGGGGATATACCGCTTTGAGTTTGCCCCCCCACCGCTTCGTGAAGTTCGCGCCGGAGCAAGGGGCCACGTTTAGCGGTCACTTCTGCAAGCCTCTTGTTCATGCCCGCGAATTAATCATAGCCCACGACGTGTGTCAATGAGACATCAATATATCATGTCTCTTTGCAACAAGAATCGCCGCGTGGCTATTGTTCAGATACAAACCGCCAAAGAATTATGAGCATTAGCCGAGACGAAGCGTTGGCAGTATTTCATCAGCAGTCGGTACAACAGATGAGGCGTTTCTGGGCACTACTTTCGGGATGTCTCACCCGACGCAACAAGTGCAAAGGGTTCGTAAGGGAGATTTCCTTGCTTATGGCAGGGGATTTGCGAGCCGACAAGCTTCAAACCGTTTTAGCAGAAAGGCACGTTGCTCTTTCAGTTGCCCCATATAGGCATTGAATTTCGTGATGTTCGGTGCCGTCCGTGGGTACGGTATTTCCTCCGCGCCGAAGGCCTCCATCAAGTTTTCTATTCTCGCTTCGATCGCGGCCAACCGATTCTGATCAATTTGGCAAGAATGGAAGGCGGACCCATGTTTGCCAGGGTTGTTGCCCATTCGGAGTTTCAGACCAAGCCGCAACGGAGATGCGATTTTTGCGGAGACAATCGCAGTCCCAGTAGTCCCCGAACCCGATTCTGAAATTCGGGGAAGGTCCTGCCGCTTGCCATTCTCCGTTGTCCATCTCCTTTGTCCTCCATACGGTTGCGTTTGCAGCTTTCGCATGCCCGAGCATCCTGTATTTGCTCGATGTTTGGTCATAGACCATGCTGCCTGCTAGGATGTCTCCCTTCTTATTGCAACAGAGGCACGGAAACATGTGTACATCGTTAGATCGTCGAGGATCTACGTTTACCGGGGTGCTCCAAGTTGACCCATGATTGCTGCTTGACGTGTACATCGGCAGGCTCCTGCTGCTGTCAATGTAAAGCACATGAATTTTGCCTGATCTGTCGGTGCCAACATTAGTGCCTGGGCAGGTCAGCGCGCCTCCTTCATATGAGAGTGGCCCGGCGATGGGACTGGAATAAGCATTTCCCGGAACAACGATGTTCGGGCCACTCCAAGTTTGCCCTTGATCGGCGCTAACGTAAATTTTCAGATTGTTATCTAATGCGCCGTAGATGATATAAAAGTATTTCTGATTGTAACTGACTAGCGGAGCGGTTCCGAGGCCGGAATCCGTAAAATCGTGTACAGTCCAATTGTTTCCACCGTCTAGTGTAAAGGCGCAGGCCTCTGCATTTAGGCGATCGAAACCGCATAACGCAACTCGGCCTCGCGCAGCGACGGCCGTTTTGTCGCCGTAGCCGAAAAAGGCTGGTGGGCCCCACGTTAAGCCTCCATCTCGGCTCACGATGCAGCACGGATTAAATCCATTTTGCATGGTTACGTAGTAAGAGTTCCCTGAATCGTCAAAAGCGATTCCCGCTCCTTCACTGGTATTTGTGAGGGCTGTCACAGTTTTCCAGGTATTACCGCCATCTGTGGTGACATAGGCGCTATTGGTGAATTGCGTTGCATCAGCCGTTGCTGCCCCTGCAACTATATTCTTTGGGTTTATGGGATTTATGGCGATCGCTGATTCATCGCTTCGATCTAATGCTGGGGGGTCGCTAACTTTAACAGCCGGCCTCCTCTTCTTAAGTGCTTGGGTCGCTAACGCAGGCGGAACGAACTTTGGCCGCAAATTTTGAGCCCGGGCAACGCGGCCAGTGCGTTTCTTTGCCAGGTATATGTTTAGGGAGGTGTTATGAGCTACGGCACCTTTGCTTAGGCGTTTGTCGATCTCTTGGTCCGTTAAAGCCCGAGCCGAATCCTTATTTCTGAAGGTCACTCTGGGCTGCATTTCCTGCGATTTCTTTTTGCTCACTTGTTTTTTCTTAGTCATGGCTTCACTCCTCTTTCTCGTTGTTTTTGTTGTTTTCTTTCTAGGTTCTACGTGATTGAAATGCACGCACGCGGGCGATTTGAAAGAGTCGTACTAACTCGACAGATTACTGATCGTTCAAAACCGTTTGCAGCGCGGGCTTGCTCACTTCGAGTTGTGCGCTCACTTTCTGGATTTGCGCGGCCTGCTCTTTCAAGCTTGCACTGAGCGCTTTAATCTCCTCCTGCAACGGTTGCTCGGAAATCCTTCGAATCAGTCGATTCATGGTTCTTCCTTTCGTTTCCCCGCCGTGTGTTTCTGCGATTTGCAGGTCGAGAACAGGCGAAGAACCCAGCGGGGCAATTGTCCTCCGCCTGATTCAGATCCTTTTTACTGATAGTAGGGTTCGCGTTGTGGGGTCTATGAGACTTTAGTCGTACGTTTCTGTGCCTGCGCTGTGTCGCTTAACAGTGCATGGGTGCGTGAAACTGGGAAATCCCAAATAGCCGATTCGAGTTCCAGAAAAGCAGCCAGCTTTTCATCCGCGCGCACAACGAAACGTTTTTCGTCGCTGCGATGCGCGTCCACAATCCAGATCGTTTGCCCGCTGGAATCAATCGCTGACACGTAGCCCCAACTCCAACCGGCTTTGCTGAGATTGTCGGCGATGATTTCCCAATACTTAATGCGCACGATAAAATCCGGCAACTTATCGAGAGTGGTCGAGACGCACGAGCACGCGGGCGCATTTCAAAGAGTGGTAGGGCGATCAAAACGCTTGCGAGTAATGTGTCAGTCGACTAGCCTAAAGCGAACGTTGCTAAAAAATAATTGGCAATGGAGTCCCAAAGCCCGAATATCAATGTAGTCCGCTCGGTTTGGCGCCGAATTAAGAAGGGCAAAATTCGTGACCTGGAAATTCGCGACCTAAAGCCAGTAAAAGACGTCAAAGCTGGCGGCGGTGTTGAGAGCAAATCCAAATCCACCACAGGCGGCACTGGCACCA
>Ga0137391_10003313_pt1 | contig 12192 bp, 10 predicted proteins | sample 15con2h24BmetaG_FD_101399 | JGI IMG/M metagenome (GOLD analysis project Ga0137391, IMG submission 101399) | Vadose zone soil microbial communities from Angelo Coast Range Reserve, California, USA - 15con2h2.4B metaG | ecosystem: Environmental > Terrestrial > Soil > Vadose zone > Saprolite...
CCCGGTCTATCGGCGCAGCGGCGGCCTGAGCTATGGCGCCACGTATTCGGGTCCGATCGGCCTCATCATCGACCCGACCTTCAATGCGCGAAAATACAGCAACCTGCCATTCGCCTCGTCACTCAACGGCAGCTGCACCAATGTCTGCCCCGTGAAGATCAACATCCACGAGCAGATCTATGCCTGGCGGCGCGTTCTCGTGGAGCAGCATGAGGTGCCGCTGGCCAAAAAGGCCGCGATGAAAGCCGCTGGGGTGCTGCTGTCCCGGCCCGCTGCCTACCGCGCGGCGATCGCCGCCGCCGATACGGCCCTCGCCCACCTGCCGCGGTTCGTCATCTACAACGGCCTGAACGCCTGGGGGAAGCACCGCGAGGTGCCGCATCCGCCCAAGCAAACCTTCCACAGCTGGTACCACGCGAACCGGGGAGCGAAGCGATGAGCAGCCGCGACGATATCCTGGCCTCGATCCGAGCCAATCTGCCACGCGTGGACCGGCCGCTTCCTCACGTACCCCTGTTCGACGACGACAAGCCGGCGTCGCTCCTATCAGCTTTCAAAGACAGTCTGCAGCGCATGGGCGGCGTGTTCCTCGATCCGCCGGCCACCGGCGACATATTGGCGCCGGTCCGGACGAAGATCGCGGATGCAAAAATCGTTTGCTCGACCGTGCCGGAGATCGCGGGCAACCGAGATATCGCTGGCGTGGCCATGCCGCAAGATCTTGCGGATGTCGATTTTGCCATCGTCCGCGCATCGTTCGCCGTCGCGGAAACCGGCTCCGTCCTTCTGAGCGATGCCGACCTTCACGTCAACGGGGTCGCCTACCTCGCGCAGCACCTGATCGTACTCCTCGATCCAGCCGACATCGTCGTCAATCTGCACCACGCCTATCGCCGGCCCGAGTTTCACGAACGGCATTATGCCTCGTTTCACACCGGTCCGTCCGCGACGGCGGACATCGAGGGCGTACTCATCCATGGCGCGCAGGGCGTGCGCTCGCTTTCCGTCCTGCCTGCGGTCCGAACGGTCGCCAACCCCGCTCACTGAAATGAAGGAGATATCACATGCCTCGGACTGCAACACATCCGACATCGAACACCCCGCGAGGCCTTGCATTGCTGAACGATCCCGTTCTCAACAAAGGCACGGCGTTCGCCCCTGACGAGCGCAAGCGGCTCGGGCTCGAAGGTCTTCTGCCGCCGTCGACGGACAGCCTCGACCGGCAGGTCGAGCGCGTGTTGGGCCACCTCGACGGCAAGCCGAACGATCTCGAGCGGTACGTCTACCTCATCGCTCTATCGGACCGGAACGAGACGTTGTTCTACCGCACCGTGATGTCCGATCCAGCGCGGTTCATCCCGATTCTCTATGATCCGACCGTCGCCGATGCCTGCCTTGCCTTCGGCCACATCTACCGGCGCGCACGCGGCATGTATATCAGCCGCGATATGAAGGGCCGCATCGCCGAGGTTCTGCGCAACTGGCCAGAGCGAGACGTGCGTTTCATCTGTGTCTCGACCGGCGGGCGCATCTTGGGGCTCGGCGACATCGGGGCCAACGGCATGGGCATCCCGATCGGCAAGCTGCAGCTCTACACGGCCTGCGCCGCGGTGCCGCCGTCGTGCCTGCTGCCGGTGTTGCTCGACATCGGCACGACCAACGATGTACTGCGCGCCGATCCGCTCTACCTCGGTCTGCGAGAGAAGCCGCCCTCCGATGAGGAGTTGGACGAACTGACCGAGGAATTCGTTCAGGCGGTGCAGAAGGTCTTTCCGGACTGCTGCATCCACTTCGAGGATTGGAAGGGTACCGACGCTATCCGGATGCTGAACCGGTATCGCGATAAGGTGCTGTGCTACAATGACGACATCCAGGGCACGGCCAGCGTTGCCCTCGCCGGCCTGACAGCGGCGCTGCAGATCATCGACGCGCCGTTGAACGAGCAGCGCATCCTGTTTCTCGGCGCCGGCTCGGCCGGGATCGGCATCGCCAACCTGATCGTGTCTGCGATGCAGATGAAGGGGTTGTCTCAAGACGCCGCGCGCAGCCGGATCTCCCTGTTCGATATCGACGGGCTGCTGGAGCCGTCCCGCACCGGCCTTTCGGATGCGCAGACGCCATACGCGCATAAGGCGGAGCCATCGAAGGACCTCGTCAAGACCATCGAGACGCTTAAGCCGACGATCCTGATCGGCGTCAGCACCAAGGGTGGGGCTTTCAACGAGCGGGCGATCGAGGCGATGAGCCGGATCAACGAGCGGCCGATCATCTTCGCGCTGTCGAATCCGACCGATAAGGCCGAATGCTCAGCCGAGCAGGCTTACACCTGGTCGAAGGGCAAAGCCCTTTACGCGGCGGGCGTGCAGTTCCCGGATGTGACGCTGAGCGGCGAGACCTTTCACCCCGGGCAGGCGAATAATTTCTACATCTTCCCGGCGGTCGGCTTGGCGACCTATGCCGCGCGGCCGCGGCGGCTCACCGACGAATGCTTCATCGTCGCGGCCCAGGCGAGCGCCGACCAAGTCGGTCCCGATCTCCGCGCCGAGGGAATGCTGTTCCCGAGCCAAGCCGACATCCTGGAGACGGAGGTGACGACGGCAACGCGCGTCGCCGAGTTCATGTTCGAGAAGGGGTTGGCCCAGGTGAAGCGGCCGCGGGACATCCGCGCCTGGATCGAGAGCCAGCTCTACAAGCCGCAATACTGACCGCATGGGAGGGACGTCCGTACCGGCGCCCCGCCCATGCCCTCAAGGAGATTGTCATGAGCAATCCAGCGCATCCTATCTTGCACGACGCGCCGATCGGGATCGACGCCGCGGGTGAGCGTCACGAGACCGACTCGATGGGCGGCATCGATGTGCCGGCCGATCGTTACTGGGGCGCGCAAACGCAGCGTAGTCTCGTGCATTTCTCGATCGGCGGCGACCGCATGCCGAAGCGCGTCTACCACGCCTATGGCTACGTCAAGAAGGCGGCCGCTCTGGTCAATGCTGCGGCCGGCCGGCTGCCGCAATGGAAGGCCGCGGCGATCGCGCGCGCCGCCGACGAGGCGATCGGCGGCAAGCTCGACGAGCATTTTCCGCTCTACGTCTGGCAGACCGGGTCGGGCACGCAGTCGAACATGAACGTCAACGAGGTGCTGTCGAACCGCGCGATCCAGCTGCTCGGCGGCGAGGTCGGGAGCAAATCTCCGGTGCATCCGAACGACGACGTCAATATGGGCCAGTCGTCGAACGATACGTTTCCGACCGCAATGCACATCGCTGCCGTCCTGGAGCTCGAGGAGCATCTCCTGCCGCATGTCGAGATGCTCGCCGCGGCAATCGAGGCGAAATCGGCGGAATGGAATGATGTGGTCAAGACCGGGCGGACGCATCTCCAGGATGCAGTGCCGTTGACGGTAGGGCAGGAATGGTCGGGCTACGCTCGGCAGCTGCGCGATGCGCTCGCGCGCACTCGGGCGTCCGAGGCGGGTCTTTTCGAACTGGCCGCGGGAGGAACGGCGGTCGGCACCGGGCTCAATGCGCCGGCGAATTTCGGCCGCGCGATCGCATCCAAGATCGCAGAACTGACGGGCCGCCCCTTCGTCACGGCGCCCAACAAGTTCGCGGCGCAGGGATCTTTGGACGCGATGGTTGGCGCCATGGCGACGTTGCGCGGACTCGCCGTCGCGCTGATGAAGATATCCAACGACATGCGTTGGCTCGCCTCCGGCCCGAGATGCGGTCTTGGTGAGCTGCTGCTGCCGGAGAACGAGCCGGGCTCATCGATCATGCCAGGCAAGATCAACCCGACGCAGTGCGAGGCCATGGTCATGGTCTGCATTCAGGTGATCGGCGAGGACAATGCGGTCGCCTTCGCCGGTAGCCAAGGCAATTTCGAGCTCAACGCGATGCGCCCGATCATCATCAACAACTTCCTGCACTCCGCGCGCGTGCTCGGCGACGCCTGCGACAAGTTCCGGCGCTTCTCAGTGGACGGAACGCGGCTCAACCGCCAGCGCATCGACGAGATGCTCGGCCGCTCGCTCATGCTGGTGACGGCGTTGAGCCCGGTTATCGGCTACGACAAGGCCTCCGCGATCGCCCACAAGGCGAACGACGAAGGCCTGACCCTAAAAGAGGCCGCACTCAAATCAGGATACATCGATGCGCGGCGGTTCGACGAGATCGTCAATCCCCGCGAGATGGTCGGGCATGGTGTCGGCGGAAGCTGAAGGCCCGATCGCGTCGGTGTCGGTGCCGTCGATTGACAGCTCGCGTGCCGTCCGAGCGCTGCTGATCGTACTCAGCATCACTGCCGGATGCACGGACATCATCGGCTTTCTCGGCCTCAACGGGCTGCTCACCGCCCACATCACCGGCAACCTGGTCATCCTGGCTGCGCACATCGTCGGCGGCGGCGAAGCGCAGATCGCGCCGATGCTGTCGGTTCCGGTCTTCATCGTGATGGTCGGGCTGACGAGAGTCATGGTGGGCGGCTTGGAATCGATCGGGCTTGCCTCGCTTCGGCCGCTGCTGCTGCTCCAGTTCCTGTTGCTTGCGGGCTTTCTCGCCCTATGCGTCGCGGCCGGCCCTGGCATCGACCCTAACGCGACAAATGCGATCCTTGCGGGTATGCTCGGCGTCTCAGCGATGGCCGTGCAGAACGCACTCGTGCAGATCTCGCTCAAAGGGGCGCCGACCACGGCGGTGATGACGAGCAACGTCACCCGCTTCGCGATGGATGTCGGCGAAGTGCTACTCGGGGGCAATCCGGTGGATGTGGCAGAGGCGCGCGATCGAGCGGCGCGCACCCTCCCGGTCATTGTCGGCTTCGCTGTCGGTTGCGGCATTGGCGCGGCGTGCGAGGCTGCATTTGGCCTGTGGTCCTTGGCTCTGCCTGCCGGCTTCGCCCTCCTCGCGTTTGCGATGGGATTTGCGGCCCAACCCGATGGGGGAAGGAGCTCATGAGCGAAGCTCGACCTTGGGCGCCGGGTCCGCCTCGGACCTACTGGCCCGATGCGAGCCGATTCGCGAGCGCGCTACGGCCCGCGGGTCCGGCGCTGCTCTTCGGCTTACGGCTCTGGGGTTCGGTCTGTCTCGCACTCTATGTCGCGTTCTGGCTCGAACTCGACAATGCGTACTGGGCCGGCACGTCCGCGGCGATCGTCTGTCAGCCCAGCCTCGGCGCTTCGCTGCGCAAGGGCTGGTTCCGGATGATCGGTACCGTGGTCGGCGCCGTGGCGATCGTGGTCCTGACGGCGTGCTTCCCGCAAGACCGCGCCGCCTTTCTCGTGGGTCTGGCGCTGTGGGGCGCCGTGTGCGCTCTCGTCGCCACGCTTCTGCGCAACTTTGCAGCCTATTCGGCGGCGCTGGCCGGCTATACGGCCGCGATCATCGCGAGTGACCAGCTCGGCGCGACCGGCGGCGTCAATGGGCAGGCCTTCATGCTCGCGGTGGCCCGCACCAGCGAGATCTGCATCGGCATCGTCTGCGCCGGGATCGTGCTTGCAGCTACCGATTTCGGCGGCGGCCAGCGCCGGCTGGCTACCTTATTCGCTGCTCTCTCGGCCGAGATCGCCGGGCGGTTTACCGGCTCTTTGGCGCTGGCCGGGCCGGAACTGCCGGAGACGCAGTCGATGAGGCGCGAGTTCACTCGGCGGGTCATCGCGCTCGACCCGGTAATCGATGAGGCGATCGGAGAATCCTCGCGACTGCGCTATCATTCGCCGGTTTTACAGGCCGCGGCGCACGGTTTGTTCGCCGCCTTGGCCGCCTGGCGGACGGTAGCGGCTCACTTCACGCGGCTGCCGCCTGAAGCGGCTCGGCGGGGGGCGGACGCCGTTCTGCGAACGCTCCCGCAGGAGCTGCGGGCAGCGCCGGTGCAAGGTGAGCCGACCGGCTGGATCGCCGATCCCATCGGTCTGCGTCGGATGCACGAGGCTGCGGTGCGGGCGCTGATCGCCCTGCCGGCCGGGACGCCATCGCTACGCCTGCTTGCCGACCATACGGCTGAGGCTCTGGCCGGCATGTCACGCGCGCTCAACGGGCTGGCGCTGCTTGTTGACGATCCCGCTCGATCCGTGCCTCGCCGACGCAATCCCCGGCTCCGTGTGCCCGATTGGTTGCCTTCTCTCGTCAATGCGGGACGCGCATTCGTCACGATCGGCGCCGCCGAGCTTCTCTGGATCGTCACCCAATGGCCCAATGGTGCTTCGGCCATCACCTTCGCCGCGATCGGCGTCATCCTGTTCTCGCCAAGAGCCGATCAAGCTTATGCCACCGTGATGAGCTTCATGGTCGGCACCGGCCTGACCGCCGCTTTCGCGGCGATTGTCAAATTCGCGGTGCTGCCGGGCCTGACGACCTTCGCCGGCTTCAGCATCGCGATCGGCCTTGTCCTGGTGCCCGCCGGCGCACTGATGGCCCAGCCATGGCAACCGGCAATGTTCACGGCCATCGCGGCGAATTTCGTTCCGCTGCTCGCGCCCGCAAACCAGATGAGCTACGACGCTCAGCAGTTCTACAACGCGGCCCTGGCGATCGTCGCAGGCGTGGGCGCCGCCGCATTCTCCTTCCGCTTGCTCCCGCCGCTATCACCAGCGCTGCGGACACGCCGGCTTCTGGCTCTGACCTTGCGCGATCTGCGCCGCCTCGCGACGGGTCGCATTGCCCGGATGCCGGACGATTGGGAGGGCCGCGTGTACAGCCGCCTCTCGGTATTGCCGGATTCGGCCGAGCCGTTGCAGCGCGCGCAGCTCGTGGCGGCGCTTTCAGTGGGTCTCGAAATTATCCAGCTTCGCCGTATCGCTCGCCGGCTCGGCCTGGGTTCCGACCTCGATGCGGCACTCGAAGCGGTGGCGCTAGGAAACAGCGCATTGGCGACGGCCCGCCTCGCCCGCCTCGACCATACACTCATGTCACTGCCCGGCGCCGGGCCCGGAGCGACCGCCGCTCTCCGGGCGCGCGGAAGGATTCTCGCAATGGCGGAGGCGCTTACCCAACACGCCGCCTATTTCGATGCAGGAGCGCCCGGGTGAGGTTCACCGAAATCAACCTGTTCGGCGTCTACGTCGCACCGATCTCGTTGATGATGGTGGCAGCGTGGCTGATCATGGTCGGGCTGCGCCGGATGGCGGCGCATTTCGGCCTGTTGCGGTACGTCTGGCATCCGCCTCTGTTTGTGTTCGCGGTCTACACGATCGTGCTCTCGTCTATGGTCCTCCTCGTCGCACGCTGAGTTCGCCATGTCGCTTGTTGAAACCAAAGCGAAGCGCGACACGACGGAAGGTGATCGCGACACCGTCCAGTCTCCCGAGCCGACCATCCGTGGCAGGGCCCAACCGCGCATCCCGGTCATTCCAGTCCTGATTACGCTCGGCACGGTCGCGCTAGCGGCCCTGCTCGCCTGGGCGATGTGGGACGCCTACATGGGTGCGCCCTGGACCCGCGATGGCACAGTGCGCGCCTATGTGGTGACGATGGCACCCGAGGTGGCCGGACGAATTGTCGAGCTACCAGTTGCCGACAATCAATTCGTCCGGAAGGGTGATCTGCTCATGGTGATCGACCCGACGAACTACACGATCGCCGTCAAGCTGGCCGAGGCAGCCGTGGCGCAGGCGAAGGCGGACGAGCAGAACAAGCAGGCGGAATCGGCGCGCCGACAGCAGCTGACCACTCTATCGACGTCGGTTGAGGAGAAGCAGATCTTTGCCAGCGCTGCGCTGATGGCGCAAGCCAACCTGCAGCAGGCGATGGCCAATCTGAACCAGGCGCAAGTGAACCTCGAGCGCACGCGCATTCGCTCCCCGGTCAACGGCTACGTCACCAACCTGTTGGCGCAGTTCGGCGATTACGCCACTGTCGGCCGGAATGAAATCTCCCTCGTCGACGCCGATTCGTTCTGGATCGATGGCTATTTCGAGGAGACCAACCTTGGGTCGATCCACGAAGGCGACCCTGCCAGCATCAAGCCGATGGGCTACAGCCAGATCGTTCGCGGTCATGTCGGCAGCATTGCCCGCGGCATCAATGTCTCAAATGCGCAACCCGACCAGCAAGGTCTCGCCTCGGTCAACCCGATCTTCACCTGGGTGCGCCTCGCTCAGCGCATACCCGTGCGCATCCAGATCGATCAGGTGCCGGATGGCGTGCGGCTGGTCCAAGGTATGACCGCCACTGTGCAAATCGACCCTCGACCCCGGTAGCCCCCGGGGCTGAAGCATCCTCAGCGGCCCGGCCAGCCGCACCGCGACAACCTTTGATGTGTATCCCGTCATGAACAGAATCTTGAGCGTGGGCGAGCGGTTGTGACGCGTTGCGCCAGCTCTAACCCGTCCGTGAGCGGGACGCGTATGTCGACGAGGACAAAGCTCGTCCCGCGGCAACGCCGCAGAATATCCAGCGAATTCAAACCTTCGTGCGAAATCGCAGCAAAAGGGCCCCAGCGAGCGCAAGCCCCGAAAAGAGCCGATCAGTTCTCCCGGGTAGTATGCCCGCGTGAAGAGTGGAACTCCTATGCCAGCAAGGAAAGGCCCATGGATCCTTTTTCTCGACGCGATATTCTCGCGCTCGGAGCGGCCGGAGCAGCCGCTGTCGCAGCGACGGCGGCTCAGGCGGCCTCGTTCGGAAATCCGGATTCGCCGGCGCAGGGCGCGATCAACGCCAATCCGGCCGGCCTGTCGGATCCGGGACCCAAGAACCCGACGCTCGACAGCCAGTTTCCCTCGTTCCAGAGCCCCCCTCCCACTGACGTCGGCGACATGCCGCTGTTCTGGGGGTCGTTCAACAATGCGCCCAAGCGTATCCAGAACGGCGGCTGGGCGCGGCAGGTCACCCAGGCGGATTTCGCGATCTCCGAGGCGGTCTCCGGCGTCAACATGCGTCTCGGTCCGGGCGGCATCCGCGAGCTGCATTGGCACCTCGCTGCCGAATGGGGCTACGTGAGCAACGGCAGTTGCCGGGTCACCGTGCTGGACCCGGAGGGACGCGCGTATGTGCAGGATGTCAAGGAGGGCGATCTCTGGTATTTCCCGGCCGGCTACCCGCACTCGCTGCAAGGTCTCGGATCCGACGGATGCGAGTTCCTCATCGTCTTCGACGAGGGGAACCAATCGGAATACAACACGCTGCTGCTGACCGACTGGATCGCGCACACGCCGCCGGACATCCTCGCCCTGAATTTCGGGGTGCCGGCGGATGTCTTCAAATCGATCCCGCTTCACGACCTTTGGATCTTCCAAGGCAAGGAGCCAGGCCCGCTCGCGGACGACCGGGCCGCTGTGGCCTCCGGAGGCAGGCCGCCCAATCCCTTTACCTGGTCGCTCGGCGAGACGAATCCCATCAGGGACACAGGTTCCGGCACCATACGCCTGGCGGACAGCACGACCTTCAGAGTCTCGACCACCATCGCCTCGGCGCTGGAAACGGTGAAGCCCGGTGGGATGAGGGAGCTGCATTGGCATCCCAACGCCGACGAATGGCAATATTGGATCAAGGGCGAGGGCCGCATGACGGTGTTCGATGCCGGACCTCGCGCCCAGACCGCCGACTTCAAGGCTGGCGACATCGGCTACGTCAAGAAGAGCCAGGGTCACTACATCCAGAACACTGGGACGACGGACCTGCAGTTCCTGGCGATCTTCAAGGTGCCCGAATATCAGGAGATCAGCCTCTCCGACTGGCTCACGCACACGCCGGCGGCACTGGTCGCGCAGCATTTGAACATCGATCCCGCCGTGCTGGCGAGATTTCCCAGCAATCAGCCGGGCCTCGTCCCCGCCTGAAGATCCGGTGGAACGAGTAGAGGAGGCAATCGCGCTTCCTCTACCGCGGCTGTCGTCAAGAGCGGGAGTGTTTGATGACCACCAGAGATCGTCGCGCTTGCGACATCCGGCGACATCGGCGCTCTCGTCCGCTATTTCGGCAATTCAAGGTGAAAACGCTGCAATGAGCGATTATGCGACCATTACCGCTTCGACCTTCCGACAAGTATCGCTCTCCGAACGAACTGTTGCCGCGGCGAGCAGGGTGTTGGCTGGCCAGCGCTGCGGGTTTCGGCCTTATTTGGCCTTCGTCGGTCCCGCCGTGGTCGCATCGATCGCCTATATGGACCCAGGCAATTTCGCGACCAACATCCAGGCGGGCGCGAAGTACGGATACACCCTTCTCTGGGTCGTTTTGCTTGCCAACGTGATCGCGATGCTGTTCCAGGCGCTTTCGGCAAAGCTCGGGATCGTCACCGGACGAAATTTGGCGGAGATGTGTCGCGAGCAGTTTCCGCTACCGGTGGTCTCGGCAATGTGGATCATCAGCGAGGTTGCCGCCATGGCAACCGACCTCGCCGAGTTTCTCGGCGGCGCCATTGGATGCTCGCTGCTATTCGGTATGCCTCTCCTCTATGGGATGATCGTTACCGGGGTTGTTGTCTACGGCATCTTGATGTTCGAAAGGTTTGGCTTCCGGCCGGTCGAGCTGGTCATCGGCAGCCTGGTCGCTGTCATCGCGCTCTGCTACCTCATCGAGATGTTCATCGCTCCGGCCGACTGGCGTTCGGCAGCCGTCGATCTCGTGCTGCCGGAGATAGCCGACGGCGATGCGCTGCTGCTTGCCGTCGGCATCATCGGTGCGACCGTCATGCCTCATGCGGTTTATATGCATTCAGGTCTGACGCGAGCACGGATACCGGCGCGCGATGAGAGCGAAAAGCGCAGGGTGGTGCGCATCTCGAATACCGAAGTCATGGTCGCGCTCGCGATCGCCGGAATGGTCAATATCGCGATGGTGATAATGGCGTCGAGCGCCTTCCACGCGGGGCATCCTGAAGTAGCGGATATCGAGACTGCCTATCATACCTTGACCCCGCTGCTCGGCATCGCGGCATCCGGCGTGTTCTTGGTCTCCCTAATTGCGTCTGGCGTGTCGAGCTCGGTGGTCGCAACCCAGGCCGGCCAAATGATCATGCAAGGGTTCGTCGGGTTTCGCATCCCGATCTGGGCTCGACGCCTGATAACGATGCTGCCTGCCTTCATTGTGGTTGGTCTCGGCGCCGCTGCGACGAGTGCGCTCGTCATAAGTCAGGTTGTGCTCAGCATTGCCTTGCCGCTTCCGATGGTCGCCCTGCTGATGTTCACACGGCGAACCGACATCATGGGTCAGTTCGCTAACGGTCGGCTCACGAATGTCGCGGCGATCCTCGGTACAATCGTGGTCTTGTCGCTCAATGTTTTACTCATCCTGCAGACGTTCGGCGTGACAATTCCGGGCTTGTCTACTGCGGGCTGACTGCGTTTTCGCGGGCGGGGGCAATGCGATCATGCGTCGATCGAGAGCCAAGACGCTTCGGCGAGAACGCGAGGTCCGCTTCTGGCAGATTTTGTTGCACGAGGTCGTCGAAGGGCTGCCTCGAACAGTGCTTCGCTCTGTGGACGCGGATTGACTGTTCTCAGCCTACTCGACGATGCGGCTGGGGTGACGCGACCGAGGTCGTTCGGAAGTTCGTCGCTCCATCGGATCCGGCATCACAATGGACTGGCAAGATAAAGGGACCAGCCTTCTTCGCCCACGCCAACAACTATCCGATCGATGTGCGGTTCGGGATACGCTCATTTTCGCACGTGGCGAGGCTGAAGTCTCATCCGATCGTGACCTGTCCAAGATTGACGCATGTCGTTGAGGCGCAGCTCGCGCACATGCAGGCGTCGGGGCTCTGTTCAGGACGCTGGGCGGAGTGCGCTCGAGTGGAAGCAATAGCACGCGAGCGACAACCAAATCGCTCAGGAGGCATAAGGTTTTAATTTCACTTGCCCTTCGTAAGGATGATGACCATGCGCGTATTTCTCGTTTCATTGACCGCCGCCGTTATCATCGCGGTCGGTGCCGCTGTCGTGCTGGACATGTATCAGAAGCCCGCCTCGGTCGCGTTCTCGACCTCTGCCGTACGCCTGTGAAACGCGTCAGCTGCTCGGAGCCGCTAGGAGGACAGCGCGAATGCTTCGGCCTCGACTGCCATGAATACCCGGCCGAGCGCTCCGATGCTGCGGTAAAACTCCGCCGTCTCGGCCTGTTCGATATCCGCGAAGAATCTCTCGATCCACGGCGCGAGATGCGCCTCGAACAATGCGCGGTCCGCTCCGCGTGGGGCCAGTAATCGTCCGCTCACGAGCCCAGCCATGATCTCGCAAAGGATCGCGGCATGGTCTTCGGGCTC
>Ga0137391_10003317_pt1 | contig 12187 bp, 16 predicted proteins | sample 15con2h24BmetaG_FD_101399 | JGI IMG/M metagenome (GOLD analysis project Ga0137391, IMG submission 101399) | Vadose zone soil microbial communities from Angelo Coast Range Reserve, California, USA - 15con2h2.4B metaG | ecosystem: Environmental > Terrestrial > Soil > Vadose zone > Saprolite...
CCTCCCCGTGGTCACGGTCGCGGCGCCGGAGACGGCCGCGGCCGCGAGGGCTAACAAGCGCAGCCGCGAGGCGGCAAGGAACCGGCGCTGGCCGATCCGCGAGCCCCGGTCGGCCGCGAGGTACAGCGCGGGAAAATCGATCTCGGGCAGTAGTCCCATATCTTGAGCTGAGCTGCGGAACGCCACGGCGTCAAGCTCCGCGACGGCGCGCATTCGCACCGACGCTGGCAGCCGGGCGCGTCAGCGGATCACGTCATAGGCGGTGCGGCGCGCCCGGCGGGTCCGTGCCCAGTACTCGAAGGTGAATCCCGGCCACAGGGCGCGGTTGACTCCATCAGCGTCGAGGTACCAGCTGTCGCAGCCGCCCTCGCTCCAGACGGCGCGGCGCAGGCGCCGGTGGATCGCGTCGTTGAATCGCCGCAGCGCCGCCTGCCTGACGTCGATGGCGTCGGCCTTGTCCCTCGAGAGCAGTCGCAGGCAGCTCAGGACGTGCCGGACCTGGCATTCGATCATGAAGACAACCGAATGGTGGCCAAGACCGGTGTTCGGGCCAAGCAGGAGGAAAAAGTTCGGGAAGCCAGCGACCGTAATGCCGTGATATGCCTCGATGCCGGTGTGCCAGGCATCCTGGAGCCTGAGGCCGTCACGTCCTATGACGTTCAGCCCGGCGGCAGCCTCGGTGACCTTGAATCCGGTGCCGTAGATAATCGCATCGACGTCATACGCAACACCATTGCCCGCGAGGACACCGGACTCGGTGATCGCGGCGACGCGATCGGTAACGAGGTCTACGTGCGGCCTGGCCAGCGTCGGGTAATAGTCGGAGGACAGCAGGATCCGCTTGCAGCCGATGGTGTAATCGGGCGTGACCTTCGCGCGCAGTTCCGGATCCCTGACCTGGCGCTCGATGTGGCGCCTGGCGAGCAGCTGCTGCGGAGCCATCAGCCTGGGATTCACCGCGAATCCGACCGCCCGTGATTCCAGCATCCAGTAGAGGGAATCGCGGAATGCCCGAGTCGCCGGCGGGACGGCCTTGAACGCCCCGCGCATCGCCCCGGGGATCTCGAAGTCCGGCCTGGGATGGATCCACGGCGGCGTGCGCTGGAATATGTAAAGCCGCCTGGCGTGTTCGGCGATCCGCGGGATGAACTGGACCGCCGACGCGCCGGTCCCGATGACGGCCACCCGCTTGCCCGTCAGGTCGCAGGAGTGATCCCACCGCGCCGAGTGGAACGCCGCGCCCGCGAACCGGTCAGCACCCGGGATGCCGGGGAAGGAAGGCACGTGCAGCGCGCCGACGCCGGACACGATCGCCCGCGTTACGTAGGCGTCTGGATGACCGGTCGTGACATTCCAGCGGCACGTGACGTCGTCCCATTCCATGCGCTCTACCGGGCGGTCGTAGCGGATATGCGGGAGGACGCCGTACTTACTGGCGCAGTGCCGCAGGTAGTCCCAGATTTCCCGCTGCGGCGCGAACATCCTCGACCAGCCCGGGTTGAGCTCGTACGAGAAGGAATACATGTGCGACGGCACATCGCATGCGCAGCCCGGGTACTGGTTGTCCCGCCACGTCCCGCCAAGGTCGCTGTCTTTCTCGAGGATCACGAAATCATGGAAACCAGCCTTCTTGAGCTGGATCGCCATGCCGATACCGGCGAACCCCGAGCCGATGATGACGATAGCCGGGCGGTCGTTCATCCTCATACTTCCTTCACTGTGACTACTGACATCTGACAGCGGGATGCCCTCGCGGCACAAGGGGCACGGGTGGTGTAGCCGACGGGCGGCACGCAGGCGTGTCAGCCGCGCTTCAGGGCGGGTATCCCGGCGATCACGCCGTTACGGCGCGGGAGGGAGGAGTGCTCCCGGTTGGTGAGCGAGTCCCCGAGACGCGACACGTACCTGTGCGAGCACAGGCGAGAGATCCGATCGGTGTCAAGTGCCACCGCGCTCCCGTTCGGCATAGATCTTTTAGACTCGCGAATGGCGGGGCTGCTGGATGCCCGGATCGGGTGAGCTGGGACCCACGTCTGCCAGTGTCCCAGTTGCGGCAGCCAGTTCGCAGCTGCGCGGCGGCAGCAACCGGTGCGCGTTGCTCGATCGGGCGGTCGCGCGTGGTGGTGGTTCGAGGACGCGTTCTACTGGGAATCAGGCGGTTACAGTGAGCGGGACGGCAGAGAATCTTCAGCTCCTGTGCGCCCAGTGCAACCGCGAGAAAGGCGCCGGCGCCCTCGTCGTGCGTGCCGGCGCATCGCGTCTACCTTGGCCGCGAACGCGGCTGGCCCGATGATCGGCGTGCCGCGCCACGGAGACATTGACAGCAGGTCAGTGTCATTAGACACCATGATCAGCGCCCCTACCTCGGCGGCCAGGTCGAGGATCAGGTTGTCCTCGTGATCGGGGCAATCGTGAACCGTCCGGGCCACCTCGGCCACGATGCCTCCGCCGCTGTGCTCGGCCGCCGCTACCACCGCCCCTAGGTATGCGTCGATCGCAGGCTGAGCCCACTTGAACAGCTCGGCCAGGACCCTTTCGACGTTGGCAGTGATGTGCGGCGACAACCACAGCGCAAACTCGGCAGCATCGCCCGCTCACCACACCGTATTCACCTAGGGTTCGCGCTGGAGCGGGTGACGAGAATCGAACTCGCACTATCAGCTTGGGAAGTGGAGCGATCACGGCCGATGGTGGCGCTGACCTGGCAACACCGATGATCCCTAGTAGCCGTGATTGACCCCTCGTCCCCCTGGTTAATGGCCCGCTAATGGCCCGGCGATCTTGCCCTGACCTGGGCTGATCCTGATCACTTCGTGCCCTGCTCCTCCCCCGTCCTCCTCGTAGCTGCCAGCCCTTGGCCGAGGACGACGTGTCAAGGCTCGCGAAGCGACCGCGCAGCGGCCCGGCCTTGACGCGGAGGACCCGGCTGAGACCATCTCGCAGCGAGGAGGACGGGAGCGTAACGAGTCATCCGATGGCAAGCCGACCCGGACCGCAGGGAGCGCCAGCGACCGAGGACCGGAAGCGGCGCGGCAGCAGAACGATGGTGAACGGCGGCCGAGCGCGTAGCCTCTTGGGTGTGGACGATAGACAGGCGTGGCATCGTTGCTCACATGGACGAAGAACGCACCAGAGCTTTGGCCGCGCTTGAAGACCGCGCCAGCCAGGCCGCTCGGGCCGAGGTTTGCCGGTTGCTGGGGCCAGCGTTTGATTCGGCCGGGAAATTGCTTTGGATGCTCGGGAGCATCGTGGGTGCTGACCGTGTTGAGGGTCGGTCGCCATTCGGCCACGGAAGTGATGCGACGGTTGGCGTCGCGATTCTGGCTCAGATTGCCGGGCAGCTCATATCGGCCTCGGTGAGGCTTCTTGACGCTGACAATCTCTATGCCGCGCTGGCGTTGATCCGTCAGCTCGTGGAGGTTGAATACCTCGCGTGGGCCTTCGCGGAGGATCACGCAGAGGCGGAGTCCTGGCTGCGTTCTACGAAAGATGAACGCCTCGGCAAGTGGCAGCCCAGGCACCTGCGCGAGCGCTCTCAGGGACGGTTCCGTGGCAAGGACTACGGCTACCACTGTGAGGTGGGCGGCCACCCTACCCCGGATGCGGTGCAAGTTCTTCCTGAGCACAGCGCGCGATCGTCGGCGTCATGGTGGTGGCTTGAGCTGGCGATTCATGGCGTTAGCGTCTGGGACTACATGGCTGCTGCCGGAGCAGTGCTCGGCCACGGCGACTGGTACGCCGAGCATGTGGTTATGCGGCTGCCGGGGGAGCTTTGGCGGCCGCGGTGGACCATTGGCGTGCGTCGGACAGAGGGCTGGCTGAGGGGCAGTCATGGATGCGCGCGAGAGTGCGTCGTGAGCCAACCGGGTAACGACGGTCGTCCGCGTGATGCCCGGACCGTCGCGGCGGGTCGGCCCCCTAGGGCCGCAGCCCGGCGCGGGCGGGGCCGGGCGCGGCGGAGCGAAGCGGAGCCGCCTTGATCTAAGTACGGCTCAACTCGGCAGTGGTCGCGCTCGGAGTCTCAGCGCGAGGTCGGCCATGGTGGCCACGATTGCGCCTGCCCCGACTGCGTCCAGACGCTCGCGCTTGTCGGGTGTCCTGGCGTAGCCGATGCTGTGCGCTCCGGCCAGACGGGCGCTTTCGATGTCGGCCGGGCTGTCTCCTATCAGGGAACACGCGGACGGTACGGCGTCGAGTGCGCTGGCGGCCTGCTCGATCAAGTGCGGGCTGGGCTTCAGGATGGAGGGGTCGGGGCCAGTGCGCGCGACGACGAGCCCGAACTGCTGGTCGAGCCCGTGCCGGGTGAGGTAAGAGTCCACGGCTCGGGCTGAGTTATTGCTGACCACTGCTATCGACCGTCCGGACTCGCGGCAGCTGCTCACTACCTCGTGCACGTACGCGGTCGGGGCGGCGGTGGAAACGGCGCTCAGTTCGGCTTCGGTCAGTTCGGACTCGACCTGTGCGGCCAGAGCCGGGCTGATGGATACTGCAAATGACAAGATCTCGAACCAGTCGGCAGTCTCCTGGATCGCCTGCGGCAGCTCGGCGCCCTGTTGTGTGAGGACCTTGCGGAGCCGGTCGGCGATAGGCGCGGTGGGGGTGCCCGCGAAGAGCGAGCAGACTGGCCCGTCGAAATCAAGGAGCAGGTGGCGGGTCTGGCTCAGGATGTCGTCAAGGGCAGCGAACGGAGGGGCTCCCTGGTTCATGCGGCGGAACCTTCGTCCGGCGCACTGCTGGCCCGGCTGCGGATGATCATCGTGGTGTCTGGTCCCCGTAGATGGCTGCGAGTAGGGCGGGAGTGTCGGTGAGGTCTGCAAATACCGTATCGGCGCCTGCGGCGGCGAGGCCATCGATGCTGTCCTTGCCGGTTGCCACCGCGATTACCCGCGCAGCACCATCGCGGGCAGCTACTACGTCATTCGGGGTGTCGCCGATCAGCACAGTCGTCTCGTGCCCGAACTGGATGCCCTGGGCGCTCGCGGCACGCTGACGGGCGATGTTAACGAGGTTGGCGCGCGTGTCATCGTCGGTGCCGTAGGCGCCGATCTCAAGGTCAAGATAACTGTCAAGTCCGAACACATGTAGCTTGATCTCGGCGGACGGGCGGGTATTGCCTGTCAGGACGGACTGGATCACGTCGTCCCTGTCCGAGAGGATGCGGAGAGCGTCGGCCGCCCCTGGAAGTGCGCGGCCACGCTTGCGCATGTCGTCGGCGCGTTCGGCATAGCCTCGTGCTTGCTCCTCAGCGAACCTCTCGAACAGGTCCCCTGGGTCGTCGATCCTGTGCAGCTTCAGGGTTTCCCTGAAGATCACGGGTTCGGTACGCCCGGCTACGTCGGCCATGCGCTCAAGTGGGCGGCCGGTGGCCTTCTGGAAGGCAGAGGCGTACACCTCCCCGCCAACCCCGGCGGTCTCCATCAGCGTGTGATCGATATCCCACAGAATGAGGGTGACCCTCTGCACTGTCCGGCTCCGTTCGTCGTGATCTCTGGCGGCAGGATGCCGTACCGCGTCTCCTGTCCTACCCTGAGACTGACTGTGCCGTTGTCACCAGGGAGAGTTGATGAGCCCATCGCCTGAGGTGCGAATCGGCGAGCGGCTGCGGTTCTACCGTCAGGCGAAGGGCAAAACGCAGGTTGTAGTCTCGGGCCTGGCCGGTGTCACCGAGGACTACCTTTCGCAGATCGAACGCGGGTTGAAGACACCGACGATCGCGCTGCTTCATCGTTTCTCCAAGATCCTCGGAGTGCGGCTCTCTGAGTTGCTCGGGGAGTCGGCTACAGAGCACGATGAGGCGGTTTCTCCGGTCGGGTATGCCGTACAGCGCGCACTCATGTCTTACGGCGGTGGATCCGGCGCCTCGGATGTTCCGGATCTTGCGAATCTCCGGGAGCGCGTCGACGAGGCATGGGAGATCTGGCAGCAGCGTCAACGACGCTACACCGAAGCGTCCGGGTTGCTGCCTGACCTGATCGTTGACGTTCAGGCAGCGCAACGGGTCTCCGGATCGGCTCCGCAAGAGGAACGTAGGCAGGCGCAACGGATCGCGGCTGACTTGTACTTCCTGCTCCGAACCTTCAGCAAGCGCATCGGGCGGACAGATCTGTCCTTGCTCGTGGCTGACCGGGCGGTTCAGGCGGCAGAGGCCGCAGACGATCCGATCAGGATCGGAGCCGCCAAGTGGAATCTCGGGCACATCCTGCTTGCTCAGGATGAACTCGACGGCGCCGAGGACGTGGCGCTCAGGGCGATCGAAGATCTTGAACGGGAACTGCCCGGCGACAACGCCGACGCGGTCTCCATGAGGGGCGCCCTGTGGCTGGTGTCGGCTGTCGCTGCTGTGCGTAACGGCGACGGGTGGACTGCCCGTGACCGGCTGCGTGAGAAAGCCTTGCCCACGGCGCGCCAGGCGGGCGAGGGAAACGTCTTGTGGACGGTCTTCGGGCCGACGAATGTCGCACTTCATGCCGTAAGCGTGGAAATGGAGACAGGCGAGGCGGCGCAGGCGCTGCGGCTGGCTGATGACATCGACGTTTCCGCTTCGCCGTCGCTGGAGCGGCAGACCACGTTCGCGCTTGAAGTTGCCAGGTGTTACGAACAGCGGCGCGACGATCCGGGCGTGTTCCTCCATCTGGTCAACGCGGAGTCCAGCGGTCCCGAGGACATGCGCTATAACACGCTGGCCCGTGATCTCGTGCACGGTCTTCTCAAGCGTGCCCGTCCTACCTACGCACCTCAGGTCCGGGCGCTGGCCGCGCGGATAGATCTTCTGACCTGAGAAGCCGAACCGGCGGTTCACCCGAACTGAGAGTTCGGGTCACCACGTCTCACCATCCGTAACGTAACCGTGCAGCAATGAGGCAGACGCGCGGGAGTGCGGATGATGGTTATCGATCGTGGCCTGTGCCGCCTGTGCGGCGGCAAGGGCTGGAAGTTCCTCGGCTTGCGGCGGTCTCCGGCGAATGCCGGTGACGCTGGTGAGCGTGCACTGCTGCGGCGTGCGCGCGTTGGCTGTCTTGCCTGTTCTGGTACTGGCAGGTCCCAGCCGATATGAGCGCGGTTACTGCCGTTCTCACCGGGCGGCTTTGCAGGGGGAAGGCAAGGCGTGATGCCTCCGCGTAAGGAAAACGGCCGTGGCGGGCAGGAACGGAAACGCGGTGCGGACGCGAAAGCCAGCGCTGACCCGGCATGGCTTACCCACATCAACGAGGCTGAGATCACCGCTGTCGAGGCAACGGGATATCTTCACCTAGGTGAGCCCGCCAGTGCCGAGGTGCTTTTCCGCATTGCCCTGTCTGGTGCCCTTTTCCCGCGCAACCGGGCACTATATACCGCGCGGCTTGCCGCCTCCCTCCTCGCTCAGGGCCGCCTGGATGAGGCGTTCGAGGTGGGCGGCGCTGTGCTGACTGCGCTTGAGAACGGCATCTCCTCGCGCCTCGTTCTCGAAGCACTCCGCCCCGTTTACGACGCGGCCAAGGCTACCGAGGAGGAAGGCGACCCGCCAGGGGAACCCGAACCGGGCGGGGCGGCGGCAGGCCAGGGCGAGCTGTCACAGGGCAGCCTCACGCGCGGGACGGCACAGGAAACAGCTGCCTCTGCGGACAACAGGCCGCGTACCGGTACGGGCAAGAGCACCCCAGCCAGCTACGGCACACGGGCTTAGGAATAAGCAGCCATCGCCGTTGGCGCCTTTTGAATCTGACCTGGAGTGAGAGTTGAGCGATCGCGTATTGCCGGAAGTTGACTTTTCTGTGCCGAGCCCGGCGCGTATGTATGATTACTACTTGGGTGGGAAAAACAATTTCCCCGCCGACCGGGAGGCTGCCGAGAATGTCATAGCGGCCTTTCCGGGAATCCGAAGGCTCGCGCGGGCTAACCGTGGTTTCCTGGTACGGGCGGTATGGTTCTTGGCTGAGCACGGAATCCGTCAGTTTATCGATCTCGGGGCGGGCATCCCGACCACCCCGAACGTTCACGAGGTGGCTCGCCAGGTCATCCCGGATGCCCGCGTTGTCTACGTCGACAACGACCCAGTAGTGACCCGGCACAGCCAGGCGCTGCGGGCCACGCACGATGGCGTGGCCGCGATCCGGGGTGACATCCGCCAGCCTCAGGGGATTCTTGCTGACCCAGATCTTCTTAAAGTGATCGACTTTGCCCGGCCGGTCGCTGTCTTGTTCATAGCTGTCCTGCACTTCATCCGCCCGGACGAGGACCCGGATGCGATCATGGCCGCGTTCCGCTGGCGGATGGCATCCGGCAGCTACCTTGCGATCTCGCACGCGGCAGCAGACGGTGCCGACCCGGATGTCGTGGCGAGGATCGCGGACGTCTACGAGGACGCGACCGCCCCCGCGATCCTCCGCCGCGAGGATGAGATCCGAGGACTGTTCACGGGGCTCGAACTCGTCGAGCCGGGGCTCGTAGATGTGTCGCAGTGGCGACCAGAGCAGCGGACACGGCCAACCAGGATAAGGATCCTGGCCGGGGTAGGGCAGAAGACAGACCCTTGAAGCTGAAGACCTAGCGCGACGGCACGCATGACCGAGGTCTGTGCCGTGGCGCTATGGGACGGTGACACGTGACATTGCCTGTTCATCTCGGTAGCCTTACCTGACAGGTCAGCAGTCCAGTTGCGGAACGGACGCTATGGGATACGACTATGCGCCGCCGAAGTGGGCGCAGGTGGTTGCCGAGATCAAGCGGCGCATCGAGCGGGGTGACTACCCGCCGGGGTCACTGTTGCCTTCAGAGCATCAGCTTGTGGAGGACTTCGGCGTGTCGCGTCCCACGATCGTCAAGTCGCTGTCTGCCTTGCGGCAAGACGGCTGGATTGATACTCAGCAGGGCCGGGGATCGTTCGTGCGCGGGCGTCCTGCTCTTGCTGATGCTGAGCGGAGCCGCCCGGCTGAGGATGTGCTGGAGCTTCCCGAGACGGAGCTGTCCGGCGAGCTGGTGCAGGCCGGGGTCAAGGTCGCTCCCCCGCATGTGACGGCGCTGCTGGGCCTGGAGCCGGGGGTGAAGGCGTTCGTGCGCCAGCGGCTGCTGAGCCACGAAGGGGAGCGGGTCGAGCTGGCGTCGGCGTGGCTCCCGCTGGAGTTGGCGGCCGGGACGGATCTTGCCTCTCCTGACCTGCTGGACGAGAGCATGCGCCATCACCTTCAGGCAAAAAAGCGGGTCCGCTTCGATCACGCGGTTGAGCGGATTAGCGCTCGGCATCCCACGGGCGAAGAGGCCGGGCTCCTTCAGGTCGGCGCCGACGCGCCGGTGCTGAGCGTGATCGTGACCGTGTATGACGCTACCGGGCGGCCCCTTCAGGTCACGGACCTGGTTCTGCCCGGTGAGCGGCACGAGCTGCACGACGCCTACCCCTTCACCTGATCGGTTCCTGCCTGCCTGAGCTGTTACGCCCTTTCTCACTTGACAAGTCAGGTAGCTATATCTATCTTTGGTCTCAACCTGATAATTCAGGTAGAGATCAAGCGACAGACAGGAGTAGTCAGGTGGCGCTACAGGGTCCGATCCCGGTGGAGTTCGCTCACGTGTTCTCGCACGGGGCGTTCGCCGCTGGCCAGTTCGAGCCGCTACGGGATTTCGACGCGTCGACGGCGGAGCGGTTCGTGCAGGGCAAGGACAAGGCCAGCGGGGAGCTGCTGTGGATCGTGGAGGTGATCGACGCCGATCCGCTGGCCCGGGAGAAGACGGTCAAGGTGAAGGTAGCTGGGCCGGTTCGGCCGGTGCTGCCTGCGGCGCCTGCGGGGATGCCGTTCGTGCCGGTGGAGTTCGCCGGTCTGACGGTGACGCCGTGGGTGAACAACGCGGGGCGGCTGGCGTACTCGCTGAAGGCGGCCGGTGTGCGTGCCCCGGGCCGGGCCAGCCGTGCGGCTGCGGATGTGAAAGAGGCAGCGGCGTGAGCGGCGAGCGGCGGCCCACCTTCGGCAGCGCGACGATGCATGTCGGCCCGGACGGCTGGGTGCACTTCTCGGCCTACGACGACGGGCACCTGCCGAACCTGTCGGTGCACGGCGGCGGCATCAGCCTGACCGTGTACCTGTCCGGCGAGGTGACCGACGCCGATCACGTCCGGTTCGCCCAGGAACTTGCCAGTGCCACGCGGAAGTTCGCGGCCGAATGTGAGCGGCTGCACACCGCGACCACCCCCGGGACCGCTGCGGGTACGGCGGCCTGAGCTTCGGGCGGGACGGCCGGGAGTTCGCAGCTTCCGGCCGTCCCCTGACCTCTCTCCCACGTGATCAGGCAAGGAAGAGGCGTTAAGCATATGCGCGGCAAGATGGCGGGCGAGCAGCTCGCCCAGGTCGATAACCCCGACCCGTTCGCATCTCCGGTCTGGCGTTCGCCTGTCTACCGGACTCCCGAGTTCATGATCTGGATCGTGCAGCTCGTGCGGGCGCTCGCCCGTCTGCTGTGGTTCTTGTTCCAGCATCCCTATCTCGACCTGACCACCGGGGTCGTGGTCCTGGTGTGGCTGAATACAGGATGGCCGGGCATCGTCGGCCTGGCGTCCGCCGTCATGGTCAGCCTGGCGGGGCTGCGCGTCTGGCGCCCGGTAGAGTTCACGCGGTTCGTGACGTTGCCAGTGCGGTGCCGGTGGCGGTGGTGGTTCTACCGGCGGCACTGGCACGCCGTCATGACCATCGCCCGGCTTGCCCCGCTGTACCGGGGCCGCATCGTGGTTCCGTTGCTGGGCAGGGTTGATGTGACCGGGTGCACGGACCGGGTACACGTGGCGCTCGTATCGGGGCAGTGCCCCGCGGATTTCGCGGAACGGGCCGAAGGAATCGCGCACGGGTTCAAGGCGTACCTGTGCCGGGTCCGTACCGGCGTGCCGGGTTCGGTGGTGCTGGAGCTGGTCCGCCGTGATGCGCTGGCCGAGCCGATTCCCGCGCTTCCGGTGCCAGGCGGAGTGAACTTGAAGGCGCTGCCGGTCGGGCGATGCGAGGACGGCTCCGCGTTCCTGCTCAAGCTGCACGGAACCCATGTGCTCGTTGCTGGCGCGACCGGCGCGGGAAAAGGCTCGTACTTGTGGTGCCTGGTGCGGGCGCTGCTGCCACTGATGGCGGCCGGGCTGGTGCGCGTGTACGCCTGCGACCCGAAGCTGATGGAACTGGCGTTCGGCCGGGCCTTGTTCGAGCGGCACGGCCGGTACGCCGCCGACCCTGCCAGTATCGCGGACCTGCTCGAAGACGCCGTTGCGGACATGCAAGCCCGTGCGTGCCGGTTCGCCGGTAGGCAGCGCGACCACACCCCGACCGCGGAGTTCCCGTTCATAGTGGTCCTGGTCGATGAGGTCGCATTCCTGACCGCCTACCAGGCCGACCGCAAGCTCAAGGAGCGCATCCTCGCGGCACTGGCCACGCTGACCACCCAGGGCCGGGCGGTCGGCTACTGCGTGGTGGCTGCGTTGCAGGACCCGCGCAAGGAAGTCCTGAACATCCGCAACCTGTTCCCCGACAAGATCGCGCTCCGGCTGGATGAGCCCGCGCAGGTCGACATGGTCCTCGGTGACGGTGCCAGGGACAGGGGCGCCCGGTGCGACGAGATCTCGGCGAACCCGCTGACCGGCGCCGGGGTCGGGTTCGTCCGGCTCGAATCCGACCCTGACCCGGTGCGGGTCCGTGCGGCCTTCGTCTCCGACGCAGATATCCACGCGATGGTCGCTGCGTACGCCTGCGCGGTGCCCGGTCCGGCAGGAGGTGAGGCCGGATGCGAGTGAGCGCCTATCGAACCGATGAGCCATGCCCGGGGTGCGGCAACGATCTGACCCTGCTCGATGACGGCTCGGCGGTGCTGGTGACCGAGTGCCGCTCCTGCGGCTGGTCCGCGAACTGGCAAGCCGGTATGGACGGTGAGGAGTGGGCGTGACCGGGGCACGGGGAAGCCGGGCGGAACGGCTGCGGATGCCACTTGCCCGCGATGTCGTCCGGGACCTGGCCGTCGAACATGGCGGATGCCTGCGTCCGGTGCAGCTCCGGCGCACCGACCATGACAGCGGCCAGATAGAGCAGGTGCTCGTGCCGTGCGGGCACACGCTGGCGTCGGTGTGTCCGTCGTGCGCGGAGCGGAAACGACAGTTGCGGGCTGCACAGTGCCGGGAAGGCTGGCACCTCGAGGACGAGCCGGTCACCGAACCCGACGACCCCGACGACGAACAGCAATGGTGGATCGA
>Ga0137391_10003319_pt1 | contig 12184 bp, 9 predicted proteins | sample 15con2h24BmetaG_FD_101399 | JGI IMG/M metagenome (GOLD analysis project Ga0137391, IMG submission 101399) | Vadose zone soil microbial communities from Angelo Coast Range Reserve, California, USA - 15con2h2.4B metaG | ecosystem: Environmental > Terrestrial > Soil > Vadose zone > Saprolite...
CATCACCGAGCAGCTCGGGGATCTGATCCGCGGCCAGCGCCGCAGTCCGGCCGGCCCTTTCGAGCCCGGAGAGAGCATCGACCCGGAGTGGATCTGCTATCTCATGGGCAAGAGCTACACGAAACCGGAGTCCGCCCATCCCCGCTGGCTGGCCCACCTCAAGCCGCTGCTCTCGGGGATCTACACCGCGGACAACATGGACTATGTCCTGCGCGATTCCTACATGTGCGGGGTGGCCGTGGGGCCCATCGACATCGAGCGCATCATCTATTACTCCTTCTTCAGCGACAAAGGGCTCACCCTCGACCGGGGCGGGATCCAGGCCTTCATCATGTTCCTGAACGCCCGCTTCTACATGTACACGAACGTCTACTACCACCGGACCACGCGCGGCATCGACCTGCACCTGAAGGAGATCTTTCGCGACACCATCCGGCTGATCTTTCCCTACGATCTCCGGAAGGACATCCACCCGTACCTGCAGCTGACGGAGTGGACGCTCCTCGAGGAAGTGGCGCGCTGGCAGGACGCCGACGATCCCGAGCGCAAGGCCCTGGGGCAGGAGTGGCGGCACATCCTGGACCGGCGGCTCAAGTGGCGCATGTCCCACGAGGTGGTGCTCGACATCTTCGAGCCACGCCGCGGCCTGGGCTTCATGCAGGCCGAGGAGGTCGAGCGTCGCGTGCGCGAGCTCCTGCCCTCGGCCATCAAGGACTTCCCGTTCAAGATCGACATGGCGCAGCAGGACCCGCGCCCCCTCAACCCCATCGGCATGCAGGACCGCCAGATCTACGTCTACGATTCGGCGTCCAAGGACGTCTCCCCCGAGCCGCTCAAGGAGCTGCTGAAGTACCTTCCGGGGAAGGTGGCCCAGTGCCGGATCTTCGCTCAGACCCACGAGCACGACCAGCTCCTGGCCCGGGCCCTCAACCAGGCCCTGGGCGAGGAGCGACCCGCCCACCCGACCAACCTCTAGTAGAAGGGACAGCACGATGGAAAGCTTCCGCGGCGTCGACTACTACGGCCTCGAGGCCTTGCTCACGGAGGAGCAGCGGATGGTGCGGGATGCCGTCCGCGACTGGGTGGAGAAGGAGTTCATGCCCGTCGTGGCCACACATCATCGAGAGGGCACGTTCCCGCTGGAGGTCGCCAAGCCCCTCGGCGAGATGGGTGTCTTCGGGGCCACCCTCAAGGGCTATGGCTGCGCGGGGCTCGACAACGTCGCCTACGGGCTCATCATGCAGGAGCTCGAGCGAGGAGACTCCGGCCTCCGCTCCTTCGCCTCCGTCCAGAGCGGGCTCGTCATGTACCCGATCCATGCCTACGGCTCGGAGGCGCAGAAGGAGAAGTGGCTGCCCCGGCTGCAGCCCGGCGAGAGCCTCGGCTGCTTCGGCCTCACCGAGCCCGACCACGGATCCGACCCGGGCTCCATGGCCACCCGCGCGCTCAAGAAGGGCAACGAGTACGTGCTCAACGGCACCAAGCTCTGGATCACCAACGGCTCGGTGGCCGAGGTCGCGGTGGTGTGGGCCAAGGGAGACGACGGGGAGATCGGCGGCTATCTCGTGGAGCGCGGCACTCCGGGCTTCTCGACGCTCGACATCCACGGAAAGTTCTCGATGCGCGCGTCGATCACCTCGGAGCTCGCCTTCGCGGACTGCAAGATCCCGCTCGAGAACAAGCTCCCCGGGGTCAAGGGCCTCAAGGGTCCCCTCGGCTGTCTCTCCCAGGCCCGCTACGGCATCGCCTGGGGCGCCATCGGCGCGGCCATGGCCTGCTATGACTGGGCGCTGCGCTATGCGCAGCAGCGCGTCCAGTTCGGCAAGCCCATCGCCTCCTTCCAGCTCGTCCAGCAAAAGCTCGTCTGGATGATCACGGAGATCACCAAGGCCCAGCTCCTGTGCCTGCGGCTCGGCCAGCTCAAGGACGAGGGCAAGGCGCGGGCGCAGCAGATCTCCATGGCCAAGATGAACAATGTCCAGATGGCCCTCGATACTGCGCGCCTGGCCCGCGACATTCTGGGCGCCGCGGGCATCGTGGACGAGCACCCCATCATCCGCCACATGATGAACCTGGAGACGGTCAACACCTACGAGGGCACCCACGATATCCACACGCTGATCATCGGCCGCGACATCACGGGACTGGACGCCTTCGGCATCTGAGCCCAGCTCTCACTGGCGGCCGCGATGGCCGTCATGAGCCCGAGGTGCTTGGTGTAGCATAGGGTTCCATGACTCCAGACCCGACCGCTCAGGCTGTCGCGTTGCCGCGCGCCGCCGTTGCTGCCCTCTCCGTTTCCGAGCGCGCGCGCCCGAATTACAAGCTGCTGGGGCTCCTCGCCCTCGGCCATCTCGTCATCGACACCAATCAGGGCTCGCTGCCCGCGCTCTTGCCATATCTGAAGTCCGCGCTGGGGCTGACCTACGCTGCCACGGGCGTCATCGTGCTCATGGCGAACGTGACCTCGTCCCTCATCCAGCCCCTCTTCGGCTTCCTCGCCGACAAGACGGCGAGGCGCTGGCTCCTGCCCCTGTCCGTCTTCCTCTCCGCCATCGGCATCTCGCTCATCGGCGTGGCCCCGAGCTACTACGCGGTGCTCGCCCTCGTGATGCTGGGTGGCTTCGGCGTGGCCGCCTATCACCCCGAGGGTTATCGGACGGCGACGCAGGTAGCGGGCGAGCGCAAGGCCACCGGCGTCTCGATCTTCTCGACGGGCGGAAATATCGGAATCGCTCTCGGCCCACCCGTGATCACGGCGCTGGTGACCACGCTGGGCCTCGCGGGCAGTCTCGGCCTGCTCGTCCCGGGGCTCCTCGTGGCGGGGCTTCTCCTGACGGTGCTGCCCGGCCTCTCACGGCCTCTACCCGCGCGGACGCACGCCGCCACCCTGGCCCCCCGGACCATGGTCGGGGCGATGTCGCTGCTCATCCTCGTCATCGCGGTCCGCTCCTGGACCCAGATCGGCTTCAGCACGTACGTCCCCTTCTACTACCTCGAGGTGCTGAAGGGCGACCCGCGCATGGTCGGCACGCTTCTCGCCGTCTTTCTCGGCGCGGGCGCCGCGGGCACGCTGATCGCCGGACCCATCTCGGACCGCATCGGCCACCGGCGCTACATGGTCGGCGTGTTCTTCCTCGCCCCGCCGCTCGCCGTGGGCTTCATGCTCGCCAGCGGCATCTGGAGCTTCATCCTGCTCGGCGCCCTCGGCGTCGTGCTCGTCTCCACCTTCACGGTGTCGGTCGTGCTGGGCCAGGCCTACATGCCGCGCAACGTGGGAATGGCCTCCGGGCTCATCGTGGGTTTCGCCATCGGGGCGGGCGGCATCGGCGCCACCGCTCTCGGCTGGATCGCCGACCACTGGGGACTCTCCTCCGCTCTCTGGATCTCCGCGCTCACGCCCGTGCTCGGCTGCCTCCTCGCCCTCACCCTGCCCGAGCCGCGCGCGCGTTGAAGAGATCACACGCGTGACCGTCCTCCACCATTTTCAGGACGGCGAGCAGGTCCTCCTCATCGACCAGCGGGGCAAGCGCTACCTTCTCCTCCTGAGAAAGGGCGAGACCTTTCATTGCGACCGGGGCTGGATCCACCACGAGACCATCATCGGCCAGCCCGACGGCGCCTGGGTGCGGACTTCCAAGGGCACGCGCTGTCTCGCCATCCGGCCCACCCTCGCCGAGTACGTGCTCGACATGCCCCGGGGCGCCCAGGTCATCTATCCGAAGGACCTGGCCATGGTCCTCTTCTGGGCCGATATCTTCCCCGGCGCGCGCGTGCTCGAGGCGGGCATGGGCTCGGGTGCCCTGACCCTGGCCCTCCTGCGCGCGGTGGGGCCGGAAGGCAAGGTCATCACGTACGAGCAGCGGGAGGATTTCGCGCGGCGGGCGCTCGCCAATATCCAGATGCGCATGGGCGAGGTAACCAACCTGGCCGTGCGCCTGCGGCCCGTGGAAGAAGGGCTCGGGGAGGAGGAGCCGGTGGACCGCGCGGTCTTCGATCTGCCCGAGCCCTGGCATCTCGTCGAGCCCGTCACGCGCACCCTGCGCTCGGGAGGGATCTTCCTCTCCTACCTGCCCACCATCGTGCAATCCCATCAGCTCTCCGAGGCCCTGCGGCGACATCCGGGCTACGCGCTCGTCGAGACGTTCGAGACCCTCATGCGGCCGTGGAACATCGACGGGCTGTCTGTCCGCCCCTTTCATCGGATGGTCGCCCACACCGGGTTCATCACGGTGGCACGCCGGGTCGTGCCGGAAGAGGGCGTGACCGTACGCCCTATCGAGAGCAACCAGAGCTACTGAGCGGTGCTCGAGCGCTGCTTCGACCTGTCCCGTCGTGGCGCCACCGTGGGTGCGGAGGTGCGCGGCGGCCTCACCACCTTCATGGTGATGGCCTACATCATCTTCGTGAATCCGGCCATCCTGGGATTCGCGGGCATTCCCGCACTGCAGGGACAGGGGCCGGGCTTTGCCGCGACGCAGGCCGCGACCTGCCTCGTGGCCGGCGTGATGACCATCCTGATGGGGCTCGTCGCCAACTATCCGCTCGCCCTCGCCTCGGGCATGGGGCTCAATGCCGCCGTTGCCTTCCAGCTCGTGGCGGGCTTGAAGCTGCCGTGGCCGGCGGCCATGGGGGTCATCGTGCTGGAAGGCGTGGTCATCACCGGCTTCGTGCTGACCGGACTTCGCGAAGCGATCATGCATGCCATCCCCGCCTCGCTCAAGCGGGCCATCGGCGTCGGCATCGGGCTCTTCATTCTCTTCATCGGCCTGAACGCCGCGGGCATCGTCAAGCCGGGCCCACCCGGTGTGCCCGTGACCTTGGGAGAGCTGACGGCGGCGCCCGTGGCGGTGGCGCTCTTCGGGCTCCTGCTCATGGTCTGGTTCCAGTCGCGGGGCATGGCGAGCGGGCTCTTGCTCGGCATCGCCCTCACCACGATCCTCGCCATGATCGTCAATGCGTGGACGGGCGGGCGCGCCTTTCCCCTGCCGGGGCAGGCCGTGATTCCGAAAAGCCTCGTGGCCTGGCCCGACCTGTCGAGTCTCGGCGCGGGCCTCGACTTCACGGTCTTCGTCAGGGTGGGCGCGATCACCGCCGTGGTCACCATCTTCTCCATCATGCTCTCCGACTTCTTCGACACCATGGGCACGGTCGTGGGAATCGGCACCGAGGCGGGGTGGCTGGAGGCCGACGGGCGGCTGCCCCGCCTGAACCGGGTACTGCTCGTGGATTCGCTCGCGGCGGTGGCGGGCGGGGCGGCCGGCGCATCTTCGGCGACGACCTATGTCGAGTCCGCCGCCGGCGTGGCCGCGGGAGCAAAGACTGGCCTCGCCTCGGTGGTCACGGGCCTCTGCTTCCTCGCCGCCCTCTTTCTCGCACCGGTCGCGGGGGTCGTTCCCGCCCAGGCGACCGCACCCGCCCTCATCCTGGTGGGATTTCTCATGATGGGACTCGTGCGCGACATCCCGTTCGGCGACCTCGAGGAGGGCTTCCCCGCGCTCCTCATCGTGACGCTCATGCCTTTCACGTACTCGATCACGGACGGCATCGGCGCGGGGTTCGTCGCCTACTGCGTCATCAAGCTTCTCCGCGGCAAGGGGGCGGAAGTGCATGCCATGATGTACGGGACGGCCGTTGCCTTCGCGATCTACTTCGCGATGCCCGCCGTGCGGGCGCTCCTGCGCGCCTGAGGGCGCCCGCGGCCGTGTGGTACGCTAGGTAGTCCGCGGCCGTCGCGGGTGAAACTTCCAAGGAGGCCGATTCGTTGATCACCGCCATGCGCGAGTATTTCCGGGGGATGAAGCTCATCCTCCTCATCGTGGGTGTTGCCTTCGTTGCCACCAGCCTCGTCTTCTACGGTTCCACCTCGCTCCGCGGGGAGAGCGGCAGGCCCTCCGCCCAGGTCGCGAACGTCAACGGTGAGGAGATTTCGCCCGCGCGCTTCCAGCGTGTGCTGCGGAGGTACCTGGAGTTCTACCGCCGGACGTACCAGCAGAACCTCACCCCCGAGATGGCCGAGCGAGTGGGGCTGACGCAGCAGGTGCTCAACGAGCTGATCCAGGAAGCCCTCATCCTTCAGCAGGCCAAGCGCGAGGGCATCACGGTCAGCGACGAGGAGCTGCGCCTGCGCATCCAGGGCATCCCCGCCTTCCAGGAGGATGGACGCTTCTCGCTCGACCGGTACAAGCTCGTCCTCAAGGAGAACCGGATGGACCCCGGCGAGTTCGAGGGCGAGGTCCGGCGGGACATGCTGCGCAATCGCGTCGAATCACTCGTCAAGGACGGCATCAAGGTCTCGGACGCCGAGGTTGAGCAGGCCTACGGGCTCCGCTACGAGCGGGTGCGCGCGGAATGGGCCTACGTCGAAGCGGCGCCGCTCATGGCTCAAGTGACGGTGAGCGACGCGGACGCGGAGGCGTACCTCAAGACGCACGAGGCGCGCTTCAGCCGGCCCGAGCGCCGGAAGATCCAGTACGTCCTCCTCGCCCCCAAATCGTTTGCCCAGGCCGTCTCCGATCAGGACGCCGAGACCTACTACAAGGAGCACGGAGCGGAGTTCGAGCGGCCGAAGCGGCTCAAGGCGGCGCACATCCTCGTCAAGGTGCCCCCCACGGGGGGTAGCGAGGCCGAGGGCAAGTCCAGGGCCAAGATCGAGGAGGCCATCCGGCGCGCGAAGGCGGGCGAGGATTTCGGTAAGCTCGCCAAGGAGATCTCCGAGGACACGGCCACGGCGGGACAGGGCGGCGAGCTGGGATTCGTGGGCAAAGGCGAGATGGTGCCGCAGTTCGAGGAAGGGGTCTTCGCCCTCAAGAAGGGCGAGGTCTCGCCCCAGCCCGTGCGGACGCCGTTCGGATACCACGCCATCAAGGTCCTGGACGTCCAGGACGCGGGCGTGCAGCCCTTCCGCGAGGTCGCGCCCAAGATCAAGGAGAAGCTCGGGGCCGAGCGGAGCGAGCGAGCGGCTCAGGCCAAGGCCGACGAGGCGCGGCCGGCCCTCGCGGCGGGGAAAGATTTCGCGGCCGACGCGAAGCCGCTCGGCCTCGAGGCGAAAGAGGCGACCATCGCGCGCGGCGATGGGCTCGAGGGTATCGGGCGCGATTCGGGACTCGAAGACGCGCTCTTCGGTCTGGCCGTGGGCGGCGTCACCCCGCCGATCAAGACGGCCGTGGGCATCATGGTCGCCAAGGTCACCGAGCAGTTCGCCGCGGGCGTGCCGCCCTTCGCCGAAGTCAAGGACCGTGTGGTGGAGACCATCAAGCGCGAGCGCGCCCAGGCCGCCGCCGAGGAGCGCGCCAAGGCCCTCGGCGCTTCCGTGGGCGGGGGCGATCTCCTCACCGCGGCCCGGCGCGACAAGCTGCCGGGAGGCGAGACGCCGCTCTTCTCGCGGGCGGAGCCGCCCAAGGAGCGCGAGGCGCTGCCGGGCGCGGTGCTGCTGGCCGCCTTGCAGACGCCCGCGGGCAAGGTGAGCGAGCCCGTGAAGACGGCCACGGGCGCCTATATCGTGCAGACCCTCGAGCGGAGAGCGGCCGATCCGCAGGGCTTCGACAAGTCCCGTGATCAGCTGCGCACGCAGGTTCTCGAGCAGAAGCGGGCGTTCGCCTGGGAGCGCTGGGTCAAGGCCCTGTACGCAGGGGCCAAGATCAAGGTCCAGGGCGAGAGCGTCGGCGTCAACTGATGACCAGCCACCGCTGCTCGCCGTCGTAGGATAGGCCCATGTCGATCCAGCGCACACCCATGACCCGCCAAGGTCACGCGCGCCTCCAGGAAGAGCTGGAGCGCTTGAAGCGCGTGGAGCGGCCCGCCATCACCAAGGCCATTGCCGAAGCGCGGGCCCACGGCGACCTCTCCGAGAACGCCGAGTACCATGCCGCCCGCGAGAAGCAGTCCTTCACCGAAGCACGGATCAACGATCTGGAGGGCAAGCTGGGCGCCGCCGAAGTCATCGAGCCGCCCACCTCGGGCGATCGGGTTACCTTCGGCTCGACGGTCAGGCTCGAGGATGAGTCTGGAAAGGAAACGCGGTACCAGATCGTGGGATCGGACGAGACGGATCCGGCGCGTGGCCGCATTTCCATCATGGCGCCGCTCGCGCGCACGCTGATCGGCAAGAAGGTGGGCGACACGGTGACTGCGGAGCTCCCGGGGGGCAAGAAGACGTTCGAAATCCTTGAAGCCAACTTCCCGTTCGACGGGAAACCCTAGCCTTCGCAGCTACCGCAAGGCGTCCCGCAGCTCCCTCGTCAGCGCTTCCACGGTGCCGCGCGTGCCGCCCTGCAGCTTGTTCTTCCACTCCGCCTCGGTCTCGAAGCGCCGGTCACGGAGCCGCTCACCCCAGGGCTTGACCGCCTCGCGGATCGCGTTGTGGTCGAAGGCGTCACGCTTCAGCTCGCGAGCGCGGGCCATCACGTCGGGCGCCACCCGGATGAAGGCGCGGAGAGCCGCGCCCGTCTTGATCGAGTACTTGCGCCCCGCCCAGGCCGTGGGGAAGACGCCCGACACCGCCTTCATGTAGTTCAGGAAGAAGCGCTTGGCGTTCTGGCGCAGCTCGTTCATGCGCGCGCCGCCGCCGATCTTCTCCACCGTCTCCAGGAAGTCCACGATCTCCTCGGCGAGGGGAGCCTGGGAGACGCGCCCGCGCCCGGTGCCGAGCATCTTGATCTCACCGTGAAGCGGCGAGGTCTCGTCCTCGTTGAGGGAGCGAATCACGTCGTGGGCGAGGGCCTGGTTCGGATCGGGATACAGCTTGCGTCCGGCCAGGCTCACGATGTGCGAGGGATTGAGCCGCGTGTGCTTGGCATTGATGGTGACGAAGAGCTCGACGATCTGGCGCGCGTCGAGCCGGTCGAAGAGCACGGCGGGCACCTCGATGCCGAGGTTCTCTCCCGCCTGGGTGACCGCGTGGAGGGCGAGGAGCCGGTGCTGGCCATCGAGGACCCGGAGCACGCCATGCTCCTCGGGGATTTGCAGGAGCCCCAGGTCGTGCTGGCTCGCCATCGGCGTGAAGGTGAAGCGCTTCTCGGAGGTGATGATGACCGCGCCCGGAATGGCGGGCAGGGTGCCCGCGTCCTTGCAGTCGCGATAATAGCCAACCAGCTCGTCGATCTTGCGGCGGATGACTGGGCGCTGATAGGCGGCCTCGCTCTCCCCGATCCGCTTCTCGAGAGCCTCCCAGTTGACCCGTGAGCGGTTCCCGCGCTTGGCCTTGGTGGGAGGAGCGGCCGCGCCCGCGTAGCCCAGGACCTCGAACTTGACCAGGCGATCGATATCCTTGGCCGAGAAGGAGGCCTGAAAGAATTCCACACCGAATTGCTTCACACGGTGCGCGGGAACGGTAATCATGAACTCCTCCGCCTAGTCGGCAACTGGCCCCAGAAGTACTCGGGTGGAGCCTTCGTAGAGTAATAAATGGATAAACCCCTGTCAATATGTGCTTTTTTGGTGACTGCCCTGCCTGGACGGCACCCCATATGATGTGTCTTCAAATAGCTCTATACACCACATGTGGGTAAGCTGGGGACGAACGTTCTAAGTGTCTGAAAACATGACGCTACAGGAAAATCTGACGGTGGAGAACCAGCAAATGCCGGATTTTTCGGCCGAAAAACGTCAAATGGCCACAGCTTGCCGAGACCGCTAGCCGATAGGCCCCTTCCTTAAGAAGTCGAAGTCGCAGCCGTGATCGGCCTGGAGCACGTGGTCCATGTAGAGGCGTCGATATCCGCGACTCGGAGCTGGCGCGATGGTTGAAGAGGCCCGCCGCTTCGCCAGCACCGCCTCGTCCACGAGGAGATCGAGTCGACGATCCTTCACGCTGAGCCGGATGCGATCGCCGGTCATGGCCAAGGCGAGCGGGCCGCCCACCGCGGCCTCGGGCGTGACGTGAAGCACGATGGTGCCGAAGGCCGTCCCGCTCATCCGCGCATCCGAGATGCGCACCATGTCCTTGACGCCGGCGCGCCCCAGCTTCTGCGGGATGGGAAGATAGCCCGCCTCGGGCATGCCGGGCGCGCCCTTGGGCCCCGCGTGCTTCAGGACGAGGATGCTCTCCGGCGTCACGGGCAGCGCGGGATCGTCGACGCGCGCGGCGAGATCTTCGAGCGAGTCGAAGACCACGGCGCTCGCCTCCGTCTCGAACAGGCGCGCGTCCGCGGCGGAGCGCTTCAGGATCGCGCCGCCCGGCGCCAGGGAGCCGAAGAGGGCGACGAGCCCGCCCACGGGCAGGATGGGCTCGCTGCGAGGCCGGATCACCACGTGGTCGACGTAGCGTGGGGTCGCATCCAGCCGGTCGCCCAGCGTCTCGCCGGTGACGGTGAGGCAGCCCAGATGGAGCTGGGGACGCAGCTCGGAAAGTACGGCGCCGAGCCCGCCCGCATTGAAGAAATCCTCCATGTAGAAATCGCCGGAAGGCTTGAGGTCGACGAGAACGGGCGTCTCGTCGGAGATGGTGTTGAGGCGCTCGAGCGAGATGGGCACGCCCACGCGTCCGGCGATGGCCGTGAGGTGGATGATGGCGTTGGTCGAGCCGCCGATGGCGAGGAGCACGCGCAGGGCATTCTCGATGGCCTCGGCCGTCAGCACGCGATCAGGCGTGATCCGCGATTCCGCGAGCCGCACCGCCGCCTCGCCGGTCGCCTCGCCCGCGCGCAGCCGATCGGCGTGGACGGCGGGAATGGCCGCGGTGCCGGGCAGCGTCATGCCGAGCGTCTCGGCCACGCACGCCATGGTGCTGGCCGTGCCCATGACGGCGCAGGTGCCCGACGTGGTCGCGAGCCGGCTCTCCACGCCGTCGATCTCGTCCTTCGAGATGCCGCCCGCTCGATAGCGCGCCCAGAAGCGCCGGCAGTCGGTGCAGGCGCCGAGCCGCTCGTTCTGCCAGCGGCCCGTCATCATGGGGCCGGCCACGAGCTGGATGGCGGGGACGCCGGCGGAGGCCGCTCCCATGAGCTGGGCCGGCACCGTCTTGTCGCAGCCGCCGACGAGCACGACGGCGTCCATGGGCTGGGCGCGCACCATCTCCTCCACGTCCATGGACATGAGGTTGCGATACATCATGCTCGTCGGGTCGAGGAAGACCTCGCCGAGCGAGATGGTGGGAAAGGTGATGGGCAGCCCGCCCGCCGCGAGCACCCCTCGCTTGACGGACTCGATGAGCTCGGGGAGCTGCCGATGGCAGTTGTTGAAGCCTGAGCCCGAGTCCGCGATCCCCACGATGGGCTTGGCGAGGCTCGCCGACGAGTAGCCCATGGAGCGCGCGAAGGAGCGCCGGAGATAGAGCGCGAAGTCCCGGTCGCCGTAGTTGGTCAGCCCGCGCGCGAGTCCGTGGTCCATGTGTCGCTCCATCAGATGAGGCCCGCGGCGCCCGCCAGGGCCCCGAGGCCGAAGAGGAAGAAGAGTCCCGCCGCGATCTTTCGCACCCAGCGCACGGGGACGAAGCGATGGAGCCTCGTCGCGGCCACGACGGCAAGCCCGTCGGCGGCGAGCATGCCGAGAGTGGTCCCGGCGGTGACCAGGGCCGTCGAGGTGAAGCGGGCACCCAGCGCGATGGTGGCGAGCTGCGTCTTGTCGCCCATTTCCGCGAGGAAGAAGATGACCGTGGTCGACAGGAGCGGGCCCCAACCCGGTCGCTGCGCGGGTTCATCGGCCGCGTCCGGAACGAGCGCCCAGAGGCCGAAGCCGATGAAGGAGATCCCGAGGATGACGGCGAGCACGGCGGGCGGGAGGAGTCGGGCCAGCCACACGCCCGCGGTGGCGGCCAGCGCGTGATTGAAGAGCGTGGCGATCAGGATGCCGAGCATGACGATCCACGGCCGGCGATAGCGCGTGGCCAGGGAGAAAGCGATGAGCTGGGTCTTGTCACCCATCTCGGCCAGCGCCACCACGGCGAACGAGCTCCAGAGCGCGGTCATCCCCACGATGATACCGCGCTCGTCGAGGCGGGGATCAGGCCTGGGGCGGGACGAGGCGCGTGGTCAGGTCGCGGATGTCCTTGAGGCGGTCCACGCCGTCGACGATCTCCACGATCTCGCGGGCGCGGGCCTCGCCCAGGGGGGCGCGCGCGAGCGAGTGGAACTTGGCCACCACCTCGTCGGAGGCGATCGGGTTGGCCGCGTCGCCACGGACGACATTGGTGCGGCGCGAGAGCACGCGTCCATTCAACAGGGTGATTTTCACTTCGGCCGTGGGA
>Ga0137391_10003321_pt1 | contig 12181 bp, 14 predicted proteins | sample 15con2h24BmetaG_FD_101399 | JGI IMG/M metagenome (GOLD analysis project Ga0137391, IMG submission 101399) | Vadose zone soil microbial communities from Angelo Coast Range Reserve, California, USA - 15con2h2.4B metaG | ecosystem: Environmental > Terrestrial > Soil > Vadose zone > Saprolite...
GATCGACGCCGGTCAGTACGATCTCACGATATCCGTTGTTGACGAGGCGGCGCACCTCCTCGACCACCTCGCCCATGGGCACTGAGCGGGAGTTTCCCCGCCCGAACGGGATGATACAGAACGTACAGCGGTGGTCGCAGCCGTTCTGCACCTGGACGTAGGCGCGGGCGCGCCCCTCGATACCCTCGATCAAGTGAGCCGCCGTTTCCCGCACCGACATGATGTCGTTGACGGCGATCTTCTCGTGGGGACCTGCTCCGAAATCGCGGACGCGTGCGAAAATATCTTGCGCTTGCGTCCACGCGTCGACGCGCATTTTGGCGTCGTTGCCGACGACGCGATCGACTTCCTGCATGGCGGCAAACCGGTCTGGGCTGGTCTGCGCGGCGCACCCGGTGACGACGATCCGCGCCTGCGGGCGTTCGCGTTTCAGCCGGCGTATGGCTTGGCGCGCCTGGCGTTCGCCTTCGCCCGTGACCGCGCAGGTATTGACGATCACCACGTCCGCGAGGTCGCCCGTACCAAGGCCGGCAGCGGCGGCATTGCGGCGGATCACCTCGGATTCATAGGCGTTGAGCCGACACCCGAACGTGACGACGTCGATGCTCATCGCGCCGCCTCCGCCGTCTCGAACAGTGCGGGATCAAAGCGGCCCTCGAACTCATATTCGATCGGGCCGGTCATCAACACGTGACCATCCTCACGCCATTCGATGCCGAGAACGCCGCCAGGTAAGCTCACGGTAGCCTTGCGACCGGTGCGCTGAACGCGAGATGCGCATACCACTGCCGCGCAAGCCGCAGAGCCGCAGGCTCGTGTCAGTCCGGCGCCGCGCTCCCAGGTTCGCACAATCAGATATTCGCGCGAAACCACCTGAGCGAGCGAAATATTGGCGCGATCGGGAAAGATTGGATGGCTTTCCAGCAATGGACCGATCTTGCCCAGATCATAGGCGTCCACGTCGTCGACCCAGAACACCGCATGGGGGTTGCCCATATTGGCAACCGAGGGAGAGTGCAGAATCGGCCGGTCGACCGGCCCGATTTGCAGCTCGATCCTCCGGGTGTCGTCAAACTCCTCAGCTAGAGGAATTTCATCCCATTTGAGCCGCGGCAATCCCATGTCGATGATGCAGGTCAGGGGCGTCTTGCCCTGCCAGCAATTGAGCTGCCCGGCGCGTGTTTCCACCGTAAGCGCGGTCTTACGGCTCTCCTTGAACAAAATGTCCGCAACGCAGCGCATGCCGTTGCCGCAAGCACCCGCCTCGGAACCGTCATTGTTGAGAATGCGCACAAAGGCGGCGGCTTGGGCCGCGCGGGGCGGATAGATCGCCATCAACTGATCATACGGAACCCCAACGGCAGCCGAACGAGCATCAGCGGCGGTAATATAATCCGGATTTGGCCGCATATCCACCACCACGATCTCGTTTCCGAGACCGTTCATTTTCACAAAGGGATGATTGGATAAGACACCCATGCCCTCAATCCGCCGCCATGTTTCCCGTTATAAGGTCACGCCGGTTCAATGGCCAGCCGACTGCTGCCTCTTCTCAAGTAGTCCTGGGCCGGCCGATTATCAGCAGGTCAGCTAAACCGAAAGGCTTAAGTCGCCAGGAAGCTTGTCCTGCAAGGAGACTTCAATGGTCGCATCGCGAACCCTGTTACTGCAAGTCGCGGTTGCCTTGGTGGGTTTCGGCCTGTCGGGAGCCAATGCGCAGACGCCCAAACCCTTGCCGCCACCCGCCATTGCCGTCACGCCGACTGATCCGTTCGGCGAACAAGTGACGATGACCGAAAAGACGATCGTCTATTTCGAGGGTTCGGGGCAGTGGGATTCTGCGTTCGAGACCATCGTAGCCGCGTTCAAGTCGGTTTATGGCGCGATGGCGAAACTCGGCGCCAAGCCCAACGGAGCGCCGATGACAATCTATACGGCAACCGACGATACGGGCTTTCAATTCCAGGCGGCGGTGCCGGTCGCGCAGGCGCCTGCCCCACCGCCAGACGGCAAGATCAAGGTGGGCAAGTCCCCTGTCGGCACGGCGCTCAAGTTCGTTCACCGCGGCTCCTACGACGAGATGGACTCAACCTATGAGGCGATCGCCCACCATCTCGATGAGAAGAAGCTCGAAGCCAAGGACCTGTTCGTGGAGCAATACATGACAGACCCGGTGACGACGCCTGACGACGACCTCGTGATCGAGATCTACGTGCCGCTCAAGTGACTCCCGGCGCGGAACAGAGTGTAGCCCGGATTGAGCCACCGGGTCCGGCCGGAGCCTGCCATCGGGCCGGCCAGAGGCCGGACCCGGTGGGCCGACCCGATGATAAACTCCGCGAAATCCGGGACGGGCTATCAACACGGGTAAAGCTACCCCCGGGGTTTCGCTGGCGCTCAACCCAGGCTACGGCCTCCCTGCCGTTGCGTCGAAACGTCGTCAGATTGATCGGGGTCAATGAATGGCCATCGCGGTGCCCCGAAACTACATGTTCGTAGCAGCCTGAGCGATGAACTCATCTTGGTGAGTTGCATCTAACAGCGGAGGAATCGGCAATGTCGGACTTGACCCGCGACGAGGTTTTGGCGGCCGTCCACCCGATCAACGACGCCACAATCGCCGAAATCATCGCAACCGGCGTCGACCACGATGAACTGGTGCAGGCCTGCCGTTTCTACGCCAAGGACCGCACGGCCAGGACGCCGGACGATGTACCGCGCGGCCGCGTCGGCCGGGTGGTATCGATCCTGGAGCGCGCTGAAGCCGACGTGAAGGAGAGCTGGCTTGGCGAATTCGGCTCGACTTTGCAATAGCGACGATGCCCCTTGCCTACCCCTCCCGCGCATGTGCGCGCGGGGGGTGGGTAGGGAAGAAGGCAGCCGCATCGAACGTCAACTCCCGCGATGCGGTTGACTTTAGGGCCGGCGCGCCATAACTCTGCCGGGCTCTCGAAAGAGCCGTAAATGATCCGCCGCCCGGTCCGATGAGACCGGAGGCCAACGCCCGACAGCGCTGTGCGCCCTCGGGCGGATTTGGTATTTTTCGATGTTCGACGCTCTGTCCGACAAACTGTCCGGTATTCTCGACCGGCTGACCCGACGCGGCGCACTCACCGCCGCCGACGTGGATGCGGCAGCCCGCGAGGTCCGCCGCGCGTTGCTGGAGGCCGATGTCGCACTCGATGTGGTGCGAACATTCGTCGACAAGCTGCGTGAGCGCGCCGTTGGCGTGGAGGTGGTGAAGTCCGTGACGCCCGGCCAGATGGTGGTGAAGATCGTTCACGACCAGCTCATCGAGACGCTCGGCGTTGCCGCGGACCCCATCGACCTTAACGCGCCCGCGCCGGTTCCCATCATGATGGTCGGGCTGCAAGGTTCAGGCAAGACCACCACGGCTGCCAAGATCGCCCGGCGCCTCAATGAGCAAATGCGGCGCAAGACGCTGATGGCATCGCTCGACATCCGCCGTCCGGCCGCCATGGAACAGCTCGCAGTGCTGGGGCAGCAGGTCGGCGTCGACACGCTGCCGATCGTTGCTGGGCAGACACCAGTCCAGATCGCGCGGCGCGCCATCGAAGCCGGCCGCCTCGGCGGTTATGACGTCGTGCTGCTCGACACCGCGGGCCGAACCACGCTCGATGATGCAATGATGACGGAGGCTGCCGAGGTCAAAGCGGCGGCTTCCCCGCATGAGGTATTGCTGATTGCCGACAGCCTCACCGGTCAGGACGCCGTCAATCTGGCGCGCGCATTCGATGAGCGCGTCGGCCTCACCGGCATTGTGCTCACAAGGGTCGACGGCGATGGACGCGGCGGCGCCGCGCTCTCCATGCGGGCCGTCACCGGCAAGCCCATCAAGCTCATCGGCACCGGCGAAAAGCTCGATGCCTTGGAGGACTTCCACCCCGCCCGTATTGCTGACCGCATCCTCGGTATGGGCGATATCGTTTCGCTGGTCGAGAAGGCTGCCGCGACCATCGATGCCGAAAAGGCGATGCGGGTCGCGGAACGCATGCGCAAGGGCGCATTCGATCTCAACGACCTGCGCGAGCAGCTCGAACAGATGCAGAAAATGGGCGGCTTGGGTGGGCTGATGGGCATGCTTCCGGGCATCGCCAAAATCAAGAACCAGATCGCCGCCGCGAACCTCGACGACAAAATCCTCAAGCGCCAGGTCGCCATCATCCAGTCGATGACGGCCGAGGAGCGGCGTCGCCCCGATGTGCTCAAGGCGAGCCGCAAGAAACGCGTCGCGGCCGGCTCCGGCACCAAGGTCGAGGAGGTCAACAAACTCCTCAAAACGCACCGGGGCATGGCCGACATGATGAAGGCCATGGGCGGCGCCAAACGCGGGCCGCTTGCCGGCCTTGCCAATGCGCTCGGCATGGGCGCCGGCATGCCGAGCCCGGAGGAGATGGCGAAACTCGCCGAAAAGATGCCGGGTGGTCTGCCGGGGGGGCTGCCCAAGCTCCCGCCCGGGATGCCGGCAGCGCCGCCGTTTCCCGGCGCGCCAAGCGGCTTACCAGGTGGCCTGCCCGGTCTTGGCGGTCCGAGGGGACCCGGATTGCCGGGTCTTGGCGGCTTTCCAGGCTTCGGTAAAAAGAAATAGCAGTTCGCCCTCCTTCCCTCCCCCGCCTGCGAGAGGGAAGGAGGGTATGCGATCGATCAATCGACGAAAGGACGCAGAATGTCTCTGAAAATCAGGATGGCCCGCGCCGGCACCAAGAAGCGGCCCGTCTATCACATCGTGGTGGCCGACAGCCGTTATCCGCGCGACGGCCGTTTCATCGAGCGGCTCGGCTACTTCAATCCGCTCATGCCGAAGGACAATGCGGAACGGCTCAAATTCGATATCGAGAAGGCCAAGAGCTGGCTCGCCAAGGGAGCAACACCGTCCGATCGTATCTTACGTTTCCTTGATGCCGCAGGCGTGCGCAAGCGCCCCGCGCGCAGCAATCCGGAGCGAGCGGTTCCCCGCAAAGAGCGCAAGGCCAGAGCCGAGGCCGAGGCCAAGGCCAGAGCCGAGGCCGCGGCCAAGGCCAAGGCAGCTGCCGCGGCTCCGAAGCCGGCCGCATAGGGCCAGTGCCCCCTCCCCTCGGCGCGCTCCCGTGAAAAACCGCGTCTGCGTTGCCAGGATCGGGGCGGCGCACGGTACGCGGGGCGAGGTCAGGCTGTGGCCGTTCACCGCTCGGGCGGAGGCGGTCGCAACTTATGGCCCCCTGCAAACGGCCGATGGAACACGGGCCTTCGAAATTGAAGCTCTCCGGCCAGCCAAGGATTTCTTGGTCGCTCGCCTTAAGGGTGTAACTGACCGCACATCCGCTGAGCGGTTGTGCAACACTGACCTCTATGTGCCACGCGAGCGGCTGCCAGTCCCGGAGCCGGAAGAGTTCTACTATGCCGACCTGATCGGGCTTCGCGCGGAGGACACTACGGGCCGGGCAATCGGGAACGTCATCGCGGTTCATAATTTCGGCGCCGGAGATATCTTGGAGATCGCTCCGGCCGCAGGCGGAGATACCGTGATGCTGCCCTTCTCGACCGCCATTGTCCCGAGCGTGGAGATCGCGGCGGGGCGTGTCGTCGTCGCGATGCCCGAAGGGTGGGGGTGCGTCGGTTGCGATGGCTGAGCAGAACAAAGGCGCGTAATCAATGTGGCGTGCCACGGTCCTCACGATCTTCCCCGAAATGTTTCCGGGACCGTTGGGTGCAAGCCTCGCCGGAAAGGCGAGCGCTAACGGCCTGTGGTCGCTTGAGACGGTCGATGTTCGTGATTTTACGACCGATCGTCACCGCTCGGTCGACGATACCCCGGCAGGCGGCGGTGCGGGGATGATCATGAGAGCGGACGTGCTCGGCCGCGCCATCGATGCGGTGACGGGCGACGGTCGTCCGCGCCTCTTGATGTCGGCACGGGGGCGGCCGCTGAACCAGGCCTGGGTGCGCGAGCTTGTGCAAGGTCCTGGAGTTGTGGCCGTGTGCGGTCGCTTCGAGGGGGTTGACGAGCGGGTCATTACAGGGCGCGGCCTCGTCGAGGTGTCGATCGGCGACTACGTCCTGGCAGGTGGCGAACTCGCCGCCATGGTGCTGATCGATGCCTGCGTGCGTCTGATCCCTGGCGTGATGGGCAAGGAGTGTTCAGCGGCAGATGAGAGCTTTTCCTTGGGCCTGATCGAATACCCTCAGTTCACCCGGCCGCAGGTATGGGAGAGTCTCGCCATCCCGCAGGTGCTGACCTCCGGTGACCACGGCAAGGTCGATTCATGGCGCCGTGCTGAGGCCGAACGCCTGACCCGGGAGCGGCGGCCGGATCTTTGGGCCGTTTACCAAGCCCACCCCCTCCCTGCCCTCCCCCGCAAGCCCCCACCCTACCCTCCCCCGCAAGCGGGGGAGGGTAGGGTGGGGGTGCGGGGGAGGGTAGGGAGGGGGAAAGGCTCGCCAAAAAGGTGACAAGGCCGTGACTTTGTCGTATAGCCGCCTGGAAAGCGCAGTCCTAACCCCTCCCTGCTCTTTTCCATCTGCAGGGACGCTCAAGAGGGGCTGCCGACGGAGATACCCATGAACGTAATTCAAGAGCTCGAAAAAGAGCAGATGGCGAAGCTTTCCGCCGGCAAGGAAATCCCCGATTTCGGGCCCGGCGATACCGTGCTGGTGAACGTGAAGGTGGTCGAAGGCGACCGCACGCGCGTACAGGCCTATGAGGGTGTGTGCATCGGTCGGTCGGGTGGCGGGCTCAATGAGAACTTCACGGTGCGCAAGATTTCCTACGGGGAAGGCGTCGAGCGTGTGTTTCCGCTCTATTCGCCGACGGTCGACTCGATCCAGGTCGTGCGCCGCGGCAAGGTTCGCCGCGCCAAGCTCTACTACCTGCGCGAACGGCGCGGCAAATCGGCCCGTATCGGCGAGCGCCAGGAGCGCGGCGCAGAAACGCGCAGCACTGCAACCGCCGAAGCCGCGCGGTAAGCACTTCCGCGGTCATTGCCGGGCTTGACCCGGCAATCCATCTTCTTGCGAAAAACGATGGATGCGCGGGTCAAGCCCGCGCATGACGCAATCGAGAAGAGTGACGCAATCTGATCAGAAAATGCTCGAGGCCCAACGTCGGTCCGCAACCGATGCGACAGGATCACCATTCATGACCGCTCGCACCCTCTACGACAAGATCTGGGAAGACCATCTGGTCGACGAACAGCCTGATGGCACCTGTCTGATCTATGTCGACCGGCATCTCGTTCATGAGGTCACGTCACCGCAGGCGTTCGAGGGGCTGCGTCTCGCCGGCCGCAAAGTCCATGCTCCCGACAAGACGCTTCTGGTGGTCGACCATAACGTCCCCACCACCGATCGCAGCAAGCCAAACCCTGACCCGGAAAGCGCGGCGCAGATCGCCTATCTGGCGGAGAACGCCAAGCTGTTTGGCCTTGAGTATTTCGACGAATTCGACAAGCGCCAGGGCATCGTCCACATCATCGGGCCGGAGCAGGGCTTTACGCTGCCGGGCACCACAATCGTGTGCGGCGACAGCCATACCGCTACGCACGGGGCGTTTGGGGCACTCGCCTACGGCATCGGCACATCGGAAGTCGAGCACGTGCTGGCGACCCAGACGCTCTACCAGAAAAAATCAAAGAACATGCGCGCCATGATCGACGGCAAGCTGCCGCACGGCGTCACCGCCAAGGACATCATCCTCGCCATCATCGGCGAGATCGGCACCGCGGGCGGCACCGGCTACGCCATCGAATATGCCGGCGAGGCAATCAATGCACTGTCCATGGAAGGCCGCATGACGGTCTGCAACATGTCTGTCGAAGGCGGCGCCAAGGCCGGATTCATTGCGCCCGACGACAAGGTCTATGCCTAACTGAAGGATCGTCCAAAGGCTCCGAAGGGCAAAGCATGGGATGAGGCGCGGCGCTATTGGGACACGCTGCGCAGTGACGACGGCGCCCATTTCGACCGCGAAATCAGACTGGACGGCGCCAGCCTGCCGCCGCTCGTGACCTGGGGAACGAGCCCAGAGCAGGTGGTCGCGATAACGGGCCGCGTTCCGGTGCCGGCCGAGATCGCCGACGAGAATAAGCGTATCGCGGCCGAAACCTCGCTTGCCTATATGGGCCTGCGGGGCGGCGAGAGGATCGCTGACATTGCGATCGACCGGGTGTTCATCGGATCATGCACCAATGGGCGCATCGAGGATCTGCGCGCCGCCGCGAAAGTCGTCGACGGCAGGACAGTGAGTAGCCACGTCAACGGCATGATCGTACCGGGCTCCGGCATCGTCAAAGAGCAGGCGGAGGCCGAAGGCCTCGACAAGATCTTCATCAAGGCTGGCTTCGAATGGCGCGAACCGGGTTGTTCCATGTGCCTGGCCATGAACCCGGACAAGCTCGAGCCGGGCGAGCGCTGCGCTTCGACCTCCAACCGCAACTTCGAAGGCCGGCAGGGTTACAAGGGTCGCACCCACCTGGTGTCGCCCGTGATGGCCGCAGCGGCAGCCATCGCGGGTCGCTTTGTCGATGTGCGGGAATGGAAATGAATGCCGGGGAGGGGGCTCGCATCGTCAGCGTCTTAATGCACAAGACCCGCCGGAAGGCGGGTCTTTTTTGTTGAAGCGAGCTTCAGTAGCAGACGTAGACGCGATGCAAGTAGGGCCAGCGCACCCATCGCCAGCACGGGTCATAGTAGCCCGAATAGTACCCTGGGAAGACTCCGACCCCGAAGCCACGAAATCCTCCGTGGAAGCCGCGAAACCCGCCACCGTGAAAGCCGCCAAAGCCGCCGCCGTGGAAACCACCACCACCGTGGAAACCGCCACCGCCATGCCATGCGGAAGCAGCGCTGGGTACAGCAAGGGCGACGCCTAAGGCCAACGCAGTGCAAACCAAGATGCGCTTCATGATACTTTCCTCCTCGCCCCGAAGCACTTCGACCGCCGATTCATGTCGAACGAACCGGCATCGTGCGAATTGACATTGGTAATACGTTTTTTTTCCGACGCCGCAATGTAACTAATCACAGCGCCGAGGCAAAAGTCCCTCTACCGCAGCGCCCACCAGCACCGCATCCGCGGCACCACGGTGTCGCCGGTCGGGCGATGTTCGATGACATGCCAATCGGTACATTGCCGGTAGAGCCGCCCTGATGGGGTAACTTCGATTCGCAGCGGCGCGTGGCGCGCCAGCCTGGCGCGGTCAGGCGCGTCTTGCGCGAACGCCAGCGGCGACGCGCTCAGCAACACGGCGAGCCCCACAGCGCAACCCGTGATCCATATCCGCATGGTCAGTCCCCTTAAACGATGGCGCTACGGTTCCTCCATCATGGCGTCGGCGTCAACCTCGCATTATGAATGCGGACAAAATATGCGCTTGCCCCCTCCCTACCCTCCCCCGCATGCGGGGAGGGTAGGGAGGGGGCGGTGACCGCGAGGCCCGCATCATGCCCGACAGTCCCATCGCCGACCCGCTCGCCTGGCGCTCCGTCAAGACGCCCTCCTTGGCGGACCTGGAAATTCTGGCGCGGGAGGTTTTCGCGCGCCTGCCGGCCAAGTTCCGGGCATTGTGTGAGGGATTGGTCATCCAGGTCGAGGATTTTGCCACCGACGAGGTGCTCGACGACTTGGGGCTAGAAAGCGAGTTCGACCTGATGGGCCTGTTTCAGGGCGTTGGCCTGCCGTTCCAATCCCAGAGCGCGCCGGTGCAAATGCCGAACATGATTTGGCTCTATCGCCGCCCGATTCTGGATTACTGGGCCGAGCACGACGAAACGCTCGGCGCCGTTGTGGCTCATGTGCTGGTGCACGAGATCGGCCACCATTTCGGACTGTCCGACGCCGATATGGAAGCGATCGAAGATGCGGCCGGATGAACCGGGATAGCCGACCGGCGCGAAGTAGTCTCGTGGCGGCCTGGTAGCCCGGATGGAGCGCAGCGAAATCCGGGTTAAGCCGTCGCGGCGCCCCCTCGCCTATGCACCAAAATGAGTCGGCGGCGCGCGCGGCGGGGGGGGCCCCCCACCCTGGCCGGCTCGGAAACGCCTATTGGCAGGCTTCTGTGGCGCGTGGTGGGACTGCCGCTCATTGCCGGCATCCGCCGTCCGCTTCCAGATGATGGGCGGCGGTGGCGCATGGCAGGCAGTGCAGGTTGCGAGGATGGTTTCGCGCCTGACATGACGCGAGTTCCTCGGCGAGCTTCACCTCGGCTTCCAACCACACGTTGGAAGTGACAGGCGCCAACGCGAACGGACCGGGGGGCGTTCTGATCGAGCCGTCATCCCAACCGAGCCCGCCGATCTCGGCTTCGCGGCATTCTGGCAAGCAACATCGTCACCACTTGAGCGCATTCCGATTCTCTATCTCCTGTAGTCTCTGCTTTGTCTGCCGATACCCGGAAGTCCAGACGGTCACCCCATCTTTGGCCATATCGTGTAACACGGCGACAGGTATAGAGCCCACAATCTCCGAAGAAACGAAGGCGCACGTGCCATCGGCGAACAGAATCAGCGCGGGGTCCTTGTCTGTCGAGATTTTATCGGCCCAGGCGAGCCAATGATTGTGCCTCCACCAGAAACGCATCGACAGGCGATCTCCCTGTTCATCCCATTGATGCCTTCCGTTCGCGTACATCCCTTTATGGATTATAAAGGAAGCCCCGAGAATTTCCGCATACCAGTCAGGCTTGAGCTTTCCTTGAAGCTCCAGGTTATCGATAACAACAAGTGCCTTCTTGATGAGCTCATCCATTTTTACGCGATCGCTAGCGGTCCAATTTCCTTTCAATTTGTTGTCTACGTTCTTCTGCTCCACGTTGCGACGCAGGACGTCGAGGACGCTTTCGGAGGCCGGTTGCTGCGCCGCTTGGGAGGTTGCGGGCGTACTCGCCGGGGGCGCGGCCTGGTGGCGGGGGGACCGGGGTGGGGGCTGGGCCTGGTGGCGGGGGGAATCGGTGTGTCGTCCAACGCTTCCTTTAATTGGCATCGGAACTTTGGGCATCGCAACCTCCATTCATGCGCGCGCCATCCATCCGGGCTTGTGATGGGTAGTCGCCCGGTCGGGTATGCAGTTCAACCGGCGCACGCAGCGGGCGGAAGAAAATTGAACTGCTTGAACCACGCGCGAATGAGGCGTGATCACTTAGCCTCAGAGAGGTCGGAACTTGTCGGGAAATCGCGCGCGACGATCTCGCCAACCTTGCGACCCAGCGTGTAGCCATCCGTGTCCGCGCTACGGAAATGGATGCCGCCCCAGACCCGGGCGTCGTTGACCTCTTCCGATATCTGCGAAAATTTCGCGTAAGTCCGCGTCACGCCGAACACCGGCGGAAACGTTACGTCGACCTGAACGGCATCCGAACCAAAGAAGCTTTGCAGCACGGCTTCGGCCGCCCCGGAAAAGCAGGCATGGGCGGACGGGTATTCCGGATGCGGCGGCGTCCCGAGCAGTGGCTCCCAATTGGGATCGGGCGTGAGATTTCGAACGTTGATCGTCGCGGCTTCGCGAATGGCCGCGATCGGGCGCCAGTGTACATGCTTGTATTTCTCGGCGAAGCAGGCGATTTGGGAATCCGCCGTCGCCATCGACAGCATTGCGAACAAACGCGCATTCTCGGTCACCGAGTTGCCCCTCGTGGCGGCCGCGGTGCGTGCGGCGGCGTGCCAGGGGACGGCGGTCTGAACCGTCCAGAAAATGGCTGCGGCCGTCTGATCCGGCGTGCGCGTCTTGCTGTTCCGCGCTCCTACCGATTTAACCTCATCGAAATCACGCAAATATTCTGCACTGCCCGGTGCTGGTGGGCCCTTGGTTTCAAGGCCGGCAAGTCCCTTGAGAACGAAAGGAGTGACCCCACCCCATTGAGGCAGGATCGCCGGCAGATTGTGCGGGTAGGTCGGCCGATAGCGTCCGGCCCCGGGCTTGGGATTGAACGCAACGGCCGCATCTGATTGATCGCCGTTTCGTACGGCAATCAGCGCATCCGCGACCTGAGCGCCGATCTCGATGCCATCGGTCTTCGCACGTGCATCCGAGACGCGCGACAGGGTCGCATTCAATGCAGCATCGAGGGCGCTACGCTGCGAGGGGATAAGCTTGACTAATGTGCGGTGAGCCGCGGCGGCTGCCGCCGCCTCGACGGACGCGCCGGACGGCGCCTTCAGCTCAACCGCATAGGCGGGACGGTTACCGCCA
>Ga0137391_10003334_pt1 | contig 12162 bp, 11 predicted proteins | sample 15con2h24BmetaG_FD_101399 | JGI IMG/M metagenome (GOLD analysis project Ga0137391, IMG submission 101399) | Vadose zone soil microbial communities from Angelo Coast Range Reserve, California, USA - 15con2h2.4B metaG | ecosystem: Environmental > Terrestrial > Soil > Vadose zone > Saprolite...
GCGCTGGCGAGGCCAGTCCGCATCGCCGTCGCGGCGGCCCTTCTGCTGAGCATCCTTGGCGCGATGGCCGTGGCTCTACCACTTGCGCCTGTTCACTCCGCATGGTTCCGCCTCGCGGACAGAGTGAATCTGACCTTGCGCGATGAAATTGGATGGCAGGATCTCGTTTCGACCCTCGCGCAGGTTCGCGATTCCCTTCCCGCCGAATCGCGCGCGCATCTCGGAATCCTGGCCGAAAATTACGGCGAAGTGGGCGCCATCAATCTCTACGGGCCAAGCCGCGGACTGCCACGCGCGATCAGCGGCGTCAACTCCTCCTGGGAGCGCGGCTACGGCGATCCGCCGCCGCAAACTCTCCTCATCGTGGGGTTTCCTCGCGCATTCGTCGAAGCCAACTTCGATTCCTGCCGTCTCGTGGCGCAAAACACAAACACGTTCGGCATAGTCAATGAAGAAACCACCGAACGCCGCGACATTTTCCTCTGCGGCCCACCCAAACCAGGCTGGCCCCAGTTCTGGCGCACGTTTCAGTATTACGCCTAGCCGACATTAGCCACGAGGAATAACTTGTCTGTCCCTCAAATGCGAAAAAAGCTTGTCATCCTGAGGAGCGCGCCGTTTGCGCCCCGAAGGACCTCAACTTTCAGTCCGCGCAAGAATTCAAAGTTGAGATCCTTCGGCTATCTCCGGTTTTTGGAGTCCGGTGATTACACTTCACCGCTCAAATTCCACCGGAGTCCACAAACCAGACCTCGTCGGATAGCCTCAGGATGACCATGAATCGCGTTATTCCCGGCGGCTCGCTGCCCGTTTACGCGGTCGCGCTGAGCTTCTGCCCCTTGAAGAAACTAAGCAGGTCCGCGTTGATCACATCCGCATTGGTCGCAGGCATGCCGTGCGGAAATCCCGGGTACACCTTCAGCGTTGCGTTTTTCAGTAATTTTGCGGACAGAAGAGCCGCAGCGCCGATCGGCACGATCTGATCGTCGTCGCCATGCATCACCAGCACCGGGATGTCGATCTTCTTCAAATCTTCCGTGTGGTCCGTTTCCGAAAACACCTTGATGCAGTCATAGTGGGCCTTCACGCTTCCCAGCATTCCCTGCAACCACCAGTGCTCCCGGATGCCCTCCGAAATTTTCGCGCCCGGCCGGTTGTACCCGTAAAACGGCATCGTGATGTCCTTATAAAACTGCGGCCGGTTCGCCGCCAGCGCCGCGCGGAGCCCATCGAACACCTCGATTGGCGTTCCCGTTGGATTCTTTTCTGTCTTCAGCATCAGCGGCGTTATGGCGCTGATCAGCGCCGCTTTCGCAACGCGCTTGGAGCCATGGCGGCCCAGGTAGCGTGCCACTTCACCGCCACCGGTCGAGTGCCCAACCATGATCGCGTCCTTCAGGTCCAACTTTTCAAACAACTGCGCGAGATCGTCCGCGTAGGTGTCCATGTCGTTGCCGTCCCACGTCTGGTCGGAACGCCCATGTCCCCGCCGGTCATGCGCGATCACACGATAGCCCTGCTGCCCGAAATACAGCATCTGCCCGTCCCAGTCGTCCGCGCTCAGCGGCCAGCCGTGGCTGAACACCACAGGCTGCCCTTTGCCCCAGTCCTTGTAATAAATCTGTGTTCCATCTTTTGTGGTAATGGTTGGCATAAGCCCTCTCTTTGCATCTAGTGTGGCTACACGGCAGGACGCCGCAACGATACCCTTGGCTTCATAGATGCCGGTCTTTTAAGAATGGCCATATTTAGATTTTATTGGGCGGGAATTGCTGCTTGCCGGAACTCACCCTTGTGCGAATCCATGGTCAACCGTAAAGCGCTCCGGAAACGTCCTGCCCCAACTGAGTGCCGTCTGTATAAGAAGAGCAGTTGCCAAATAATTAGAAGTGCAAAGCGCCCCCGGAGGACTATACTTGCCCAAACTGCGCCCTATGCACGAGTGACGCGTTGAGTCGCCTAGGGAGATCCGGCCATGAAACTATTGCTCATCTGCGCGTTTGTGTGTGCCTCTACGTTTTTGCCATTGCGCTGCCAAGCCCAAGAACCAGCCAAGCCCGCCGAAGAAAAACCCGCTGCCGAAGCCAAGACCAATTCAGATGCCGCGAAAGCCAATCCTGTGAAGGCCTCGCCGACTTCCCTCTCTTCGGGCAAAAAGAAATACGGCCAGGATTGCGCCATGTGCCACGGGAAAGAAGGCGCGGGCGATGGAGACTTGGCCGAGGATATGCACCTGAAGCTTCGCGACTTCCGCGACGCAGCGACGTTGAAAGACGTGTCCGACGGCGATATCTACTCCATCATCAACAACGGCAAAGGCAAAATGATGGGCGAAGAAGGCCGCTTGAAGCCGGACGAAATCTGGGACATCGTCAACTTTGTGCGGTCTCTTCCCAAAAAGTAGCGCTCAGAAAATACCGGCCTGCCCCGCGCATCCTTCCAGGGCTGCGGAAACGGGGAACTTCCCTTCTGCTTTCGACGGCGTTCTTCTTGCTCCCCGCCGCTGTTTCCCATAGCATTAGTTTCAGGTGGGGTCGGCATATCAAGTTGCTTATATTCCGGCTCCGGGAGCGCCTTTTCATGAGTGATTCGGCCAATCCGAAGAAAACGGGCAGTGCCGTAAAAGTCCCCTCGAAGCTGCAAACCTGGGAAGAAAATACCCTTCGCCCCACTCTCGAAAAAAGCCCCGAGCGCCAGAAAGAATTCACCACCGTCTCGAGCTATCCGATTCGCCGGCTGTATACGGAAGAGGACCTTCCCGGATGGGATCCGGCGCGCGACCTCGGTAATCCCGGCGAGCCGCCTTACACGCGCGGCATTCACGCCACCATGCATCGCGGCCGCTTGTGGACCATGCGGCAATTTGCCGGCTTTGGCACAGCCGAAGACACCAACCAGCGATTCCGCTATCTCCTTTCACAGGGCCAGACCGGCCTTTCCACCGCCTTCGATCTGCCCACGCTGATGGGCTACGACTCCGACCATGCGCTCGCGGAAGGCGAAGTCGGCAAGTGCGGCGTCGCCATCAGCTCGCTAGCCGACATGGAAGTCCTCTTCGACCAGATCCCTCTTGCGGACGTCACCACTTCGATGACCATCAACTCGCCGGCGGCGATTATCTGGGCCATGTATCTCGCGGTCGCCGAAAAACAGGGCGCCGACTGGAAAAAAATCTCCGGAACGCTGCAGAACGACATCCTCAAGGAGTACATCGCGCAGAAGGAATACATCTACCCGCCTGAGCCTTCCATGCGCCTGGTGATCGACACCTTCGAATTCGGCATGAAGCACACGCCAAAGTTCAACGTCATCTCGATAAGCGGCTACCACATCCGTGAAGCCGGCTCGACCGCCATCCAGGAACTCGCCTTCACCTTGCGTGATGGCATGGAATACGTTGAATGGGCCATGCGACGCGGCCTGCCGGTGGACGAGTTCACGCCGCAGCTTTCGTTTTTCTTCAACGCTCACAACGATTTCTTCGAGGAAATCGCCAAATATCGCGCCGCTCGCCGCATCTGGCACAAAGCCATGAAGGAGCGCTATAAATCCGTCAGCCCGCGAAGCTGGGCGCTGCGTTGCCACACCCAGACGGCCGGCTGCTCGCTGACCGCGCAGCAGCCCATGAACAACGTGGTGCGAACCGCGATCCAGGCGCTCGCCGGCGTTCTCGGCGGCACGCAATCGCTGCACACCAACTCGCTCGACGAAGCCTGGGCCTTGCCGACCGAGCACGCAGCCACAATCGCCCTGCGCACGCAGCAGATCATCGCCCACGAAACCGGTGTCACGAACACGGTCGACCCGCTAGGCGGCTCCTATTTTGTCGAAACCTTGACCAACGAAGTGGAAAACGGCGCGTGGGATTACATCCGCCGCATTGACGCCATGGGCGGCATGGTCGCCGCAATCGAAAAAAGCTACCCGCAGCGCGAAATTGCCGAAGCATCCTACCGTTACCAAATGGCGATAGACAGGAAAGAGAAAATCATCGTCGGCGTAAACGACTACGTCACGCCTGAAAAGCCAATGGACCTGCTCCAGATCGACGAAACCGTAGCCCACCGCCAGGCCGAACACCTCACCAAACTCCGCGCCGACCGCTCCACCTCCGAAGTCGAGCGCCGCCTCAACGCCCTCCGCAAAGCCTCCGAAGGCTCCGAAAATCTAATGCCCTACATCTACGACGCCGTAAAATCCTACGCCACCCTCGGTGAAATCTGCGAAGCCATGCGCGCCGTCTTCGGCGCCTACGAAGAAGTCGCCATCACCTAAAAACGATAGATTACTACACGCCACATTCACTATACTATTAGCTTAAAAGCGAACGTGACGTTCTCTGTGCTCTCCGTGTCCTCTGTGGTGAATATTCCGATGACCGACAACGAACTTACCCATGAAATTATAGGAGCCGCCATTGAAGTCCACAAAAACCTCGGCCCAGGCTTGCTCGAATCAACCTACGAGGAATGCCTGTGCCACGAGCTCAGTCAGCGCGGAATTCCATTCGAGAGACAAAAGCCTGTCCCTGTTGTATATAAAGGTGTGAAACTTGATTGTGGCTATAGGCTTGACCTGCTGGTTGCTGACAGGGTGATTCTTGAGCTGAAGTCCGTGGAGGCACTAGCGCCGATCCATGACTCAATCATGATCACCTATCTCAAATTGTCGGAACACAGAATTGGCCTTTTGATGAATTTTAATGTCCAGATACTGAAGGAAGGGATTAAGCGGTTGGTCGTTTAAAAAGATATTCACCACAGAGGACACGGAGAGCACAGAGAAATGCCAGAGAAGAAAATTAGAGTGTTGATTGCGAAACCCGGGCTGGATGGCCACGACCGCGGCGCAAAGGTCATCGCCCGCGCGCTGCGCGACGCCGGCATGGAAGTGATCTACACCGGCCTGCGCCAGACCCCGGAGATGATCGCCTCCGCCGCCGTCCAGGAAGACGTCGATGTCATCGGCCTCTCCATCCTTTCCGGCGCGCACAACACCCTCTGCCCGCAACTGATGAAACTCCTCCACGAAAAAGGCATGGACGACGTCACCGTCCTCGTCGGCGGCATCATCCCCGGACCCGACATCGCCGCCCTGAAAAAATCCGGCATCGCCGAAATTTTCCTTCCCGGCACCTCCACCCAGGACATCATCGAATTCATCCACAAGCGCCACGTCCACCCGTAACCCTGTAGCTCACCCCTTCAGGGGTGAGGCCTTTCCTAACGCGGGCAAAATTGTCGAATCGCAGCGAAAACCCTCAACTCGGCAACTCCCGCTCGAATTTCACCCGCGTATACAACGTCCGGAATCCCCGCCGCGTAATATTCCGCTGTGAAGCGCTTCCCGGCACCGCCAAACTCATCGCCAATTCGCAACCCCGTTCCGCCGCTCGTTGCATCCGCACATGCAGCAGCGCTGTCTGCCCACCCCGATTCCGGAATTGCGGCAGCGTACTCGCCCCAAACAGGCCAGCGATTCGCCCGCGCAAAGCCAGCGTCGCGCCCCCGGCGATCTTCCCGTCAACCCGCGCGAAATAGCACTCCGTATTTTTCCCATCCGCAAACATCCGCATGACGCTGATAATCTCGTGCGTCACCGGAAAATCCTCGGCGAAGCCCTGCGCCACCGTCAGTGTCCAGAGATCAATCTCCCCATCCGCCGCCTTATGAATCTCGATTCCATCGGGCAACGCCGCGGCACCCGATTTCTCCACCGGACGCACCATCACATTCGAAAACTCGCTCACGTGATACCCGCGTTCCCGGTAATGCTCGATAAGCGAGCCATCCGCCATCGGACATGTCTCCACGCGCACCGGCTCCTTGCGGCTGAAATAGAGCTCTTCCAGCCGGTCGAACTCCTCGTTACTCACCACCCCATCCAATCCAAGTCCCACAGCCTGCGTGACCGGCGAGTTCGCTCCACAATAGATCGCATAGCCGCCCCCGACCGATGCAACCGCTCCCGCACCGTCTCCCTGCGCGGCCATCAACCGCTCTGCGCAAGCGACCGCGGCTTCCGCCTCCTCCAGCTCAATCTCCCGCGCCAACTCCAAACTCAACAATGGATATTCCATCCCGCGAGTCTATCTCAACCCCTCACAATCTTGGTTTGTGACATTTTCTTTCTCTGTGCCCTCGGCGTCCTCCGTGGTGAATCCTTCTTCCTCTGCGCGCCTCAGCGAACTCAGCGTCTCTGCGTCATCCTTTCTCTTTTCCTCACTTCTTCATCTCTCGACCCACTCGCACAATCCCCCGATCCTCCGTATACTGATTCCGCTGCTGCCACTTCCGTCTGCGAGGTCGTCGCGTGTCCTCATCGGTTCTCGAAACCTCCATCAACGCCAAATCCCCCGAATTCGAAAAGAATTCCCAGCGCATGGTGGAACTCCTAACCACCATCAGGAACGAAGAAGAAAAGATTCGCCAGGGCGGCGGCTCCAAAGCCATCGAATCCCAGCACAAAAAAAATCGCCTCACCGCCCGCGAAAGAGTGGCCGGATTGATCGATCCAGGCACACACTTTTTTGAGCTTGGCATCTACGCCGCCTACGAAATGTACGAAGAGTGGGGCGGCGCTCCCTCCGCCGGAACCGTCACCGGCCTCGGCCGCGTTTCCGGCCGCCTCTTCATGATCATCGCCAACGACGCCACCGTAAAAGCCGGCGCGTTTTTCCCGATGACCGCCAAAAAAGTAATCCGCGCCCAGAACATCGCCATCGAAAATCGCATTCCCACGATTTATCTCGTCGATTCCGCCGGCGTATTTCTTCCGTTGCAGGAAGACGTCTTCCCCGACACCGACGATTTCGGCCGGGTCTTCCGCAACAACGCCGTCATCAGCGCCATGGGCATTCCGCAAATCACCGCCATCATGGGCATGTGCGTGGCCGGCGGCGCGTATCTCCCCGTAATGTGCGACCACATCCTGATGACCGAAGGCTCCGGCCTTTTCCTCGCGGGACCCGCGCTGGTGCAAGCCGCTATCGGCCAGAAAACTTCCGCTGAAGATTTGGGCGGCGCCAAAATGCACTCCCAAATCAGCGGCACAGTGGATTTCCGCGAACCCGACGACGAATCCTGTTTGAAACGCATTCGCGCTCTTGTAGACAAAATGGGCGCGCCGAATCCCCCGATCTTCAGTCACTCTCGCCTCAAAGAGCCGCTGTATTCCATCAACGAACTTTACGGCATCTTCTCCAGCAATCCCGCCAAGCAATACGACATGCGCGAAATCATCGCGCGCCTCGTGGACGGCAGCGAATTCGAGGAATACCGGGCCGAATATGGCGAGACGCTACTCTGCGGTTACGCCCGGATCGGCGGCTGGGCCGTGGGCATCGTCGCAAACCAGAAGAAGCACATCACCACTAACGCGCCGCATTCCGACCAGAAGCGCATCGAGTTCGGCGGCGTGATCTATACCGAATCAGCTGAGAAGGCCGCGCGCTTCATCATGGATTGCAACCAGAACCGCATCCCGCTCATTTTTCTCCACGACGTCAACGGCTTCATGGTCGGCAAAGACGCCGAGTGGAGCGGCATCATCCGCGCCGGCGCCAAAATGGTCAACGCCGTCGCCAACAGCGTGGTCCCCAAAATCACCGTCATCCTCGGCGGTAGCTTCGGCGCCGGCAATTACGCCATGTGCGGCAAGGCCTACGATCCGCGCTTCATGTTCGCCTGGCCCACGGCAAAATTCGCGGTGATGAGCGGCGACGCCGCAGCCAACACCCTCGCCGAAATCAAACTCAAACAACTCGAACGCGAAGGCAAAAAAGTCGACGAAAAAGCCAAGAAAGAACTCCTCGACTCCGTCAAATCCACCTACGACCACCAGACCGACCCGCGCTACGCCGCCGCCCGCCTCTGGCTCGACGCCATCATCGACCCCGCCCACACCCGCGACGCCCTAATCTGGGCCCTAAACGCCGCCTCTCTAAATACGCATCTCCCCGAATTCAAAACCGGCGTCCTCCAGACCTGAATCCTGTAGCTCAGGCCTTCAGGCCTGAGGGTTTCCACAAATCCCGGCACAATCCCCCTGAAGGCAAGGGACTGCTCCCACAATGAAAACCCTCACCCCTCAAAGGGGTGAGCTACAAGTCTTCTTTCTGGCCGCCTTCTCCATTCCGCGATTTGCCCGTAAACTAAAAATGTCGAACAAAAACCATGAGCCGCCGTTCCCGATTCATACTCATTGCCATGTCCGCCGCGTTCGGAATTGCAGCTCTCGGCCTGGTCATCGGCATCTGCTACGACCTGTATGTCGTATCCATCCGGCATGTGCAGCTGGAGAATGTGCTGGGAACCAGCATCGCGTACAATAAAACTCTCGGTGGATTTGGAATTCTCGGAATGCTTCTCTTCTTCGCCTTCTTGTTTTCCGCGGCCACCGACAAAAAACAGGACAAATCCCGCTAAATGACCGACACGGTAAAGCTCATCGAATGCCCCCGCGACGCCTGGCAAGGCCTCCCGGAAATCATCCCCACCGAAACCAAAGTGAACTACTTGCGCGAACTGGTGGCCGCCGGATTCCAGCACATTGACGCCGTCAGCTTCGTCTCGCCCAAACACGTTAAACAAATGGTCGACAGCGAAGAGGTCATGTCCCGCTTGCTTGATTCCCTGCCCGACGGCGCCACGCTTCCCGAAATCATCGGCATCGTCGTCAACGAAAAAGGCCTCGAACGCGCCTTGGCCACCCCCGGCGTCTCCACCATCGGCTACCCGTATTCCATCTCCGCCTACTTCCGCCGCGCCAACGCCAATATGAGCCGCGCCGAATCCCGCACTCTGGTCGAAACGCTCAAGCGCGAAACCAAGAAAGCCAACAAGGACCTTGTCATTTACATCTCCATGGCCTTCGGTAATCCCTACGAAGAACCCTGGGGCCCCGAAATCGTCCAAGACACGCTCGACTGGCTGAAAGACATCCGCATCACCACGGTCTCTCTCGCAGACACGGTAGGCACCGCCACGCCCGACCTCATTCACAGTCTCTTTTCCCAGGTAAAAGACCACGTGGCAGGCGTTGAACTAGGAGTCCACCTGCATTCCCGCCCGGATACCGCCGAAGAAAAAATCAACGCCGCCTACGCCGCAGGCTGCCGCCGCTTCGACTCCGCGCTAACTGGCCTAGGCGGATGCCCCTTCGCCGGCGACGCCTTAGTCGGCAACATCCCCACCGAATCCGTCCTAGCCGCGCTCACAAAACTCGGCGTCGACCACGACTTCAGCAGCTCGCGAATCGCGAAAGCGCTCGCCCTAACCAACGACATTCGCGCCAAATTCACCCATCCCGAGTAGCGGCCACTTTCAAGTGGCCAATCTCCGTAACCACATTCTCCCAACCAGTAAGGTAGCGCCGGCTTCCAGCCGGCAAGCGCTCCGCACCCCCCTGGCACAGCGATTCCTCGCTGTACTCTTCTCCGCGCCCTCTGTGCTCTACCTCTGTGCGCTCTGTGTTAAGTCTGTCTCTTCTTTGTTTGCATTTTTCAAAAAATTGGCAAACGATAGACCCATCGTGAGGGGTCCGCTCAATGCCCTATGAAACGTTGTTGCTGGAATCTTCCGAACACATCGCCACCATCACCCTGAACCGTCCCGACAAGCGCAACTCCATCACCACCCAGATGATCGCCGATCTCCATTCGGTGCTCGATATCGTTGAAAACACCCACGCGCGAGTCGTAATCCTCACCGGCGCCGGAAAAACTTTCTGCGCGGGGATGGACCTCTCCCTCCTGCAAGCCGTCGCCACGCAATCACCATCCGAAAATCAGGAAGACTCCCGCCGCATGGCCAAATTGTTTCGCCGCATCTGGAGCTACTCAAAACCCATGATCGCCGCCGTGAACGGCCACGCCCTCGCCGGAGGCTGCGGCATCGCCACGCTTTGCGATTTCACGATCGCCGTTCCCGAAGCCAAGTTCGGCTACACCGAAGTGAAAATCGGCTTCCTCCCCGCCATCGTCTCCGTTTTTCTAACGCGCCAGATCGGCGAAAAGCGCGCCCGCGACTTGCTGCTCACAGGCCGCTTGGTCGACGGCCCCGAAGCCAAGGATCTCGGCCTAGTAAACGAAATCGTTCCCGCCGAAAAGTTGATGGAACGTGTGAACGAACTCGCCGAAGTGCTCATTGCCGCTAGCCCTGTGAGTGTCACCCGCGCCAAACGATTGCTTGTTTCGGCAGCAGCCGCCAGCCTCGACGCCGACCTCGAGCGCGCCATCCTCGAAAACGCTCACATGCGCTCCACGCCCGACTTCAAGGAAGGCATCGCCAGTTTCCTCGAAAAGCGCAAACCCCAATGGCAGGACACCACAGATAAGAACTGAGCATGTAGCTGGCCCCTGCACCTGTAGCTCACCCCTTCGAGGGGTGAGGCTTTTCATGACCCCGGCAACCTTGCTCGCCCACTTGAAACCCCTCAGGCCTCAAAAGCCTGAGCTACAGAGCCAGCCGTTTCGACTCTCGGCCTCTCTTCCGGCATACTATTCTCTGCCCTCATGCTCACTCATCACGATGTCACCGTACGCGTGCGCTACGCCGAAACCGACCAGATGGGCGTGGTGTACCACTCGAACTACCTCATTTGGTTCGAGGTCGGCCGCGTCGAACTCATGCGCGCTCTAGGCTTCGACTACAAGCTCATGGAAATCGAGGATGACACTTTTATCGTCGTCGCTGACGTCCACTGCCGCTATCACCATCCCGCCCGTTACGATGAACTCCTCACTGTGCGCACCAGCATTCTCGAAGCGAAAAACCGCACTCTGAAGTTCGGATACGAACTCCTGCGCCAGCCAGACAACAAGTTGCTTGCCACGGGCCACACCATTCACGTTGCCTGCAACCGCGCCGGACACGTAAAGCACTTCCCCGACAAGTACAAGCAGGCGTTCCTCAAACTTGTTGTGCCAAGCGCTTCGCGGAGCCACGCATGAGCATCGTCCTCACCGGAAATGACCTGACGTTTGACCAACTCTACGCGGTGGCTTTACGTAATGATGCGGTCTCGCTCGCACCCGCTTCAGTAACCCGCATGAAAGCTTCCCGCGCCGTAGTCGATCGCCTCGTCGCCGCAAACGAAACCGCCTACGGCATCAACACCGGCTTCGGCAAGCTCGCTTCGGTTCGAATTTCCACCGAACAAGTACGCCAGCTACAGATCAATCTAGTCCGCTCTCATGTCTGCGGCGTCGGTACGCCGCTCTCCGTCCCGGAAACGCGCGCGATGATGCTTCTCCGCGCGAACGCGCTCGCCAAAGGCTTAAGCGGCATACGACCACTTGTCGTGGAAACGCTTTGCGCGATGTTGAACGCCGGCGTGCATCCTGTGATTCCCTCGCAAGGATCGGTCGGAGCCTCGGGCGACCTCGCCCCACTGGCGCACCTCGCGCAAGTGGCCATCGGCGAGGGCGAAGCTTTCTTGAAACACGAGAAACTCTCCGGCGGCGAGGCGCTCAAACGCGCCGGAATCGTGCCCGTGTCGTTGGAAGCAAAAGAAGGTTTGTCGCTGCTGAACGGCACGCAAGGCATGCTCGCTCTGCTGAGTCTCGCCCTCCTCGAAGCCGACATTCTCGCCGACACCGCGGATGTTGCTGCTTCTCTTTCGCTCGACGCCCTTCGCGGCAGCCCGGGCGCTTTCGACGCGCGCATCATGCACGCCCGCGCCTACGCCGGAGCCGGCAAAACCGCCCGCAACCTCGCGCACCTCAACGAAGGCAGCCAAATCCGTGAATCGCATCGCGCGCCCGACAAAGACACTCGTGTCCAAGACGCCTACAGCCTGCGCTGCACGCCGCAAGTCCACGGCGCAGTCCGCGATTCGCTGTTGCAAGCCCGCGAAATGGCATTGGTGGAATTGAACAGCGCCACCGACAACCCGCTGGTATTTGTGAATGCAAACGGCGGTGGTGACATTGTGAGCGGCGGAAATTTTCACGGCCAGCCGCTCGCGATGGCCGCCGATCAAGTCGCCATCGCCATCGCCACTCTCAGCGGCATCGCCGAGCGGCGCGTCGAGCAGATGACCAACCCGCTCACCAGCATGCTTCCAGCGTTCTTAACGCCCGATCCCGGCCTCAACCCCGGCTTCATGATCGCGCAGGTCACGGCGGCCGCGCTCACCAGCGAAAATCGCGCGCTAGCCACA
>Ga0137391_10003352_pt1 | contig 12136 bp, 14 predicted proteins | sample 15con2h24BmetaG_FD_101399 | JGI IMG/M metagenome (GOLD analysis project Ga0137391, IMG submission 101399) | Vadose zone soil microbial communities from Angelo Coast Range Reserve, California, USA - 15con2h2.4B metaG | ecosystem: Environmental > Terrestrial > Soil > Vadose zone > Saprolite...
CCGCGCGCGGCAAACCCTCTCCCTATGTCTGGTCTGGAACAGATCAATATCAGTCCGGCAAATTCGTGCGCGACGGCGTCTACGATGCCGACGCCGTGGACAGCCAGCTCGGCTGCGCCGGTCTGCTGCTCGCGATGGTTGCGCTCGACCCGAGTATAGAATTTCCAGGCAAGACGCCCTCGGCCGCCGCGCCCCCACAGGCGCCTCATCCGCTTCCGGCGGGCATGCCAAAGCCATCCCGGCCTTCCATCACGAACCCGTCGAAAGGCTCGATCGGCGCGTTCATCGCAAATCTCATCGGAGCCATCTTCAGAAGGAAATGAATCATGTCGACTGCTGTTGATGTCATCGTATTTTCTGCCGGCTTCGCTGCCTGCTGGTTCGCAAAGGACAAGATCACGCAGATCGTGACCGGCACGGATGCCTTCATCAAGACGCTCGAAGCCAAGGCGGCGGCGCTGAAGGCTGCGCTCTGATGTTCGTCAAGGTCAAGGCGTTCTGTCTTCATTCGCTGACGATCGCGTGGGGATATGTCCTCGCGATTATCGGCGCGGCGATGTCCATCGTCGACAACATCGGGGATGCGCTCGGCGATCCCGGCCTCAAGGATCAGATCAGCGCAGCCATCGGAGATGCCAAAACCACGGGGCGAATACTCCTGGGCATCTCCATCGTCACCATCCTGGCGCGGCTGAGGTCACTCAAAAAGGCAAACTGAGATGTGGATGACAATCCTGAGTTTTCTTGGTGGCCCGGTCATCAAGGCGCTGATCGATGCATACCAGGCCAAGCTCAAGGCAGGCAACGTCGAAAGCAAGATCGCGGCTGATCTCGCTGCCACCGAGATCGCGGCGCAGACGGCTGAAACGCAGGCCGTCACGCAATATCGGATTGCTGAGATCGGGCATTGGTACGAGCCCGACAAGCTGATGGGGTATTTCGTAGCGCTCTATTTTGGAAAACTTTTGGTTTGGGACAAGGTTCTTGGGCTCGGAACGACTGACCCGCTGGCCGGGTTCGCTTCCGTTACGTCGAACCTCGTAGTGTCGTTCTACTTCGCCAAACGCGGCTTCGAGAATGTAGCGAGAATTATCAAGCGATGAACGCACTGCGCCACGAGGATATCAGGACCATTGTGGCCGAGACGCTGGCCGAACAGCAACGGCTCGGCCGCGATGACATCGATGCCATCGTTCTGAGGGCGATCGCGACCACGCTGACGTCCTTCGGAATTGAGGAAGCGGATCGGAAGGAAATGCGCGCCGATTTTCAACATCTGAGGCGTTGGCGTAAGAGCGTCGAACAGGCGCAGAGCTATACATTCAAGGCCGTCATCACCGTGATCGTGACCGGATTGGTCGGTGCGGCATGGCTCGGCGTCAAGGTCGTGCTCGGCAAATGATCCGGTCGGACGATCGTTCAATGCGTGCACGCGGCCACGGAGCGACAGCGAGCCAGTTGAGGGTTGGCCGATGTACAGGATAAAGGAGGTCGACGCGCAAGACGATGACATCGTCGATGCGCTCGCTGATCTTCACCGCCTCACGTTCTTCGGAAGTGCACCGATTCCGGCGTTCGATTGGGGACATTGGTGGCTTGCCTTCCATCAGCGCCAGCCGGTTGCTTTTGCCGGATTGGTTCCCTCGACGCACGCGGTGAACGCGGGATATTTCTGTCGAGTCGGGGTGGTTGATCGACATTGTGGACGTGCGCTGCAACTCCGGCTGATGCGGGCGATGGAGTTGCGCGCCCGGCGGAACGGTTGGCGTTGGATCATCTCGGACACCACGGACAACCTTGCTTCTGCCAATAACTTCATCAAGGCCGGCTATCGGCTTTATCAGCCTCAACACCCCTGGGGCTGGCCCCGCACGCTCTATTGGCGAAAATCGATGATAAGCAGGGACGATAGATGACGACCCAACTATTGCGATAACCGGTGGGCGCCTTGAGCGTTCGAGTTGTGCTCCTCAGGCATTGTCGGCACGTTTCTTCCAGAATGGTATTCCGCCCGGTGGCATCTGCCGCCGGGCTTTTTTTGCATTTCGGGTACCGTCTTCGCCGCGGCGCTGACGATCATCCTCGTTAGGCGCGATACGAATGGCGGCGCCAGGGAGCTGTGCGCTGGGCGCTCTTGTGGTCCGCAACGAATAAACCGTAAAATCTGCGCGAAGTGCCAACGCAGCCAATAATCATGCAAACGACGGGGGAACGCCTCAACATGACCGCCAGACTGCCATTACCGGACCGCCTGCCGCGCGCCAAGGACGCGCCGACTGCCCTCGACGGTCTGCTGGTCGTGGACTTCACGCGCGTGGTCGCAGGTCCGGCCTGCACGCAAACTCTGGCGGATTTCGGCGCCGAGGTGATCAAGATCGAGAACCCCGAGGGAGGCGATGATACGCGGGCCTACGAGCATGCGGAAATCGGCGGCGAGAGTGCGGCCTATATCAGCTTGAACCGCAACAAGCGCGGGATCGCGCTTGATCTTGCCGTCCCTGCGGCGCGCGACGTGGCAAGAGAGCTGATTGCGAAGGCAGACGTGGTCGTAGAGAATTTTTCGAGCGGCGTCATGAAGAAATTCGGCCTCGACTACGACTCCGTTGCGCCGGCAAATCCACGGCTTGTGTATTGTTCGATCTCGGCCTATGGCCGCAAGGGGCCGTTCGCTTCGCGACCGGGTTTCGACCCGATCACGCAGGCGGAAAGCGGGTTCATGTCGCTGAACGGCTTTGCGGATGGACCTCCCGTCAGAACCGGCCCTCCGATCGTCGACATGGCGACGGGAATGTCGGCCTGCAATGCCATCTTGCTTGCACTGATCGCCCGCGACCGGGTCGGCCGTGGTCAGCACGTCGAAGTCGCATTGTTCGACATCGCAATGTCCATGACCGGTTTTTACGGCATGGCCTATTTGATCAGCGGCGCAAATCCAGGGCGTTTCGGCAACTCGCCGAACGGATCTCCGACCGTCGGCCTGTATGAGGCGGCCGACGGGCCGCTCTACATGGCCTGTGCCAACGACCGGCTGTATCGACGCCTTGTGACCGAAGTCCTTGATCGGCCCGATCTCATCACTGATCCGGACTTTGCCACGCGCAGGGCGCGAACGGCCAATAGGGAAAAACTGCGCGCGATCATTGCCGGCGTTTTCGCGAGCGACCAGCTCGAGAATTGGATGGCGAAAATGAAGAAGGCCAACATACCGGTTGGTTATCTCCGCACCGTCGAACAAGGGTTCAACGCTCCCGAAGCGCGCGAACGGCATCGTCTCAGCCGGATTCCACATCCGACCGGAGGCATGGTGCCCAATATCGAAACTCCGCTCAACATGGCGCTAACTCCATGCGTCGATCCGGTGGCGGCTCCGCTGCTTGGCGAACATACCAACGATATCCTGCGCAAGAGGCTGGGTTATGGTGATGCCCGGATCGCGGAGCTTGCCGAGGCCGGAGCCTTTGGCAAGGCTCGAGGTCCCGGCTGATCCAACATCGGAAGGACGGATGGTATAGAATGCAACAACCGTCGACTATTTTCTTGATCTGGCCGGCAACGGACACGATCTTCAGACTTGGTCAAGCGTCGATCTTTCGTCATCGGCACTAGCCTGACGGCGGCCGATCGTGCTTTGATAGTGCTGACCAGCGACCTGAATATAAGCCGTGTAAAGCGGCGGTTAGCGGCTCATGCCGCCGGCCCGAGAAGCCGAAGGGAGGACGATTTGGGAATGCCCGGACGTACGTTGCTGGCCAAGATCTGGGACCAGCATGTCATCGCGCAATTGAGCGAAGACACCGACCTTCTCCACGTCGACCGTCATCTGCTGCATGACCTCGGCGGTTCGCGCGGACTGCTCGATCTCAGGAGTCGCGGTCTTAAGGTCCACAATCCCGAACTGACATTCGCGACGCCCGATCACGCCATCTCCACGGCGAGTGGCCGCGCCGGAACCATCAAGATCGGACAGGAGCTATTGGCCGCGCTGAGGGTCGAAACGGCGGCCAGCGGCATCCAGATGTTCGATATCGATCAGCCCGGCCAAGGCATCGTTCACGTCATCGGGCCGGAGCTCGGCTTGAGCCTTCCGGGCTGCGTGATTGTCTGTGGTGACAGTCATACCTGCACCCATGGCGGCCTCGGCGCGCTTGCGTTCGGTATCGGGTCGAGCGAATTGACTCACGTGCTGGCCACGCAGGCGCTGATCCAACGCCGGCCGAAAACCATGCGGGTCAAGTTTGAAGGCAAGCTTCCGCTTGGCGTGGTGGCCAAGGATCTGATCCTCGCTCTGATCGGGCATATCGGCGCCGCGGGCGGCACCGGTTATGCCGTCGAATATGCCGGCTGCACCATCCGCGACATGCCGATCGAAGGACGATTGACGATCTGCAATCTTTCGATCGAACTCGGTGCCAAGATGGGCATGGTCGCGCCGGACGAGAAAACCTACGATTATTTGCGCGGACGCGCCTATGCGCCGCAGGGTGAGATGTGGGCGCAGGCGGTCAATGCCTGGCGCCAGCTTCCGAGCGACCCTGATGCGGTGTTCGACAAGGAAGTCGTCATCGACGTCGAGAAGATCATTCCGCAAGTTACCTGGGGCATCAGCCCGGAACATGTGATCGGCGTCGACGGCCGCATTCCCGATCCGCAGGCGATCGGCGATCCGGCGCAGCGCACCGCGGTCGAGACCGCGCTCGACTATATGGGGTTGAAGCCGGGGGCGCCGATCGCCGGCACGCCGGTCGATTGGGTCTTCATCGGCTCATGCACCAATAGCCGTCTCAGCGATCTGCGTGCGGCGGCGGACGTCGCGCGCGGGCGCAAAGTAGCTCCGGGTGTGCGGGCCTGGGTCGTGCCGGGCTCGGAAACAGTCAAGCGTGAAGCGGTCGCCGAAGGATTGGACAAGCTGTTCACCGAGGCCGGCTTCGAATGGCGCGAGCCCGGCTGCTCGATGTGCCTTGCGGCCAACGGAGAGACCGTCGCTCCCGGCCTGCGCTCGGTCTCGACATCGAACCGCAATTTCGTCGGCCGGCAAGGACCACGGGCGCGCACCCATCTGGCGAGTCCGGCCAGCGCCGCGGCGGCCGCGATCGCGGGCGCCATCACCGACGTACGGACCATGGGACGTTGAGAATGCCAAAGCCGTTCAATAAGCTGACCGCGATCGCCGCGCCGATCATGCGAAGCAACATCGATACCGACGTCATTATCCGCATCGAACGTTTGGTCGGAAACAACATCCGCGGCACGCTTGGCAAATGGGCGTTCGGCTCGCTGCGCTATCTGCCCGACGGATCGGAAAATCCCGCATTTATCCTGAATCGCGAGCCGTACCGCCAGGCGGAAATCCTGGTGACGGGCCCGAATTTCGGCTGCGGCTCCTCGCGCGAGGGCGCGGTGTGGTCGCTGCAGGAGATGGGCATCCGCGCCATCATCGGCTCGGGTTTTGGCGATATCTTCTTCGCCAACTGTTTTCAGAATGGCATCCTGCCCATCGCGGTCGACAAGGCGATCGTCGATGCTCTTGCCGCGGAGATCGAGGCGACGCAAGGGGCAGGGCGGGTCTCTGTCGATCTGGAAGCACAGACGATCATCTCGCCGTCGGGACAGCGGCACAGTTTCGAGATCGATCCGCGACGGCGCGAAGGCCTGTTGCAGGGGTTGGACGAGGTGGCGCTGACATTGCAGCGCGACGACGAAATCCAGAGCTTTCAGGCTGCCGACCGGATGGCGCGGCCCTGGATTCATTTTGCAAGGACATCGGCATGAGCAACCACTCCAACATGGTCAAAATCGCCGTTGTCGGCGGCGAGGGTATCGGCCCCGAAGTGACCGCGCAGTCGCATCGTATTCTCAACTGGTTTGCCGCCAAGCGCGGCGTCCCGATGACATTGCGCGAAGCGCAATATGGTCTCATTCCTTATCTTTCGACCGGCAAGGTGCTGCCGGAGGACACCGTCGAAGCGATGGACGAGGCCGACGCGATCCTTTGGGGGGCAACCGGCGGTCCGGAGACAAAGGAAGTGCCGGCGGCGGCACGCAAGGCCGGAAGTCTGCTGTCGCTGCGCAGCAAATACGATCTCTACGCCAACCTCAGGCCGATCGTGGCCAGTCCGGCATTGGCCGACTCGGCGCCGCTCAAGGCCGAAGTCTTGAAGGGCGTTGACTTCGTCATCATCCGCGAGCTCACCAGCGGCATCTATTTCGGCGAGCCGCGCGGCATCGAAACGCTTGCCGACGGCCAGCGGCGTGGTTTCAACACCGAGCAGTACACCACCAATCAAATACGCCGGGTGGCGCGCGCTGCCTTCGAATTGGCGCGAACGAGAAGGGGCAAGGTCTGCTCCGTCGACAAGGCCAATGTGCTGGAAACAAGCGTGGTGTGGCGCGAGGAGGTTATCGCTCTCCACAAGCAAGAATTCGCCGATGTCGAGCTCACGCACCTCTATGTCGATAACGCCGCCATGCAGATTGTGCGGGAGCCGCGACAGTTCGACGTGATGGTGACCGGCAACATTTTTGGCGACATCCTCTCCGATTGCGCGGCGATGGCCTCTGGCTCGCTTGGCATGCTGCCGTCGGCGTCGCTGGGGCCGGTTGATCGGTTCGGGCGGCGCAAGGCGTTGTACGAGCCGGTGCACGGCAGTGCGCCCGACATCGCAGGCAAAGGCATCGCCAATCCGCTCGGCTCTATCCTCAGCGTGGCCATGATGCTGCGCCTGACATTGAATCGGCCCGAGGACGCCGATCTGCTGGAGAAGGCGGTAGATACGGCGCTCGCGGCAGGCGCAAGGACCACGGATATCGCCGAACCCGGCACCAGGAAATTGTCGACGGCGGAGATGGGCGACGCCGTGTTGAGTGCGCTCGACAAGGTTGTCGGCAAGGAGAGGGAGCACGTGTGATGGCCTATGTCACAAGACGGTCCGCGCTCGCTATTATTGCTGCCGGTGGTACGGCGATGGCTGCCGGACCCCGGAGCCGGGCTGCGGATAACGCTGGCCGAGTGATCTATCCTGTCGCAGTGCCTGTCTATCAGACACAGTTCGTGGCGGACCGGATCGGATTCTTCAAGGAAGCGAGCCTCGACTGCAAGCTGATCCAGGGCGGCAGCGGCGTGAAGACACGGGAGATCATCGCCTCATCGCAGGGCGATATCGGTATCGGCGACATCACCCATCCGATGCAGCTAAGCAATCACGGCCGCGCCGGCCGCGTGCTGATGCCCGTCGATACGCGCTCGAGCTCGGTGATGTTCATCATCCGCAAGGATCTCAAGGACCAGGGGATCAATACGCTGGAAGCGCTGACGGAGTGGAAGCGGCCCGATGGCCGCAAGCCGATCATCTCGGTCTCGTCCCTGGGAGGCACCAATCATGTCTGGGCTTCATACTACATGGAAACAATGGATCTCGATCAGAAGGTGACCTGGATCGGAACCGGCAATGTCGACACCATGCTGGGTTCGCTGAAGTCGAAGCAGGTCGACGTGCTCGTGAGTTCGCTGTCTCTGCTGAATGAATCGATAGAGCAGGGCTGGGGCGCGCTCTTGTTCGACGGCACCGATGAGGCGATCTGGAATAAGCACATCGGCGGTAAAGTGCCGGTGACGTCGCATTTCACCCTGCAGTCGACGATCGACAAGGATCCGGCCAAGATGCAGGCTTTCGTCACGGCGCTCTGGCGCGCGACGCAATGGATCAAGGTACATACGCCCGACCAGATCTATGAGGCAATCGAGCCCTATGTCGGGAGCACCTCGCGCGCCGCCAACATCCTGGAGATCACGGCGCTGCAGAAGGTCGTCGACTATCAGGCTACGATCGATGCGGCGGACTTTGCGCGGGGCGAGAAAGTCTGGTTCCGTGAGATGACCGGCATCAAGCCGCTCACCATTGCCGATGTCGTCAGTCCAACCTTTGTCGACACAGCGCGAAAGGCGTATCCAGGTTGAACGCAGGGGATATGACCGCGGCGCCGCCATCTCAATCAGCGGGGGTCAATCGTATCGACGTCCGTGGATTGAGCAAATCGTTTCAACTCGCGGGCGCAACAATCGAGGCGGTGCGCGATGTGTCGTTCAGCGTTCGGCGAGGCGAGTTCGTAGCGTTGCTTGGACCGTCCGGTTCGGGCAAAAGTACCGTCCTCAACATGATTGCGACCTTAATCCGGCCGAGCAGCGGCCAAATCCTGATCGATAGCAGACAGCTGATCGCCGGGAAGGCGACCCCGGGTGTCGGTTATGTCTTCCAGCGCGACACGCTGTTTCCCTGGCGTACCGTTGCCGACAATATCGGTTACGGCCTGCAACTGGCCGGTGTGCCGGATGCGGAGCGCAAGCAACGCATCTCGGCATGCGTCGCACAGGCGGGTCTGAATGGTTTCGAGGACGCATATCCGTCGACGTTGTCCGGCGGGATGCGGCAGCGCGCCGCCTTGATGCGAACGCTGGTGGTCGAACCGCAGATCCTGCTGATGGACGAGCCGTTCGGCGCGCTCGATACCCACACTAAGATCGATATGCATGAGGTCTTGCTGCGCATCTGGGAGCGCCAGCAGCAGACGGTTCTGTTCGTCACGCATGACCTTGGCGAGGCTTTGACACTGGCCGACCGCATTATCCTGTTTTCAGCACGGCCCGGTCGGATCAAGGATATGTTCGAGGTAGACTTTGCCCGGCCGCGTGATGCGGTGAAAGTGCGCGAGACGCCGCGTTACGCCGAGCTATTCCAGCATATCTGGCACTCGCTCGGCGAGGAATTCGTCAAGGGCCGCAGCGCATGAGGACGTACCGCACGGCCAGCACTCTGGCCTGGCAAGCGGCGATCTGTGCCGCCGTGCTGGCGATCTGGCAGTGGGGATACGACCTGCACGTCCGATTACCTTGGCTCGTCCCCGATCTGCTCGATCCCTATTTTGTGTCAAAGCCGTCGCAGATCTTCGACAACTTCCTGATTCTGAGCTGCATCAAATCCAAAATGGGGATATTCAACGGATGGCTGAATGGCGATTTCGCCAAATGCCTGGCTCGGAATGAGAACAATTTGTGGGTGGCCACGGGTATCACGCTGAAGAACACGTTCTTTGGCTTCTTCACAGGCGTCGCCAGCGGTTTCGTGGCGGGGTTGATCCTTGGCCGTTCGGATCGGCTGAGCGCCATCTTCCAGCCGTTCATCACTGCCGTGAATTCAATTCCGCGGATTGCGCTGGCGCCGATCATCGTGCTCGCATTCGGCATCGGCGATATGTCGAAGGTCGTCACTTCGTGGATCGTAGTTGTGTTCCTGGTGTTCTTCAACACGTTTGAAGGCGCACGCTCGATAGATGAAGGATTTGTCAATGTTGCGCGATTGCTTGGCGCGAGCGAATGGCAGATTACTCGCACGGTCGTGATCCCCTCGACCATGGCGTGGGTCTTTGCTTCGCTATCGCCCGCGATTTCTTTTGCGCTGATTGGCGTCATCGTGGGTGAATTCATCGGTGCCGAGCGTGGCATTGGGCGCCTGATCATCGAATCGGAGGCGCGCGGTGAAGCGTCCGGCATGATGGTTGCGGTCATCGTGCTGATGCTGGTGGGTGTGGCGCTATCAGCCGTGATCCGCCGGTTGCAGCGCTATCTTTTGCGCTGGCAGCAGCACAATATGGCGGAGTAGGCGGACCATCCGTCTGTCCGATAGAGGTCTTGCGATGGGTATTCAAATTTACGGATTTTGGCGGTCGATTGCATCGTTCCGGGTCAGGGTAGCGCTCAAGCTCAAGGGGCTGCCGTTCGAGGAGATCCCGATCGATATCCTCTCCGGCGAACAGTTCCAGCCCGGCTACCAGGCGGTTAACGCCGAACGCGTGGTGCCGACCTTCATCCACGACGGCCACTCCGTGTTTCAGTCGCTCGCCATCATCGAGTATCTCGAAGACATCAAGCCCGAGCCGCGGTTGATCCCGCTTGATTCGAAAGAGCGCGCCTATGCGCGCTCCCTGGCGTTGATGACGATCGCCGATGCGCATCCACTCGTGGTACCACGGGTCCGCAATCATCTCGCAAAGGCCTTTGGCGCCGACGCTCACGCGATCGAGAACTGGGGCAGGCACTGGACGACAGAGGGGCTTGCGACCTATGAGCGGCTTCTTGAGCGCCGGCCACCAGCCCCATTCGCGTTGGGCACCGAGCCTGGCCTTGCGGACATCTGCGTCGCCGGCCAAGTGGTCGGCGCGCATTTTCTCAAGCTCGATCTGACTTCGTTTCCGATCGTAGCGGGTCTCGCCGATCGATGCTTTGCGCTGCCGGCCTTCGCAACGTCTCATCCCTTTGAGCAGCCGGGCTATAAGACCGCCAAGGCCCACTGAGGCGAGCCGTCGCGATCAGAGATCAAGGCCGAGCACGCGCGCGGCATTTCCCCCGGCGATCTGTGCGAGAGTGACTTCGTCCATCCCTTCGACGCCTGCGACATGACCGATCGGGTTATATTCCGCCATGTCGAAGGGATAGTCGGTTCCCATTACGATCCGATCGGGACCGAAGACGTCGATCAGGTAAGCCAGTTGGTGATAGGTGAAAACCACCGTGTCGAGATAGACCTGCCGCAGATAGGTCGTCGGCGGCAATGGCAGGTCGGCGTGCGAATCCCGCCGCGCGCCCCAGGCGTGATCGATCCGGCCTGAATAGCTCGGGAGATAACCTCCGCCGTGCACCGCCATCAATTTCAATTCGGGGAAGCGCGCGAGCGTCCCCGAGAAAATCAGATTGTGAAGCGCCAGCGTGGTGTCGAGCGGATTCCCCAGCACGTTGTTGAAGTAATAGTGGGTCAGGCGCTCGCCATGAGTGAAGCCGTTCGGGTGCATCATGATGAAAGCACCGAGCTCTTCGGCCCTAGCGAAGAAGGGGCGGAATTTCGGGTCGGACAGTTCCTGGCCGTCGACATTGGTGAGGATCTCCACACCCTTCAGTTCTAGAGCTCTCATGACATAATCGAGCTCGCGAACCGCGAGTTCGGGTTCCTGCAAGGTGACGACGCCTAGCCCGACAAAACGGTCAGGCTTTCGCGCGCAATATTCCGCGACGCCATCATTGGCGAGGCGATGCGCCGGTTCGGCGATCTTGGGATCGACCGTATAGTAGCATTGGCCTGGAGCAGGTGCCACGACCTGAATGTCAATGCCCATCCGGTCGAGATCGGACAGGCGGCGGTCGATCGTGATCATCACCTCCCCGACGTCTTTCTCCTGTTGGGCGTTGATGTCCTTGCTGAAGTCATCCGCGAAATGGGCTAGCGGAATGCGGCTGACATCGACATGCGGTCGCGCAAGGGCGGCTGCCTGGGGAACCACGATATGGGCGTGAATATCGATCGTGGGGGAAGAGGGCCGGCGCGCGGGGCCATCGGCATCATGGATACGGGCGGCGGTACGGCCGTAGCGATTCTTGCTGTCGATCATGAAGGTGAACCTGTTGCTGACGAGAGAAGTTTCCAACTTATGCTTTTGATGCGGTTTGCGGCCGCTGCGGCCATCGCGTCGATACGGCGGTTGCATCGGCGCCGCCGAGTCCAGCGGCCTCCGCTTCCTCGAAGCAGGTCAGCGCGCTGGCCGCGACCGGAAGCTCGGCGTGGATGGATTTTGCGAACTGAACCGCGGTTGTGAGGTCCTTTTTGGCGGCGCTAAGGCTGAAGGCGGTTTCTCCCGGAGGCTGGCCGCCCAGGACACTGGCAATGAAAGCGCCGCGTCCCTTCATCGCCGTCGGCGTGCCCGCGGTGTCGGATAAAATGTCAATCAGCCGATTGGGGGGGAGATTGAGCGGCTTGCAGATCGTAAGTGCTTCGCCGAGCGCCTGCCAATAGACCAGCAGCGGCAGGTTGATCGCGAGTTTTACGGTTGCGCCCGCACCGAGCCCGCCGACATGTTCGATGCGGCGGCATAATTGTTCGAGTACCGGCCGGGCGCGCGCAACGTCGGCCTGCTCTCCGCCGACCAGCGCAAGCAGTTTGCCCTCCCGGGCGGGATCGACGCTTCCGCCGACCGGACATTCGACAAACGCCGCGCCCTCTTGCGACACGGATGCGCCCATTGTTCGCATCGTGTCCGGCCGAACGGTGCTCATATCGATCACCAATTTGCCGGCGAGCTTGCCCGTCAGAATGCC
>Ga0137391_10003359_pt1 | contig 12123 bp, 10 predicted proteins | sample 15con2h24BmetaG_FD_101399 | JGI IMG/M metagenome (GOLD analysis project Ga0137391, IMG submission 101399) | Vadose zone soil microbial communities from Angelo Coast Range Reserve, California, USA - 15con2h2.4B metaG | ecosystem: Environmental > Terrestrial > Soil > Vadose zone > Saprolite...
CAGGCCCTCGCCCTGGCCGGCCACCGATAGCCAGGCCCTGGACGCCTGCTGCACGCCGGGAATGGAGCTCAGCGCCGTCCTGACCTCGCTGAGGAGCGTGACCGGGTCGGTCGGCGGGCGGCCCACGCGGACCTGGGTGCCGTTCGCGACCACCGGGATCGCGGCCAGGTAGCGGACGCCTTCCGGGTAAATGGGCACGCTGGCTTCCGCGTCCGGGTTCAGCGCAATGCCGACGCCGGCCGGCATCCGCCTGGCCAGGTCGGCCGCCGGAACCACGATGTGCGGCATGGCCGCGAACGGGCCGTCGCCTGGCGACACGCGGTCGGCTTCGCCCTGCGACGGCGCGGGCACGGGCCTGGTCCCGGCCTGGCCGAGCCAGCTGGCCAGCCGCCCGGCCGAGGTGAACGCGGGAACGAACTCGGCGCCCAGGTAGGTGACGGTGGGCAGCATCACCGCTGACCCGTCCGTGACCGGGCGGGCGTCGGGCAGCGGGAGCCACAGCCGTCCTCGGCTAAGCTCGTCGAGCAGGTCAGTGACCTGGTCGGGATCCTTGACGGCGCCGGCCAGGGCGTGCTCGATGGCGGCCGGTGTCGACGGGCTCGCGGGAGCCTGGCTCCTAGGGTCCCCTTGGCCCCAGGCTATGGCCCCGGGCCGCATGAAGGTGCCGCCCTGCGACATGGCGGAGGTAGGAGTCTTCGGGTTCATAGCCGTGTTCCTGTCATCGATAGGGACACCCCGCTGCGAGCCCGATGGCAGCCGCCGGGGTCAGGCAACCAATAGTACGGATAGTAAACACGATAAGGCAGTGCGTAGTGAAGAAACCTGCCGCAGGCGGCGGTCATTGGGTAGAAGTTCCGCCAGAGCGCTTGGTGTCCTGGATCGTCACGTTCGCACAGCGTCATGGCGGAGCAGACCCCGTGGGGCCGGTGACGCGCGACGGATCCGGCGCGGCCGTCACGTTCACCGCCGCGGACGGGACCACGGCCGAGTGCCATCCGCCGTTCCCGCCCGCGGACCTGGGCCAGGCGGGCCTGGCCGCCAAGGCACAGCCGGCCGCCAAGGCGGAGCCGGTCGCGGAGGCGGTCGCGGCCGGTGAGGCGCTCGCGGCGCACGCCGCCGCGGACCGCACCGTCGGCGTCCTGCTGGTGCGCTTGGGCGGCTACGCGGTCGGGGTCTTCGCGGGCTCGCCGCCCCGGCTGGTGAGCTCGAAGACGGGCAGCAGGCCGGTGCACGGCCGGAGCGCGGCGGGCGGCTGGTCGCAGCACCGCTTCGCCAGGCGCCGGGAGAACCAGGCCGCGACGGCGCTGCGCGCCGCCGCCGACGCCGCGGCCGAGGTGTTCGGCCAGTACGGTCCTGACGGGCTCGACGTTGTGGTGCTGGGCGGCGACAAGCGGTCGGCCGCCGGGCTACGCGCAGACGCCCGGCTGGAGAACTACCTGGCGCGGGCCACTGACCGTTTCCTCACCGTTCCGGACCCGCGGCTGGCCGTGCTTCGGGACATCCCGCGCGCGTTCCTGGCCATCCGCATCCGGCTGACCGAGCCGCAATCGGATGGCCCGGCTCCGGACTGACCAAGTAAACTAGGCGCCATGCTGCCCACCTCGGACTAGGGACAAGCCCCCGGGGAGAGGTCTGTCCGTTTCCGTCCGTTCAGTAGGAGCAGCGAAATCATGATCGTGGCAAGCGACATCGAACTGCGGGCTGGCGCACGCCTGCTGCTCGAAGGCACGTCGTTCCAGGTGTCCGCCGGGGACCGGATCGGCCTGGTCGGCCGGAACGGCGCGGGGAAAACGACGCTGGCCAAAGTGCTGGCCGGGGAGGCCCAGCCGGCCGCGGGCTCGGTCCGCCGGTCGGGCACGGTCGGATATCTGCCCCAGGACCCGCGGACCGGGAACCTGGACATGCTGGCCATCGACCGGGTGCTGTCGGCCCGCGGGCTCGACCAGCTGCGCGCGGAACTACGCGCGGCCGAAGCGCAGATGGCCGACCCCGACTCCGCCGCGGCGGCCGACGCCATCCGCAGGTACGGCCGGCTCGAAGAGCGGCTCGCGGTGCTCGGCGGGTACGCAGCCGAGTCGCAGGCCGCCTCGATCACTGCCAGCCTGGGTCTGCCCGACCGGGTACTGCAACAGCCGCTGCACACCCTGTCCGGCGGCCAGCGGCGCCGGGTTGAGCTGGCCAGGATCCTGTTCTCCGATTCCGAGGCCATGCTGCTCGACGAGCCGACCAACCACCTGGACGCCGACTCGGTGGCCTGGCTGCGCGATCACCTCAAGAGCTATCGCGGCGGTCTGGTGGTGATCAGCCACGACGTAGCGCTGCTCGCCGACGTGGTGAACAAGGTCTTCTACCTTGACGCGCAGCGGGCCTGCCTGGACACCTACAACCTGGGCTGGCGCGCCTACCTGCAGCAGCGCGAGACCGACGAGCGGCGCCGCAGGCGGGAGCGGGTGAACACGGGCCGGCAGGCCAGCGCGCTGATGTCCCAGGCGGACAAGATGCGGGCCAAGGCGACGAAGGCCCGGGCGGCGCAGAACATGCAGCGCCGGGCCGAGCGGATGCTGGCGGGGGTCGAGGCCGAGCGGACCGCGGACCGGGTGGCCAGGCTCCGCTTTCCGGTTCCCGCGCCCTGCGGCCGGACCCCGCTGTCCGCCCTAGGACTGTCCAAGTCATACGGGTCGGCCGAGGTGTTCACCGGGGTGGACGTCGCCGTCGACCGGGGCAGCCGGGTGGTGGTCCTCGGGCTTAACGGGGCGGGAAAGACGACGCTGCTCCGGTTGCTGGCCGGCCTGGAGACCCCCGATGCGGGAAAAGTAACGCCAGGACACGGCCTTAGCCTTGGATATTTTGCCCAGGAGCATGAAACGCTGGAAACCGATCGAACGGTCCTATCGCACATGCGCTCCGCCGCTCCGGACCTAACCGAATCGCAGCAGCGTAAGGTTCTCGGGTCATTCTTGTTCTCCGGCGATGATGTGGAAAAGCCCGCCGGCGTGCTTTCCGGCGGAGAAAAGACGAGGCTAGCCCTCGCTCTTCTTGTTGTATCAGGCGCGAACGTGCTGTTGCTCGATGAGCCGACGAACAACCTCGATCCGGCCAGCCGGGAAGAGGTTCTCGGTGCGCTGCGAGGTTTCCGTGGCGCGATAGTGCTTGTGACTCATGATGAAGGTGCGGTTGAAGCGCTATCGCCAGAACGCGCTATCGTCCTGCCGGACGGCGTGGAAGACGCGTGGAGCGAAGATTTCGCAGATCTGGTCGCACTCGCGTAAGGGATCGGCTCCCGCTTGCGACGCCCGGGCTAAGGCGACGATTCCGCCATAGCCTCGTAAAAATATGGTGATCATTTACCGTCATGTGGGTGGCCAATCCAGCGGTCATGCCTGATCATTACCAAGGGGGGATGTGTAACTCAATGGTGACCGCAGCTAACAGGAGGTACATGTGGCCGAGACCCTCAAGAAAGGCACGCGGGTGACGGGGGTGGATCGCAGCAAGCTAGCGACAACCCTAAGCAAAAGGTACGACTCGGGCGAGAGTATCCGATCACTGGCCGCCTCGACGGGAAGGTCCTACGGCTTCGTCCACCGGATCCTGACCGAGACGGGAGTGAGGTTGCGCGGGCGTGGTGGCGCGACCCGCAGTAGCAAGACCAAGGTGAAGCGCTAACGCTTTTGCGCCCGCAACCAGGTGGCACCGGCCCGGCGACGCCGCCGGGACCCCGCCCGGATAGCCCCTGGAGTTCGCTGCTGGCTGATTGCAATCCCGCCCGACACGGGAACTAATTGCCGCCACGGGAGGTTTCCCTGGTCATGTACGGGCGGCCCAACATAACCATGATGCGGTCCTTCAGGCAGGACCCGACGGTGACCCAGCAGAAGCTGAAGCCTGGCACCGTGCGCCGGATCATTACCTACGCCAGGCCGTACAGGCTGTATATTTCGCTGTTCCTGTTCGCCACGGTCATCGACGCGCTCATCACCGTGGTCAACCCGCTACTGCTCGGCGCGATCATTGACAAGGGCATCCTGGGTCATCGCGAGGCACTCGTGATCGGCATCGCGGGCGCGGTCGCGGGGGTCGCGCTCTTCGACGCCTTCCTCGGCTTCGTCACCCGCTGGTACTCCGCCCGGATCGGCGAGGGTCTCATCTATGACCTGCGCACCCAGGTGTTCAGCCATGTGCAGCAGCAGCCCATCGCGTTCTTCACCCGGGCGCAGACCGGGTCCCTGGTGTCCAGGCTCAACAGCGACGTGATCGGCGCGCAGCAGGCTATCACCTCGACGATGTCCGCGGTTGTCTCCAACATCCTGACCGTGGGCGCGATCCTGGTCACCATGGTCTACCTGTCCTGGCAGATCACCCTGATCGCGCTGGTGCTGATCCCGCTGTTCCTGCTGCCGGCCAGGCGGGTCGGCCGGCGGCTGCAGCGGCTCACCCGCGAATCGATGCAGCTCGACGCGGCCATGGGCTCGACCATGACCGAGCGCTTCAACGTGGCGGGCGCGATGCTGGTCAAGCTGTTCGGCCGGCCTCGCGAGGAGTCCGAGGTCTTCGCCGAACGGGCCGGGCGGGTGCGTGACATCGGCGTCGTCCAGGCCATGTACGGCCAGGTGTTCTTCATCTCGCTCACGCTGCTCGCCGCGCTCGCGACCGCCGTAGTTTACGGGGTCGGCGGCAGCCTGGCCATCCACGGCGCCCTGCAGGTCGGCACGCTTGTTGCCCTGACCACCCTGCTGGGCCGGGTCTACGGCCCGATCGCGCAGCTGTCCAACGTCCAGATCAGCGTGATGACGGCGCTGGTCAGCTTCGACCGGGTCTTCGAGATCCTCGACCTGAAGCCGCTGATCGCCGAGCGGCCGGACGCGGTCGTGCTGCCCGCTCCGGCCGCCGGGGCCCCGGCGCCGGAGATCGAGTTCGACCACGTGTCGTTCCGGTACCCCTCGGCCAGCGAGGTGTCGCTCGCCTCACTGGAGTCGATCGCGCTGCCCGCGCCGGAACGCCAGGGCGCGGCAGCCGGGGTCCTGCGCGAGGTGAGCTTCCGCGCCCCGTCCGGCAAGCTGACCGCGCTGGTCGGCCCCTCGGGCGCGGGTAAGACCACGATCACCGCCCTGGCCGCGCGGCTGTACGACCCGAACGACGGCGCCGTGCGGATCGGCGGCTACGACGTCAAGGACGTCACCCTAGATTCGCTGCACGACGCGGTGGGCGTGGTCACCCAGGACGCTCACCTGTTCCACGACACGATCCGGGCCAACCTTACGTACGCGCGGCCCTCGGCCACCGAGCTTGAGCTGATCGGGGCCTGCGAGGCCGCCCAGATCTGGGACCTGATCTCCAGCCTGCCCGACGGCCTGGACACCGTGGTGGGGGACCGGGGCTACCGGCTGTCCGGCGGGGAGAAGCAGCGCGTCGCAGTAGCCCGGCTGCTGCTGAAGGCCCCGTCGGTGGTGGTGCTCGACGAGGCCACCGCGCACCTGGACTCCGAGTCGGAGGCCGCGGTGCAGCGCGCGCTGAAGACGGCGCTCGCAGGCCGGACCTCGCTGGTGATCGCGCACCGGCTGTCCACGATCAGGGAGGCGGACCAGATCCTGGTCGTCGACGCCGGCCGGATCACCGAGCGCGGCACGCACGAGGAACTCCTCGCGGCCGGCGGCCTATACGCCGACCTCTACCACACCCAGTTCGCCAGCCAGGCGGCCTAGGGCTTCTCAGGGCCCAAGGGCGAGGCTAGAGGGTGTAGCCGAGGCGGCGGAGTTCCTCGCCGGCGGTTTTCTCGATCTCGGAGATGTCTTCGGCGGTCAGCGAGCCCTCGTACGCGGGGGCGCGGCGGTTGCGGCTGCGCGTCCGGGCGGCGCGGGCGTCGTTGCGGATCTCGGCCGCCTGCACGGTGGTGCCGGCGAAACGGGACAGGTCGGCCAGGGCCTCGTCCGGCTTGCTCATCAGGTGCTCGTAACGGATGGTCTTCAGCCGGCCGGACGGCAGGCTGTGGTGCAACCTCGCGGCCAGGCGCACAGACCAGCGCCAGCGCAGCGCGCACCGGCCGGCCGGCGACAGCCGGGGCCAGAGTTCGCGGTCCTCGACGGATTCGATGCCGAAGAACGGGTTGGGGAACTCGGTGTCCACGTTCACGAAGCTCGGCCGGAACCAGGACATCACCACCGGGTCGGCGAGCATGCTGGCCACCACGTCCCGGCCGTCCCGGACGACCTGGACGATCCGCGCGTCGCGAAACGCGTAGGTGAGCGCCTCCGCGCAGTAGATGAGGTCCGGGCTCGCGTCACCGAACGTCTGAAGCCCGCGCAGGTCCACGCACGGCCCGACGGCGTCCGCGGCGAGCCCGGCGGCGGCCCGGCATTCCCGGGTGCATTCCAGGCAGCTGTGCGAGGTGACCTGCCAGCCCTGCGCGAAGGCGTCCCTGATTACGGTCGCGGCGGCCTGCGTCCGGCCCTGGTGCATGGACGGCCGCCGGGCGAAGGCGTACACGGTGCGTAGCACGCTCGGCTGCCCGATGGTGACGTGAAAGCCCGCGGACGCCTTCAGGGCGCGGCCGATCAGGTCCGCGCCCGAGTGCGGTGCGCCGACCACGAAGACCGGCTGGTGCACGCTGCGGGAGTTAACGATGAGAATGTGACGATCGGAAGGCATCATCGTCTAGCAGTCTGGATTTCATACCTCCTGGTTGGGCCGGGCTTTCTCCTGGTGGGGAAGGCCCTGCCGCTACCGTACTAGGCGCGGTCAGCCCTTAGGCTGGCATCATGCGGGTACTACCCGATGTAGTGGGTACGGCGCGGCGCCATCGGCTGACCGGCGCGGGCCTAGCGCTCGCGGCCGTCGCCGCGCTGGCCGGCTGCGCACAGTTCAATGCCGCGCTCGGGCAGCGGCAGGCCGTCGTCAGCTTCCGCGCCGGCACGCCGGTGTCGCAGCGGCTGGCCGTGCGTTCGGCCTGCGCCAAGGTACCGGCCGTGACCGCGCAGCCACTGCCGTCTGACCTCAATTCCCCCTACGCGCTTCACCAGCTGACCTTCCAGGTCAGCCACGCCACCGACGCGGACGTGGCCCAGCTGGAACAATGCCTGGCCAAGTTCCCCTCGGTGGCAGGCGTCATCCTGCAGGATTCGAGCGATCAAGGCAACTGAAATCACGGGGTTCACCTGGGCGAATGCATAGCCCCGGGGAACCGCCGGCGGCCCTGTCCCAACCAATTCCCTATATTGCCGACTTCATGTATAGTAAATCGACCTTGTTTCCCATTAAAGCGATAGGAATTGGGTACTAAATGCGACGTGTCCCGGTCGCCGCGATGATCGGCGCGGCCCTGCTGCTGGCAGGCTGCTCTTCCGCTGCGTCCTCGTCTGCTGGCTCGACGGCGAACTCAGGTGCCGGCACCAGCGGAGGCTCGCCGGTAACGGTTACGCTCGGCTTCCTCACGAACATCACGCATGCTTCGGCTCTTGTCGGCCTGAAGGAGGGTTTCTTCGCCAAGGACCTCGGCTCGGCCGGCACGCTGAAGGCCACCGCGTTCAGCACCGGGACCGAGGAGGCCACGGCCCTGCTGGCCGGCCAGCTTGACGCCGCCTACGTGGGACCGAACCCGGCCATCAACGCCTGGCAGAAGTCGAGCGGCAGTGCTATCAAGATCATCTCGGGCGCCGCGACCGGCGGCGCCTCGGTCGTGGTCAAGAAGGGCATAACGTCGGCCTCCCAGCTCAAGGGCAAGACGCTGGCGACTCCCTCGCTCGGCAACACGCAGGACGTGGCGCTGCGTTACTGGCTTAAGCAGAACGGCCTGGCGACCAACTCGACCGGCGGCGGAGACGCCTTCATCAAGCCCACGACGCCCAACTCGGCCGCCGTGCTGGAGTTCAAGTCCGGGCAGATCGCCGGCGGGTCCGAGCCCGCGCCCTACGACATCGAGATGGTCAACGACGGCGGCACCGTGCTGTTCAGCGAGACCGGCGTCAACACCGTACTTGTCGTGTCGCAGAGCTTCCTGGCCGCCCACCCGGCGATCGTCGCTGACCTGCTCAAGGCCCAGATCCAGGCCAATGACTTCATCAAGTCCAGCCCGGCCGCCGCCCAGGCCGACGCGAACGCCGAGCTGGCCTCTTACACCGGCAAGGCGCTCAAGGCGAGCATCGTCGCGGCGGCGTTCAAGGAGATCACCTTCACCGACGACCCGGACGCGTCCTCGCTGACGAGCGACGCCTCGCAGGCCCACTCGCTCGGCTTGCTCAAGCCAGTCAACCTGAGCGGGATCTTCGATCTCGGCCCGCTCAATACGGCGCTGGCCGCGGCCGGCGAACCGCGGGTCAGCTCCTAGGAGGTGAGTTCGGTGACGGTTACTGATCGCCGGGCGGCACCCCCCGTCGGGGGGGTAGCCGTCCGGCTGACGGGCGTATCCAAGGTGTTCGGGCGCGGCGGCTCGGCCGTCCGCGCGCTGGACCAGGTGTCGCTCGAGGTGGCGCCCGGCGAATTCACCTGCCTCATCGGCGCCTCGGGCTGCGGTAAGTCCACGCTGCTTTCGCTGGTCGCCGGGCTGGAGCAGCCCACGTCCGGCGAGGTGTCGACCTCGGGCGGGCAGGTGGCCTTCATGTTCCAGGAGCCGGCCCTGTTCCCCTGGCTCACGGCGGCGGGCAACGTGGAGCTGGCCCTGCGCGCCCGCGGCGTAGCCAAGGCCGAGCGCCGTCAGCGGACCGGTGAGCTGCTCGAGACGGTGCACCTGGGCGGGTTCGGCGGCAAGCGGCCGCATCAGCTTTCCGGCGGCATGCGGCAGCGGGTCGCGCTGGCCCGCGCGCTGGCCCAGGACGCCGACGTGCTGCTGATGGACGAGCCTTTCGGCCCGCTGGACGCGATGACCAGGGACGTGCTGCACGACGAGCTCGACCGGATCTGCGCCGACCGGCAGCTGACCGTCCTGTTCGTGACCCACAACGTCCGGGAGGCGGTCCGGCTCGGCGACCGGGTGGTGGTGCTGAGCAGCCGCCCCGGCCGGGTCATCGACGAGTTCGCGGTGCCCATCCAGCGCCCCCGCCGGATCGACTCGGCACCGGTCGCGGAACTGGCCGCGCGGATCACCGACCGGCTGCGCGAGGAGATGAGCCGCGATGGCCGTTGACGGAAGGGCGAAGTACGCGGAGAAGCTGGCCTGGCTCGAGTCCCTCGAAGTAGGTTCACCTCGGGACCAACGGGGCCGCCGGCTGGCCACGCGTTTCTGGGCCGGCCTGTGGCCGGTGGCGCTGGCCATCCTCATCGTGCTCGCGATATGGCAGCTGATCCACGTCAGCGGCTGGAAGAAGAACATCTTCCCCGGGCCCGGTGCGACCCTGGCCAATCTCTGGGCGCAGCTGCAGACCGGCCTGCTGTGGCATGCCATCGGCACGACGGCGGAACGCGCCGTCGTCGGGTTCGGCCTGGCCGTGGTGATCGGCGCGGTCATCGGCGCCCTGGTGTCCAGGATCCGGCCGTTGCGGGCGGCGGTCGGGTCACTGATCACCGGGCTGCAGACGATGCCGTCGATCGCGTGGTTCCCGTTCGCGATCATCTTGTTCGGGATCTCGACCACCGCCATCGTGTTCGTCATCGTCCTCGGCGCCGCCCCGTCGATCGCCAACGGCCTGATCGCAGGCGTGGACTACACCCCGCCGCTGCTGCTCAAGGCGGGCGCGATGATGGGCCTGCGCAGGCTGTCGCTGTACCGGCACCTGATCCTGCCGGCCTCGCTGCCCGCGCTGGTGGCCGGGCTCAGGCAGGGCTGGGCGTTCGCCTGGCGCAGCCTGATGGCCGGCGAGCTGCTCGTCATCATCGCGAACCAGCCCTCGCTGGGCGTGCTGCTTTCCACCGACCAGGATCAGTCCGACATGCAGAGCGCCACCGCGATCATCATCGTGATCTTGCTCCTCGGCATCTTCGTGCACACCCTGTTCAGCCTGGCCGACCGCTCCATCCGCCGCCGCTGGGGCCTGACCGCCAGCAGCTAGGCGAGCAGCCGCCGGGCGGCGGCCGCGATGTGCTTGGCGCTGATCCCGGCGGCGTCGAGCAGTTCCTCGCTGGTCCCTGACCCGGGCATCTCGGCCACGGCGAGATGGACCACGGCCAGCTCGGTGCGCCCGGCGCCGGTGAGGGCGTCGACGACGGCGGACCCGAGGCCGCCCTCGGGATGGTGGTCCTCGGCGAGCACCAGCCGTCCCCGGGTGGCCGCGGCGGCCGCGGTGAGCGTGGCGGTGTCGACCGGCTTGACCGAGTACAGGTCGATCACCCGGGCACTGATGCCCTCCTCGTGCAGCTGATCGGCCGCGGCCAGGCAGGCGTGCAGGGTCACCCCGGCACCGATCAGGGTGACCTGGTCGTCCTCGGCCGCGCGCAGCACCTTGGACCCGCCCACCGGGAAGGTTTCGGTGGCGTCGTAGAGCACCGGGTAGGCACCGCGGGTGGTCCGCAGGTAGGAGATGCCGTCCAGGTCGGCCATGGCCTGGACGAGGGCCGCGGTGCTGGTGGCGTCGCTGGGGTACAGCACGGTGGAGCCGTGTACGGCGCGCATCATGGCCAGGTCCTCCAGTGCCATCTGCGACGGGCCGTCGGCGCCGATCTCCACCCCGGCGTGCGAGCCGGCCAGGCAGATGCTGGCCCGGGAGATGGCGGCCATCCGGATGAAGTCATACGCCCGGGTGAAGAACGCGGCGAAGGTGGAGGCGAACGGCCGGTAGCCGCGTACGCCGACGCCTACCGCCGCGGCGATCATCTGCTGCTCGGCGATGTACATCTCGAAGTACCGTTCGGGATGGGCATGGGCGAACAGCTCGGCGTAGGTGGAGTTGCTGACCTCGCCGTCCATGGCGACCACGTCGGGACGCGCGCCGAGCGCGGCGAGCGTCTCGCCGTAGGCCTTGCGGGTGGCCACCTTCTGGCCGCGATCGTAGACCGGCGGCTTGACCTCGACCCCGGTCCGGTCAAGCCGGACGGGGGCGGCCTCGGCCGGCCCCGGGCCCCGGACGACCAGGTTGCGCTCGCCGCCGAGCTCGATGATGGCGCGTTCGGCCATGTCGGGCGGGAACGGCCTGCCGTGCCAGCCCTCCCTATCCTCGACCTCGGAGAAGCCGCGGCCCTTGCGGGTGCGGGCCAGGATGACGGTCGGCCGTTCCCCGCTCAGGCCGCCCGCTTGGGCGATGGCCTTGTCGATCGCGGCGACGTCATGGCCGTCGATGACGAACACCCGGGCCCCGAACGCCTCGGCCCGGCGACTGTAGGCGTCCAGGTCCCAGGAAAGCTCGGTCGGGCCGCTCTGGCCGAGGCGGTTGACGTCGACGATGGCGATAAGGTTGGCCAGCTTGTAGTGCGAGGCCTTGTCGAGGGCCTCCCACATCGACCCTTCGGCCATCTCGCTGTCGCCGCACAGGACCCAGACCCGGTACGGCGACTCATCCAGGTACTTGCCAGCCAGCGCGACGCCGACGCCGTCCGGCAGGCCCTGCCCGAGCGACCCGGTCGCCACGTCCACCCAGGGCAGGACCGGGGTGGGATGGCCTTCCAGCCGCGATCCGAAGCGGCGGTATCCGGTCATCAGCTCCTCGTCGGAGATGACGCCGACCGCCTTGTAGATCGAGTACAGCAGGGGCGAGGCGTGGCCCTTGGAGAAGATGAGGTGGTCGTTGCCCGGGTGATCCGGGTTGTCCCAGTCATAGCGGAGGTGCCGGCTCACCAGGACGGCCATCAGGTCGGCGGCGGACATGCTGGAGGTCGGATGCCCGGATCCGGCCGACGTGCTCGACCGGATGGAGTCCACCCGCAGCTGCTGGCCGAGCTCGGCGGCGAGCGCGAGGTCAATGTCGGTGGATGGGGTGGGCACGAGCACCTCCTGAAGGTTCGGCGCGGTCCGCGCGGATGACCGGGAATACGGTCCAGTACCCGCACGGTCTCGGTCAACACCAGTAAAGCGCGCACCGGTTCGGCGCCTGGGCGTCGACCCCGGCAGACGTGGCTCTATTCAGCGCCACGCGATACCCAGCTCGTTCAGCATAAATTTCAGAGAATGCGAGGCCCGCGTGAAGCCCTCCGGGCCGCTGAACCCGCCGTAACGGCCCGCCTGGACCAGGTGCGGCTCCAGCGACACGAAGCCCGCGAAGCCCG
>Ga0137391_10003360_pt1 | contig 12123 bp, 8 predicted proteins | sample 15con2h24BmetaG_FD_101399 | JGI IMG/M metagenome (GOLD analysis project Ga0137391, IMG submission 101399) | Vadose zone soil microbial communities from Angelo Coast Range Reserve, California, USA - 15con2h2.4B metaG | ecosystem: Environmental > Terrestrial > Soil > Vadose zone > Saprolite...
ATCGAGAAATTCATCGGGACCAACACCGCGGAATCTGGTGGCGCCGAAACGCTAAGCAGTAAGAATGGCACCACGTCAGATATTGCTGGTGACGACTCGGCGACCGGCCAAGGCCGTGCGACCGGCCATGGCAAGGCCCACGCTAATGGCCACGCTAACGGCCACGGAAAGGGCTAGCAGGACTTCTCGGTAGACACCGAAACGCGGGTGACGCCGACTATGGCGTCACTCGCGCCTGCGGTTTGCCCATGTACGTCGAAGGGTCGACGCCTTCCAGCTTTAGGTCGTGTTCGAGCATCTCGTGAACCAGCTCGTCGAATGTGATCGTCGGCTTCCACCCCAGCTTCTCCGCCGCCTTCCTCGAGTCGCCCCGGAGCTCAGCCACATCAGCCGGCCGCATATAGGCCTTGTCGACTTCGACATATTTCTTCGAGTTCAAACCGACGAGGCCGAATGCCACGTCGACGAAATCCTGAACCGATCGCGCCACGCCAGAGGCGATCACGTAATCGTCCGGCTTGTCCTGCTGGAGCATGAGCCACATGGCTCTGACGTAGTCGCGGGCGTGGCCCCAGTCACGCTTCGCGTCAAGGTTGCCCATGCGCAACTTGTCGAGCTTCCCCGCCAGGATCTGAGCTATGCCTCGCGTAACCTTGCGAGTGACGAAGTTCTCTCCTCTCCGAGGCGACTCGTGGTTGAACAGAATCCCGCTGCACGCGTATAAGTCATGAGCTTCGCGGTAGTTGATCGTCATCCAGTGTGCGTAGAGCTTTGCAATGGCATAGGGGCTTCGTGGCCTAAATGGCGTTGCCTCGCTTTGCGGTGGGGCTGATACTCCGAACATCTCTGAGGTCGATGCTTGATAGAAACGAACGGGTAGCCCAGTAGTGCGGATCGCCTCGAGGAGGCGCGTAGTACCAATCCCATCTGTGTCGCCCGTGTATTCAGGTTGGTCGAAGGAGATCTGTACGTGGCTCTGAGCGGCCAGGTTGTAGAGCTCATCGGGCCGCACGGCCTTGACCAACCGGTTGAGCCCACCCGAGTCGGTCATGTCGCCGTAGTGGAGAAAAAAGCGTGAGCCTTCCGCGTTAGTCGAACTTGCGTGCTGTAAGTGGTCGATCCGCCCGCGATTCATCGACGAAGACCGTCGCACGACGCCGTGGACCTCGTAGTCCCTTTCCAGCAAGAACTCGGCCAGGTAGGAACCGTCCTGCCCAGTGATGCCAGTAACTAGCGCCTTTCGCGCCATCGCGGTAGAAGTCTAGGGTCTGAGTCCGATTCCCCGCACGAACAATGGATCACCGTTCACGCGTTCAGGGTTGCATCAACGTGTGGCCCAAATTACACCTAGCGGCGCGTCCGGTCTCTGGACTCGAAACGCCGCTGAGCGCAAAATTGAATCGAGCTCGCTGACGTTGCGCCCGGGCTCCGGATGGTATTCACAAGCGATCGCATGGATTCGTTTCAGGCGGTGCGGATTCATCGAACTAAACACGTCGTACTCCAGACCTTCGCAATCCATCTTGAGCATGTCCACCTCGTCTATCCCCGCCTCGCCGAGCAAATGGTCTAGCTCATGCACCTTTACAGTCACCTGACCATCTCCTCCGCGTGCGAGCCTGGTCCCTAGCGAGTGCTCCATCAATTCGAGGGCTGCCGTGCCTGTGGTCGCGCCCACGGCTGCGTTGACTGCGGTAACACGGTCCTCCAATCCATTGTCATGGATGTTCTGCAGAAGAAGTTCGAACGTTTCGGGGTTGGGCTCCACCGAAAGCAGTCGAGCTTCAGGCGAACGGCGCGATGCCCACACCGTGAAAGAGCCAACGTGCGCACCTACGTCGACGATGGTGCGCGTTTTGGACCAGTCAAGTCCGGCTATGTCGTAATCGCGATCGACGTGCACCGAAAGGAGGCCTCCGCTATCCAGAATGCGGCAGCGCACGCGGGAGCCGTCACGCATTCGGAAGCGCATTTGATGACGGGCCAGCCGCGTGGATACGATCCATGATCGGTACCTCCGAGGCCACGTTGTCGGGCCGTTCAACCCTGCATCATGTGGATCCAGGGACAGAACGTCTGTCCGTTTCCGTTGCAATTGGCCATAGAGATACACGCCGGTGAGTACCGCGGCAGTTGGTACACTCCCAGACCTTGCGATTACTGCGGCGAGGCCCCGAGATGCCGGCTCTTGCACTAGCGAGACATCCATTTCATGGCTGGACAACGATTCGAAACAGGTACTACCACAGCCAACAATGCACGGTAGTCGTCGCAGTTGAGACTCGCGCGAGCGAGTCGCTCAGCTCGCTGGTCGCGCGCCAAATCGGCGAGGGCCAAGGAAGCCTTGATCGGCGGAGCGGATGATCGACAGACTACCTCAAGATATCAGGAGGTAACACCTGAGAAGAGCTAGCCGTTGCCCGTGACGTTCTTGAAGGTGATGGGCTCCAGTTGATAAGTCAGGTAGGCCAAACTCGGCGTTTAAGCGCAGCTTTGGCCGTCTTGGGCCTGCTTGCCTTAGCTGTCGTTCCAGAAGGGGCGGTGGCTGACCGCTTGGCCCTAACGGCTCTGTTTACTCTCGGCCTCGCGACGGCGATGGGCTGGCTGGAGCTCGCCGCGCAGGGACGATGTCGTGAGCCAATCGGCAGCCTTCTGAACCATCGGGGTTCACGGAAATGGCTCCTGGTGACGACGGTTGTCGGGGTTAGTGCAGTTATTGCGGTGCAGACTTGGTTCCGACCTGGAACAACCATTGCGGGCGGCGATCTCGTCGTACCCGACGGGACGGCCTGGATAGGAAAACTATTTGAGCCGTGGACCTGGGGCGGATCCGCCCTCGGAGAACCGTCGCAATTACCCGAAGCTCTTCCCTGGGCCGCGATCCTCGGCTTGGTTCACCGGTTTGGGGGCGACGCCGGACTAGCTCAAAGGATTTGGGACACAGCGTTTTTCGTTGGCGCTGGATGGAGTGTACTCGGCCTTCTTGCCGCTTTGCGATTCGGTCCAATTGCCGCGTTAACAGGTGTGGCAGTTTATTTGTTTAACCCATACGTAGTTACCTGGGTGAATACGTATGACGTGTATTACGCCGCCCTGCTATTGCTTGCCGCTTTGCCTGCAGTCGTGGTCGCTGCAGGTACAGGCAGGCTTTCAGTGCCGTGGAGCGCCGCGTTATTTGTACTAGCAGCGCCGTTGATAGGGTGGGCCTTTCTCAATCCACCGCTGGTGGGGATGATCTTTGCAGCGACGCTCGCAGCACCATTACTAGCGGCTTGGGTTGATGGGAAAGACGCGGCGTGGCGTAGCCTCCGTGCCCTCCTGCTGGCAAGTCTTATCCTGCTGGCGGCATCGGCGTATTGGACTGTTCCAGCTCTTCTTCACCTTGCGGGCATCATTCCCAGCCAGCTCGTGGATCTTGCGGGTTGGCATTTCACAGAGATACGGGCCAGCATTCGCAACGCGTTTTGGCTGAACACTCATTGGGGTTGGGATTCGCCGGAGTACTTCCCCTATGCCAAAACATATGACGTGCCCATAATGTCGGTTGCCAAGTTCGTCCTACCGGCCTTAGCATTCAGCGTACTAGCGCTACCTTCGTTAGACAAGACTGGTGACCAGTCGGGGCGGCGCAACAGGCAATTGCGATTGGGGGTGGCGGCCGCAACGGCTGCCGTGCTCGTCATTTTCTTAAGCACAGGCACGAATCCTCCAGGCAACGTCATTTTTGATCGTCTGTATGGCCTGCCATTTGGCTGGCTTCTGCGCGAGCCGGCGCGCTTTGTGATGGTAGTAGTTCTCGCATACACAGTCCTTATCGCGACCCTCGTCAGTGCGCTCCTCGATCACGAGTCGGTTGCTAAGTTCATGAGTTCGCGACGTCTCACGATTCCGGCGCTGCGACTTTCAGTCGCTCCTCTGGCCCTCGGCGCGTCACTCTTGGTGGGCTTCCCCCTGTACACGGGTGCGATAGTCTCTGACTCTAGCCCAACTCTCCCAGCATGGGCCATCGCTTCGCGACCGACGCATGTGCAAATGCCGACTTATTGGACGGAGATGGCTCGCGTGGTTGACCGATTTCCGATTCAAGGGGCTGTTCTGCTGATGCCACCGGACGATTTCTACGAAATGCCTTATACATGGTATTACGGCACGGATGCCTTTGTCGTTGAGTTATTCAACAGACGCGTCCTTGTGCCTAATACGCAGGGGTACACCCCGGCATCTTCTGAACTGATCGGAGCTGTCAACTTGACGGGCCAAAGCATCCTGCACAAAGACTGGCGCCAAACTCAGGCCCTTGCAACCGTGTTGAATGCGCCATTGATTCTCGTGCGGCGGGACATAGTGGTGCCTTATCCGAATCACACCATCCTTCCACCCAACGATTTGGCGGCGGCCCTAGAAACAGCACCGAACTTCGCCTTGATCCAGCGAATTGGCCCGCTGGAGCTCTTTTCGTTGCGGGAGGCGCCTGCCGAAGCCGAATTGACGTCGAATTTCATGATGGTCAACAGCCCGCAACCCGATCTTCGACTGTTGTCATTGCTCCCACCAAACACTGCTTTGGTTTCGGGCACGGCAAGAGTCGATACGCCGATCGTCGTTCAAAGCCCTCCGCTCGAAACATGGCAAATCCAAGGAAATACATTGACCTGGCACCCTACAGTTCCGTATGGCTGGGCATACCGAGTCGCAGAACTTGACTCCCAGACAATTATTTCGCTTAGCCATGATGGAACCTTCGTGGCGCCGAACTCGCAAGCTCACATCGCGTATGCGTCAGGTGCCGCCTCAAACGCAGTTTCTGTGACGATCGGGGGCCAGAGTGTCATTTCAAACGGGGACTTCGGAGCAGGGTTATGGCGACCAGTCACAGACTGTAGAGCAGTGACGCCAGGGACGGTAGATCATACCAAGGGTAGCGTCATACAAGGCGCCGCACCGGGCGGCCTGCCAGCGCTTAAACTGGCAGCATCGGCCGGCGCGGCATGTGTAAGTCAGCCGCTAAATTGGCACGGGGGCGGCTTGCTCTTGACGATGTCTGTCAAAGGCGTGCAAGGCGCCCCGCCGCGAATCTGCGTTTTTGAGTCGGGTCCAAACCGTTGCGCTCCATTGCTTTCCATTACGCCCACGGGGGGTTGGTCCATGTTCCGTGCGTCAGTGAGCCCTGACTCAGGAACGACAGCACTGGAACTCTACTTGTACGCGGATGCGAATCAGTCGGGAACCCAAACCATTTGTGAATATGCAGACGTGCGAGCGGTTGAGGTACCCAACCTTCCGAGCCTGGCATTGCTAGCCAACCCAGAGCCACAAACCCGTCCTTCTGTTGAATTAGCACTGGTTCATAGCAGCTTCTCCCCCCAATGGCGCAACTCAGTTGATGGCGAGCACATAGTCGTCGATGGAATGCTCAATGGATGGCTTATCCCCGCCGGATCAAATCGCTTCTCGACCTATTACATGCCAGCCAGCATATTCGGTACTGCTCAGTGGGTCTCCGCGGCCACGATGTTCATCATCTTCTTGATTGCGATCATCTCCTTGACGAAACGCAATGGGCGGCTTCGCTGGACTAGTTTGCTATGGCAAGACTGGCTGCCGCGCTGGGTCAGATCGGTTGCAGTGCGCTGAGCTCAGGATGATGAACGGCCCGATTCTCGTGGTTTCGGCTGCGAGCGAGCCCGTGCTTCTAGCACCCCCCAGGCACCGGCCACTGCCTCCATGGCCTTGAGTGAGAGGAAGCCGATGGTTAGGACGGGATGGGGCAATAGGCGCCGCCAGTGTCGAAGGAAAGCGGGCCTAAACACAAGATTCGCTTGTCCGAATGTGGAACGTCCATGCTTGCGGAAATAGGCCATGGCCGACGGTGCGTAATATCGCTTCTTCGCCAACACCGCGACGAGCTGCAAGCGTCCCTCATCGTGCAGAATGCTGCTGGCAGAACGCGGCAAGTGCCTACCATGAGCAACTCTGATCGATAAGTCCCAATCCTCGGGACCGGTCAGGTCCTCGTCGAATCCGCCAGAAGCCTCGAAGGCGGCTCGTGTAAAGAAGCGAGCCGCCTCAACGGAATCGTCACCCGCGTAGCAACTCCGCTCGAGTGCCCGACAACGAGCAATGAACCCGTCGCCAATAGAGGTCTCAGGAATGACGACCGCGGGTGCGGCACTCGTTCGGATCGCGTCCAAACAGTCGCCAACAACCCGTGGTGTTAGGTTCATATCCGAATCGACGAACAACAGGTACTCCCCGCGCGCCAGTTGTGCACCTCGGTTCCTCTGAGCGCTTCTCTCAGGGCCGAAGGTCCCAACGACATCCGCATGATTCGTCGCAATTTCCAAGGTTGCGTCCGTTGATCCGTTGTCTATGACGACTAGCTCGATGGGCCGGTAGAGCTGCGAGCGAATACTGTTCAGGCACGCTTCGAGCGTCCTCGCAGAGTTTCGTGTCGGAACAATCACAGAGACAAGTGAATCCAGCCGCATCACGCCGCCACGGTCCTTTCGAGGGCTAACTTTACGAACCTCGCAGCTTCATCGAACGAGAGAGTTCCACTCCACCGCCGACCCTCGGCTACGAGCCGGTCATACAGTCCTGTGTCGTTTGTGATTCGAATCATCGCTTCGCACAAGCTGTCTGGTCGGGGTGGCACCACCAGTCCAGTCGATTCATTACGAACGGAGTCACGAAGTCCCGGAACGTCATACACAACGGCTGGCGTACCGCATGCATTTGCCTCTGTGACGACAAGCCCCCAGCCCTCGCGAACCGAGGTCATCAATAAAGCGTGGGCTTCGCTCATCAGGCGGTGTTTCTCTTGTGCCGATACTCGGCCCCAGAACACAACGCTGTCACCTACTCCCAGACGCCCAGCCAGTCCGAGCAGCGACCGCTTGTATCTCTCGGAGCCCGTGCCGGCGAGCCATAACCGCCCGCTTCCCGTTGCCCGACGAAACTGTGCCAGCGCCTGCACCATGTGACCAACTCGCTTAGAGGGTGCCAAGCGACCGACATACAAGAAGGTAGGGGTGGTCGCTTTCGATTGTTGAAGTGGGTCAACCTCTTCGATCCCGATCGGGAGGATTGATATTGGGCCGCTGAATCCAAGCCTCCTGAGGTCCTGTTCGGTAGACCTCGAGATCGTAAGGACCGGAGTATGTCGGTACGCCCGGAGGTAGACGGGCTCAGTTGCATATCCGATCGCGTTGATCGGGGGTGGGCTCTCGTACCACCAAACTTCCCGGGCGAGCTGGAATATCAGCATCACTGTTGGTATCCCTGCCCACAACGGCGTGAAGAACGGCATTGTGTTGACCTCGTCGATCACCAGATCGAAGCGGTTCTGAAGTGATTTCCGGTAGTGGTTGAATGCATGCCAGTGGACGCTCCATTGACGGCCTGCGCGAACGATTCGGACGCCGTCGAGCGTCTCCTCCGCTGGTGCTCCTGAGAACGATGCCCCAAACCATTCCACCGAGTCGCCGGCTGTCACCAGTCGACGCGCGATTTCAAAAGTCAGGGCCTCGGCTCCACCAGCGCGTGGGTTGCGCGGACAGCGCCAATTGAGAATCAGGATCCGCAGGTCAGGCCTCGGACGTGGCTCCAGCGTCCGACTTGTTTTGCTGCTCGGCATCGAGCAACGCGCGTCTCCGGTGCTGGTAGTAACGCAAGATTCGGAGCCGGTAGAAGATCGCAGCCGTGTCCCACAGAACGTTCCAAGCGGATCCTAGGTTGACCGTACTCTCGAACTGGTAGTCGAGCTTGATCGGCGCTTCGCGTATGTCGTGATAGCCAAGCTGGCGCGCAACAACCAGCAGTTCGAGGTCGAATGCGAACCTCTTTATGGCCAATAGAGGAAGCGCCTCCTGCAAGACCTGGCGTCGGAATAACTTGAGGCCGGTTTGGGTGTCCCGTACGTTCAGATTAAAGAGAACCCGTACGAGCAGCTGATAAGCGGCGCTTTGGAGTCGTCGCAACCCCGGGTAGGCGACCTTCGAGTCCGGATGACGCTTCGACCCTATGACGGCATCACAGTTACTCTCTCGCATGATCTCGATGAAGCCGCCGATCGTCGCGGGGTCGAGTTCCATGTCCGCATCAATGAACGTCACGAGTGAGCCTGTCGACTGGTCCACGCCGCAACTCAAGGCAAAACCCTTGCCGACGTTCATCGGGTAATGGAAGACACGAATCGCCTGTGAGGGCACACGTCGTGCCTCGCTGACGGTGGTATCCGTATTGCCGTCGGAAACTACCACGACTTCGTAGGGAACGTTGAGCTTGTCCAACTCGCCGACCAGGCGGACAAGGTTTTCGTAGATGCGCTTTCCTTCGCGGTAGGCGGGGACGACCACCGACAACTCGACTTCGGAGGAGGCCTTGGCTTGCGGCTTGTCGGCTTGCTCGCTGGTCGTCGATTTCTTGACCTCGATGCTCATGCGATCATCGAATCCCCGCCATATTTGGAAGCAGCAACAGGGGTGGTAGCGGTGGCGACTCGACCTGGGAGTTCGACATATTGCTGGACGAGATACAGAGCCCCAAGTCCACCAGCGACTAACGCCATCGAAACGTCCACGACCAGAACAACCTGCGCGAGGCTCTGATGGAATGCCAAGAGGAGAACCGGTTCCAGCAACGTCAGCGGAATCAGGAGGGCGAGGAAGCCGGGCTTGCCTCGAGACTGATGAGTGGCGATCAGTACCGCAGCACCGCCCAGCAGGATCATTCCGATTGCATACCAGGGCAGATAACCGGCCACCTCCGCATACGCGTTGCCTGCGAAGGCGATGACCAGCCAGCGAGAAATGAAAGCGAGCAGGCCCACGCTCACCAGGCCGCCGACCGCAACCAAAAGCAGGGATGCGCCCACGACATGTGAGCCACCCTTACCCTGCGCCCGGCGGAAGACGACCTTCGGAAAGAGGACGATTGCGATCGCGCTCGCACCCCAGAAGATGGCCCGGCCCAACGCGGCAACGGCCGAGTATTCGCCGGCGACTCGGGTCGGGAAGTAGTGCTTGACGAGCAGAACGTCGGCGCTGAGGAGCGTCGCCAGCGCGAGGGTGCTCGGAACGATCACTGCCAAATAGGCAGCCGCAGGTCGAAACCAGGGCAGGCTTGTCTTGAAAGACAGCTTGCTCAAGACCATGAGGACTGCCGCCAGATACACGACAGCACCGGCCACCGAGATCCCGGCGATGATTCCGAAAGGCCCCCACACGGCGCCGAGCGCGATAGCGCCAATGAGCTTCAAGGCTGCCTGGCCAACTGCAAACGCCGAGAACGCCACGAAGCGTTGCTCGCCCTGGAACTCTCCGAGCAGCAAGGGTAGCGCCAGGGTGAAGGGCATCCCGGCAGCTGCCGCCAGCAGGAGGTTGACGGGAACCGACAGGAACTGCGCCAGGACAGGCGATAACAGTGCGACGACGAGCGCCAAAGCGACGCCCGCCAAAAGCAGGACACGGTTGCCATTGCGCAGGAGCGCAGCGCTCGGCGCTTGCTGGCCGCTGGCGCGGTCGCGGCTCGTCTCGCGGGCCATCATCAGCGTGAAGGCACTCGCTGGGAGGCCGACAAACGTGATCAGGCTGACGATTGCGAACACGGCGCCGTAGTCGGCGGGCTGAAGGCGATGTGAAAACAGAGACTGGAAGGCCATCCCAAGTAGGCCTGCGACGATAGTGCCGCCGCCCACGATAAGGTTGTGGGCGACGATTCGCTCACCTTTCAACAGCGCACTCAGCCTGCGCCAGGCGCTCGCCCGGGTCGCCACAGATGACCCCTCCCAAGGTTGCCCCCGAACAAGATTCCAGACTCTGTCGGTCCCACCTTTGGCCTGCTCCCACGCAACCAGCCAGATCAGGTAGAGCGAATACTATATGGCGTTGGGTTCAGCAGCGCGCGTGCCGATCTCACGCCGCCCGGTGGGCTCCAACATCGTTAATTCCGACCGCGGGCGCCTTGTTTTGTGGGCGGCATTCCTCACCGCCCTGGTAGCTGGTCCGTGGCTGCTGCCGGGTTATTTGTTCGGGACCGATTGGCCCGGGCCGCGACATCTTGCCTTCCCGACTGCTCTCAGTAGCAGCGCGCCGCTTCAGGCTGCCCTAGCAGCGCTCGCGTGGGCCATTGGAAGTGAAGCCGCGGGAAAATTACTGGTACTCGGCTCGCTCTTTGTTGCCGCCGCGGCAGCTTATGGCGCGGTCCCTATCGGTGGCTTTCTGCCCAGGGCGGCAGCATCGACAGTCTATCTGCTCAATCCGTTTGTGTACGGACGTATGCACTACGGCCAGTTTTTCCTTATAGCCGCATATGCAGTCCTACCTTGGGCAGCCGTCCGGTTTCGCCGGCTGCTTCTCGAACCTGGAGCAAGTTCGGCGCTCATCGCAGCGCTGGCTATGGGTTTGCTGGGAATGCTGGACCTTCATGTGTTCCTGATCGCAACCGTTTTCGCCGTTTCGCTCCTCGGCACCCACGTTGCCGTTGCGACAAATCGGCTCGCTTATGTAAGGCGCCTGTCGCCTTATGCGCTTCTGGCGCTCGGCGCGACTGTCGCGGCAAGCGCCTACTGGACGGTCCCTCTGCTCCAGGGGCGCGGGTACGAGGGTGCCACGCTCTCGGGTATCGGGACCGGGCAGCTCATCAGCTACGCGGCGGTACCCGACCAGCACCTCGGCTTGGTGCCGAACCTCTTGGGCCTCTACGGGTTCTGGGCCGAGGACGCGGGTCGCTTTCTATCGATGAAGGCGTATGTGCCGCTGTGGCCCGTGGTCCTGGCCGCGATCTTGCTGGTGGGGGCGGTCGGCGCGTTCGCGGGCATCAGGCGGAAACAAGATCAGCTCGCGCCCTGGGTCATCGGTTTGCTGATCGCTGCTGCCATCGCCTTGGTTCTCGAGATGGGGGTCTCCAGCTCCGTCACATCCGGCCTTGTCTATTGGCTCGATGCGCACGTGTCACCACTCCGGGGTATGCGGGATGCGGGCAAGTGGGCGGCGCTGTTGGCCCTCGCCTATTCCCAGCTCGTTGGCCTGGGGGCGGTCGCGATACTTGATTGGATTCGTCGCCGGAAGGTGAGCCCTGTGGGCGTTGAGTGGATGGCCGCCGCGGCAAGCGCCCTGCTTCTCGCGATACCGCTCGGCTACGGCAATGGTTTGTTGTTCGGCAGCCATGGGGGGATCAGGCCATCCCAATACCCGGCCAGCTGGTATGCGGCCGACCGGTTGCTATTGGCCGACCCGCACCCCGGCCGCACGTTGTTTCTCCCCTGGCATGAGTACTTGTCCTTTGACTTCATTCGGAACGAGAACGAGGTGGTGGCGTCCCCGGCTCCAACCTTCTTCTCGACGCCGATCCTCGTCAGCACAAACCCGGAGGTGTTCGGCACGGCGGCGCCGTCCGACCCCGACCAGGTGGCGATCTCAAAGCTGGTCAGCGAGGGCCCGATGGGGAGCTGGGCCCAGGTCCTGACAGCGAACCGCGTCAAGTACGTTTTGCTCGCCCGGACTGTCGACTGGAAGACGTACGCATACCTCGACTCCACGCCTGGACTGGTCAAGGTCGCCGACTTTGGCTCGATCGTCGTTTACCGGAATACGGGTGCGCCTTAGCCCCTTGTTAACCCAAAGCCATTAACGCAGGGCTCGGGAGCCTAAATTCAATCCTTGACGGATCTCTAGGTTGATGTTACAAATGCCCGGACCCGCATTGGGCGGGACTATTGCCGTCGGCCATCTTCCAGGGGGAAAGGGAGCGACTACATGCTAAGTTCGTTGCAGACACTGCTCAAGAAGCAAGCCGCTCGAATATTGCCTGCGGGAGCAGTCACCAGTGTTCTTGCCGCATCTTTATTCATTGGCCTACCGGGGATCATTGGACTGGGCACCGGCTACAACTACGGTGGCTCAGCCTGCACGGCCGCCGACATCTCCGCCGCGCCTTTGGCGCCGCAAGGTGCCACAGTTGCTTCGGTACTCTTGACCGCGACTTCGACCACCTGCTCGAACCCTGAATACCAGTTCTACAGTCAGGCTCCGGGCGGCAGTTGGACGCCTGTGACGGCCAGCTACGTGCCCTGGAACGGGACGGCAACGCAGACGTACACATGGAATACCAGCGCGCTCGGGC
>Ga0137391_10003361_pt1 | contig 12122 bp, 7 predicted proteins | sample 15con2h24BmetaG_FD_101399 | JGI IMG/M metagenome (GOLD analysis project Ga0137391, IMG submission 101399) | Vadose zone soil microbial communities from Angelo Coast Range Reserve, California, USA - 15con2h2.4B metaG | ecosystem: Environmental > Terrestrial > Soil > Vadose zone > Saprolite...
AAGCTGCTACAGTCTTATAAGGAACTTACCAATTATTAGAACCTTATTTGCAATTTATGTTAGTTCTGGCTAGAGCGTCTCTATGCTCCAAGAAACCGGGAAAAAGGAGATTAGCTGAACTTAACAAAATAAAGCTTGCCTGTAACCCGACGGTGAGCTAGCCTACCCCACAATTTAAGGGGTGCCCTTTGAACTGCGATTTATTTCGCCGCCCATTCTCGTCCATCCAAAGAATGAATAAATTTGAGGAGGTCTTTATGCGCCTGGCAAAGGTGTTTTTGGGAGTTGTTGTGACGCTCGTCTTTGTTGTGATGTCGACGGCCGTTTCGCTCTCCGCGCAAACGGCGTCAACGTCCACCGTGACGGGGACAGTCTCCGACAGCACGGGGTCTGTCGTTCCGAACGCCAAGGTTGATTTGGGAGATGTGGACACCAAAGCAACGACATCGGTCACCACGGGAAGCGACGGGAGCTATACCTTTCCTTCCGTGCGTCCGGGGAATTACAGCATTACGGTTTCAAGCAAGGGCTTCCGGCAGTCAGTGGTGAGCGGCGTGAAAGTTCAAGTCGGGAAAGCGGCTACGGTCAACGTGACTCTGGAATTGGGTGCAGTCACCCAAACCGTAGAAGTTACGGCAGGAACCGGGGCCGAGCTTCAAACAACCGACGCCAGCGTGGGCGATGTTCTCGATTCGAATATGCTCGCCAACATGCCGACTCTGAGTCGCGACGCGACTTCCTTGGTCTTGCTCCAGCCCATGGCGATTCCCGGCTTTAACGGTGCGGTTGCGGGTTCGGGGGAAGGCAACACCAACGGCGGAACGATCGCTGGAGCGCGGATGGACCAGAATACCTTCATGTTGGACGGCGGCGACGCCACCAGCAACATGGAAGGCGGCGGTGGCTATAACACCGGATTCCAGGCTTCGCCGCGGGCCGTCGTGCCTACTCCGGTCGAAAGTCTGGAAGAGTTCCGGGTGCAAACCAACAACGCCGGTGTGGAATTTACTCGCTCGGCTGGCGCCGAGGTGCAAATGGTCACGCGGCGGGGCAGCAACGATTGGCACGGCGCTGGCTATTGGTATCACCAAAACGACGAGCTGAACGCCAACGACTGGTTTCGGAGCCATCGGCCCCACACGGACTTGGTTACAGGGAAGACTACGCCATTTACTGAAAACCCCGAGTGGCGAGATAACCGTTACGGCGGCCGCGTCGGTGGGCCTATTTGGAAGAACCGCACGTTCTTCTTCCTTCTTGAAGAAGAGCGCCACTTCTTCACGCAATCGGTATTTCAACGGTTGGCCCCGTCCGAGGCTCTGCGGGTCGGAATCCTGAAGTTCAGGGATGCTGGTGGTGTGGTCCGGGCCTACAATCTAAATCCAACTCCAACGCTTGACGTACTCGCTTGTCCTACTTCCCAAACCATTTGCGTTGATAACGACCCCTTGGTTGGCACGATGCTTCCGGGTGACAACGGCACTCTCGACCCGCGCATGAAAGGCTTGAGTCCCGCCATTGCAGCCGAATGGGCTCTTATGCCTGCCGGCAACGACTTCACCGCGGGCGATGTGGCCCTGCGGGCACCGTTTTTCACAAGCACCGTACCAAACCTTAGCAACGAGCACGATGCGGTGGCGCGCTTGGACCACAAAATCAATGATAAGTGGGATTTCATGGGGTCCTACCGCTACAGCACCTCGGCCATTTCACCTCCAAATATCCAAGAGGATCTCAGCGGTACCGCCCCGGGTTGCAAGAAGGGCGTGCCCTGCGGGCTTGCTACCCGCCCGTTACAGCCACGGTATTTGGTTGCGGGGCTCACGGGACGGCTCACGCCCAATCTTGTGAATGACTTCCATTTTAATTGGTTGCGCCACTGGTGGTCTTGGATCGCCCCGGGCGCCGGGATTCCGGTGATCCCCTCCTCGCTCAGCGACACCCGGATCCAGATTTGGTCGGAAAGCAGGATCAACGGCATGGTGCCCATCAACGTGAACACGCAACAGGCCCGTCAGCGTGTTTGGAACGGCCAGGACTATACCTTCAGCGACAATCTTAGTTGGATTAAGGGCAAGCATGTATGGAACTTCGGGGGGCGGGCGCAACTTCAACACTTCCTGCACATTCGCGACGACAAGGTCGTGGGAGGTATAACCACGCCTCTCTATTTCGCTGCCCGAGGCGGTCAGTTTCTCAATATAGGGGGAGTCCCCATCCCTGCCGGTGTTGCCGCTGGGGATAAGAGCACCTATCGCCGCGCGTATATCTCCGCTCTGGGAATCGTGGATAGCGCAACGCAAGTATTCACGCGCGCTGCGGATCTGAGCCCGGAGACTGCCGGACACACCATAACCCAGAAAGAAGACGTACACGACTACGGACTCTACTTCAGCGATACGTGGCGGGTGAAACCCTCGCTCACGCTGTCCTATGGACTGAGCTGGGGTGTGGCTATGCCGCCGCACGATCCTACCGGCAAAACGGCGATGCTGATCGATACCAGCAGCGGCCAGGTGATCGACGCCGCGAGTTTTCTGAACGCCAAGCGTCAAGCCGCGTTGAGCGGCGTGATGCTGAATCCGACCATCGGCTACGTGCCTATCAGCGCGACCGGACGGAAATACCCATTTGACCCCGACTACTCGAACTTTGGGCCGAAGCTGGCGATTGCATGGAACCCAGGGTTCTCCGACGGGCCGCTGGCCAGACTCCTTGGCAATAGGAAGACAGTGCTTCGCGGCGGCTGGGCGCGAGTCTTCGAACGTAAGAACGGCGTCGGCCTCACTCTGACTCCTGCCCTCGGCATCGGATTTGGCGATCTTTCTGTCTGCGCAGCACCTGGGAGCGGTGCGGTCGATCCCAGGACAGGCTTTGTCGTTCCCATCGGCTGCAATAAGGGCGGTAATCCGAACAGCAATTTCCGCATCGGCGTGGACGGCAACCACATCACCGTGCCGCCGCTCCCGCCGGTCAGCGGCGGGGTCATCATCCCGGGGGAGGGCTGCCCCGGCGGAGGTACATCAGCGCCATGCCCTGCCAGCGCCAACAGTGTCTTCGAAAGTAGGGACTTCCGTCTGGACCCGAAATATCGGGCCGGCTCGTCCGACGCGATCGACTTCAGCATCCAGCGCGAGCTGCCCGGCAAGATGATCCTGGAAGCAGGCTATGTCGGCCGTTGGTCTCGCGATCTGTTTGGGAACGTCGATTTGAATGCTATCCCCTACATGTTTACTCCGAAGGGGGTCAACCAGAGCTTCGCGCAGGCGTTTGATAAGGTAGCGACTCAGCTTCAGAACAACCAAGCCGTCACACCTCAGCCCTTTTTTGAAGCAATGCTCGGGCCCGGCGGAACGGCGGCAGCCGTCAACGCAGACGGCGGTGGCTTCTGGGTGGCCCATGGTGCAGGCGCTGTCTGGTTCGAACTTGAGCCCCTCTTCGGCGCGGGCACCTTCGCCAGCACACAGGTTGGATCTCTGGACTGGAGCGGAAGCTTCACCTCCGCCAATTACCAGGCCGGTTTCGTCACCCTGCGATCCCGCGACTATCACGGGCTAACGTTTAATTTTAACTATACGTACTCTCACGCGCTGGACAACTTCGGCACGGTCCAGGAATGCACCGGCGTGCTACCCGACGCCTACGACCTTCATAGGAGCTATGCTCCGTCGTTGTTCGACCGGCGCCACACCTTCAATCTTCTTGTGAACTACGAGTTACCCTTCGGTAAGGGCAAGAGCATGGCCACCAGCGCGCTTGCCGACCGGGTGTTCGGCGGATGGTCCGTCGCCGGCATCTATACCGTGGCCACCGGCCTGCCGGACATGGTCTACGATTCCACGGCGTGCGGTTCGGAGTTCGGCGCTACGCCTTCAAACGGGAACTCACAGGGGTTGATTCCGATAGGCCCGGGCACATTCAACGAAACCCGTCACGACGTTCCAGGCGGAATTAACATGTTTAGCGACCCCGCCGCGGTAGCGGCCGCCTTCCGGTATCCAACGTTTGACGACAAGACTCTGGGGTTCGGCCGCGTTCGCGGTCCGAAGCGTTGGAGCCTGGACTTGGCGGTAGCGAAGAAGACGCGCATCACCGAGCGCGTATCCACGCGCTTCGACGTGCAGTTCGTCAACGCCTTCAATCACCCGATGTTCGGTAGCGGCCCCGATTCGTTCTTCTCGAACCAGCCAGGTGCGGACCTGGGCAATCCCGGCGGCATTGGCGTTTCCAGCAATCAATTCAACTCGCCGCGCTATATTCAGATCGGTCTGCGGTTTGACTTCTGAAGAAGAGCGCAGCCGGCACAACTGGGGGGGCAGGTCATTGACCTGGCCCCCTTTTTCTTGGCGGCCATGCATTATGATATGGGGGAGATGGTGAGTGCCCGCATGAACCTGGTGAGAACGTGATGCGGGGGCTTGTAAAGCCGGACCGGCGTGAGTTTCTTCGGGTCTCCCTGCTCGGGAGTGGCGCGCTCCTTCTGGGTTTCGACAAACTCAGCGGCTTCGCGCGGCCGCAAAACGAGCGAGACAATCCGTTTCGGGGCGGCAAGCAGCTTGGAATTCTTGAATTCACGGGAGAAAGCCGAGCGCCGCTTGATACGATTATTGGGGCAGGCCTCGACGCGCGTCTGTTTTCTGACCTTTCTAGATTGAGTCCAGAACAATTGGTCACCCCGACCGAAAAATTCTATACCCGCACATGCGCTTCGGAGTTATTCGATGGCGGGAAGCCCTGGACGATCAAGGTCGGCGGGCTCGTTCAAGAACCGGTGAATCTCACCTTAGAAACCTTAGGAAAAAGCGCGAGACCCATGGGCATGCACCTGATGGAGTGCTCCGGCAACACGCGAGCAACGCGGTTCGGACTGCTCAGCGTGGGAGATTGGACCGGCGTACTTATTTCTGATCTACTCGCGACTCAAATCAGGCCGCGAACGGATCGCGTGATGGTTTCGGGCTTCGACCAGTACCCGATGAAATCGGCATCGTCGATTCCCGGCGCGGATTGGGTCTTCACAGTTGAGCAACTCAAGGCTTCCAAGGCCTTTCTAGCCACGGAGATGAACGGGCAGCCACTTACCAAAGACCACGGCGCGCCTGTCCGGCTGATTATGCCCGGCTGGTATGGCTGCAGTTCCATCAAGTGGGTAAACGCAATCACATTTGTCGATGAAAATTTCTTGGCGACATCGCAGATGCAAGAATTTGCCGCCCGAACACATCAGCAAGGCGTACCGAAGCTGGCGAGAGATTATCGGCCGGCGATAATTGACCAGGCGGCTATGCCAATTCGCGTCGAAAAGTGGTTTGCGGATGGCAGAATCAAGTATCGCGTTGTCGGGATTCTGTGGGGAGGGTCGCGCCTGGTGAAGGCGCTGGAAATACGCTTTAATCCGGAAGAGGACTACGTCCGAGTGGCGCATTTTTCGCAAACGACAAATGATCCCTGGAGCTTTTGGTCCCATGCCTGGACGCCGAAAGCCACGGGAACCTATTTGATCCGGTTGCGAGTGACTGATCCTCCGGTGGAAACAAAGCGATTGGATTCCGGCCACTATGTTCGTTCGGTTGAGGTGACAGAAGTTTGAAAAATGGATTGGCCCTGAATTTTGCGCTGCGGGCAGCGCCAAGAAAAATGCCAAGCTCCATGGTGACAGAGTGAGCAACGCGGGCATGCGCCATATAGGGTTGGCGGTGTTTTTGGCGATTTGCTGTGCAGTGCTACCCATGGCACCGGCGTTCGCCCAGCATGAGTCTCACGAAACTCATGAAGTGGTCGGATGGGTGCCGCAGGAGATTCTCGGGCGGCCGCTCCCGCTTCGGCACGACATCGGCAATCTTCACGAGAAAGTGACGACCTCCTCCGTGGAAGCTCAGGCCTTTTATGATCAGGGGTTAAACTACTTTGCTTCGTATGTCTGGATCGAAGCGGCGCGCTCCTTTCACCAGGCTTTGCGACTGGATCCTTCCTTATCTGCGGCCTATGTCGGACTATGCGATGTTTACGTGCAATTGCAAGACGTGCCCGCTGCGCGAGCGGCATTGGAGAAAGCGCAATCGCTCTCCAGCAAGATAACCGAAGCGGAGCGGCAGCGTATGGAGATCCGTGACCGCCTTGTGCAGTTCCTCGAAGACAAGCAGAACCTCGACAAATTCGTCGCCTACCGTAAAGCCATTTACGACGCTTTGATGGCCAACCCTCTCGACCCAGGCCTTTGGATTTTGCGAGGCTTTGCCGATGAAGGCCCGGGGGCGGGACATGGTCAGACCGGAGATCTGGATTCCATCGCGTTTTACCTGTCCGCGCTGGCGGTTTCTCCCAACAATTCCGCTGCGCATCATTATTTGGCTCATTCCTACGAGAACATTGGCCGCACCGTAGAGGCGCTGTATCACAGCGAGGCATATTTGCGCGTGTCTCTTTCGATTCCGCACGCACATCACATGCGCGGACATGAACTTCGCCGGGCGGGGCGCATTGAGGATGCCATCGAAGAGTTTCGAAAGGCAAACGAGCTGGAGAGTGCCTACTATCGTGCCGAGCACATTCCTGCAGAGTACGACTGGCACCGTCCTCATAACCTCGGCCTCCTGGCGATGTGCTATCAGTTGCTGGGACAAATGAAAGCCGCGGAGCAACTGCTGCGTGAATCGTTTTCCCTGCCGGCGCACGGGGAACTCGCGGAGTTCGACCACAGGCAATGGCCGGAGTTTCTGCTGGCGCGAGGGCGCACTCAGGAGGCTTACGAGCAATCGCAGATTCTGGCCCAGAGGCCTTCGATGATGGCGCGATTTGCAGGGCATACGTTGATGGGCCGTGCGCTGGTGATCCTGAATCGCGTCGATGATGCCGAGAAGGAATTGGCTTTGGCGCGCGATGCGCTCGTTCTGGTTACCGCAACCGAAGCCGATCGGTTGCGGCCCTATGCCGAGACGTTGCGGGCCGAGATTCTGCTCTCGCAAAAAAAATCCGTCGAAGGCGTAGGGCTGATGAAGCAAATCCAAGAGCAGCTTCGCGCATCACCCGGGCCGGATCCGCGAAGCCAAGCGCTAATCCAGCTTGATTCAATTGCGCGCAGGGCCCGCGAGACCGAGGAATGGGCTTTGGCCGAGTTCACTGCGCGGGAAATGATCCAGCAAGACCCGAGCTACGCCGGTGGTTACTACGCCCTTGGTTCGGTGTCCGAACACCAAGGCGATTCTGTCGCCGCAAACCAGGAGTTTGCCATCGCAGAAAAGCTGTGGAGCGACGCGGACAAGGATCTGCCGGAACTGCGAAGCGTTCGCCAAAAACTCACCCGGAACCAGTCAGAGCTTCACCTGACCCGGCAGGAATTGCTGAAACGCCTGCAAGACCACGATGGGACGCCGATCTTACTGCAACCGGGTAAGGTCCAAGTCACCTACGACCCCGCCCGACTTCGCGGAAGTCCGCAAGCGCGGGTAATGATTGTCGAATTCTCCGATTTCCAGTGCCCGTTTTGCAGAAAAGTTCAGAGCACCCTGAAAAACCTGCTCGAAAAATACCAAGGGCAGGTCAGCCTGGCATACCGAGACTTTCCGCTCCGCGGGATGCATTCGCAGGCGGAGTTGGCTGCCGAAGCTTCACGTTGCGCTGCCGAGCAAGGGAAATTTTGGGAGTATCATGATCTCTTGTTCGCGAATCCCGATAAACTCAATCGGGCGGGCGTGGCGCGAATGGCTCAGAGTCTGGTCCTCAACGAGAAGCAATTTGACGCTTGCCTATCCAGTGGCAAATACACGAAACAAATTGAACAGGACCTGCAGGATGGAATCCGCGCTGGCGTTGAAGGCACGCCGGGAATTTTCATAAACGGAATCCTGCTCAGCGGAGCCCAACCGGAAGTTGCGTTTGAGAAAATCATCCGAGCGGAACTCGAAGCTTCCAAGGAGAAGCGCGGAGGGTCCTAAAACGGACTATCGAATGCGCGGCGCGTTCTGCGCCTGGAGCTGCTGGATGTGCGCCGCGATTTTCAATTCACGCTCCGCAGCAGCTGTTTTGCCTAGCTCCCGGTAAAGCTGGCCGAGGAAATAGTGTGCCGTGTAGTTGCCGGAATCCACAGCGATTGCGCGTCGCAAGGTTCGTTCCGCTTGCGGTAATTGCCTCTTGGCCATGAACACTTTGCCCAAAATCACGTAAGGCTCCGCGCTGGTCGAGTCCAGCCATATGGAATCTTGCAGAACTCTTTCCGCGTCCTCGTTTCGCTTGAGTCGCCAGAATGCGTCGCCGAGGTGGTTGAACGCGGGCGCATAGCCGGGATTGATGTCCAGCTCTTGCTGGAACTCCTGGGCGGCTTTCGGATAATCCGCGCTGTAAGCATAGAACTCTCCCAATGTGAAATGGGCGAGCGGCAAGTGTGGTGAGAGCGCCAGAGCCTTGCGCACCTCCTGCTCAGCGACCGGATCGAAGCCCTGACGGAGCAGAATGCGACCCAGCATCAAGTGGGATGCCGCGGAGTCGGGCTCCAAGCGGTATAGATGCGCGAAAGTTTCCAGCGCCTCAGGGTAGTTCCTATTCAGCGCGTAGCAAAGGCCTAGAACATAGATGGCGTCAATATTCTCGTTGAGATGCCAGAATCGAACTTTTTCCAGCGCCGGAATGGCTTGTGCTGGGTTGCCGCTGAAGTAGTAGGAGAGCCCTAGTAGTTGTGCAGCATCACGATCTTCGGGATTTTCCCGCAGGGCTTCCTCAAGATACGTAGCCGCCTCCATGTAGTCCGCCTGGTCGTAATAAGCGATGCCCAGTTCGTGGCTGATACCTTTCGTTCCGGGGTGGCTTGCTGCCAGAGCCTTCAGTTGGATGATGGCTTCCTGGTTTTTGTGTTCTTGGATAAGGGAGTGGGCCGTAGCCAGTGCCTGGTCTTCCTGCTGAGCGACGGGGTTCGCCACGAGTGAGAGCGTGAGCATACAGAAAAGTGTCGTAAGCTTAGCGGCAGGCGGCAAACACGCGCTCTTCGACGACGGAGCGGTCACGGTTAGACCCCATCCTTTTTTGGCGGTCTCTGCATTGTCCGTCCGACTGGCTGTCCGGAGCCTTCGATCACAACCACGATGCTGTCCGCACGCGGATTCCAATAGCGCTCCACCAGCCCGCTGGGCCAGCGGACTTCCAGAGATTCAATCCTATTTATCGTTCCTAAGCCAAAGTGAACGCGCATGTCGTTGTTGGAAATATAGCTCGAACCACTACGAACTTCGTCGATCTGCGTGCGGGAAGCGGTCTTGAGTACGAGACGTGCGCCAATGCCGCTGCGGTTGGAGTTGGTGCCCACAGTTTTGATTTCAATCCAGTGGTTCGGGTAAGTAGTGCGGTTGACTAGCAGACTGGGCGCCCCATTCCGATTCACGACCACGGCCGAGAGCCGGCCGTCATTCCACAGATCGCCGACTGCCAAGCCCCTCGCGGGGGTCGGTGTGTTGATACCTGGCCCTGCCCTTGATGAGACGTCGGCGAACTTCCCATTGCCGTTGTTGTGATACAGCAACTTCGGCTCGCTGTAATCGATGCCCAGCTTGAGGCTGTCGACCTCCGGATACACATGACCATTAACGAGCAGGAGGTCTGGCCAGCCGTCGTTGTCAAAATCAAAAAACATGGTGCCCCAGCCAAGATATCGGGTACTGGAGCCAAGGCCAGCTGGATAGGTCACGTCGGCAAAGGTGCCATCGCCATTATTGTGATAAAGCGTGGGGGTGTCGTCGGAGAAGTTCGTGCGGAAAAGATCCAGATTCCCATCGCCATCGTAATCTGCAACCGTGGAGCCCATGCCTGCCTGCTCGCGGCCGTCGACGTTGTAGGCCACGCCCGAAAAAATACCCACGTCCGTGAAGGTTCCGTCGCGATTGTTGCGGTAGAGGATGCTCGGTGCGCTGTCGCAGGACATGTAGATATCAGGCCAGCCGTCGTTGTCAAAATCAAAGGGTGAAACGCTGAAACAGTAATGGCCCATCGTGCGGTCGATGTGTGCGGAAACCGTCACGTCTTGGAAGCGGCCCTTGCCGAGATTGCGATAGAGGATATTTCTGCCGCCAGGCAGGCCCCGCGGCCCGCAAAAGACAGCAATGCCCTTCCACAAGCAGCTGGGGTATTTGCCAGGGGGAGAGGCGTGTGCAATGTCGAAGTTCGCATAATTTGCAACGACCAGATCGAGCTGCCCATCCCGATCGTAATCCACGAAGGCACAGCCGCTTCCCCAAGTCTTTCCATCACCGGCGACGCCGGCTATGTCTGCCACCTCTTCGAAGGTGCCGTGGCGGTTGTGGTAGAGCCGATTTTTTCCGTAGTACGTGACGTAAAGGTCTTCCCAGCCGTCGTTGTCGTAGTCGCCGACACATGCGCCTTGACCCCAGCCGCTGGCGACTAGACCAACCTTCTCTGTTACGTCGGTAAATGTTCCATCGTGGTTGTTACGATAGAGATGACTGGTGGGCGCATTCTTTGCGTCAAAGCCATCCAGCCTGGTGCCATTCACGAGGAATATGTCCGGCCAGCCATCGTTATCGTAATCGAAGATGGCCGCGCCGGTGCCAGTGCTCTCCAGGATGTATGTGCTGCTTTCTTTTCCTCCAAATACGTTGCTCGCAGAAAGCCCGGCTGTCGAAGCGATATCTATGAAATCCGCGATCGCTGGAGGCTTGTTTGGTGCAGAGATCGTCTGCTCACTGCGTGTATGCGTCGTGGCAAGCTGCAAAATAAGGAAAACAGCGAACAGAATCCAGCCTACTCGCACGCTCCCTGAACCCATGCGATGGCTTCGTACACGACGTCGGTGATTTTCATGCATGGCGCGGTCATATTTATATCGCGAATAGACAGCCATTGGGAGAGCGATCTTGACCGTCGGGTTCTTAGTCCAGCAGATGTGAGACAGTCTACATCACAGATCGGCCCCGGCATTCTTGATCCACGGAATGGAAAAACTTGAAGTCCATATTCAACGCGGTGTGGTGATCGGTCGAGTGGTCGATCTTAAGGCCACGAACTCGAACAGGAGATTGCCGGTGCACCCGAATTTGGCGGATCTTTTGCTTGAGTACAATGCTGAGACTTCTCCAAGAGCAGGAAATTGCGATTGGTTGGTCCCGAGCCCATATGGGACAGGACATCCCCGGTGGCCGTGGACTATTATACGTGATCCCTTACTTCCTGCTGGACTCCCTCCAGGGCTTGGTTCCGTAGGCTTGCATTATTTCCGGCATCCGTATTCGACGCTGCTGCGTTACTACAAGTGGACATGCAAGCTCAACAGCACTCCCGCGACGTTCGGACATTCGCACAACGATGAATATTTATAGGCAGGCGGTGTCCGATGCCATGCGGGAGGCAAACAGTAAAGTCCTCGAAATGCTCCCACCGAGAAGGAAAGTGGGATGAGAAAACGAGGCGGCAAAAGGGCGGCAATGAGAGTGCCGAAGGATGCTAAGTCCTTCCATTTCCGTCCAACGGCTTCCTCTCAACTCCTTGTAGAACCAGCTCCAAGTAATTTCTCTCTCTCCACGCGTCGGGGCCAATCCGTCCGCGAATTTGGTTTCGGAATCCGACGCTGCATCGTGGGAACAATCCGGGAACAATAAGAATTCCCTCCTACGTGTTTTCACTACTTTATGTTCCTTTGAGCTCCCCGTAAGCCCTTGAAATTCCAAATCAAGGTGCTCTGTCACGGCAGAGGTCGCGAGTTCGAGTCTCGTCGTCCCCGCCATTCCTTTTCGAAGACTTGCCAGAATCCCTCCATTTCCCCGTGGGCACAAAAAGGCACAAAATGGGTACACTCGATGGGAGTCCGCCTAGACAGAGCTCACCTTTCTTGCGTTTTTCCTGGGAACAAAAGCGCGACCACAGCCTCCTGCGCCTTGCGCTTTTCGGTCGTGACCGCTTGCGTATACGTATCGAGCGTCACGCGAATCGTGGAGTGACGCAGCAGCTCCTGCATAGTCTTCAGTTCCGCGCCAGTAAATCGAAGCAGCGTCGAATAGGTGTGACGACTATCCCGGCCCCGGAATAGCAGACAGTATTCCGGCTTCCTGATTATCCCGGTGTCCGGGGAACGGAACGAGCAAGTACCTATGACTGAAGGTCGTTTCCGCCATTTTACGATCTAC
>Ga0137391_10003369_pt1 | contig 12103 bp, 9 predicted proteins | sample 15con2h24BmetaG_FD_101399 | JGI IMG/M metagenome (GOLD analysis project Ga0137391, IMG submission 101399) | Vadose zone soil microbial communities from Angelo Coast Range Reserve, California, USA - 15con2h2.4B metaG | ecosystem: Environmental > Terrestrial > Soil > Vadose zone > Saprolite...
TGGAAGGTGCGCCTTTTACGGCTTTTTCCAGCAGCGCCACGGCTACAGAGTACGCGCCATTCTGAAAATAGGCCCACCCAAGGGTATCGGCAGAGTTGGGCACGTCCGGTAGGCCACGGCGCGCGGTCTGCGCCAAGGTGAGAGCCATGTTGACGTTTCCACCGTGCTCCATCATGAGATAGGCCAGATTGTTCGCCGCAAGGGCTTGTTCCGGCTCGAGCGCCAAAGCCCGCTGATAGGCCGTTCGGGCTTCTTGCCAGTCTCCATGACCTTCGTAAGTGGCTCCCAAAGTCGTGTACAGACCCGCATTACTCGGCGCAATGGCAATTGCGCGTTGATAGCTGGCGATTGCTTCCGTTGAATGCCCCTGCGCTTGCTCTACTTGGCCCAGCATGATGAATCCATTCAGGCTCTGCTTGTCTAGCTCTACGCAGCGTGAAAAGGACCGTTCTGCATCAGCCAGGCGCCTCCCGCCTAAGTACGATTGGCCCTGCAGGAGGTAAAGCGCGGCATTGTTCGGATCTCTATCAATTTGCCTCTGGATGAATTGGAGCGCGTCGGCTGGCCTTTCGCGACGTAAATCAAGATCCACCATTCCCTGGATGGCGTCCGGATAATCGGGTGCGCGTTTGAGGGCTTCTTGATAAAAGCGCTCCGCTTCATTCCAACGCTTTTGCGCCGCGCGAAGCTGTCCGAGCTTTGCGTATCCCATCGGGCTTTCCGGAGAGCCTTGGACTAGTTGATTCAAGTCGGCTTCGGCGTTGGCTGAGTCACCCTGATTGAATCGAGCGGTAGCATGGAAAAGATAACCACCGGGACTCTGAGGGGAGATTTGTTTCAATTGGACGCCTATCGATTCGAGATTGGTCCAGTCTTTCCGCTGCGCCGCGCTGGTGCCCAAAGCAACCCAAGCATCGGTGAGTGTGGGACGCAGCTCGACGGCGTTTCGCCACTGACTTTCTGCCTGATTCATGTTTCCCAGAGCCAGGAAAGCCATTCCGAGTTGGTAATGCGCAATCGGGTTCGCGGGATCGCCCTTGACCGCGAATTGCAAAGTTTGGAGGGCGTCCTGATAATTCCCTTTTTGAAGCAGGATCTGTCCGTTCAGAATGAGTCCTTCCACATCCTGAGGAGATTTCTTCAGAATCTCGGCAGTCAGCTTTGCAGCTTCGTCAATTTGATGTGAGAGAATCAGCAGCTGGATGTACGACTCTCGGATTTTCAGATCCGCAGGGTGGTCCTTTGAAATGGAAGCGAACTCCGCGAGCGCTTTTGCGCTGTCACCTAAACTAAGGTAGTAATCCCCCAACATTCTGGAGGCCGTGGGGTCGTCTCTCAACTCTGTTTTTGCTTCCTGCAGGACTTTTTCGGCTAATGCTCGCTGTCCTTGCACTACATACATTGCCGCGAGGGAAGCGCGGGGAGCCGGATTCTTAGGAGCGATCGCAATCGCTCGTCGAAAAGCCTTCTCACCCTCATCCCAACGCTTCTGGGCTTGGTAAAGACCGCCTAGGGCCATCGCGGGGGCAGGAGAAGCTGGAGATAGTGCTTCTGCCTTTAGGAAGTTTGCTATCGCGCCTTGATATGCCGAAGCTTTTTGTTGAATGCTCGCAAGGTTGAGATAGACATTTGCGTCGCTCGGCGACATCTTGACCGCATCGGTAGCTTCTAGGAGAGCATCCCGTAAGTTGTCCATCTGCGCATCGGCGTCTGAGAGAAGAATCTGCGCGTTAAGATCTTCAGGATTGCTCTTCAGGATCAGTTGTGCTTGATCTTTTGCATCGGGCGTTCTTCCTCCGGCCAAGTAGAGGCGGCCAAGATCGAGATGTGCAGGTAAGTTTTGGGGATCAAGGTCCGTGGTACGCTGCAACTCTTGAAAGGCAGAGGCCCAATTTGCCAGCTTAAGCTGGCACTGTGCGACCTTGTAGTGCGCAGCGGCAAATCGTGGGTCAATTTGAAGGGCACGGCCGTAGGTCAACATTGCTTCAGGGAACTTTTCCTGCGCGAAATAGAGGTCCCCTTGTTCTACAAACTTCTGTTTTCGGACGTTAGGGTCGCGGACGCACCCGGTCAAGAGGAGACAGATCTGCGCCATAATCCCAACTAGAAGAGTGGTTCTTTGCAGTTTTAGAGAGTAGCGGGGAATCATTTGAGTACCAGTAAATTTCATGTCTGGGGCCCATCAATTGCAATTTTGCGTCCGGGAAGCCCATCGAAGGAGACCCTTGAGAAGAGATTCCAAGTATATGAAAATAAAGATCATAGGGTCGCGCTGCTGAAAAATTCATCGAAAAACTAGCTATTTCCACCTTTGGATGCACAGTAGGCGGGCGTGGCATGGACAATTTCCGGGATATTATGGATACAAAACTTCCACACTTCTAGGATGTCGTGGTAAAGAATCCAAGTATTGGGTTCGGGGCGAGGACCATGGGTCGCGTAAGTTATTCTAAACAAGCGTATTGCTATGTATTCGCTTTTTCTTTGAACTTGAGGTGGTGGCAATGTGCGTGCTTCCTCTCAGGGTGGGATGGTCTAGTATTTTCGTCTCGGGGAGCATTGCATGGTACGTAACGGCGAAATCGGTAGTGAAGACATAAAAAGAGTGGTTCGAAAACGCTGGTGGATTGTTCCCGTTTGCGCGGTTACCTGTGGAGGCCTAGCTCTGCTTGTCGCGATGCAGCTCCCGAAGAAATACACCTCCCAAACACTCGTGCTGGTGGCCAGGCCTAGTGTGCCGGTGGAATATGTTAGGCCTGTGGCGACGGAAGACTTGAATCAGAGGTTGGTCTCCATGAAACAACAGATACTGAGCCGTTCGCGCCTGCAGCCGGTTCTTGAAAAGTTTGACTTGTATCGCGAGGACCGAAAAAAGGGGCACGGGGAGGACTTGATCGAGCGTTTGCAATCGGCGATTGAGATATCTCCCCTTGAGCCGATGCCCGGCACGCAAGACCGAAGTTTGGCTGGCTTTTACGTGGGAGTAACCTTCGATAATCCGCAAACCGCGCAGCAGATTTGCACCGAGATTACCTCCATGTTTATGGAACAAAATGGGAGAGTCTTGGAGCAGCAGGCCGTCCGCACGACCTCATTTCTTGGCCAGCAACTGGACCAAGCAAAAGCGAAGCTCGATGAACAGGACGCCAAGCAAGCTGAATTCAAGCGTCGAAACCTAGATGTACTGCCGGAAGTGGAGCAGGCCAACTTCAGCTTGCTGAGCAGTATGAACGCACAATTGGAGTCCAACACCCAATCGCTCAGTCGGACACAGCAGGATAAGGCGTTACATGAATCCCTACTGAGCCAGGAAGAAACGAATTGGAAGGCATCCAGGCGAAGTGAGCAGAATCCCGAAACGATTGAGGAGCAACTGCGGAATCTGCAGGGACAATTAACTACTCTCGAGTCTCGATATACGGCAGAGCATCCTGATGTAGTCAAGATGAAGAACCAGATTGCAGAGCTCAAGAAGAAACTGGCGGAAACGCCAGGTACGGACAGTCTTTCAGTCGGAACACGCACCGCAGTTGAGCCGCCTCAGATCCAAAAACTGCGCGCGACAGTGCGGCAGGATGACTTCAATATTGGAGAGCTCACGAAGCGGCAAGGGCAAATCCAGGATCAAATTCGGACTCTTGAAGGACGCATACAGTCCAGTCCGATGGTGGAGCAACAATTGAAGGAATTGATGCGCAATTATCAGAGCGCGCTTGATTTTTATAACGAGCTTCTGAAGAAGCAGCAAAATTCAGCAATGGCCACGGATTTGGCTCATCAGCAGCAAGGTGAGCAATTTAACGTATTGGACGCACCGAGTCTTCCCACACAGCCGTCATCTCCCAAGATCCTAAAGTTCGCGGGGGGCGGGTTTGGCGCGGGAGCTGCGTTGGGCTTGGCCATCCTGTATGTTCTGATGGCTATGGACCAGAGCCTATACACGGAGAGAGACGTCGAGATGTTTCTGAAACTCCCCGTGCTTACGAGCGTCCCGGTGCTTGAGGCCGCCGAAATAATCAAGAAAAATGGTGACGTTGTGAGACCGTCCGCGGTTCAAATCAACTGAGCCGGACAAAAAGGCATCCGAGGAAACGATGAGTCGCATTCATGAAGCCTTGAAGAGAGCCGCGCAAGAGAGATCTACCCAGCTTGCTGCTGGATTGGAAGCCCAGGTTACGGAGGTTGCTGGTGAAAGCCGGCGTCCTAACACCGTGGCATCCGTCGCCGGACCCGCGACGCCATCTCGTGTCGTCGCTGCTACCAGTAAGGTTGTTGCCCCGGGTTATGAAGAACTTATCGTGCGCTGTTGCCACCCCGAGTGGCGGTTAGATCCGCTCAAAAGTGTGTTTCAAAATCCGAAAATCGGACAGGGGGTATCGGAACGATTTCGCGCCTTGCGTTCGCGTCTATATCAGATTGCCGGTGTCCGGACGTTGCGGCGGCTCCTTGTGACGAGTAGTGTGGCGAGTGAAGGGAAAACCTTTGTATCAACAAATCTGGCCCAATCGATTGTCCAGCAACCCGACATGCGAGTCCTGCTTGTGGATGCCGATATACGAGCGTCTCGATTGCACGCGACACTGGGCGCCCCCAGTGGTCCGGGATTGTCGGACTACTTGAGAGGCGAGGCGGATGAATTTGAGGTAATTCAAAAAGGCATGGAGGGAAATCTCTGCCTGATACCGGGGGGAAGCCAAGTATCCAACCCCAGTGAACTACTGTTGAGCGACCGCATGAAGCACCTGCTGGAGTTCGCCGCGCCGATCTTCGATTGGGTAATAATCGACTCGCCGCCAGCCATGCCGGTCCCCGATGCCAGTATACTTGCTGGGTTGGTGGATGGAATCTTGCTCGTGGTCAAGGCAGGTTCGACGCATGTTGCCATTGCGGAGAAGACCGCGGCAGAATTTCATGGCAACAATCTGCTCGGAGTGGTGCTGAATCAGGTTGAAAAAAGTGAATCCTACGGCGGCTACTATTATGACTATCAGGCTAAACGAGATTGATGGAGTTGCTAGTGGGGCACTCCAGCTCTGGGATACAAAAGCTATCTTAGAGACGTTCACTTTCCAATAAGGATTATGGATTGTCAGGGATTCGACGGTTCCGTAGCCACTGGGATCCTGGATTCCCATCTCTGAAGCAAAAACAAAACAGGCAAGAGTAATAGCAAGGCCAGCACAAAAAAGACGATCCCCCCTTCGTGATGCAATCTTCCATATAGAAAGCTCGGATCGGCGTATACCGCAAGGAGTGTAAGTGTAGCGATGCGGATTCCGTTTTTCAGAATCATCATGAACAGCCCGAAAACGACGAATAGAACTTTATTTCCAAAACGCTTGAGTCGAAAATGGGCCACTAGCAACGCCAGGATTAGCAGCGCCATGCTTGAGCGGATGCCGCTGCACTCCTTGGCCACTTCAATATTGACCCGTGGAAGGTGAAAGACTAAACCTTCGCGCAAGGCGGGGACGCCGAAGAAGTCAAAGAAGGCTCCTGCTATCCCAGCGGAGCCTGCCTGAAGGAGGCGGATCACCTGGTCGAGAAGGAAATTGGGCGGAGGGATCATCAGGAAGAGGAAGAGCAGCGGGAAGTAGGCCTTTTTTGTAGGGGTCTTTCCAAATAGGAGCGCAAAGCCTGCCACCCAAACCAACACGAGCGACAAAATATAGCCAGAGAGTTGCGCGTCGAGGGGGGACATGCCACCGGCAAAACGCGCACCGATAGCTACGCAGCCAGCGAGAAAGAGGATGCTGGCACCGAGCACGACATCGTAAGAGAAATCCTGAAAAATCCGGTGAGATTCCGCGAAGAGAAGCCATGCACAGATGAATGGAATGAGCAGAAGGTAAGAGGCATCATCGTTCGAAAGAGACATCCGGATAAAAGCGAGCAGGGGAATGGCAAACAGGAAGGACGAGAGGCCAATCCAACCGGCAAACAATAAAAAACGCTTCGTAAGGACTGCATTCAAGCCACTCAAGATGCTTGCCTCCGTTCTCTCAGCGGAGGCATTGCGGGCGAGTTGCAAGACGTTCTAGCCATGCATCTGACTCTCACATTATGCATCTGTGTCGCCCATAAGGGAGCAAACTTCACAAGGTCCCGCTGCCGGGCCTTAATTCGCGTTGCTTGTCATGGTCCGATGTTTGCGCCTAGCTGCGCGGCTCGGCGTTCTTCCGGTTCCAACGCGAGAGCGAAATTGCCTGGTCAACCGATTCCATGTGGATCGACGAGAACCTTGGAAACGCGTGACAGGGACTATGCCATGGGCAACTCGCCTATTTAGGTTCGTGCAGAATCGAACTCCGTCGACCGAATAAAGGCGGCTAGTGGTTGCTTCGCACCCATCATATCGAACAGTAGCTGATTGCAATGTGTGGGACAGGATGAGTTGAGTTCGCGCAATGATAGGCGCAAAAGAAAGTAGGACGATCCCTGCACAGCTCTAGTAAGCGCCCTCACCACTAATAACTGCGCGCGGAGTCGCAAGAAGGATTCTTAGGTCGAGCCAGATGGACCAAGACTGAGAATATCGGAGGTCCAATCGAACCATGTCATCGAAGCAGATCCGGCTTCGACCACTAACTTGCCAGAGCCCAGTTACGCCAGGTTTGAGCTCAAGAACCCGTCGGCGATGCCAGAGATCATAGACTTCAAATTCGTAGGGCATCGGCGGACGAGGACCAACGAGAGACATCTCGCCGCTAAGAACGTTCCAGAACTGCGGAAGTTCGTCCAAACTCGTTTTACGAAGGAATCTGCCTACGGGCGTCACTCTGGAATCGTTCGTGATCTTGTAGATCACGGGCTTCCCAGGGTCGCCTTTTTCGCTACCGGATTGACCGGCAATAAATCGCTGGACATACTCCTGATGGACCTTTGGGTCGTTGTTCGTGTACATCGTTCGGAACTTCAGACACCTAAAGCGAGCTCCAAACCGTCCAAACCTCTCTTGCTGGAAAATCACCGGACCCTTGGAGGTTAGCTTGATTGCCAACGCGATGGCCGCGAGAACGGGGCTTGCAATCAGGAGCAAAAAAGCGCTCCCCGCCATATCAATGACACGCTTCACGACTCGAGAAAGGCGCTTCTTCGATCCACCAAGGGAGAGATCCGGGTATAGTCTGGCATCTGCAATCGGTTCGGTCGCACCGCGATCCGGACTCTCGGGGAAGAGATGAGCCGTGACAACAAGATTCGAACTGACTTCACGATTCAGTTCATCGTGAAGAGCGTTCACTACCTTCGAATGCAGGATTTCAGAGATCGGATTTTCGGATTCCAGACTGATTTCGGTGAAAATAACGCCAAGGACGACTCCGTTTTTGTGCCAGCCAACAAGATCAGTCTCACGCGTACATTTCATCAGAATTGACGATACCTGCGACATCAAGCGGTTCGCTGCTCCGGAGTCAACGAATGCACTCGCATCGAGCAGCATTAATACAAATGGTTTGAGGGAACGCTCCGCCCTCCGACGCTCCAAAGTCAACATGTTGTGGAACGTCTCTTCTTGCAAGATTTCCGCACGTCTTGCAAGGAGGGAATCGAAATCCGACTTAACCTTGTGGCCGGTGGGACGGCGCGCAGTCTGCTCGCGTGTGGTCGGAATCCTCAAGGGGCTGTTTCCCATCTTTGTTCTGGCCTCGTGTCGCCCATTTAGAAGATTGTCCGTGTAAGTATTCTGGGCGACTTCAAAATTTGTTGCTGAAAGTCAAACTCCCCATAGTTAGCAGCGAGCTTAACCCCACAATCCGACAAACTAAGCGACTGCCGGCTCAAGCAAAGGAGAAAACGCGAGCGGTTCAGACGGGACAGTTTGCGTCGGCTGAATCGCACAGACCACAGACCTGTCAATCTCCAACGCCACGGAGCGACGAAGCAATGAAACGGAAACCACAATCCGGCGAGCTCCCTTGAAACCGATGAGGATTCCTTGGACGCCGCACAACGCTCCATCATCTATCCGGACCATCTGACCGACTTCCAGATAAGGCCAGGGTTCTGCCTGCAGTCCGGTGGAAACCAGTTTCTGAATTGCTTGAATCTCCGAATCCTCGACAGGAATTGGGATGCGGGCTCTTCCGACGACGCTGATCACGCCTGGTGTCAATAGGACAGGCAAACGTCGGTGTGCGTCAAAGCGACAGAACACATATCCAGGGAACAACGGCGAGGCTATTTCGCAAGATTTGCCACGCACGCGCTTCAATGTCTTAAAAGTTGGAAGAAAGGTTTGATACCCTTTGCCAACGAGCAAAGCCGCTGTGGAATTCTCCCAACGAGTTCTCAGTTGAAGGGCATACCACTGCTCACGACTGGGGTCGATATTCATCCTGGTTTAGGATCTCCCTTTATTACGTTTCGCCAGATAGCTCTTGAGCTGATGATCGAGCTAGGCTGTCGCGATAGACCCTCACGAATGGACGCAGTGGTTAGGGCAATCACCCTGCCATATCGTGTTGCAGGAAGGTAAAACCTGACCCTGCGTTCAGATCCGTTAATCTATTGAAAAATGACAACTTATCTCCCTAGGTGAAAGGGAGCCCCCGTTCCGCACTCTCCGCGAGGGGAATCTAGAGCTAATAGATGAAAACCGTTACCAACATTTTCCAATGCGTTTCCAATATTGCTCCTGCTAGGCACAAGACCATCTTGGGCTTGCATCAAATTATTTGATTTCAAGGAGTTAGCCGATTCATGCAATATCGTTTTTCTAAGTCAAGAATGGGTGGGAATGGTTTGAGAACTCCGTGATTAAGACATGGAGGATCAGGGACGAAACCAACCAAATGAAGTGTGGTGTATCGAAGAAAATACGAAAATCAAGCAAAGTGGTCGTCGACCTCATTTAGGTCGGCTGTGCAAAGGAATTCTCAAATGGTCAAGCCGAGATACCAGAATGAGGCAGGAAGCTAGGGAGAGCGAATCGTATATTATTGAAAATAAAATAATTACATCTCAATGAGAATCGGCGTCAATATTGCTGAACATACCCAGGAACGGTTGTAGGCTGCGCGGTAAGCGCAAGGGGAATACATGCGACGATTGCGATATGGGTTGCTGCTGGGTGGTCTAGTCTTTTTCGTTGCAGGTCCGGCAAAGGCTGATACGGTGAGCATCGATGGCACCTACTACTTTGCGAACAACGGATATGGAATTCCTCCCTACGGTGGAACGCTGAACGGCCAGAGTCAATCCTTCTATTGCGTGGATTTTAGCCACCCTATCCAGGCTGGCGACACTTGGAACGTGACGATTACGAGCCTAACAGGGTCGAACTTTTCCTCGACATATCTGGGCAATCAAACCACATACCTAGCCATGGCTTGGTTGATCACGCAAATGATGGGGACAACGAACCAACTCCAAATAGCCCAGGATCAGTACTCCATTTGGAGTCTCACCGGGGGCCCGAACCCTTACGGAACGAATAGCGCGATTGTGGCGGCGGCTTTGGCAGCCGTCAAAGCAGGTTTTACTGGACAGGGATGGGAAATCTTGACCCCAACCGGTAGCTTGGGGCAGGAGTTTTTGGTCAGGGTGCCCGAGCCAGCTGCGCTGCTAATGCTCCTGATTGGATTAATGGTGATTGGCTTTACCATGCGCAATCGGCCAGTCGCTGGAGCATAGGCATTGTAATCTCCCCCCCAGAATGATCGAGTTTATCAGGCTCGCCCGGTTATGACCTTGGCGAGCCTGAAATTTTGCGCGGAGTGCTGCCAAGGGTAGGGACGCAGAGGCATCCAGAAAACGGCATAGAATGTTTCTCAAGGATTCATCCAACGTTGCCAAATGGTCTTTTGGGAAGGTGTAGGCACATGCGAGGGGGTCCAACAGCAGCTAAACCAAGATATTCCTTGGATTAAACTCCGTTGTGAGCTCTGGTCGCCGGTGGCGCTGTGAAAAGCTATGCCACTATTGGGTAAGTTGTGCGCCATTTTCACTCTGCGCTTTGCTCCGTGGATGCCCCCGGTTTTTATAATTCCTTCATTTTAAACAACTTATGGTTCGGATACGATATTGAACATGGCAAATTGCTTGCTAAACTCTAGCATGTTTACAGAGGAGCGTAGTTTTCTGGCAAGTCCCTTTTTGCCTGTAGGATAGACAGAATTGACCTCGAAAGACGGTTATCGATAACAGAAGCTGCCGTAAATCCCGGGAATTTGGTCTGGAGCGAATTGATGCGAGTTTTGATCACCGGTCACAAAGGCTACATCGGCACGGTTATGGCGCCACTGATCGCCGATGCGGGCCACGAGGTCGTCGGACTGGACAGTGATCTTTTCGAGCAGTGTACCTTCGGCCGGCCACCGCGTGAATTCCCCTCCATTCGAAAGGATATTCGCGACATTGAGCCCTCGGACCTGGAAGGGTTTGATGCTGTGATTCATCTTGCCGGTCTATCCAACGATCCTCTCGGCAACCTGAATCCTGACTTGACCTACGACATCAATTACCATGCTTCTGTCCGTCTCGCCCGTCTGGCCAAAGAAGTGGGAGTCAAACGATTGCTGTTTTCCTCCTCTTGCAGCACGTATGGCGCAGCAGGCGACAAGATCTTGGATGAAACTGCCGACTTCAATCCCGTTACGCCCTACGGCCGCTCCAAGGTTCTTGTCGAGCAGGAAGTAGCAAAGCTGGCAGGGTCAAACTTTAGCCCGACATTTCTCCGCAACGCCACGGCTTATGGTGTTTCGCCACGACTCCGATTTGACCTGGTACTCAACAATCTGACCGCCTGGGCTCTGACGACGGGCCGGGTTTTCATCAAGAGCGATGGCACTCCGTGGCGACCGATCGTGCACATAGAAGATATTTCGCGGGCGTTCCTTGCGGTACTAAACGCGCCCGTGGGCGTGATTCACAATCAGGCCTTCAACGTAGGACGCACGGAAGAGAATTATCAAATTCGCGACTTGGCGGAAATCGTGAAGGAAACCGTTCCTGGATGCACCATCGAATTCGCCGCGGATGCCGGTCCCGACAAACGCTGTTACCGGGCAGATTTCAGCCTTATCACAAGAGTTCTCCCAGCCTTCCAACCGCAGTGGGATGCTCGTCGTGGCGCGCGGGAACTCTATGACGCCTACAAGAAAGTGGGCTTGTGTGTCGAAGATTTCGAAGGCGAACGTTACAAGCGGATCGACCACATCCAACGCCTACTGTCTTCCGGTCGTCTGGATTCCAATCTTCGCTGGCAGACGTCCGACGCTGTCGGGGTGCTGCAAGCGAAGAGCTCCTGAGGCAGATCCGTGTACTGCTGGTGAGATTTGACTCTTACGGAAACCAAACTGCCAGGCGCTTTCGTGATTGAACCGGAAATGCACGAAGACGACCGTGGATTTTTTGCACGTACCTTTTGCCGGCGGGAATTCGAGGCCCGCGGGCTGAACCCGCAGGTGGTCCAGTGCAACGTTTCGTTCAACAAGCGCAAGGGCAGTTTGCGCGGCATGCATTTCCAGGCTTCCCCCTATTCGGAAGCGAAGCTGGTGCGCTGTACTGCAGGATCTATCTATGACGTCATCATCGATCTGCGACCTTCTTCATCGGCGTTCAGGAAGCATTTCGGCATTGAGCTTTCCGCGCGAAACAGGAAGATGCTGTACATACCGGAAGAGTTTGCCCACGGATTTCAAACCCTGGAGGACGACACCGAGGTCTTCTACCAAATGTCCCAGTATTACTCCCCGGAACATTCCCGGGGCGTCCGCTGGGACGATCCGGCCTTCGGCATATCGTGGCCTCCCGGCGAGCGAATCATTATCGAGCGCGACAGAACATATCCGGACTTCCACTCCTAGAAGCAATTGGGAAGAATTGAACTTGGATACTTTTCACCACGAGGTCGATGCGGCAGCGACAGGCCGCGCTATGCACCGTCTGATCGCGGAGATGTTCCCCATTTGCCGCAGTATTACAGGGGACGGTCTTCGCCAGACTCTCCGCATTCTGCGGAAACATATTCCTCTTGAATTGCGCGAAGTTCCCACAGGCACGCAGGTGTTCGACTGGACAGTACCGAAGGAATGGAATATACGCGACGCCTTTGTGAAGAACTCAAAAGGTGAACGAGTTATTGATTTTGCGAAATCAA